>Ga0209162_1000639_pt1 | contig 37631 bp, 33 predicted proteins | sample YNPNPMetaG_FD_187121 | JGI IMG/M metagenome (GOLD analysis project Ga0209162, IMG submission 187121) | Anoxygenic and chlorotrophic microbial mat microbial communities from Yellowstone National Park, USA - YNP NP MetaG (SPAdes) (version 2) ...
GCGGCTTCTCAGGCAGCGCACGGCGCAGCCGCCCACGTTACCGCCTGACCGCTCCGTCCAAGCGGGTGAGATTTACGGCGAGTGTTTTACGCAGACACCGATTACTGACTGCAACCTCATACACTCGGTTGTTAACGTTCAAAACTCAAGGAGAGTATAGCACAAGTGTTCGATAATTTCAATATACCGAAAAATATCTTCAAGGAAAGGAGAAGCGCATTCCTTTGACGCCTAAAGGCGGCAGTCCCCTGCGCTAATTTCTTATGGAAAATAACTTGATTGGATTAATTTCAGATACCCATAACCAGCAGCACAATTTACAAAAAGCGATTGAAATCTTACGTAAGGAAGGAGCCAGCTTGATCTTTCATTGTGGTGATCTTACAGACCCGGAATTGGTGGCGTACTTCGAGGACTTACGTGTTATTCATGTCACTGGAAACGCAGATTACGCTTCAGGTGAAATTCAACGAGCCCTGCTGATACAAAACCCTGCCAGTTTTTCCGGACAATGGTTCAGCGGGGAAATTGAAGGAAAACCAATCGCTGCCATTCATGGCAACGATACGCAGGCGCTGGCAACACTCATTCAATCAGGGAAATATGCCTATGTCTTTCATGGACACACGCACGCGAGACGAGACGAATGGCTTAACACCACCCACGTCATTAATCCGGGTGCCTTGGGAGGTGTCCGACGCGAAACGCGTTCTTTCGCTTTGTTAGACCTTGTAACAGGAAATAACCGCTTTGTATTTCTGGAAGACGATTGATGACTGTGGGCAAAGCATATCCCCTAAATTCTTCTCCTGTCGCAACGACTTTATCAAGTCGGTCAATCTAAACCCAAGCAAAATCACATAGTGTCGTCCACTGAAAAATTTTTGGTTTACAATTAAATTATGCATTTAATTCTTACTCACGAGCAAGCGGATTTCGACGCCATTGCTGCTATGCTGGGTGTTTATCTTTTGAATGAGCGGGCGATCCCCGTTTTGCCGCGCCGTCTGAACCGCAATTTGCGCACCTTCCTGACTCTTTACGGCAGCGAGCTGCCTTTTGTCGAGACGCGTGATCTGCCACTCGAACCGGTTGAAAGCATAACACTGGTGGACACCCAATCGCTGGTCACCCCCAAAGGAATGGGACAGGAAACCCTTGTACAGGTGATTGATCATCATCAGCTGCGTTCTGATTTGCCCGCCGACTGGCTTTGTACTATCGAGCGCCTGGGCGCGTGCACTACACTGGTGGTCGAGCAAATGCAGACCCGTTCGGAACGGCTCAATCCGCTTCATGCGACTCTGATGTTATTGGGGATATACGAAGATACTGGCTCGCTTACCTATACGAGCACCACCCCGCGCGACGTGCGCGCCGCGGCTTATCTGCTTGAAGAAGGCGCTAGTCTGCGGATCGTCAGCGAGTATCTCAATCCTCCACTCTCCTCAGAGCAGCTACAGGTTCAGGACCGCCTACTGGAATCTGCACAAACCCATTATGTCAATGGACAAAAGATTATTATTTCCTGTGCGCAGGCAGAGGATTTGAGCGAGGAAGTTTCCAGCATTGCCCATAAGCTGCGCGATGTGCTGGAGCCAGATGGCCTGTTTGTTCTGGTGCAGACAAGAGACGGAATCCGCATGGTCGCACGCTCTACCAGTGACCGCGTGGATGTCTCACAAATTGCCGCGCATTTTGGCGGCGGCGGACATGCCCGTGCCGCGGCGGCATTGATCCGCACCTCTCCTGAATCGGAAAAACGATCAAAGACCCCGCCGCTGGAGCGAATTTACAACGAACTGTTGCACATTCTGCCAAAATATGTCCACCCACCTATCACCGTTGGTCAAATGATGTCTAGCAACCCTCGTGTAATCACGCCAACCACTTCTGTCACCGACGCCGCCCAACTGATGCAACGATATGGTTACGAGGGCTTTCCGGTGGTCGAAAATGGCAAAGTTGTCGGCTTATTGACGCGCCGCGCCGTTGACCGCGCCATTGCGCATCGCCTGAACCTGACAGCCGGTAGTCTCATGGAAGCTGGCGAAGTCACCGTTCGCCCGGACGACACGCTGGAGAAACTGCAATACCTTATGGTCACGCATGGCTGGGGTCAGGTACCCGTCGTATCGCCGGAAAGCGGTGAAATTATCGGTATTGTCACACGCACCGACCTGCTTAAAACGCTGGCGGCTGCCAACCACCATCCGCATCCGGAACGCAAAAATCTGTCACATCGTCTGGAAGCCGCCTTGCCTCCAGCGCGTCTGGCACTGTTGCGCATGATTGCTGAACGTGCGCGTGCTCAACATCTTCCCACTTATGTTGTGGGTGGGTTTGTGCGCGATCTGTTGTTAGAGCGCCCCGGCCTGGATTTTGATATCGTTGTTGAAGGCAACGCCATTGCACTGGGACGCGCTCTGGTGGCTGAATTTGGCGGCAACATCATCACTCACAAACGATTCGGCACCGCCAAATGGCAAATCGGGGAGATACGTGCCGAACTAGCTGCACGACTTAACCCCGAAGCAAACTTCAAGGCTGAAGACCTGCCCACGAGCCTTGACCTGATCAGCTCGCGGACAGAGTTTTACGCTTACCCAACCGCCCTGCCAACCGTGGAACGCGGCAGCATCAAACTCGACCTCTACCGGCGCGACTTTACCATCAACACAATGGCACTCCGGCTAGATGGACGACACTACGGCGACCTGTATGACTTTTGGGGCGGTTACCGCGACTTGCAAAACAAACGCATCCGCGTCCTGCACCCGCTTTCATTTTTCGACGACCCAACTCGTATGCTGCGCGCAGTGCGCTTCGAGCAGCGCTTCGGCTTTACTATCGAAGAACGCACATTACAACTCATCAGTGAAGCCCGTCCATTATTGCGTCAGACGAGCGGTCCGCGTCTTCGCCACGAATTAGACTTGATTCTCCGCGAAGAAAACCCTGAAGCCATGCTGGCGCGGCTCGAAGAACTGCAACTGTTAAAACCGATTCATCCGGCGCTACAATGGACTCAAGCAATAGCTCCCTGTCTGCGGAGGGTTCTGTTCGAACCCATTGACCCGGTCTGGAAACTGGAGTTTGACGCTGACCCGCCAACAACTCGTATGTATCTGGCATATCTGGTCTGGCTGAATAACTTAACAGAAGAAACCTTGCAAAGTATCGCCGAACGTCTCAAATTCCCCAATGTCTTGCTCAAGTCACTGATTGGACTCGCGCGGTTGCGGCGCGAATTACCCAACCTGGTCACTCTTCACCCCAGCCGTATTGTGAACCGGTTGGATGTTGTCCCGCACTCCGCTTTATACGTGTTGTACTGCCTGACACAAGATGAAACACAAAAGTCGTTGCTGCTGCGCTATATGACGCAATGGCAGACGGTGCGCCCGAAGACCACTGGATTGATGCTGCGCGCTAAAGGGTTGCCCCCCGGCAAGAGTTATTCCCGCATCCTAAACACCCTGCGCGCCGCGTGGTTGAACGGTGAGATCGCTACCGAAGAAGAAGAAAACGCTCTGCTCGAGCATCTGTTGTCCGAAGAACAACTGGCAAATCGGTCTGAACCTAACTGAAGCACAGGATCATCTAATGATCAGCCGTCTAAAGCCAATCCTTGTGTCCTCTCTCTCTGAGCCAGCCTGGTTATCTAAGGTGATCATCCGACCAGCAGAGAAAGAAGATTTGCCTGCGCTGGAATGGGATGGTGAATACCGACACTTTCGCAACGTTTTTGCGCAAGCCTGGCAGCGATCTCAAAAAGGGCTCTCCGTGCTATGGGTTGCCGAATTGCCCGGGGTAGGGCTCATCGGTCAGGTTTTTATTCAACTGATCTGTGACCGACATGAACTGGCAGATGGCAAGTCACGCGCTTACCTGTATTCATTCCGCGTCCGCCCGGCTTATCGCGGTCAGGGATTGGGTTCGCGTATTCTGCAAATTGTTGAAAATGACCTGCGTCAGCGCGGGTTTCGTTACGTCACGCTGAATGTTGGCAAAGAAAACCAACGGGCACAAAAAATGTACAAGCGCCATGGCTATCATATTGTCGCTCATGAGCCGGGTAACTGGTCTTATGTTAATGACGAAGGGATCATCATTGACGTGCACGAACCTGCCTGGCGAATGCAAAAAAAGCTATAAACGTTATGGTCTCTCAAACCACAACCAGACTGATGGACGTTTGTCAACCTCGCTGCCATCCTGTCTTCGTACCAATCTGAGAAAAGCCGCCAATGCCTTAATATCCTGTTCCGTGATGCCGATTCCCTCTTGCTGCGCAAGATGGGCATAAAGCAGATATGTCCCACCCGGTTTCAGCCAACATAGCAAGTTCTTGCGTAAAACATCGCGTCCAGCTAACGAGAGGGTATGGGAACAGCCAATATCCAAAACCAGGTCATAAGGCACAGCGATACCGGACAGCGCCGTCACATCCCCAATGCGCACTTCGGCATTGTGTACGCCTGCCCGTTTTAAGCGACGTTTTGCCAGCGCAATAGCGCGCCAGGCATAATCAACACCAAGCACCTCCCAGCCAGCTTTTGCCAGCGTTAGAACATTCAATCCCGTTCCACATCCCAAATCCAACGCTCGCCCCGGCAGACGAGAAGCGATGAATTCCATCAACTCCGGCGGAGAAATACCCGTATCCCAACGGGGATGTCCAAAGAAGTACACCAGATTGAAAAACAACCACTGCCGAAACATCACCTGTCTTTGTTCCCAAAAATCTTCACCAGCTTTTGACCGGCAAAACCGAACAATGGCGCCATTACCAGAAAATGCATGATCAACATGGACTTATCCAGATGAGGCTGACCCGACAGAATAAAAGCCACCAACGCCAGAAGTATTGCACCCGATAACGGGACAAGTATCCCCACCAATAAACCCCACAGTGCGATCTGCCTCCGTCCGCCATAAACGGCAACCCAGCCCAACACACCGCCACCCACTCCCGAAGGCACGCCATAGAGCAACGCAGTCTGTAGAAAGAAAAAAGTGTACGATAGCGGACGACTGACCAGCCACAGCCCATCATATAACTTGTGCTCGGTCCAGGAATCCAAGACCTTCTCGATCTCAAAAAACAGAGGGGAGATTAAAGCTGTAATGATAACAATCCCTATACCCAATAACACCCCGCGTAGAACTGATCGCCACCGATACCGATTATGTAACTCCATGAAGAATACTCCATTTTGTGCATCTTGATAATAAAGATTACCGATTGATTATACTCTCTCCACCATATGTCTGGTCAACTCACAAGCCTCCTGTCAAAACTTTCTACAGTTCCGTTCACCACAAAACAGCCACAGGTTTTATGGTAAACTATGCACAATGTGCAGCCCCCTGCATTGCAAACTGAGGGGCAAAAAAACTTCCCTTTGATTGTTGTAGACGGGAAAAGTAAACTGTATGCCTGCAAAATACATTTTCTTTACTGGAGGCGTTGTCAGCTCTGTTGGTAAAGGCGTCACTGCCGCTGCCATTGGCAGGCTGCTCAAAGAGCGCGGCTTTCAGGTTGCCGTGCAGAAGCTTGATCCGTATATCAACGTTGACCCGGGCACAATGAGTCCCTACCAGCATGGCGAGGTTTTTGTCCTGGATGACGGCGCAGAAACCGATCTGGATTTAGGACACTATGAGCGCTTTATTGACATCCGCCTCAATCGGGTTTGTAATGTCACTACCGGACAGGTGTATGCTGAAGTAATCAGCAAAGAACGGCGCGGCGATTTTCTTGGCGGGACAATTCAGGTTATCCCGCACATTACCAGCGAAATCAAGCGTCGTATTGCCGCGGTGAGCAAAACAACCGAAGCCGAGATTGTCCTTGTCGAAGTAGGCGGCACAGTGGGTGATATTGAAAGCCAGCCGTTTTTAGAGGCATTGCGCCAATTGCGCAGCGATTTGGGACGCGAGAATACACTTTACATTCATGTTACCTGGTTGCCTTATATCGGCGCAACCGCTGAACTAAAAACCAAACCAACCCAACACTCTGTGCGTGAGCTGCGTTCTATCGGTATCTCGCCGGATATGATTGTTGCCCGTTCCGATTACCCAGTGGAAGACAGTCTGTGTGAAAAAATCGCCCTGTTTTGTGATGTCGAGCGTCAGGCAGTTATCCCGATGGTCACCACACCAGTGCTGTATGAGATACCTCTGTTACTGGAAAAGGCGGGGGTAGGCGATTACATTACCCGCAGACTCAAACTGGAAGCCCGCCGCCAACCGGACTGGCAGGAATGGGAACAACTGGTCGCCAAGGTACGCAAGGAAAAACCAATCGTACAGATCGCACTGGTCGGCAAATACGTTGAACTGCACGATGCCTACCTCAGCGTTCATGAAGCCCTTAAGCACGCTGCGCTATGGCTGGGAGTCGAACTGAAAATGCTCTGGGTGCATTCCGCCGAGCTGGAAAAGGGTAAAGGTTGGGAACTTGTCCGACAAGCAGATGGTATTGTCGTCCCCGGCGGATTTGGCAGCCGCGGCATCGAGGGCAAAATTCAGGCTGCCCGCTATGCGCGCAGCGAGAAAGTGCCTTATTTAGGTTTATGTCTGGGAATGCAACTGATGGTCATTGAATTTGCCCGCTACGCCCTTCACCAGGAAGAAGCCAATTCCACCGAGTTCGACGTAAATACTCCCGCACCAGTGATTGACCTGATGCCTGACCAGCGCGTGATCAGCGACATGGGCGGTACCATGCGGCTGGGTCTGTATCCCTGCCAGCTTCAACCGGGCACCATTGCTGCAGCCGCTTACGGGGAGAAGATCGTTCAAGAACGGCATCGTCACCGGTTTGAATTTAACAACGAATATCGCAAACCCTTGCAAGAACACGGAATGCGTTTTTCTGGCATCTCGCCGGATGGACGGCTGGTGGAAATTGCCGAGCTGGCAGACCACCCTTTCATGCTAGGTACACAATTTCATCCTGAGTTTCTTTCCCGTCCCAATCGTCCTCATCCACTCTTTGTGGCTTTCTTACGTGCTGCCTGTGAGCGTGCTGGCGTGCCATATGACAAAAATGAATTGTCCAGACAAACAGAGGTATAAACAATTTCTGGAAAATTGGGAAAGTGGATTATACTTGACCAAACAAGCGAACTTTTGGGCGATTTCTCGCCTTAAACCACTTAATCTTTTGACGAGGTGTCTATGGATACAATGATTGAAGCAATTACCGCTCAAGAAATTTTAGATTCGCGCGGCAACCCCACTGTTGAGGTAGAGGTTATCCTTTCAGATGGAAGCTGGGGACGAGCTGCGGTACCATCCGGAGCTTCTACCGGCGTTCACGAGGCACTAGAGCTACGCGATGGTGACAAATCCCGCTATCTGGGCAAGGGCGTACTCAAAGCCGTGGATCATGTCAATAATGACATCGCTGAAGCTCTGGTCGGCTGGGACGCGCTGGAACAAAAGGCAATTGACATGACCATGCTGGAACTGGACGGCACGCCCAACAAATCCCGCCTGGGTGCAAATGCCATTCTCGGCGTCAGTTTGGCAGTTGCCAAAGCCGCCGCCAACGCACTTGGACTGCCGCTCTACCGGTACATTGGCGGTGTATACGCCCATATTCTGCCTGTGCCGATGATGAACATCCTCAACGGCGGCGCACATACCGCCTGGCAATCTACCGACGCCCAGGAATTTCTGATCATGCCGCTGGGCGCGCCCACTTTTAGCGAGGGACTGCGCTGGGGAGCAGAGATTTACCACAGCCTGAAGAGCGTACTGAAGGCACGCGGTTATCCCACGCTGATCGGCGACGAAGGTGGTTACGCCCCGCCGCTCAAAGCTAATGTAGAAGCTGTTGAGGTCATTCTGGAAGCCATCGAAAAAGCTGGCTACAAAGCTGGCGAGCAGGTTTGCATTGCACTTGACCCGGCTGCCTCTGAATTGTTTGACGAAGAGAGCAAGAAATATAAACTGCGCAAAGAGGGCAAGATGATGACCAGCGAAGAACTGGTTGCCTTCTGGAAGAGCTGGATTGACCAGTATCCCATTGTCTCGCTGGAAGATGGACTGGCGCAGGATGACTGGGAAGGCTGGAAGATTCTAACTGCCGAACTGGGCGATCGCATCCAGATTGTCGGAGATGACCTGCTGGTGACGAATCCAGAGCGTGTCCGCCGCGCTATTCGCGAGCGAAGCTGCAATGCTTTGCTGGTCAAGCTGAATCAAATCGGCACGCTTACCGAGACCATTGAAGCCGTAGAGACCTGCCACCGCGCCGGCTGGCGCGCCGTGACCTCGCACCGTTCCGGCGAAACCGAAGATTCCACCATTGCCGACCTTGTCGTTGCGTTGAACATGGGACAGATTAAGACCGGCGCCCCTGCTCGCTCTGACCGGGTTGCCAAGTACAATCAGCTATTGCGTATTGAAGCTGAACTGGGTGACACCGGTGTCTATGCCGGCTGGAATGCCCTTGCCAAAGGCAAACGAACTGCATAGGCAGTCAATCTCTTATGCTACGCAAAACCGCCTGACATTTTGAGCGAACGTCAGGCGGTTTTTTTATTGGTGAGTTTGAAGCGGTCTTCACTTTTTTGCTTTGAAGAAAAGATGAAAGGAGAATGACTGACCTGTCTGCTCAGATTCCCACGCATTCTCGGTTCAACTGGTGGGCATGAAAAGCATCGAAGAATAACAAGAATGCTCCCTGCACTACAATTCCCCAACCAGTACCGGACCAAAAGGGATTATCCGCCTCAATCTTTAGCGTCAGCACTAAGCCACCGGCAATGTACAGTACATCCAATCCAAAATTGGCCCAAAGAATGCGCTTCAGTTTGCGTGCCTCTGAACTCACCTGCTCCCAAGTCATCAACGCAGCTTCTTTACGTCCTGCGCTGCGCCAACCCAGCAGGGCGATCAACCCATCCACCGCTCCCCAAACAAGCGCCTGGACACCAAAGCCGCGCAAGAACTCTTCCTCAGCTATAAGCATTAAAGCTCCAACCACCATGCTGAGCAGGCTCCAGCGCAACAGACGAGCAGATAGCAAACGCAAATATTGCCAAAGCGTCATCATCGGTTGATAGAATTCATTACAAAAAGCGTGCCAGATCAAGAATACAGTACATCCATCAGCCCGTCTTTCATTCCTTGCATGTACGCCTGAAGCATACGTTCAGCAAGTGCCTCCGGCGTCATGGCATTGGAAGGCAGTTTGAACGGAACTTTGTTCCACAACGGCGTGTTTACTGCTGCCGGTCGCACTACCACCACCGTGCGGCGCAGTTCCTTGCGCAAAACCTCTGCCAGAGCCTCCAGTCCCGCTTTTGCCGCTACATAAGCGGACAAACCCGGCAGGCGCATCCGTTCATTGACAGCTCCCAGCAAGTATAAAGGCGCCTGTGATGAAAGTAATGGCAAACTAAAATGTACAGTATGATAAACACCGGTCAAATTCGCATCCAGAATGCGCCTCCAGGCTTCAGGCGTCATCTCACGAACCTGCGCTGCCACAATATCCCCGGCAGTATAAATCCACCAATCCACCGTGTCCACCTGTTGGGCGATAGCGGTCACGGTTGTCTGAACCATTGTGGGGTTGCCAAAGTCCGCCTCAAAAGCAAGCGGGGCAAATTCCTCGATTCCGTTCAGTCCGCGCGCGACAGCGATTACCTGCCAGCCTTCCGCTCTCAAGAGCCGTCCCAGCGCACCGCCAATACCGCCGCCTGCGCCCCAAATCAAAGCCGTTTTACTCATGCTTCTCGTCCTCCACGATCTTCTGTAACACTGTCAGCACTTCACTGTTGGCAGGAATATCCGCCATTGAACGCCCGTAATGACGATAGCGAATCACTCCACGCTTATCCACTACCAACACAGCGGGCATGCGTCCCAGTTTGAAAATATTGACCTCCTGGTTGTACAGTTCAGCTACTTTAGAGCCAACATCTGCTAATCCAACAAAAGGCATCTGCTCATTCTCCCAAAACCGCCGAAAAGCGTTCGGTCCATCCGGTCCTACGGCTACAATCTCGGCATCAAGGCGTTGAAACGCCGCGTAATCCTGGCGCAACTGCGCCATATGTCGCCGGCAGAACGGTCAGGCAAAACCACGATTAAACACCAGCACAACATTTTTCCTGCCGCGAAAATCTGAAAGCCGCACAACCCGCCCGCTGGTATCGTTTAGTTCAAAATCTGGTGCAAATTTCTCGTCCATTTAAATCTCCTTACCTCACTTTAGACCGTTTAAGAATGACTGCACTGCTTGCAAAAACGCCTCAGGGCATTCATCCTGCGGCACGTGCCCACAAGCCGGTAGAACCGCCAATTGTGCGCCGGGTATCTGCTCTGCCAGATAGATGCTTTGCTCAGTTGGCACTACACGGTCGTCATCACCTGCAACGATGATAACCGGCATTTTCAATTCATCCACGCGCTCAGCCAACCCGGTATCCTGTTCAGCTCGGCTGAATTCCCACAGGGCGCGTTCCCAATTTCTTACCCGCAATGGTTTGCGATAGCCTTCCATATCTTCACTTGTGACCGTAGAAGGATCGTGCCAGGCAATTTCCACCATTTGCTTTTCCTGCCATTGAATCAAGCGCGCCAGCCAGGGACCCAGCCGGTCCATCTGCGGCGTGTGCAGCAAGAATTGAAATACTCCCCACCAGCGCTGAGTTCGAATGATCGCCGGCGCAACCAGCACCAGCGCTTCCACACGTTGCGGATAGGTCAGCGCAGTCTGCACCGCCACCGCACCGCCGGCAGAGTGACCGACGAGGATCACCCGCTCAATTCCGAGAGTATTCAACAGTCCTATTAACAAATCGGGCTGCGCTGCCAGACTATACGGGTTTTCCCCATTCCACTCGCCGGGCAGGGGACGCTCAGTCAACCCAAAAGCCGGGCGGTCGTATGCCAGCACCGTATAATCCTGTGTCAAAGGTTCGGTTACCTTGCGCCAGGAAAAAGTGCTATCGGCAAAACCATGCACAAACACCAGTGCTGGTTCGCCAGAGCCGCTGATTTTGTAATGAATTTCGATTCCATTTACTTCAACGAAGCGGCTGTCTGCATCCGCCAGTTCACGGGAAGACAATCGCCCTTCCTGTGAAGGCAAGGGAACCAATAATGGTGCAATGCTCATCAACAAAACTAGCACAAACAGCCCAAGAACAATATACCTAATCACCTGCATTTTATTCCCCAATCGTTTTCAGCAAGGAAACCGTTGCTTCTACCACCTGTGCCTGCTGTTGCTGTACGGAAATGGTAGCCTTACCGTCTCTGGGCTGAGCTCCATAGTGACCAAACTGCGCATGATTGCCGCCCTCAATCGCTACCCAGCGCGTCTCAGCCGGCAACAGGGCGCGCGAAGCCTGGATTTTTTCCAACGTCGCTAACCCGTCATGGGTCGCATAAATTGAGACAACTTCTAACGAGCTGGAAGACAGATCATTGGCTTGTGCCGGGTATGCAGCCCAAAGCACCAGTCCATGCACCCTTTCAGAGTGCTGATACGCAAACAACGCCGCCATGGCTCCACCTAGCGAATGACCACCCACCGCCCAGCGTCTCACTTCTGGAAACGCTGCCATCACTTCAGCCGCCCTACCCGGTGCAAAGAATGCCAGATTGAGCGGCATACGCACTAGGACAACAAAGTAACCATTTGCCGCAATCTGGCGCAATGGCAAGGCATAAGCGCGGTAGTCCACCCGTCCGCCCGGATAAAAGACCAGTCCTGTTTCGGTAATACCCGTTGCCGGGCTGAAAACAACCCACTTGGGTTCAACCTCAACAATCACTTTAGGATCGCTGCGAAGCGCATCCAGCACCTCTGGTTGTGCCATCATCGGGGTGTTCGCCCACAAGACAAAGACTATCAAACCAAGAGCCAGCAGTGAGCTGATGGCAAGCAAGATACTTTTCAATAGCTTCTTCCCTAGCTGGTTCACGATGTTCATTGTACATGTGAGGCAGGTCAAATACAAGCGCGTTTCAAATCAAGTTTATACAAAGATCGTACAAATTAAAACTTAAGTCTTTGTCTATTGCAATGAAGCTCACAACTATCACTGAAAGTTTCAGTAAGTTCAGCAGATTCTGAATGGATGTCCTAAGCGTTTGCCAACTCTATTTTGGCTCGTTTCCAAACGGCGTCAAACATCGCCGCGGTCAAACGTCCGGTTTGTGTATTCTGACGGCTGGGGTGATAGGAAGCCAGTATCCAGGGATGATTTTCCCCTAACGAATAAAGCGCGCCATGTTGAAAGGTCAAATGTGACAACTCATTCCTCTGCGCCCGATAGATGCCAGCAATCTGGTCAAAAGCTACTCGCCCCAGCGCCACGATGCCTCGCACCTGACGCAACAACGCCAGTTCACGCAATAGAAACGGGCGGCAGGCGGTAATCTCCTCCGGCAATGGACGGTTTTTCGGTGGGACACAGCGGCACACCGCGGTGATGAACGCATCGCGCATCTCCAATCCATCCAGACGATGGCTGGCGTATGGTTGACTGGCAAACCCGGCGCGGTAAAGCGCAGCATACAGAAAATCTCCCGAAGCGTCACCGGTGAACATGCGACCGGTACGGTTCGAACCGTGCGCTCCAGGGGCCAATCCAACGATCAAAAGACGAGCATGAGGGTCGCCAAAACCCGGAACTGGCTTGCCCCAGTAATCCCATTCTCGATAGGCGCGCCGCTTCTGACGCGCCACTTCCTCCCGCCAGACGACCAATCGGGGGCAGGCGCGGCAATGAACAATTTCATTGTTCAACGCATCCCATGCCAGATGCTCATTCATCTCTTTACTCTACAGAATTAACATTGCATCGCCAAACGAATAGAAGCGATACCCTTTCCGGATAGCAATTTGGTAAGTTTCCAGAATGCGCTCGCGCCCCGCAAAGGCGCTGACCATCATGATCAGCGTCGAACGGGGCAAATGAAAGTTGGTTATTAATGCATCCACCGCCCGAAACGTATACCCCGGCAGGATATACAGAGCCGTCGGACCGGCAAATACCCCCACCCGCTGACCCGGCATCGCTGTCTGCGCTGCCGTTTCCAGCACGCGCACACTGGTAGTTCCAACAGCCACCACACGCCCGCCGCGTTGGGATGTTTCATTCACCCGTACTGCGGTTTCAGCGGGCATCTCGCACCACTCAGTATGAATAGGATGCTGGCGCGGGTCTTCTTCTGTAACCGGCGCAAAAGTGTCCAGCCCCACATGTAACGTCACTGTAGCAAAACGAAGCCCTTTCGCCTGCAAATGTGCCATGAGCTCTGGCGTAAAGTGCAGCCCGGCGGTCGGTGCAGCCGCTGACCCGCTTTCTTTTGCATAGACAGTTTGATAACGTTCGCGGTCTTTCAGCGGTTCGTGAATATACGGCGGCAGGGGCATCTCGCCGATATGTTCCAGATACGGCTCAATAGGATCGTCAAATCTGACTAAACGGCGCGCTCCGTTCAGCGCCGCTACCACTTCCACCGCCGGTCCTCCCTCCACTTGAAGACGCTTGCCGGGCATGACACGCTTTCCACCCACCAGCGCTTCCCAGACGCGCTCATCTTCTTTGCGCAGCAGCAAAATTTCCACGCGCCCGCCGCTTTCCTTGCGCGCAAACAAGCGGGCCGGAATGACGCGTGTTTGGTTAATCACCAGTAAATCACCAGGGTTCAGATAATTGCCGATGTTCCAGAAAATGGTATGTTCCAGCTCCGCTCGATCGCGGTGTAAGACCAGCAGGCGTGAAGCGTGACGCGGCTCCACCGGCGTCTGCGCAATGCATTCTACGGGAAGATCATAATCGAAATCGGAGGTTTTCACGTATCAAACAATCCCGGCTGTCGAGAAGCACCAGTATAAGTTAATCCAAGATGTTCATAAGCCTGCCGGGTTGCTACTCTACCCTGCGGTGTACGCTCCAGAAACCCTAATTGCAGTAAATACGGCTCCACCACGTCCATGATCGTATCTGGTTCTTCGCTGATGGATGCCGCAATTGTGCTCAATCCAACCGGACCGCCATTGTACTTTTCGATAATCGTACTCAACACCCGCCGGTCCACCTCATCCAACCCAAGTTGATCTACATTGAGCAGGTTGAGCGCCTCTGCCGCTACAACACCGGTAATCACTCCATCAGCGCGCACCTGCGCAAAATCGCGCACCCGCCGCAGCAGTCGCAGCCCAACACGCGGCGTGCCGCGCGCACGGCGGGCGATCTCAATCACACCGCTTTCCTCAATCCGGACAGCCAGAATGCGCGCGGCGCGCGCAATTACTTCTTGCATCGCCGCCAGATCATAGTAATCCAATCGGTACACAGCGCCGAAGCGTGCCCGAAGCGGCGCGCTGACCAGTGCCAGTCGTGTGGTCGCACCAATGACTGTAAAGCGCGGCAGTTTCAGGCGAATTGAACGGGCAGATGGTCCCTTGCCGATAATAATATCCAGGGCGAAATCTTCCATCGCTGGATACAATACCTCCTCCACCACCCGCCCCAGGCGATGAATTTCATCTACAAAAAGAATATCACCGGCATGAAGATTGGTAAGAATAGCAGCCAGATCACCCGGACGCTCAACCGCCGGTCCAGCGGTAATCTTGATATTGACTCCCATTTCATTCGCCAGCACATGCGCCAACGTCGTCTTGCCTAGTCCGGGAGGGCCATAAAACAGTACATGATCCAGCGGCTCACCGCGCTGGCGCGCCGCGGCAATTAGGATAGAAAGATTTTCTTTTACACCCACCTGACCAATGACTTCGTTCAGTGAACGAGGGCGCATTGCCTGATCCAAGCGGTCATCCGGTCGGGCTTCTGGTGCAATCAGACGATTGGGTTGCTCGCTCATGCCATTGATTATACCCGATGAGATCATTTGGGATTCATCCGGCAACCGCGCTCTTTTCGTTATATAATCAGAAAAATCCTTCCTAACGAGGATGCCATTATGTACCCAAATGTCTTTGTTTCCTCTCATCCACTGGTTGCACACAAACTCACCCTGCTACGCCGTATTACCACCGAACCCAAAAAATTCCGCGAATTGGTGCGAGAGCTGGCAGGCTTACTGGCTTATGAAGCAACACAAGACTTAAAAATCCGTCCCCTTGAAGTTGAAACCCCACTGGCTAAAATCACCGGTGCTGAGCTGGAAGAAAAAATCGGTCTGATTCCCATCCTGCGCGCCGGTTTGGGCATGGTAGAAGGCATCTGGGAGCTGATGCCATCGGCTGAAGTCTGGCATATTGGTCTCTACCGTGATGAGCGCACACTTCAACCCGTCCAGTACTATAACAAACTCCCTACCGGCGCAACTGTTCAGGTTTGTCTGATCCTTGATCCTATGCTGGCAACTGGCGGCTCTGCTGTTGCTACTGTGGATATCCTCAAGCGCTGGGGCGCAAAGCGAATCAAATTTGTTGGTCTGATCGGTGCCCCAGAAGGAATTACCCATCTACACGAGAAGCATCCTGATGTTCCCATCCATCTGGCTGCGATTGACGACCACCTCAATGAAAAAGGCTATATCGTCCCTGGTTTAGGGGATGCCGGTGATCGCCAGTTTGGGACAGGGTAGGCGCAAAAAGACTCTCACAGATTTCAGCAACCCGCGAGGGCCTTTAGGCTTATCTTCTCAACCGCCTATTTGACGCATACACCTTGACATCGGACTGTGACTCAGCGCAAGCTCGTGTCCTTCTGGTTTAACTGAGATTGCCTGCTCCAGCAGAGGCAAAAGCTCTTCACCCGCCCGTAACGCCTGCAGAACCGGTATTTCGATGTCACTCAACAAACACGGTCGCAAGTGACCGTCCGCCGTCAGCCGAAGCCGATTGCAGCTCTGGCAGAAATGCTCTCCGATAGGAGAAATAAATCCCACAATCCCCTTTGCAGCGGGAATGCGATATTCCCGCGCCGGACCATTGCCCACCTTCTTATTGACGGGCTGCAGATTCAGCGGAGCCAAAATCTCTCGCATCTCATAAACTGAAATATAGGCTTCCTCAGGCGCTGGAAAATGATCGCCCCATGAGGTCTGATTTTGTATCGGCATCATCTCGATAAAGCGCACATGCCAGGGGAACTGCAATGTCAACTTTGCCATCTGCATTAGCTCATCATCATTGACCCCGCGCATGGCAACGACATTGATCTTAATCGGTGTCAACCCCACCCGCTCCGCTGCCCGAATTCCGTTCAAAACTTTCTCCAGCGAACCGCCACGCGTAATACGCGCAAACTTTGCCGGATCGAGAGTATCCAGGCTCACATTCACCCGTTTCAACCCTGCTTTCGCTAGCGGCTGCGCCATTTTCTCCAGAAGCAGTCCATTGGTAGTCAGACTGATGTCCTCAATGCCCGGTATCTGTGCAATCATGTGCACCAGCACAGGCAAGTCCAGACGCACAAGTGGCTCACCACCCGTCAGGCGCACCTCACGAATGCCGTGTGCTGCTGCAACGCGCACAAGCTGGACGATCTCCTCATACCGCAAAATGTTCTCATGACTTTGCAGGGGGATGCCCTCGGCAGGCATACAATACACACAACGCAGGTTACAGCGGTCAGTTACCGAAATCCGCAGGTAAGTAATGGGGCGTCCAAAACGATCAATCAGCATAACCAAGCTTTTTTTGTTATCTGGTCAAATGAGTTTACTCCAACTTTTGATTGTATCACAAGCTCATCATAAATCTCTTTAGCGGACTTTTTTAGTCACATTTGTCCTGTATTATTAAGACAAATGGCCGAAAAATCCGCAACGGTTTTGCAGGTGTCGGTGCTTTTCTGGTATGATAATAAACGTTTGTTCTGGATAAGCAACCAAACTAAGGACAGATGATGAAACTGCCCAAATGTCATTTGCCGATTGTGCTATAGTGGAGCATGATATGAAAGCTGATTTGTCTCGGGAAGAAGTACTGCGTTACTCGCGTCACCTGATTCTGCCAGAGGTGGGGCTGGAAGGTCAGCGCAGGTTGAAAGCCGCGTCGGTACTGGTGGTTGGCAGCGGCGGGCTTGGCTCGCCCATCAGTCTTTATCTGGCAGCGGCTGGCATTGGCCGCATTGGCATTGTGGATTATGATGTGGTGGACCTATCTAACCTGCAGCGCCAGATTTTGCACAGCACTCCGCGCGTAGGGACGCCTAAAGTGGAATCTGCTCGCCAGCGCTTGCTCGAACTAAACCCCCATGTTCAAGTAGAAACTTATAACGAGGTGTTGACATCCGAGAATATTGAGCGTATTGCCGAAGACTACGATATTCTGGTGGATGGAACAGACAATTTCCCCACCCGCTACCTGCTGAACGATTACGCTGTCCTTTCCGGCAAGCCATACGTCTATGGCTCGATCTTTCGATTCGAGGGGCAGGTCAGCGTCTTTGATGCCCGCAGTGGACCTTGCTACCGTTGTCTATTTCCCGAACCGCCCCCGCCCGGTATGGTACCAACCTGCGCCGAAGGCGGTGTGATGGGCGTGCTACCCGGTACAATCGGCACCCTGCAAGCTGCCGAAGTCATCAAGTTGATTCTGGGTATCGGTATTCCATTGATCAGCAGGCTGTTGCTCTACGATGCACTGGAAGGTTCGTTTCAGACCATCCAGCTACACAAAAATCCGGGTTGTGTGGTATGCGGGGAACATCCCACCATCACTCACCTTATAGACTACGAGCAGTTTTGCGGCACTCCTGCCCATCGTCCCTCAGAGATTGCTCCACAGGCATGGGATATTGAACCGCGTCAGCTTGCGGAACGTCTGAAAGGCGGGGAGAAAATCTGTCTTGTGGATGTGCGAGAAGCAGTCGAACAACAGGTCTCGACATTGCCCGGCGCATTGCACATCCCTTATGGGCACTTAAGCTCGCGCCTTTGTGAGCTTTCCAAAGATGATGAAATTGTGGTCTTTTGCCGTACAGGCAGCCGCTCCACTTACGCAGTTCAATTGTTGCACAGCCAGGGCTTTACCAAAGCGAAAAACTTGCGCGGCGGTATCAATGCCTGGGCGCGCGAGATAGATAAAACGATGTTGGAATACTGAGGTATGAAGATGGAAACGAATCAAAGAAAACCTACCCTGCTGGCGGTTCTCGCCCATCCGGATGACGAAACCTTTGGAATCGGCGGTACGCTGGCGCTTTATGCCCGACGCGGCGCCAATGTATATCTGGTCTGTGCAACGCGCGGCGAGGCTGGCGAAATGGATGAGCGATTAATGCGCGGCTTTTCCTCCGTTGCAGAACGCCGTGAAGCCGAATTACGTTGCGCCGCCGAAAAACTGGGACTGAAACAGGTGTACTTCCTGAACTACCGCGATTCGGGTATGCCTGGCGCCGTGGATAATCAACATCCACAGGCGTTAGCAGCTCAGCCAACCGAAAAGATTGCTGCGGACATTGCTCACTACATCCGTCTGCTTCAGCCTCACGTCGTCATCACTTTTGATCCTATTGGAGGCTACGGTCATCCTGACCACATCGCCATTCACAAGGCAACCGTGCATGCCTTTGAGCTGGCAGGCAATCCCCAATTCCACGATGACCTGCCGCCCTACAAAGCCCAGAAGCTCTATTTCCAAACTATCCCGCGCAGCTTCCTGCGCGCTGCTGTTTGGCTGATGCGTCTCTTAGGCAAAGACCCGAGCAAGTTTGGCTCCAATGGTGACATTGACCTGCTCTGGATTACTAATCACAAATTTGACATTCATGCCCGCATTAATTACCGGAAAGTGGTCAAAACTCGGCAGGAAGCTGCATTTTGCCACGAGTCACAGGGGGGAAGGCAACAGGGCTCAGGCATAATGGCAATCCTGCGCCGTCTGTTTGCTGCCGAGGAAACCTTTATTCAGGCATACCCGCCGCCTCAACCCGGTCAGCAAGACCGTGATCTTTTCAACGGCGTGCAACTGCAATCAAAACCCTAGTAACTTCTTCAGACGCGGAGCAATCGCACGATAGAGTGGACAGCGGTCATACACTGCTGAAAACATGATCAGACCACCAAACGCCATCAGTAGCAGCGATGATTCATTCCACCAGCCCAGGATAACGAGTGCCATACCCGCCACTAGGCGCAGCAGCCGATCCCAAGATGCAAGCCCACGTTGAAACGGCATCCCCTCTGCCAGGGCTGTAAACAAATTTTTTAGGTCGTCCGTACTTTGCGCGCCGGTGACGCGTGCTACTTCCCGTCCTTGCTGATACCCGATTAGAGTGGGAACACCATATACTCTTAACGAGCGCAACAAATCCACTTCCTCATCTGCGTTAATACGCCAGAGTGTTACACGCCCTTCAAATTCTCGTTCCATTCGTTCCAGAACTGGCGCCATCGCCCGGCAGGGCATACACCATGGCGCCCAGAATTCCACCATTACAGCAGACTGGCTGTCGTGCAATCGTTGTTCAAACTGCTCAAAGGTCATTACACATTCCCTCTTGAGAAAACAAGTGGGGGTGTGCTAACACTCCCACTTGTGCGCAACGAAAAAACAGCTTATGGCTTGCGCGTACTGAACTTAAACAGCGCATAAGCCGGGCAAAAACCTACCAACCCGGTAAGCAAGGGCAAAAAGCCAATTACCTTAAGAAAGTTACCCCAGCCGCCGGTAACCACACCACCCCAGCCAAGCGCCAGAATCACAATCCCTAAAACAACGCGCACCACACGATCCAGACCCGATTCGTTTAACTTCATTTTTTAGCTCTCCTTTTGATCTACCTGTTTAACTGTTACATCACTTAGATGAAAGAGTAAACAAAAGGTTACATAAACGAGAGTGGATGAGACGATTTCCTTGTCTCATCCACCTCAAAACACATACTTTATACAACCTCGCCGACCACTACCGGCGTAAACGTCAGCCCTTCTGTGCCGCGTTCCACCCGCACCAGATCGCCGGGGCGAAACTCACCAGAAAGAACACGCAATGCCAGCGGGTCCTGCAGCTCGCGCTGGATGGCACGCTTGAGCGGACGGGCACCGTAATCCGGGTCATAGCCAACCTCAACCAGAAACTCGCGAGCTTCGGGGGTGACTTCCAGCGATAACCCTTTCGCAGCCAGCAACGCTGCCACGCGGTTCAGTTGAATATCCACAATCTGCTTCATATCTTCGCGCGTGAGTGGACGGAAAACCACGATTTCATCAAGCCGATTGAGAAATTCCGGGCGGAAGTGTGCCTGTAGCACGCGCTGGATCGTATCTCGACTTACCTGCCCCTGACCATTCATCCATAGCTCATTGCCCAGATTACTGGTCATAATGACCACCGTGTTGCGGAAGTCTACTGTCCGCCCCTGCCCATCGGTCAAACGTCCGTCATCCAGCAGTTGTAACAGCACATTAAACACCTCGCTATGCGCCTTTTCTATCTCGTCAAACAGCACCACGCTGTACGGTCGCCGCCGTACCGCTTCGGTAAGCTGACCGCCTTCTTCATAGCCAACATAGCCCGGCGGTGCGCCGATCAAGCGCGAAACAGTGTGTTTCTCCTGATACTCAGACATATCAATCCGAATCATTGCCCGTTCATCATCGAACAAAAACTCCGCCAGTGCCCGCGCCAGCTCGGTTTTACCCACGCCAGTCGGTCCGAGAAAGATAAACGAACCAATCGGACGATTCGGATCTTGCAGTCCAGCTCGCGCCCGCCGCACAGCGTTTGAGACAGCGCGAATGGCATCATCCTGACCAACCACACGGCTGTGCAGATTCTCTTCCATGTGCAGCAACTTTTGCATCTCACCTTCCAGCAATTTAGAAACCGGGATGCCCGTCCAACGCGCCACGATTTCGGCAATCTCCTCTGCGTCCACTTCTTCCTTAAGCAGGGCGCCTTCCGCTTGCAATTGCTTTAACCGTTCCTCAGCTTGCTGACGGCGTTTCTCCAGCTCTGGCAGTTCGCCATAACGCAGCCGTGCCGCCAGAGCCAGATCGTTCTGGCGTTCAGCGCGTTCCAGATCGGTCTGTGTCTGCTCAATTTTTTCCTTGATCTGGCGCAGTTCTGCAATTGCCTGCTTCTCGGTCTGCCAGCGTGTGGTCAACTGAGCCGATTTCTCGCGCAGGTCAGCCAGCTCGCGTTCCAGCTTTTCCAGCCGCTCCTTTGAAGCTTTATCCTTTTCTTTCTGAAGCGCTTCGCGCTCGATTTCCAGCTGCATGATCTGACGATCCACTTCATCCAACGCCTGAGGTTTGGAATCAATCTCGCTGCGCAAGCGAGCCGCCGCCTCATCAATCAGGTCAATTGCCTTATCTGGCAAATGGCGGTCGGTGATATAGCGGTTGGAAAGTGTTGCCGCTGCAATAACCGCTGCATCCGTAATGCGCACGCCATGATGTACCTCATAGCGCTGCTTCAGTCCGCGCAGGATGCTGATGGTATCTTCGACCGAGGGTTCAGAAACCATCACCGGCTGGAAGCGCCGCTCCAGCGCCGGATCTTTCTCGACATGCTTGCGATATTCATCAATCGTGGTTGCACCGATCATGTGCAACTCGCCGCGCGCCAGCATCGGCTTAAGCATGTTGCCGGCATCCATTGCGCCTTCGGCTGCGCCTGCGCCAACCACTGTATGCATTTCATCCACAAAAAGGATGATCTCACCCTCAGCGGCGGTAATTTCCTTTAAAACCGCTTTGAGGCGTTCTTCAAACTCACCACGGTATTTTGCGCCCGCTACTAGTGCGCCCATATCAAGCTGTACAATGCGTTTGTGCTTCAATCCTTCTGGCACATCGCCTTTGACAATGCGCTGAGCCAAGCCTTCTACAATTGCTGTCTTTCCCACACCGGGGTCACCGATCAGCGCCGGGTTATTCTTTGTGCGCCGTGAAAGGATTTGAATGGTGCGGCGGATTTCCTCATCCCGCCCAATCACCGGGTCAAGCTTGCCCTGACGAGCCATTGCCGTCAGATCGCGACCATACTTTTCCAGCGCCTGATAAGTATCCTCAGGAGTTGGACTGGTCACGCGCTGTGCGCCGCGCACGCTGACCAGCGCCTTCAAAATGGCATCTTTAGTCAAGCCGTACTGCGAAAGCCGCTTGCCCTCAACGCTTTCTGTCAAACCAAGCAGAATATGCTCGGTGGAAACGTACTCATCCTGCATCCCTTTGGCGTAGCGCTCCGCAGCGCTCAACACATCTACCGCCGGGTGTGACAACCCGACCTGCCCGCCCGCGCCGTACACCTTTGGACGCTTTTCCAAATCTGTGCGCACCTCCTCACGCAGTGCCAGGACACTTCCTGCTACGCGCGTTACAACTGCTGGGACAACACCCTCCTCCTGCTGGAGCAAAGCAAGCAGCAGATGTGCCGGTTCAATCGCCTGATGGTTCAATTCCTGCGCCAGACGCTGCGCTGAAAGAATTGCCTCCTGCGCTTTCTGTGTATATTGCTCGAGGTTCATCGAACACCTCCTTAAAAACAAGATTCAACAACACAGGTAAATTAACCTGTGCTGTATCATCTTAAGACTACAAGATATGATTCGGATCAACGTTTTATTAGAGCGATATATGACCCCTCAATTATCCCGGAACCTTAACAGGTGACTTAAGAGCGCTTACCCCCGCAACCCATACCGCAGGGCAGGTTACGAGGCTGCATCAGCTATATTCGCAAAGGCAGTGTAAAAATCTATTCCTGAAAGACTACTTCTTCCTCGCCCTTGTGTCCGTTAGATTTTGCCCTTAACGCGTCAATTCGTTTCTGTAGATAGGGGATAAAGTGTCCCGCATAACGTTGCTGAAGTTCTGGTAACATCCAGTCATTGCCGGTGACAATCTTTCGGCAATTGGGCGCACCGCAGTGACACTCAAATTCATCATAGTCACTGCCATCGCTCATCGCATAATCAAAACAAACTTCCTCGTCCGGTAAAATATCACGAAAAGCCACCAGGCAAATCTGCCCTTCCAGAGCTGCATTTGGGTCGCAGGAATGGTTATAGTAATCTCCCGGATCTCCTTCTACTAGAGGAAGCAGGTAAATTCCTTCTTCCACTTGAAGACCATGTTTTGCCCTTGATTCGGGGACCTGGTCCAGTTCTTCTTCTGTATAAACCGCACCACCCCACACCGAGAGAAGTTCACCCTTTGGAATGAATTCCCGTGCAAACACTCCCCAGCCACCTTTTTCAGGGCAGGGACGAACCTCCAGCTTGGGGTTCGTGTAAGAAGGAAAGTGATCCAGTTCCATCTCCGCTCCTGCATAAAAAAATAAAATTGATTCACCCACCCCATTTCTGGGACAAGCAAATCGTAGCAACAAAACTAATTATACAGGGTAATGACCAAATAGGCAATAAATTTGGGAAAATTTTCTTGACACTCCGCCAACTCGCAGGTAGAATTACATACACTCGCCGAGATAGCTCAGTTGGTAGAGCACGCGACTGAAAATTGCGGTGTCGTCAGTTCGATTCTGACTCTCGGCACAGTACAGGAATTCTCCCCAACAACAACTTTTCGTGCTTTGCATGGCGGCAGAAAGGTTGTTGTTTTATTATTACGGATTTCGTAAACCTTCAAGGCGTGGAAAATTCAGCGCACCCGGCGCTTCCACTCCTCTTTCAACTGTAACTGACGCGGGCTATCTCCCGAATCAAGTGTCAGAAAATCCACCATCAGTCGGCAAAACTTACTGGTCTCATCCAGCATGGGAAAGTGTCCGGAATCCTCAAACAGAATAGCATGGGTCTTTTCCGGTAAATCCGCCAGATGCTGGATAGTTGGCGGCGCAACCGCCGGGTCATTCTGACCATTGACCAGTAAACAGGGTGTCTCTGCCTGACCCCAATAGCTCTTGAAATTAACATGCGCCAATGCTTCAAACGAAATTTGTATTGCCTTTGGGTCTGCTTTTGGAGCATCAAAACGAGCTGGTTCGGTTTCCGGGGTTTTCGTCAGCAACCACTCTGCCAGCGCTGCAGGGGAGCTATTGCGCAAACGTTGATTAACCATTGATTCTTCCAGCGGATAGCTGACCAGCATTACACGATCGACTACATCTGGATATTCGCGGGCATACATTAATGCTACCAGCGCCCCCAGCCCATGTCCAATCAGAACCACACGTCCAATTCCCAACTCACTCAAAAACTGATCAACCAGTTGCACCTGTGCTCCCAGTGAATATCGACTCTCCACTTTTGCTGAATCCCCAAACCCCCACAAATCCAGTGCATACGCCCGGTAAGAGATCGAAGCTGCTTGCATCACCGGCACCCAGTACCGCCATGACCCTACCCAACCATGCAAGAAAATGAGCGGACGGCCGCGCCCGATCACCTCGTAATGCAGGATTTGGGACTGCAATAAGACAACGCTCATCTTTTCGAGTCTTTAATTACTAACACCAAATTGGTGTAATAACTCATTCACCCGGTTTGCCAGATCATTAGGCGCAAATGGCTTCAACAAATATTCGACTGCCCCAGCACGCAGCCCTTCCTGAATTTCGGCTTCCTGCCCTTTTGCAGAAAGAAAAACCACCGGAATATCCTTCAATTGTGGTGTTGCTTTCATTTGAACACAGGCTTCAAAGCCGGTCATACGCGGCATACGTACATCCAGTAAGACCAGATCCGGCATATACTGTGGCAGAGTCTCTAAAACCTCTTCGCCATTTGAGACCGCCACGACCTCATGTCCGGCAAATCGCAAGGTAAACGCGATCAGCTCGCGTATGTCTGGTTCATCTTCGGCAATCAAAATCTTCGCCATACTTAACCCTTTGCAATATAGATTGGCAGGGTGAACGAAAAGACGCTCCCCTTGCCCGGCTCGCCTTCACTCTCGAACCAGATTTTCCCATGGTGCATCTCAACTAACGTCTTTGATAATGCCAATCCTAAACCGTTACCTGCCGTCGCCAGAACCAGTGGATCGCTGCCACGGAAGAAACGGTCAAAAATACGGTGCTGTTGATCTTTGGGTATACCGATTCCATTATCCGCCACATCTATTTGAACTTCGTCCACCTTATCATGCAAACGGACAGTGATCTGTCCACCAGCAGGAGTATAGCTATAGCTGTTGGATACTAAATGAGCCATAATCTGCCTTACACGCTCCATGTCTCCATTCACTTTTGGCAGATCATGCGGCACCTCTAAAGTGATGTTCATGGGTTTATTCTCCTCACGCGAGCGCCGTTGGATATCCTCAACCACCTCTTCAACCAGCGGACGCAAATCAAGCGGTTGCAAGTTGAGAGCAACGCGCCCGGTTTCAATCCGAGAAACATCCAGCAAATCATTCACCAACACGGTCAAACGCTCCGTATTGGATTTTACAATCTCTAAAAAGCGGCGTTGCTGATCAGTAATCTGACCCGCTGCCCCCATCAACATAATTTCAACATACCCCTTGATAGAAGTCATTGGTGTTCTTAGCTCGTGACTGACATTGGCAATAAACTCGGTTTTCAGCCGGTCTACCTGTACTTCATAAGTAATATCGCGGAAAATCGAAACCGTACCCAGAAATTCATTACGCAACAGTACTGGCGATAGGTGAATTGAAACTACTGTATGATCATCCAACTCAATTTGCTCTGCATAAGTTTCCGAAGGCTGATACGCAGAAGGATTCTCTGACCAACGCTTTATCGTATCCAACCAGTCCTGGCTCGATTTGCCGAACAAACCCGCCAGTTCCACCAGTGACTTTCCTGCCACCCGCGCAGCTGGCAGGTTCAGAATGCGCTCGGCTGAGGCATTGAACAATGTAATTGTCATTTTTTGATCAGTCACCAATACGCCATCCGCTACAGCCTCCAGGATGGCACGTGAACGACTGGCAGCCACTTGTTGCTGGCGTAACATATCCCCCAGATCTTCTGACTGTTCACGCAACAGATCAAATAACGATGCATTATTAATTGCAATGCTCATCTGTCGCGCAACAGCCTCCACAAGCTCCACTTCCTCCGGTACAAATTGATCCGTCTGCCGATGTAACAGTAATAGAGAGCCTAAAATTTCCTGTCTCAAGATTAACGGTACTGCCACCAGACTGCGATATGCCGGGTATCTTTCTTTATAGTTATCCCAACGCGCATCCTGCGCAATGTCATTGACCACAACCGCCTTTCGTTCTGAGCGAACAAGGCGTACGATCATTCGTTCTGCCTCGCCGATTGCCGACTGTTCATCTTGTGGAACTACTAGGGCTTTGCCCGCCTGATACACCCTTTCACCGCCATGAGAAAGGATAACCATTGCCTGTTCTGAACCAGTTGCCTCATTCAGCACTTCCAGACTACGGCTGAGAACCTGATCCATGTTCAGGCTGGCTGAAAGCTCAGTAATGACGCGCAAGAGCATTTCTGTGTTTCGATGTTCGCGGCGCAGTTCAGCCGTGCGCTCCTCAACCCGTTTTTCCAGTTCTTCTGACAATAAGCGCGTTTCCGCAAAGAGACGCGCATTCTGAATGGCGATTGCTGCCTGATTGCAAATCGTACGCGCCAGCTCAATCTCTTGGTGGCTATAACGATACGGCGTTGTCGTTTGCAGCCACACCCAGCCGAATAGATCTAACCCGCTCAACAATGGCACAATCAGCAAAGACTGAACATTGCGCGGCTCAAGATATTGTTCTCGCAGAATCGCAAGTTCAATATCCGTTTGAACATCTGCGCAGTTATATACCCCTTTGCTCTCCCGCAGCCGTTCCAGAAGCGGAAAAGCCGACAAAGATTCACTGCTCTTCTCAAATGCCGGCTCCTCAAACGCCCAATAATATTGACCAGTCTGCTCACCAAGTAACATCACCGACACGCGGTCAACACTAAGCGCCGTCAGCAAACGAAGACTGACCAACCTGATAATATGATCTACATCCAGGGAACCACCCAGCTCGCTTGACAGCTCATTGAGTAACGATAGCCGCCGCGCCCGCTGATCCAGCTCGGCGGTACGCCGCACACTCTCTTCAAAGAGCCGCGCATTTTCAAGCGCCACTGCTGCCTGACTGGCAAAAGTGGTTACCGCCTGAATCTGCTCAGGTGTGTAGAAATTTGCCTCTTTTTTCTCAAGTGCCAGCACACCTGTCAGCTCTGACTTAGCCAAAAGCGGAATACCCAACCAGGATAGATTTTCTGGTTCAATGAGAGATGGAAAGCGTTCATCCAGACGAACATCTCCTACAGAAATTGCTACTTCTGTCTCGACCATTTGCTGGAAAAGCTGACTATCTTCCACCGACACCGCCAGCCCAATCCGGCTCTCATTATCTGCAAATCCGCTAGCGGCTGCTACAGTCAGTACATTACCCTCGCGCAGCCACAGAGTTGCCGTATCGTATGGCAGCACTGCCTTTAACTGGTCCAGCAGGGAAGCAATTAAGACATCGCTTTGCAAATTGGATGTAATTGTACCCGCCACCTGAGTTAGAGCCTGAAGCTGTGCCGTGCGTTCTTCCGTTTCGGCAAATAGATAAGCGTTTTCGAGTGCCAGCGCGGCTTGCTGGCATAGTGAAAGCCCAATCGTTTCATCCTCTTCTGAAAACGCCGCCGGTGTAGAGAAATTATCCAGCATTAACACGCCCAGCGTCTTTTCACCACGTCGAATGGGTATTGCCAGACAGGATATTGGCAGCTTTCCACCCGTAGCCTGGCGATATGCCAGTAAGTCATCGGCAGTCAAATAATAATCGCTGGCGAAGTGAACTTCTGCCACGCGTTCCATTTTGCCGGATTGATAAACCCTCTGCACAATAGGCAAGGGAACTTTTTCCCCTGTCAGAAAATGGTGACAGACATTCGTCATGCTGGTATCGTCTGTATAACCCAATGAAGTTTTGACTTTAAGCGTCTGATCATATTCATTCCAGAGTGCCACCCAGCCAGCGTTTGCATCTGGCAGTGCATGTAATGCACTTTCAACCAGCGTATTCAAAATACTCAAAGGATCCAGGCTGCCCAGCTTGCGACTGAACTCAAGCAACAGGTTGACTTCCTTCAGATGTTGTCGCATATCGTTCAGCAACTGTAAATTTTGCAGAATGATGCCCACCTGGGTAGCCAGTTGAGCATACATGTAACGGTCATCTTCAGTAAATTCGAGGCGTGGCGTGCGATCAGTGACAAGCACCGCAGCCATTCGTCCGCCGCCAATCATGAACGGGATACCCACGAAGGAACGCGCCTCCAGAGCATGCAGCAACGCGCAGTTCTGCCACTCCGGCGCGCTTTCAAGATTGGAAACCAGTAGCAAGCGCTCGTCCTGAATAACCTGCCGCAAGGGATTACGCTGCCCAAATAACGCTTCCGGATTAATACCGGGCGGCACACGCCCCACAACCTCGATCAATTGCGCTCCGCTAACCGGGTTGGCTTCAGCGAGCAGAGCGGTCTGCATATGGAAACGATTGACCATCTCGCCCGCAACCGTGTGCAAAACTGCCTGTATCGTGCCTTGCCGCCCTGCCTGCGCAAGAATCTCCAAACTGGCGCGAACGCGATCTAGCTGCTCCGAAGCACTGTGAAGAGCGATCGTTTGTTGTAAATCCTTGCGCAACAACATGGTAATCGTCTGTCCGGCTTCGCCAACTTCTTCCATCGGCATCAATGGCACTGCCCCAGTCGACGCTAGCTGCGACTTCAGCTTCTCAATCTGTCGGTGATTATCAATCAGCAGGGTAGCTTGCATTGCCAGCAGCTCCAATGCCTCAAAAGTAGGGCGATCAGGCCGCTTCCCGCTCTGCGGTGCATCAACGCTGATTGTTCCCAGAGGACGGTTTTCGGAGTCATATAACGGGACGATCAAAACATCATCGGCGTTCCATACCTCTGGCTCCTCAAACTCAATTGCAGGAAGCACAGTAAAAGTCTGCAAGTCTTCTGGAAAACTCGGCATCCTTTCAGCCGGAATGAAGTAAGCTGAACCGACACGGAACTGAGGGTCCAAAATCTGCTCAAGACTACGCCAGGGGTGTTTCACCTTACGCATTTGTTCCCAGATGTCCGCTGCAAGACCCACTTGAGCTACGCGCTGCAACAACCCTGTCTCAGGTTCGTAAATACTAATCAAGACCACCTGAAAAAGTGTGGCCTCCCGAATTGCACCAGCAATGACCTTTAACTCATCTTCTAATGGGCGATCGCGGCGTAATTCACACAACATCTTATACAATTCGCCAAGCGTTTCTACCTGACGTTTCAAAAGCTCATTGCGGTATGCCAGCTCTTCAAACTGAAGTGCGTTTCTCAAAGCCAGAGAAGCCTGAGAAGCCAACGAAAGGATAATCTCTTGAGCAGTCGTGTCAAAATGACCAGCACTCCTGGAATGCAGAAGGATCAAGCCAATTTGTTGCTTCTGATAGGGAATCGGAACAACCAGTGAAGAGACAACCCCCTCATGCAGAGGCGAAAAACTGGTTTTTGTAATATCAGCAGTCAGGAAAGGCTCGCCGCTTTTGGCAGCCATCCATTCAACCTGAGAAAGCTGAATCGCATCAGATTCTCCAACAACAAATCGAATTTTCGGAAATTCTTCTATCGAGTTTTGGTCAAATAATAGAACGGCACCACAATCGGCACGGGTGACTTGTAGTGCCTCATCATAAACCATTTGCAGCAGGGAGCGTAAATCCAGCGAGGTGTTCAATTCACGACCAATGCGTGAAAGCGCAATTAACTGATCTAAGCGTTGCCGCAGGTTTTCATCCGTCAACGAGATCATGCGTGAACGTTCCACCAGCCCTGCCAACTGACTGGCTGCGGCAGCTATCGTTTGTACATCTCCTTGACTGAAGGAATACTGCTCCTTGCTGCATAACCAGAGTTCACCAATGCCCTCTTCGCGCACCACCAACGGTACAATAATCAACGAACCCAAGCCCCAGGCTTCCATGACGTTCTGGTAAAACGGGATAATGGGCTTATCTGGTTGAGAGCGTTCCACCACCAATGAGTGCATACTGCTGGTCACTGTGAATGGAAACTGGGCATCATCAGTCTGCAATACACAATAACGTTCAGACAGGAGTGGCGGGTTTCCAAACAAAGACGATTGATGAAGCCGAAGCGCAGTACGGTTTTGATCCAATAGAAAGATTACGCCATAATCCGCCTGCAATAACTGCGCCAGCTCCTGAAGAGCCTGAAAAAAAATTTCGTTTACGTCTGCCGCCGAGCTGGTCAAACTGGTGACCTTCCGTATCACCTCAAGTCGCTGCACGCGCTGGTGGGCTTGATGAACCAGAAACACATTTTCAATCACAGAAGCTGCCTGGTTTGCCACAATAGACAGCAAACGCATTTCATCCTGACTGAAAGACGATGCGCCATCAACATGGTTCGAAGCCTGCAGGAAACCAAACATTTGCCCGCCAACAGCCAACGGGATCAAAGCTGTATCCCGCAAGCTGGCTGCTTGGGCAATACTATCCAACCCTAGGGCATGCCAGCGTTCATCCTCAGCCGCATTCAAGCTGACAATCGGCTGTTTTTCCAGGAGCAGTTGTTCCGCTGTACTTCCTGGAGGAACAGTTGTACGATACATTTCTACAATATCTTCCGGCAATCCAAAAAAGGGTTTTTGGGCTTCTAGCGCATGGTCGGTATCGTTATAAAGCAAAAAGCCCACAACTTCCACTGGAAGCAGCGGGACAATGCTCTGCACCAGACGGGCAAAAAGAATCTGCAAGTCGCGAGTTTCACCCAAAGCCTGCGCAATCTGCGCCAACACGGAGAGTTCCGCCGTCCTGCGTTGTTCATTACGATACAGAATAGCGTTACGAATTGCCGTCGCCGCCTGAACAGAAATCAGCCGTACCAGCTCCAGATCTTGCGGATGGAATGTGTCCTCGCTAAATGACCCTAATTCAAGTGTTCCAACCAGTTCCTCACCGACCAGTAACGGTACTCCTAAGTAGGATCGCAAGGCAACAACTGCCGGATCGGCTGCGGCTTCTGGAAAAGTGGACACATTGCCAATCAATAGGGGTTTCCGATTCTTTGCAAGCAAACCCGCAAGCCGCTCGCCAACCTGATAAGTCTCCTTTAATGGTTCAACATACCTCTCGCCCCCTTGCAAAGTCATCAGCCGGTAAGGCAGCAATCGCCCAGCCTCCGCGTCCCAGATTGCGATTTGCATGAAGTCGGAAGGGACAAGCTTCTCGATAGTTTCAACGATTGCCGTCAATGTGGGCTGCAATTGCAAACTGGAAGAAATCGCTTGCGCCAGCTCAGTAAAATTGAAGAGGCCTTGTGGAGAAAAAACGGTGTCTGAAACCAGTCCCCCGTCGCCAATCGGCTCTGTCTTCCGCAAAGCCAGTATCATTAAGGGACGGCTGTCATTTACCGCCCAGTAAGACCTGGCTTCCAGTAACTGACCTTCAATCAAAAAGCGTGCCTGTCCTTCTGCTGCACATAACTGTAGAAAGACTTCGCTCGGACGGACACGACGCGCTAACCGCTCCAGGTCTGGCGTCTCACTTTCCAAAAGGCGGAAAACTTGTCGGGCATGTTCATTCATCGAAACCAGACGTCCCCCAGCCTGAATAACCAGCACAGCCTCCTGATGTCGCATCACACTCTCTGGTACCGGCATAGGCTTAACCGCAATCGCCGGGCGCATTCGTGGCACCAGACCAGCCAGCAGGCGCACAATTCCCCAAAACACAAGCGCCAGTGCAACGAACAGGATACCAAGACTGTAAGGATCTATCTGCCACATAATCAGAAGGACCTCACCATCCTTCAGCTACCCGTATCTTTACGACGCTCCCCCGCTGCCAACTCAGTAATCTCACGGATATCGGCAAACACATGGGTCGAAGGCGACACGGTACCAATTGTCAAACTCATCAAAGGTGCTTTCTGAATCCGCCCATTTTCATCTGGAGCCATAATGAAACCCTGCTGACGGTCGAGGTAGTTGTAATGGGTCAACACCTCCGTATCAAAACGGGATTTTAGGGTTTGCCGTATAGAAGGTGCCGCACTCTCAGTAGTGATGATCACAAAATTATCTCCGCCAGCATGTCCGATAAAGTCATTGGATGTGCCATATTGATCTACAACCTCACCCAGCAACATGCCAGTAAAACGAAGTACATCGTTGGCGGCAATAAACCCGTACACATCTTTAAACGGTTCAAAGGCATTGATGCGCACATCCATGAATGCCCAGCCTTTCTGTCGAATGATCTTACGTAATTGATCCTCAATCAGACGACCCGATGGCAAACCGGACTGAGGATCAGTCAAACTCTCACGTTCGGAACGAGCGATGGCATTTTGCACATACAGCTTCAGCTCCTCGATATCGAATGGCTTGGTAATATAGTTATCTGCCCCTAGTTCCAGCCCTTGCAGCTTGTCGCTTCTTTCGTCTTTCTGGGTCAGAAAGATGACAGGGATGTGACTGGTGCGCGTATTGGTGCGCAACGTGCGGCACACCTCATAACCATCAATATCCGGCAGCATGATATCCAGCACGATCACGTGCGGCATTCCCTGACGCGTTTTCTCCAACGCCTCCGAACCGCGATGAGCAACATCTACTTGATACCCCTGACCAGAAAAGTAGATGCGCAACATATTTGCAATATCCTGATCGTCTTCCACAACCAAAAGGCGAGCGTCCATCATTGTGAGCCTCCCTAATGATTCTGCATTTGCAGAGTTAAAATTTGCCAGACAAACCTATTCACCCGGCACAATGTTATTTTTCTCATCACTTATTCAATCATAATATGTGAAACCGTTTATGACAACCTTTAACATTCACCAGGATTCGTCAATTTTCTCTCCAGGCCCGGGATACAAACGTGGGTATTGCCGATCGAGCTTCAACCAGTGATGATCGCTATTTTCAAACCATATATCCTTGCTGATCACACGCCGCTCATTGGTAGCCACCAGCACAACATCCGACTCAATCATGCGTGCAGGATAAATCACAAAACCCGAGCCAATACGGCAATTATGCCCGACACACCCCCCCAGAACAGGTCGGTTACAATTCTTCAATTCACCATACGGATCGCGCGCTTTGATCGGCAAAGATAACAGGTTGAAATCTGTAAACGTATTACCCGCACCGATAAAAGAATTTCGTCCTACCACACACATTTGCAGACAGGTGTTCTGCGCCACCATGCTGTTATCCATGATTGTGGTCATAAACAGCGCCGCACGAAAAGGTAAAAACGTCCCATCTCCTACTACAGAGAGCATCAACTGACAACCCTGAGAAATATTCACATTGCTCCCAATAATACAATTTTCGATCACTGCCCCAGCCCCAATGGTTACGTTATCGCCAATGGTTGTCGGTCCGTGAATGACAGCCGTGGGGTCAATCACACAATTGCGGCCGGTTTTGACAACGGCAGAACACTCTAATAGTTGCCTGCCTTCATACAAAGCGCTGGCAAGCACTTTGATTTTGAAGAAAGGATCGCGGTTCAAGCGATCTTCAAACCTTGCCCCGCGTCCAAACAAACCAAATACGGTATCAGCAAGAAAGACATGCACCCAAGTATCAATTGCCATCAAACTACGCAAGGGTACCTGATAAACCAGATCACCTTTTTCAACTGCCATATACGTTGGCACATGATAATACCCAATCTCACGTGCCAATAAGTCAATCACCAGCGGCTCAGCATCAGGCTGTGGACCGTTGGGATAGTACCACAAATCTGCCAGATACAGGTCGCCAGCAGGCGAATAGGAAATTGAAAGCGGCAGGCAGTGTTCCCGAAATGCCGCATCCTTCAATGAGAAAGCCGCTCGCGAAGGATAAGAACGTCTGCGCGCCTGGGCGATAAATTCCGCAATATAAAACTCATCAAAAAACAGATTGTCCCGATATACCAGACAGGGCTCGCGCGTTTTGGGCAGGCGCGCCCCAGGCGGCAATTCAAATTCGCGGCTGATATACGGAGCCAGCACATCGCGCTGCAACAACCAGAGCGGTTTATTCTGAATACGCAGGTCGCGCGCAGGCTCATTGAAGGGTGCTATCAGCCGTTTATTTTGCAAGATTATTTTGAACATTCTCAATCCAATGGCTGCTTATGAATTTGAAACACACAAGCTAATCCGCCTGCTGCGCAGCACTCAACCTCACGAATCTCGTAAAACCGCCCTCCACTCACCCAGGAGAAGTACTCCTGAAGCAAACCAGTGATAAAATAACAAACCCCGCTCTTTTCAGATTGCCTATCCAAACACCACGGGCATTGATCCATCCGCCAGCTCCAGGTGCTCTCGTTTTCTGTCACCTGAATCGGCACGTTGCAATGGAACGAGAGCATTTCTGCCAGTACTGTCATACCTGCCTTTAAGCGCTGGGGGGCAGGTAACAAACGATATTCCAGCTCGCTTAACCTCATTTGCATACCAAAGCGTTGTAACAAATATTTGAAAGCCGCCTTGCCAGAACGCAGAACAACCCCCTGACCACCTCTCAATCCGTACAACTGCTCCAGAGCTTTGAACAAACTGACAATCTCATCAAAGGTCAGGTCATCCCCTAGCTCAAAGAGCGTGCGCGCCTCATCTTTCGCACCCATCAAGCTGACGGTATTCATTGCCGCCATCACGCCAGATTGCCCAATAATTTCCTGCATTCCCGCCAGAAGAACTTGACTTAATTCACGTGAACAATGACAAGACTTCAGGGTTGTCATACAGAATCCGTCGTCGTACCATCCAGAAAATCCTTAAGGGTCTGCATAAAGTGTTGCGGCTCGTCCAGCATGATGAAATGTCCTGCATTGGGATATCGTTCAATGCGCGCGGTGACAATACCATTCTGCAAAGGCTGCCATTGATCGGGATGGACAATGATGTCCCGGTTTCCATACATCCCCATAACCGGCACCCGAATTTGATTCAAGCGTGGACGCAAATCTGTGTTGCGCAATGAAGCAATGCTTAGAAGGAAAGATTCCAGTGTCGTGCGGCTGAGATCGTTCAGAATCATATTCGGAAAGCGCTCATCCTTACACATAAAGGGTGCAGCAAGCCGCAACCCAAGGCGAAACAGCCCCATCAGGTTAAATAGCGTAACGGCAACCGGGCGACGCCCTGCTAGTTTCAACGTAAGCGCCAAAGAAGAACCGACTATTGGCGAGCCAATCACCACCACCTTTTCAACCCGCTGCGGATATTGCATTGCCACCAGTAAACTGACTGTGCCGCCCATGCTGTGACCCACCAGCGGCGCGCGGACAATCCCCAGCTGCTCCATAAACTGATCCACAAGGCTGACGAAATCCTGCACATCGTACGTTGTACGCTTCTTTCCCGACTCGCCAAACCCCCAAAAATCCAACGCATAGGCGCGGTAGAAGCGCCCGAGATTGTTCATTGTTTCCTGCCACAATCCCCATGATCCCAGCCAGCCATGCAAAAAAATCACCGGACGCCCGCGTCCGTACACTTCATAATGAACGATCCCCTGGCTGGTAGTAATTGAGGACACTGAGCCATCTCGCGGGAGCTGTTAAGCCTTGCCCGCCTCCATCTCTTCCAGAATACTATACAAAAGTTCCAACAGAACTGTCTTCACTTTATCTTTTTTTGTGGCAATACACGGCAATAATTTGATTTTTGAATCCAGCCGTAAAGCCACACGCATATCGGCAACATCCCAGGCATCTTTGCAATCCTGTTTGTTCGCCGCCACAACATAAGGTGTCGGTGCATAGGCTTTGAAGGTCTCCAGAATTCCGCGCGCTTCACGAAACGTCTCCGGACGAGTGCTATCAACCAGAACAATAAAACCCAGCATCCCTTCCGATAGAATCTCCCACATGAAATCAAAACGCTTTTGCCCGGGTGTACCAAACAAGTACAACACAAGATCATCATCCACAGTAATACGCCCAAAATCCATCGCTACCGTTGTAGCCTCTTTCACTTGCTCATTGCGCGCGGAGATTTTTCTTTCGGTGGAAACCACATCAATCTCACTCACTGAGCGAATGAATTCGGTTTTTCCGGCATTAAACGGTCCTGTCACTACAATTTTAACCGTCTGCATAAAAACGTATCCTTTAAGAGATTTAGATAGCCCGAATGCGCTCAATCAGGCGGTTGACCAACGATTTTTGCTCTTCACGATTTTGTGTGGGAAACATGCTGCTGGTGACCGGAATGGGAGCGCCTTCCGGTCGAATAATTTCCACTAAACCAGCTTGCAGCAGCCCATAAGCCACGCGACGAATTTCCAGTTCGTTCATCTTTGCCGCGCGCATGATCTGGCGCATGGTGTTCTTCGGATTAACGTACGAAATCACCCGCCACTCTTCTACACTTAGATTGATATTACGAATGTTGGTACCGGGCCGGTCAGTGAACTTAAGCGCCATATCCAGACTGGGAATCTCCTGCTGTAATAATTCCCATTCACGCAACTGGCGTGAGCCCTCAATAATTAAGTTTTCTAAATCCAGACGAACGGTGATCTTATCCGAAGGGGGCACCTGACCCGCTTCAAAGTGAAAGAACCCCTCCACCCAAGTAAACAACCGACGAACAATGGAAATAAAGTATTGCTGAAGGCTGCTTAGAATGTCTTCCTGACTCACATAACCGGCGTTAATCAACAACAAGCCGAGTTCCTTGTCGCTCATGTGCGCAGCGCGTTCCCTCAAAAGCCGATATTGTCCCATGGAAATTTTCTGGCTGCGATGCAAGACCCCCGCCAGACTGCCATCTTCCTGTCCGATACAGGCAAAAGCCAGCTTCCCCTCACGAAAATAAACCTGCGCTGCTTCCGTTGGTCCTTCAATCATCAACGCGCCGGTTTTTTGGGCCAGACTGATCAAATTGAGAAGCTGGGTAATCGTGAAATCCCTTAAGTTCCCTTTTAATGCCATAGTCTGCTCGATTTGCCAGATTGGGAAGCTTTCATGAAGATTATACAGTAAAGCGATAAGCGCGTCAATTAAAACAAAGGAGGGTGTTGAAAAACAAAACACACACTCCTAATATGGCGGTAAAACAGCCTGTTTTTCGTATAGATATGCGCCATATATGACTTTTTCAACACCTGCGAGGCTCATTGCAGCGCAAATTTGTAAATTGCATTGTAGCGCAAGTTTGTAAATTGCGCAGGCGGGTTTTGACCCTCACCCCCCTGCCCCCTCTCCCATAGGAGGGAGAGGGGGAAATGCAGCGCAAGGCGGGGAAAGGCAGAAGTCAAAAGGCGGAAGGCGGAAATGCAGCGCAAGTTTGTAACTTGCGCAGGCGGGGTTGACCCTCACCCCCCTGCCCCTCTCCCATAGGAGGGAGAGGGGGAAATGTGGCGCAAGTTTGTAACTTGCGCAGGCGGGTTTGACCCTCACCCCCCTGCCCCCTCTCCCATAGGAGGGAGAGGGGGAAATGTGGCGCAAGTTTGTAACTTGCGCAGGCGGGTTTTGACCCTCACCCCCCTGCCCCCTCTCCCATAGGAGGGAGAGGGGGAAATGTTGCGCAAGGCGGGGAAAGGCAGAAGTCAAAAGGCGGAAGGCGGAAATGCAGCGCAAGTTTGCAAATTGCGCAGCTATGGCGCGGGGCGGGTTTTGACCCTCACCCCCTGCCCCCTCTCCCATAGGAGGGAGAGGGGGAAATGCAGCGCAAGGCGGGGAAAGGC
>Ga0209162_1000641_pt1 | contig 37578 bp, 39 predicted proteins | sample YNPNPMetaG_FD_187121 | JGI IMG/M metagenome (GOLD analysis project Ga0209162, IMG submission 187121) | Anoxygenic and chlorotrophic microbial mat microbial communities from Yellowstone National Park, USA - YNP NP MetaG (SPAdes) (version 2) ...
CCGGCATCCTCCTACCCAATCATCGGGACAAGGTTCTCCAAGGCGATCTTGCGCTCCATCTTCAGGCCAGAGATGTATTCGGAGGCATCCAGGATCTCGATGCCCACGATGCGCCCGTCGGGAGCGTAGTTGATGGCGACTTCTTCGCTCAACCGTTGAGTGGTCACCTCGGCCGGCTCATCACTCAGGCGGATGTACAGGGCGTCTACTTCGGGATCATACGTGACTTTCATCGGATTCTCTCCTGACTAAAACACGAACGACTACACACCAACAATGTGATCAAAAATCAGGATGGCATGGTGCACGCACGCGGCTTTGACCGCCTGCCAGTCGTGCCAGCGCGGGTCCAGGTTCTTGTATTCCGCCAGGTTGAGTTCCTCCAGGTCATAGGGCAGCGGATTGGCCAGTTGAATCTGCAACTGCTGCAAAGCCGATTCTCCGCTGGGTTGAGGGTACAGACGGTCAAAAGAGCGCAAAGCCTCTATCACCTTCTCATCGCCCATATGATCGGCCAGGGCGACAAAATCGAGATAGTCGCGAGTCGCATTCCGTTGCAGGATCAACACCGCTTTGATGCGCAACATCTCGGCTTCGGTGGGAAGGGTGATCGTCTGGCCTTGATACTCGATCTGTGTGGTTTCCAGCGGCTCCTCGCGGATCAATTGCCGCACACCGGTTTCAATGCCATCCAGACTGCCGAGAATCTGGACCGGGCGCCGGATGCGGGCCGTTTTCCAGCCGGCCACCGCTTCCAGGTCGGCCAATACCTGGTCGAAACGCTCGCGGAGGTCGGTCAGCACGTGGTTCGCGTCGGTGGACAGGCGGTGTCCCGCATACACTGCCGCGGCGCTCCCCCCAACCAGGACGGCTCCCGGCAGGATCCGTTGCAGGTGTGCGGCAGCGGAAAGCACCTGTTCCCACTCAGGCAAGGTATCGTTCGGCATAGGCCTTCCAAAAGTGATAACGCTGGGCGTAAGGGTCGGCTACATGCGCCTTACAGACGTGCAGGATTTTTTCCAGCATGGCGCGATCGGCCAGGGCGGCCTTGCGCAACTCGGCCCAATCCTGCCGCTTGCCGCGGGCGATGATGTCGTCAATGGCGGCCAGGGTGTACTGCTGGTGGGTAAGATGGCGGTGCAACACCTGATCCTCCTCTACTTTACACCTCGCCTCGCCCCGGCGATGACCTGCGCCAGGCGTTCCATTTCACGCTGGACGGCGGGCGGCTGGGATGCCAGCACTTCCCAGTATTCCTTCTCGAAATCGCTGCGCACCAGGTCGGTCCAGACCTTTTTGGTCTCCTCCCAGCGCAGGGCCAGGGCTTTCCATTCGGTCTCCAGTTGGGAGATGGCGGTGTTCAGGTTGGACATCGGGTTTTCCTCCTGGGTACACAAACCTGGAATTGGCTACATCGCGCGGCCGGCGCAGATCACCCGGTACCATCCGGGATGCTCCTCTCGCAGCCGCTCAAACTCCTCGCGCGTGTAAACGAACAAGTCCATCCCCACCGGGAAGCCAACCGGTAAGAAGTCGGTTGTCCGTTCATGACGCGGCTTGTCCGATATGGACAGGATCAGGCACAGGTCCACGTCGCTGCCCGGCCCCGGCAGACCGCTTATCCACGAGCCGAACCAGAGGATGCGCTCGATCTCCGGATGGGCTTCCCGCAACCCGGCGACGTAGCGCTCAACGGCCTGTTCAATGCGGGTGCGATCAGCCGATTTGACGACGACAGAATGCGAGGATAGCCTCGGCGTAGCGGATGGCATCCTGGGCCTCCCTGCGGGTATAGAAATCGGTCGGAGCGCCCGAATCAAAGCCGTTCGGGTAGCGCGTGGGAATGTAATGCTTGTCCAACATGCGGGCATAGTCCACCAGCTCGTCTGGCGTCTGGATTTCCGGGGGCAAATTGCCGATCAGCGCCGTCAGCGTGTGCCCCCAGGCGTCCATGCTCAGTTTTTGAAACAGGGCTTTGATGGCCTTTTCTGCGGCCTGGTGGGCGGCAAAGCAGCTCCATTCGTAATCGCCATCCTCCAGAGCGTGGCGAGCATGGCGCAAGTCCGCCTCTGCCTGCCGTAACCAGTCCAGATAGCGATTGCCCATTCTCTCTGTCCTCTCGTCAGTATCCGCGCTCCGGTCCGCCTGCCGATCCTTCCATTGCCTCAGGTCCGCGCTCCCTCTCCGGGCTGCCGGCGACTTCGGGATGGCTGCCCGCGCCGCTTGCTCCAGCCAGCGCTTCGGCCAGCGGGACGCCCTCCTGCAGCGGCTGCCAGGCGTCGCTGCCGGCGGGACGCACGTACACGTCTGCCAGCCCCGTCTCGCTCTGGATGACTATCGCCACGGCGGGGACGTTCTCCGGCCCCAACTCTTTCACCAGAGTCGCGATACGCTCGTTGGTGGGACTCCACTGGGATGAAGTCGGGTCGGCCATCTTCTCTGCCTGGGCTGCAATCCATTCGGGTGAGCCTTGCTCACCGTGCTGGGTCTGGCCGGGGCGGAAGGGCGCACGGCCGTGCGCCCCTACAACTTTGGATTCCAGCACGATCAACGGCAATCCAGGCGCGGTGAAGACGCGGTCAAAGCCGTGCTTGGGTTGGTCAAAGGGGAGTTCCTGGAAGCCGGGCTGCTCACGCACCAGGCGCGCCGAGAGTTCCTCGCCCACCGCGCCCAGCGCATGGCGGACGTCGGTCGCCAGCCAGCGGGTGACAGCGATGGCGGCAGCGGTCAGGCCCACGCCCAGCGCCGCCAATCCCACGGCGGTGGCAAAGGTCTCGCCTGCAGCCTGCACCGGTGGAGTGGTCACATAGCCGCCGGAGGAGATGCCCATGGCTACGTAGGATTGCAGCGTGGTAATCTTGCGTTCCAGGAAGGCGTTGGCTTTGGGCAGTTCGCCATCCAGCCAGGCTTTGAGCCGCTGCGCCTGACGGCGATACTCCTCGGCCTGTCTTTCTACCAGGCGGGTCCACTCCTGGACGGTACGCAGTTCGGACTCCGCTTCGGCCAGATAGGTGCGGGCGCGGCGCACCGCTTCCCACTGGGCCGTGCAGGGTGGCTCATGATAGTACCCATTCTTATCGTACCATCCGCCAGCGCGACACGCTGCCAATGCTCTCTCGGCCTGGGCAAGGATTTCCTGTCGTCGGCGTACTTCGTTGCGCCAGTAGTTCAGCCGCTCTTGCAACCAATCCAGCGTGCGGCGGATTTCGATTTCGGCAGCGTTGAGGACTTCCTGCGCCTGCGTGTTGAAGCGAGTCAGATGTCCCTTGAACTCTTCTAACGCCTGGATAGAGAGAACGTGAGCCGAAGACATCGCCCCTCCTTAACGTTGTTGCAGGTACTCCTCGATCCGCTGGGCTTTGCGCAACAGGAAGGGGATGTGCTCATCGGCGGTGCGCATAAAGTGCGCCAGCACGCGCATCGTCTGCTCGAACTCCTGGGCGAACTTTTGATGTTCCTGGTCACGCCAGGTATCGCCCAGACGGACGAATTGCGCCTGCAGACGCGAGGTGCTTTCGCGCAACTGGTTGTTGAACTGCTTGAGTTCGGCCGCAAAGCGTCGCAGGTCTTCAGGATTAGCAATGGCTTGGGGCATAAATAACCTCCAAATGGCTGTAAATGTGATAGGGCTGTGCCCGCCCAACGTTATGCGGATGAGCCGCCGCGCGGCCTTGGCGGGACACGCGCGCTCAATACCTCAGCCACAGGCCCAACCACTTCCGCAGGCCGCCGCGATAGCGCGGTCGGCTCCAGCCGCGTTTTGGGCGCTGACCACCGGACCGATGAGGCCGCACCCCGCCCAGGCCACCCACGCCGCTGCCGCCCCGCCCTCTCCGCACCTCCACCCTCTGACGAACGCGCCCTATCTGCCCCGCACCTGTAGCGCCCGCCAGGACGATAAGCCCACCATCGCTGCAGCCATTCTATCACAAGTTGGAATGGGTGGCAATTTCTCCGCCGTTGCAACTCTGCTCCTCAAGGAGGTGCGCCCTACTTGTCAAACGCCGCTCCATGTGGGCCACCTATGGTCGGGTGATGTGGGCCGCTCACATGCGGGTGAAGTGTGCCATTTTGATCGAGTCGATCGTGTTTTAAAAGCCTTTGAGAAGCCTGTCCCCGATGTGTGACGCTCCCTGGTTAAGCTGTGTCTGCAGCGAAATCATGCTATAATGGCCTGTGTGAAGGCCGCCGCTACGCAGAGGTTGCACCCTCCTGGCTGGCCGGATCGGCTGGGGGCCATTTTCTGATTTGCGAGGTTAACGGGGAAGGGGATGGTTATGCGCACACCGTTCATCGCTGGCAACTGGAAGATGTACAAGACCATCGACGAGGCCGTCGCGCTGGTGGGTGAGCTGATCGAACTGCTGCGCGGCGTGGAAGGGATCGAGGTGGGCGTCTGCCCGCCCTTCCCGGCGCTGGCCGCCGTGCGCCAGGCGCTGGCCGGCTCGCCGCTCCGCCTGGGCGCGCAGAATATGCACTGGGAAGAGGCCGGTGCTTTCACCGGCGAGGTCTCGCCTGTTATGCTGCAGGGGCTGTGCGACGATGTCATCATCGGCCACTCGGAACGGCGGACGCTCTTTGGCGAGACGGACGAGATGGTCAACCGCAAGCTCCATGCTGCCCTGGCACACGGCCTGCGGCCTATCGTCTGCGTCGGCGAGAACCTGGCCCAGAACCAGGCCGGGGAGACAGCGGCGTTCGTCGGCGGGCAGGTGCGCGCTGCCTTTGCCGGGGTGACAGCCGGGCAGGCGCGCCAGGTGGTGATCGCCTACGAGCCAATCTGGGCCATCGGCACGGGCGTCCCTGCCCATGGCCCAGACGCGGCGCGCATCATCGGTGGGGTGGTGCGCGCTGCGCTGGCCGACCTCTACGGCGACGACGTGGCCCAGGCGGTGCGCGTTCAGTACGGCGGCTCGGTCAAGCCGGACAACATCGCCGAGTTTATGAGCGAGCCAGAGATCGACGGCGCGTTGGTCGGCGGGGCCAGCCTCAAGGCGGCCGATTTCGCCGCTATCGTCCGTCGCGGCCTGGCGGCGCACGGCGGCTGATGGTTGCCGCGGGGGCGACGAGAGGGCGATGAACTGGGCGCCCTTTATCTGGTTTGCCGTGGCGCTCAGCGGCCTCTTGCTGATGGAGCGCTGGATCCACCGCCATCTGCAGGGAGTGGCGCTGCTCACCGTGGGCGACCGCGAGGCGGCGGTCTGGCTCTATGCTCTGCCCTTGTTGCCGGGCGTCATTCTCCACGAGGCCAGCCACGCCCTGTCGGGGCTGGCCGTGGGCGCACGGGTCGAGCGCATCTCGATCATGCCGGCGCGCGTCGAGGGGCGCATCCAGTTGGGCTTTGTTTCCCTGGAGGCGGCGGGCCTCTTGCAGACGATCATCATCGGCCTGGCGCCGCTGGTCGCCGGCTGCATCGCCCTCTTGCTGATCGGCTATCTGGCCCTGGGGCTGGGGGAGGCTGGCGCCGCGCTGACCCATGGCAACTGGGCCGCGGCCTGGGGCGATCTGATCGAGGCGACCCGCGCCCGCAACGCCTGGGTGTGGGCTTATCTGATCTTTGCCATCAGCAACACCATGCTCCCCAGCAGCTCGGACATGCGGGCCTGGCCGGTGATGCTCCTCTTCCTGGGAGGCGTGGCTGGGCTGGTGGCGCTGCTGGGGCTGGGGCCCTCGCTGGCGGCGACGCTGGGGGTGGCGTTGCGCTGGCTGGCGGCGGTCTTTGCGCTGACCCTGGCCATCGACGCGCCTTTTGCCCTGGCGATCTTTCTGGTCGAGCAGGTTTTGTCGCGGTTGCGTGGAGTGCGGTTGGAGTATCGGTAGACGGCGGGGCGCGATCAGCAATCGGCGGTAGGCGATACCTGCTCCGTCACCACGAAGCCGCGCTCTCGCAACGCCTCGACAAAGGGGCGCGCCGGCACCATGCGTTCGACCCCCGGCGAGCTGCCTGGCTGTTGCAGTCGGCCATCAGAATGCGGCTGGCCTGGCCCCAGCGGGCCATGTCATAGGCGGCCTATCCTCCGCGAGTAGCGAGTAAGCAGGCTACCTCATGCCCTTCTGCCGCTGCGCCCAGCGGCGGATCGATGACCCGGCAGTCGGCGACGGCCTCTGGGCAGCGGGGGTGGAAGCGGCAGCCGGACGGGATGTCGATGGGGTTGGGAATCTCCCCCTCCAGGATCAGGCGCTTGCGGCGGCGGCGCGGGTTGGGCACTGGCACGACCGAGAGCAGGGCGCGGGTGTAGGGGTGGCGGGGCCGCGAGAGCACCTCTGCCGTCGGCCCCAGCTCGACGATGCGGCCCAGGTACATCACCGCCATGCGGTCGGTGAAAAAGCCCGCCGTGGCCAGATCGTGGGTGGTGTAGAGGATGGTGATGCCGCGCTCGCGGCGCAGGGCGTGCAGCAGGTTGAGGATGTCGGCGCGGATAGAGACGTCGAGCATCGAGACCGGCTCGTCGGCGACGAGCAGGCGCGGCTCGAGCACCAGCGCCCCGGCGATGACCACCCGTTGACGCTGCCCGCCCGAAAGCTCGGCCGGGTAGCGCTCCCAAAAGTGCTCGGCCGGCGCCAGGCCGCACGTCTCCAGCGCCGCGCGCACCCGCTCTGCCTTTTCCTCTTTGGAGCAGGTCAGTTTGTGGATTTCCAGCGGCTCGGCGACAATGTCGAAAATGCGCTGGCGCGGGTTGAGCGACTCGTAGGGGTCCTGGAAGACCATCTGCGCGCGCTCGCGCAGCGTCATCACGCGGCGGCGGGGGCTGAGACTCGCCAGATAGCTGTCCGCCTCGAGCGAGGGGCCGTGCCCCCGCGCCCACTCGCTCACGTCGCAGCCCTCCAGCAGCACCCGCCCCCGCGTCGGCAGTTGCAGGCCCAGCACGTTCATGCCCACCGTCGTCTTGCCCGAGCCGGACTCGCCGACCAGGGCCAGGATGTCGCCGCGCTGCATGGTAAAGCTGACCCCGTCCACAGCGTGCACGGCGCGGCGTGGACGGCGGGCCAGCAGGTCTCCCAGGCCACGGCTCAGGGGAAAGTACTTGTGCAGGTCCACTACCTGCAGCAGCGGCTCTCTCTCCATCAGACGAGCCTCCGTGCAAAGTGGCAGGCCAGGCTGTGGCCCGGCGCGATTTCGACCAGCGGCGGGCGCTGGCGCGCGCAGACCGCTTCGCGCCAGGGGCAATGACAGCGCGGCTCGAAGCGGCAGCCGGGCGGCAGGTCGTCCAGCCGCGGCGGATTGCCGGGGATCGAGGCCAGCGTCGAGCCGGGCCGTTCGATGTCGGGGAACGCTTCCAGCAGCCGTTGGGTGTAGGGATGGCGCGGGTCGTTGAAGATGGCGTCGCTGCTGCCGACCTCGGCGACCATCCCGCCGTACATCACCAGCACGTCGTCGCAGACCTCGGCGACCATGCCCAGGTCGTGGGTGACCACGATCAGGGAGAGGTTGAGGTTAGCCTGCAGGCGGGTCAGGAGTTCGAGGATCTGGGCCTGGATCATCACATCGAGGGCAGTGGTCGGCTCGTCGGCGATGAGGACGCGGGGGTTACAGGCCAGGGCCATAGCGATGACGGCGCGCTGGCGCATGCCGCCGCTGTACTGGTGCGGATACTGGCGGCCGCGCTGGGGCGGGATGCCGACCATAGCCAGCAGTTCGCCGGCGCGCTGGCGGGCCGCGCGCGGGCTGTCGACGACGGAATGGAGCAGCAGCGCCTCGGCGATCTGGCTCTCGACCGTGCGCACCGGGTTGAGCGCGTTCATCGCCCCCTGAAAGACCATCGACATCGACCGCCAGCGCACGTGGCGCATCTCGGCCTCGCTGAGCTGGAGCAGGTCACGCCCGTCCAGCAGAACCTGCCCGCTGACAATGCGCCCTTCTTCTGGCAGCAGGCGCAGCAGGGCCATCATCACCGTCGTCTTGCCGCAGCCGCTTTCCCCCACGATCCCCAGCGACCCGGCCTGCTCCAGGCGGAAACTGACGTTCTCGACGGCGTGGAGCGGCGTGCCGTCGTCGGCCAGGTAGTCGATCGAGAGATCGCGCACGTCCAGCAGGGCCATGGCTCACTCCCTTTCTGGCCGGAGAGCGACCATGCGGCGCGGATCGAAGAGGTGGTGGGTGCGCAGGCGCGGGTTGACGATCTGGTCGAGCGTGTTGCCGATCAGCACCAGCGAGAGGCTGACCCAGACGATGGCAAAGCCAGGCGGCAGGAGGAACCACCAGGCCTGGCGGCTGAGGGCGCGCTCGAAGGCAAAGTTGAGCATCATCCCCCAACTGACCAGCGTCGGGTCGCCCAGGCCCAGGAAAGCCAGCGACGACTCGGCCAGGATGGCCACCGAGATGTCCAGCACAGCCTGGGCGATGATCAGCGGCAACACCTGGGGCAGGACGTGGCGCAGGATGATGCGCCCGCTGCTGGCGCCGATGGCGCGGGCGCGCAGGACGAACTGGCGCTCGCGGATCGAGAGCACCTGCGAGCGCACCAGCCGCGCTGTGTAGGTCCAGCCCAGGAGGCCGATGACCAGGATGATGTTGAGCAGGCCGCGCCCCAACACGGCGATAACGACCAACATGAGCGGCAGGTCGGGGATGACCATCAGGAAATCGACCAGGCGCATGAGCAGGTTGCCGATGCGCCCGCCAAAGTAGCCGGCCACCAGGCCGACGGTCGTGCCGATGACCATGGACATGAAGGAGGCGGTAAAGCCGACGATCAGCGAGACGCGCGCGCCGTAGATGAGCTGGCTCAACACGTCCTTGCCGGCGTCGTCGCGGCCCAGCAGGTGTTGGGCATCGGGCGGGGTGAGAATCTGGTCTGGCGAGACCTGGATCTGCGCCTGCGGGTCGTAGGGGGCCAGCCAGGGGGCAAAGACGGCCATCGCCACGACGACCAGGAGCATCAGCGTGCCGATGATACCCATGGGGTTGCGGAAAAAGCTGGTCAACGCCTGCATCGCGTTTTTTCCTCTACTCTGCCTTCACACGGGGGTCGAGCACCGAGTAGAGCAGGTCGGCCAGCAGGTTGGCCAGGATGACGCTGACGGCCAGGAGCAGGAAGGCGCCCTGCAGCACGGGATAGTCGCGCTTTTGCACCGCCTCGTACATCAGCCGGCCAATGCCGGGCCACGAAAAGACCGTCTCTGCCTGGATTGCTCCGCCGACGATGTAGCCGAAAGAGAGGGCGATCATGGTCACCATCGGCAGCATGGCGTTCTTGAGCGCGTGGTCGCGCAGGATGCGCAGCGTGCTCAGGCCCTTGGCCTTGGCGGTGAGGATATAGTCTTCGGCCAGCACCTCCATCACGCCGCTGCGCATGATCAGGATGTACTCGCTGGTGTAGACGATGGCCATCGTGATCGTGGGCAGGATGAGGTGTTTGCCCACGTCGAGCCAGTAGACCAGGCCGTCGGCGGGTCTCATGCCGGGGGTGGCCATGCCACCGACGGGCAGGTGTCCGCGGGCCAGGATGAGCAGGATGATGCCCAGGAAGAACGTCGGCAGCGCCCAACTGAACAGCGCAAAGAGCAGGACAGCCGTATCCAGGCGCGTGCCGCGTCGCCAGGCGGCGAGCAGCCCCAGCGCCATGCCGATGATTATGGCCAGTATCTCGCCGCCCAGTACCAGCACCACCGTGCGCCAGACCCGCTCGGCCAGCAGTTCGCTGACATCGCGCCGGTTGGCGAACGAGATGCCCAGGTTGCCCTGGAAGAGGTTGCGCCAGTAGGCGGTGAACTGGGTGTCGAAGGCCCCGATCATGTCGCCTTCGCGTAGCCGTTCCACGTCGAGCCAGACCGGCTTATCGAGGCCGAACTGGTTGCGGATGCGCTCCTGCGCCTCGCGCGTCATGCGCGGGCTGTGGATGACCAGCCGCACCGGATCGCCCGGCAGGACACGGAAGAGCAAAAAGTTGAACACGATCACAGCGACCAGCGTGACCGTGGCAAAGATCGCTTTGCGCAGAAAGAGATTGCTGCGCTGCATGGGCCTCGAGTCAGGGCGTCACGGGCCTTGCCGTGAGGAAAGCCGACTTCCAGAGGATGTCCCCTGCTTCCAGGCCAAAGCCGGTAAAGCGGTCGCTGCGATAGGCCTGCGTCGTCTTGGCGTAGGTGAGCACGATGTAGGGGCGGTCATTGAAGAGCTTTTCCTGCATGCGCCAGATGATCTCGCGGCGCGCCTGGTGGTCAACGGTGACGGCCTGCCGGGCGTACATCTCTTCGAACTCTTCGTCGCAGTAGCCGCTGTCGCTCCAGCCGCCTTCCTCGCGCTGGTCACAGGTAAAGATGAGCATGGCAAAGTCGGGATCCGGGTCAAGGCCCCAGCCCCAGTAGATCATGTCAAAGTCATAATCGGGGTAGAGGCCGATCAGACTGTCCTCGTCCATCAGCGTCGGCGGAGCGGAGATGCCGATCTGGGCCAGGCCGTTGGAGATGATCTCGAGGATGCGCGCGTTGCTGGCGCCCTCGGTGGCGTAGAGGCGGTATTGCAGCGGATTGCCGTCGTGATCCTCGCGGATGCCGTCGCCGTTGCTGTCGATGTAGCCGGCCTCTTCGAGAACGCGGTTGCCCGCGGCGATGTCGAAGGGGACATCCTGGATGTCGCTGTTATGCCAGTCGCCCAGAGAGGGGGGGATGATCGTTGTGGCCGGCTCGGCATAGCCCATGTAAGCCACGTTGACGATCTGCTGCTTGTCGATGGCGTGGGCGATGGCCAGCCGCACCGCCGGATCGTTCAGGCTGGCCGGCTGGGTGCCGTTCTCGTGCGAGTTGATGATCAGCTCGTCGATCGAGGTCGATTCCATGATCGCCAATTCGATGTTCTCGGCGGTCTCCAGCGTCTGGAGGGCCGTGGCGGGGATAGTATCGGCGGCGATGACGTCGATCTCGCCGGCCAGGAGCGCCTGCACCGCCGCGTCCTCCGTGGCAAATTCGCGCCAGACCACGCGGTCGATCTCGGGCATGCCGCGCCAATAGTTCTCGTTGGCTTCCAGCACCAGGTACTCGCCCTCCACCCACTCGGTCAGGCGATAGGGGCCGGTGCCGATGCCGGCGGCAATGTCCTCGAACTCGAGGATCTCGTCACGGGTCATTTCGCCCCAGACGCTGCGCGGCAGGATCCAGACGTACATGAGCAGGTATTCCATGTTGCCCACCGGCTCAGAGAGCGTGACCTGCAGGGTCGTCTCGTCCAGGGCGACGATCTCCTGAAAGCTGGCCAGGTAGAAGCTGAAAGTCTCGATCTCGTTTTCGATGGTCCAGTTGAGGCTCCAGGCGACGTCCTCGGCGGTGCAGGGCGTGCCATCGTGGAAGGTTACCCCCTCTCGGATTTTGAACGTCCAGACCAACCCATCGTCCGAGACGGTCCAGCTTTCGGCCAGGCCGGGCACGAAATGGCCGATGCCGGCTTCTTCCACCAGCGTGTCATAGATGAGATAGCGGATGACATAGCCGTACCAGCCGATGGCGGGGTTGGCCGTGTCCCAGATGTAAGTCGTGCCGACGGTGAGAGTGGTGAACCCGCCGGAGGCACAGGGGTCCCGCGGGGTGCACAGGCGGTCAACAGAAGGGCGGCAACGACGATCGAGGTCAGTCCAGAGACAAACCAGCGTGGTCGCTTCATCTTAGTTCTCTTTTCGATAGACTGGCTGCAGGGGTATAGGGCAATTGTAGTCCTTTCTTCTCTACAGCGCAAACGCGTTTTTGCAGACAGTTGACTGCTCTTGTTTTGCTGATCTCTGCAGATTTCTGGATAGCGCCAGTAGATCATTTTACCATAACTTGATCGGCTGCGGTAGTGCAAGACAGGGGGTGTTCGAAGCAGCAGAACGCCGAGGTGGGGCACCCCATTGCTCGGGGGGGCTGTGACCCCCGCGGGAAAATAAACCATCCCTATATGTCCCCCGTGTGATATGCTCCCCTCGATGGTTCGTGTGCAGATGTCTGTGCTGTGCTATAATGCCCGCGAAACGGCTCCAGGGAGGTGGGACGATGACTGAAACGGCCATTCGCATGCTGGAAGTGCGCGGCACGCACCGCCAGGTCGGGCAGCAGATCGGCGAGGCCTGCCGCCTTTCGCTGCAGGAGATCGTCGCCCAGGCGCGCAAAGAGCCGGGGCCGGGCGCCGACTGGGAAGCAGTGCTGCGCAAAGCGTCGCTCTTCCTCGAGGCGACGCGCCCTGTCTATCCGCAGTATGTAGAAGAGCTGGAGGGGATCGCCGAAGGCGCGGCGTTGCCTTTTCTCGACGTTTTTGCCGCGAGCTGTGAGGAGTTGTGGGAGCAGGCATTGTGGCGCGGTTGCACCGATTTCGCGGCCCGCGGACCGGCCACGACGGATGGCTCGACCCTGCTGGCTCACACCAACGACCTCGACGCGACGCTGGAAGAGCACCTGGTCATTCTCAAGGTGCGCGCAGGGGACGAGCCCGAGTTTCTGGCCGTCTCGCCGGGCGGACTGGGCCTCAGTGCTGGTTTCAACGCTGCCGGCATCGCGCTGACCGGCAACGAGGTCACGGCCAACGACGTTCGTCCCGGTGTGCCGCGCACGATGGTCGTGCGCGCCATTCTGGCGGCGCGGCGGCTGGGCCAGGCGCTGGATGCCTGTCTCTTCCCTCAGCGTGCGTCGAGCTATAACAACATCGTCGCCGACGCCTGGGGAGAGGTGTACGCCATGGAGGGCTCGGCGACTGACTGCGAACCGATCTATATCGAGGACAACATCCTGGCGCACGCCAACCACTATGTCAGCCCGCCGATGCGGCGCTTTGAGGCTGCGCCGGGAGAGATGGGCGATTCGATCGTCCGCCACAACCGCGCCATGCGGCTGCTACGGGAGAATTACGGCCAGCTTTCGGTGGAGCGTTTTCAGAAGCTGCTGGCCGATCACGCCAATTACCCGCTCTCGATCTGCAAGCACGGCTACGAGTCGGTGACGGTGTTCAGCATCATCATCGACCTGAACCGCCTGTGCGCCTGGATCGGCCGCGGCCGGCCGTGCCAGACGACCTATCTCCCCTACTATCTGCAGCCGTGGGCACCTCCTGCCGACTCACCTGGCTGAGGGTCTCCGCCATGATGGTGTCGTAGGCCGGCGCCAGGGCGTTCCAGTCGAAGCGCGCAGCGCCCGTCCGCAGCGCCTGCGTGGCCTGGCGCCTCCGTTCGGGATGAGACAGCACCCGGCGCAGGCGCGCCAGCAAGCCTTCCCAGTCATCGTAAAGGCAGTCCTGCTGCCAGGCGGCGGGGATGAGTTCCGGGTAGGAGAGCCGCCGTGGCAGGACCGGGAAGCAGCCGCAGTAGATCGCTTCGACGATGGCGACGCCAAAGAACTCGTGGATGGCCGTGCTGACGACGACGTCGGCCTGGCGGAGGAGGTGGGCATACGCCTGCCGGCTGGCGTGGCCGTAGTGGACGACGCGCTCTCCCAGCCGCTCTCTGGCGGCGATGAACTCGTGTGGCTCCTGGCGCACGTTTTCCCCTGCCAGCGCCACGCGGAAAGCGACGCCCTCCTGCGCCAGCACGTCCAGCGCGCGGAAGAAGGTCGCCGGGTCTTTGTCGTATTCCCAGCGCTGGTTCCACAGGATCAGCGGCGGAGCGTCTGCCTGGCGCTCCTCTGGCACCTGGTCGAAGCGGCGCAGGTCGCAGCCGACGGGCAGGACGGACGATTTGGCCTGCACCCCGGCGATGCGGTGGAGGTGGGTATAGTCGGGAAAGTGCTTGAGCAGGCGGGGCAGTTCGTCGAACCAGGCAGCCTGGTGGTAGTGCGAGTTGAACAGCACGCGGTCGGCGGCGAGCATCGACAGCCAGTTGATCAGGCCATAGGTCAGGTCGCGCTTTTCGCCGGGCGGGAAGGGGTAAGTGAGCTGGTTTTCGTGGCAGTAGAGCACGGCAGGCATGTCGCCCAGGTAGCGGCGGGTCAGCCCCAGGAAGGCAGGCAGGTTGAGCATGTCGGTGACCAGCAGCACGTCCGGGCGCTCTGGCAGACGTGCGGCCTCTTCGGCCAGGGTGGCGGCGGCGCCCTCCATGCGCCACTTCCAGAAGCGGGCCGGCATGGTCAGCAGGTCGACCTGGTGGCGGCTGTGGCGGGCGTACCCTTCGGCCCAGGCGCGGTGGCTGCCGCCGCAGTACGGTTCGATCAACAGGACGCGCAGGGCAGCGGTCACTCGATGACTACACCTTCCAGGTTCTCCTCCGGCTCGGGATAGCGCATGTTCAGCCCTTCCAGCGTCTCGACCAGCACGGAGGCCACGACCAGGTTGCGGTACCACTTGCGGTCGGCTGGCACGACGTACCAGGGCGCCCAGTCGGTGCTTGTCCGGCTGAGGACGTCCTCGTAGGCGCGCATGTACTCCGGCCACAGCCTGCGCTCTTTCAGGTCGCCGAGGCAAAACTTCCAGCGCTTGTCCGGCTCGTCGAGGCGGGCCTGCAGGCGCGCTTTCTGCTCTTCCGGGCTGATGTGCAGGAAGAACTTGCGGATCGTTGTCCCTTCCTCGGCCAACAGCCGCTCGAAATCGTTGATCTGGTCATAGCGGCGGCCCCACACCTCCGGCGGCACCAGGTTATGGACGCGCACGACCAGCACGTCCTCATAGTGGCTGCGGTTGAAGATGACGATCTCGCCCTTGCCAGGGGTGTGCTTGTGGATGCGCCAGAGGTAGTCGTGGGCCAGCTCTTCGGCGGTGGGCACTTTGAAGCTGGCCACCTTGACCCCCTGCGGGTTGACGCCGTCAAAGACGTGGCGGATGACGCCGTCCTTGCCGCCCGTGTCCATGGCCTGGAGGACGACCAGCAGTTTGTGCTTGCCTTCGGCGTAGAGCATCTCTTGCAACGTCTCCAGCCGCCTGTTGAGGTCGTCCAGGACCTTTTCGGCTTCCTTCTTGCCGGCCGGAAAGGCGCTCTGGTCGCGCGGATCCCGCTGGCTCAGATCGACCTGGCTGCCCGGTTGGATGCGGTATCGGTCCATGCTCTCTCCCTCCTGAGGTTGCTATGGCTGTATTCTATCCGGTTTGGAGGGGATGACAAGGAGAGGGTTGTAGGGGCGCGGTTTGTGAATCCTCACCGGAAGGGGTAAAATAGGCAAGACTCCCTGCCCTCGTCAGCCATTTTCTGGGAGAAGACTGTGAGGAGATATGGACAGCATCGATTTACTGCTTTGGGATGTGATCGAATCGCCGCTGGGACCGCTTTACCTGGTCGCCAGCCAGGCGGGCCTGTGCGCCATTGGCTTGAGCCATGACGACTTGCCCGGCGCGCTGACAGACGACAGGCGCGATGCTGCTGCTCTGGCCCCCGTCGCCGCCCAGTTGCGCGCTTACTTTGCCGGAGAGCGCCGCGATTTTGACCTCGCTCTCGACCTGCGCCGTCTGACCCCTTTCCAGACAGCCGTTTTGCAGGTCGTCCGCGGCATTCCCGCCGGGACGGTCTGGACCTACGGCCAGGTGGCCCGCGCGGTGGGTAAACCGCAGGCCAGCCGCGCCGTCGGTCAGGCGCTGGCGCGCAACCCCATTCCCATCGTTATCCCCTGCCACCGCGTGATCGCCAGCGACGGCAGCCTGGGCGGTTACGGCGGCGGACTGGCCACCAAGCGCTGGCTGCTTCAACTGGAGGGGGCGCTGCCGTAGCGGCTTCCTATCCCCCTGTCAGCTTGACTCTGTAGCCCAGTTCTTCCAGCGCTGCTTTGACCCGCTCACGATGGTCGCCCTGGATCTCGATCTCGCCGTCTTTGACCGTGCCGCCGCTCCCGCAGGCCTGGCGCAGGTGCCTGCCCAGCGCCTTCAGGTCGTCCGGCGAGAGGCGCAGGTTGCGCACCACGGTCACGGTCTTGCCGCCGCGCCCCTTGGTCTCGCGGCGGACGTGGGCCTCCTGCTGTTCTGGCGGCAGGCTGCGCACCTGCGGGCAACGGCACGGGCGGCGTCCGCAGCGCGGACAGGGCCGCCAGTCCGCTTGGGTTGAGTACACGGGTGAGGAACGCTGTCGCATCGTTGATAGTATACCCCAATCCGTGGATTGGCACGAATCGCGCTACGCAATCCGCGATCCGCGATACGCGATAAGCGATGAGCGATAAGCGATGAGCGATAAGCGATACGCGATACACGATTGCCCGCCCAGAGTGATTCCTGTATACTTGGACCGATGGATACGCTGCGCATTGTTATGATTGGCCCTTTCGGCCTGCGCCCCCGTGGGACGATGAGCGCCCGCGCGCTGCCGCTGGCAAAGGCGCTCGCCCGCTGCGGTCACCAGGTTGTGCTGCTCATGCCGCCCTGGCAGAACCCGGAGGACGCCGGCCGTCGTTGGGAAGAGGACGGCGTGACGGTCGAGAACATCGCCCTGCCGGCGCGGACCCCGCTCCTCTTTCACCTGCTGACCGCGCTCAGGCTGGCCCGTCGCGCCCTGAGCTGCCAGCCTGACGTGGTCCACCTCTTCAAGCCCAAAGCCTACAGCGGGCTGGTCCACTGGCTGCTCTGGCGCCGCCCGCGCCGTCCCCGCCTGGTGGTCGATACGGACGATTGGGAGGGTCCCGGTGGCTGGAACGACCTGGCCCCTTATTCGCCTGCCCAGCGCCGCTTTTTTGCCTGGCAGGAGTGCTGGGGGCTGACCCACGCCGACGCGGTCACTGTCGCCAGCCGGACGCTGCAAAGCCTGGTCTGGGCGCTGGGCGTGCCCCCTGACCGCGTCTTGTATGTGCCCAATGGCATCTCGCCCGTCGACGCTGCGCCGCGCGTTGCGCCGCCCCCGCCGCCGACCGTCCTCCTCTACACGCGCTTTTTCGAGTTCCCCGTCGAGCGTGTGGTCGATCTGCTGCGGCGTGTCCGCCGGGCGATGCCTGCCACCCGCCTGTTGGTTGTCGGCGAGGGGCTGTTTGGGGAGGAGGAGCGCCTGCTCGAACTGGCGCGCCAGAACGGGTTGACGGAGGCCATCGAGTACGCCGGCTGGGCACCGGAGGAGCTGGCGCGCCATTTCGCCCGCGCCCATCTGGCGATCTATCCCTTTGACGATACCCTGATCAACCGCACCAAATGCCCGGCCAAGCTGGTCGAGCTGGCGGCTGCCGGCATTCCCATCGTCGCCGAGGCGGTCGGCGAGATTCCCCAGACGCTGCGCCACGGCGAGACTGGCTGGCTGGTCGAAGCGGGGGACGTTGCCGGCTTTGCCGGGGCGGTGGTCCGTCTGCTCGAAGATGCGCCGCTGCGCGAGCGGCTGGGCCGCGCCGCCGCGCAGGATGTCCAGGGACGCCTCGCCTGGGAACGGCTGGCGGAGACTGTCGAGCGGGCCTACCGCGGATGAGACGGTTCCTCTGGCGCTGGCTGCCCCCGCTGTTCTGGATGGGGCTGATCTTTGTCCTCTCGGCTCAGCCGGACCTGCCGCACGCGCCGGGCGCGCTGTTCGACGCGCTGCTCAAGAAGGGCGCCCATGCCTTTGCCTTTGGGGTGCTGGCCTGGCTCTACCTGCGCGCGCTGCGCGGCGAGGGGCCTTCATCGAGCCGTCTGCGGCTGCTCAGCCTGACGCTGGCGGCTCTCTACGCCTGCTCTGACGAGTTGCACCAGGCCTTTGTGCCGGGGCGAAATCCTCGCCTGAGCGACGTGCTCATCGACAGCCTGGGGGCTATGCTGGCGCTGGCTCTGGAAGCTCGTCGCGCTCGCGCTCCTCGATGAAAATGGGGCCGAACAGGCCCTCCTGCCACACGCGCACGCGGTCCTGTTTGAGCAGTTCCAGCACGGCCAGCAGGGTGACGATCACCTCCACGCGGCTCGACGCGCTGGAGAGGACCTGGTCGAAGCGGATGCGCGGCTGGCGGGCCAGGTGCGCCTGGATGGCGGCGATCTGCTCGTCGACCGTGATCGTGATCGGGGCGATGACGTTGTTGACCGGTTCGGCTGGCCTGGCGTTCAGCGCCTCCTGCGCAGCGGCCAGCAGCGCGTCGAGCGTCACGCCCTCCAGATCGTACCCGGTCGAAGCGACGCGCGGCGGCGTGACGCGGACGTGCGCCTGCAGCCCCTCTTCCTGGCGGCGGGCCAGCTCCTGGGCGATCTCTTTGAAGCGCCGGTAGGCTTCCAACTGGCCTACCAGGTCGGCAGCCACATCCTCTACCTCGCCTGTTGTGGGCCGATAATCGGGCAGCAGGACGCGGCTTTTGATCAGCACCAGCTTGGCTGCAACGACCAGGAAGGCGGTCAGGTCGGCCAGCCCCCGCCGCCCCATCTCTTCGATGATCGCCAGGTACTGGTCGGTCACCTGCGCCAGCGAGATGGCCGTGATGTCCAGCTCTTCCCGCTCGATGAGCTGGAGCAGCAGGTCGAGCGGCCCTTCAAAGACCGGTAGTTGGATCGGCAGGGTGGCTTGCAGCATAGTTTTTCCCCTTTTACCGCCGGGTTCGATGCTGTATTATACCCAAACGCCTGGAAACAGGAAGAAGGGGAGAAGAGGGAGACAGAAGGAGTTGACAGGGAGCCACCTGGCCTTATAATGAGCGGGCTTCTCAAAGCTTGTGGTGGGGTTGAGGGTATTCGTAGCAGAACGCTGACGTGGGGGCATCTCCTGCCCGGCGGGGGTCTGTGACCCCCGCCAGTGGGGGCCGCCGGGTCACAGACCCGGCGGGAGCAGGGCGGGCGGGGCGCTCTACCCTTTTGCGACGAACACCCGTTGGGGCCTGCCGGTTTATGAGGAGGAGTCGATGACAACGATTGTTCTTGTCCGTCACGGGCAGACCGAGTGGAATCGCGTCGAGCGCTTCCGTGGCCGGGCCGACGTGCCGCTGAACGAGACGGGCCTGGCGCAGGCCGAGGCGACCGGTCAGCGCGTCGCCGCAGAGTGGCGACCGGTGGCGGTCTATTCCAGCCCGCTCTCGCGCGCGCTCAGGACCGCAGAGGCCATTGCCGGTCGGCTGGGCCTGGCTGTCCAGGTGGAACATGGCCTGGCGGACATCGACTATGGCCAGTGGCAGGGGTTGACGCCGGACGAGGCCCGTCAGCGGTGGCCTGCAGAGGTCGATGCCTGGTACAACGCCCCGCATCTGGCGCGCATTCCCGGCGGCGAGACGCTGGATGGCCTGCGCGACCGGGCGATGGCGGCGGTGCGCGCGCTGGCCGCCCGCCACGAGGGGCAGACCATTGCTCTCGTCGCCCACACGGTCGTCAACCGCGTCATTCTGCTGGCCGTGTTGGGCCTGCACAACGACCGTTTCTGGCGGCTGCGCCAGGACACATGCGCGGTCAATGTCTTTGAGGTCGCAGGCGATCTCTTTACCCTGGCCTTGCTCAACGACACGTGCCATCTGCGCGATCTGTCTTGATGGCGGAACGGCAGTTGTCCCCCACCGGCGAGCCAGCGGCGCGTAGCGGGCCGGGTTGACAAAAGGTCAATCCGGCGTACAATGCGAATCTGCTGAGGCTGTTTGTCGTCGCCTCGAGTCCGAACGGAAGAGATGTCAGAGTCACTCGAAGAAACAGAACAAGACACCGCAGAGCCGTTCAAACGCTGCACGCCTTCAAAGGAGTCTGGCAGAGCGGACTGAGGCCCTTCCTCTGGGGTGGTGAGCCGCCGGGGGCCGCAGGACGCGCTGCGGCCCTTTTTCGTGCCCTGCGGTGGCGTCTTGAGCCAAACCACTCCAGAGGAGGCTGCAATGCTCTACCTGAGTCAGCTTCAAGGGCAGAAGGTTTGGGATGCCTGGGGCCGCCCCGTCGGGCGCTGCGCCGACATCCTGGTCAGAAATCTGGAACAGCCATTTCCCCCCGTTGTGGCGCTTTCGTTGAAGGAGCGCAACGCCCCCGCTCGCCTGATCTCTGCTGCCCAGGTCAGCGAGTTGTTCCCCGGCGTGGTGCTCAAAGTCCCGCGCGAAGAAATCCGTCCCTATCTGCCAGCGGGGGATGAGCTGCCCCTGGGCGAGCGCATCATGGATCGCCAGATCGTCGACACCGAAGGGCGACGGGTCGTGCGCGTCAACGACCTGCAGATCGCCCGTCTGGACGATCGCTTCCACCTGGTCGGTGTGGACGTGGGCGGCCGTGGCCTGCTCCGTCGCCTGGGAATGGAGCAGCCAGCTGCTGTCATCGCCCGCCGTCTGCACCGCCGCCTGCCGGAGAAGGTCATCCCCTGGGAGAACATTGCCCCCCTGCAACAGCAGGACCCCCTGCGCCTGCGCGTCTCGCGGGAAAAGATCAGCCAGCTTCCTCCCGCCGACATCGCGGCGATCCTGAACGACCTCGACCGACCCACCAGTTATGCCCTGCTCACGCAACTGGACAACGAGACGCTGGCCGACGCCCTGGAAGAAAGCCCGCCAGAGGTGCAGGTTGCCGCGCTCTCGCAGTTGGCCCCCGAGCGGGCAGCCGATGTGCTGGAAGAGATGGGGCCGGACGAGGCGGCGGATGTGCTGGCCGACCTGCCGCCCGAGACCAGCGCCCAGCTTCTGGAGCTGATGGAAGACGAGGACGCCGAGGATGTGCAGGCCCTGCTGGGCTACCCGGAAGATTCGGCTGGCGGCATCATGACCACCGAGTTTGCCTGGGTGCCAGAGGGATTGCGCGTCGCTGAGGCGCTGGACTTTTTGCGCCGCTCTCCCGATGCCCAGGATGACGAGGCCATGCACTATGTCTACATCCTCGATGCCGACCAGCGCCTGCGCGGCCAGATCAGCCTGCGCGACCTGGTCATGGCTCCGCCGGAGCAACCGCTGGCAGAAGCAGCCGACGACTCGCCGATCACCGTGACGCCGCTCACGCCCCAGGAAGAGGTCGCTTACCTGGTGGCCAAGTACGACCTGCTGGCCGTGCCGGTGACGGATCCGGAGACAGGCAGGATGTTGGGCATTGTCACGGTGGACGACGCCATCGATACGGTGCTGCCGACGGCGTGGAAAAAGCGCCTGCCGCGCCTCTATTGAACCGCTCCCGGAGACAGATATGAAAGCCCAAGTCGCTCTCGTTTCTCTGCTGCGGCGGCTGTGGCTCTTGCTGGCTTTTTTGGGCCCTGGCCTGATCACCGCCAGCGCCGACAACGACGCGCCGGGCATTGCCACCTATTCGATGGCCGGTTCGACCTATGGCTACCGCTTTCTCTGGCTGGTGGTTGTGGTGACCGTGGGCGAGGTGGTCGTGCAGGAGATGGCAGCGCGGATGGGGGCGGTGACCGGCAAGGGGGCAGCCGACCTGGTGCGCGAGCGCTTTGGCGTGCGCGTGACGGCCTTTGCCATGCTCTGCCTGCTGCTGGCCAATCTGGGCACGACGGTGGCGCAGTTTGCCGGCATCGCTGCTGCGGCCGAGCTGTTCGGCATCAGCCGCTACATTGCCGTCCCCCTGGCGGCGCTGCTGGTGGCTGTCGTTGTCTTGCGCGGCAGCTATAACGTTGTCGAAAAAGTGTTGCTGGGGCTGTGTCTGGCGTCGCTGAGCTATGTCATCTCCGCTTTTGCCGTTCGCCCGCCATGGGGTGAGGTTCTGCAACGGGCGCTCATCCCCTCTTTTCAGAGTGACCCCCGCTATATCCTGGCCGTTCTGGCGACCATCGGCACGACGATCACGCCGTGGAGCATCGTCTATATGCAGGCCTCGGTGGCCGACAAGGGCGTGGCGCTGCGGGATTACCTTCACACAAAGCTCGATGTGATGGTCGGCGCGGCGTGGGGCAATGTGGTCTCTGCCTTTATCATCATCTGCACCGCTGCCACGCTCTACGTGCACGGCATCGCGGTAGAGACGGCGGAGCAGGCGGCGCAGGCGCTGCAGCCGCTGGCCGGTACCGGGGCGCGTTATCTGTTCTCGGCGGGGCTACTGGGCGCCTCGCTGCTGGCAGCGTCGGTGCTGCCGCTCTCGACGACCTATGCTGTGTGCGAGGCGTTTGGCTGGGAACGCGGCCTGGACCAGCGGCTGCGCGATGCGCCGATCTTTTACGGTCTCTACATCGCCTTTATCGTTGTCGGCGTGCTGATCGTGCTGATCCCCGGCGCGCCTCTTTTCCTCATGATGTGGCTATCCCAGTCGCTGAACGCCATCCTGTTGCCGGTGCTGCTGGTGTTGGTCATCAAACTGGCCAACGACCGGCGGCTGATGGGCGAATGGGTCAACAGCCGCCTGCAGAACGTCCTGGCGATTGGGCTGACCGTTCTGATCGGCGCGATCACCCTGGCGCTCTTTGTCCTGCCCGTGGTGATAGGGGTCTAGAGAGGCCGCCTGGCAGGGCATTTATCTCTGGGCGAGCTCGTCGTAGAGGGCGGCGATCTGGGCGACCATCTGCCGCACGTCGAACTCGCGCCGGGCGTAAGCGCGGCCGCGCTGCCCCATCTCGTGACGGCGCGCCGGCTCGTTCAGCAGCGTCAGGCAGTGCGCGGCCATGCTCTCCAGATTGCCCGGCTCGACCAGGTAGCCGGTCTGGCCGTGTTGGATCGCTTCGGCCACGCCGTCGGCGCGGTTGGCGACCACCGGCACGGCCATGGCCATGGCCTGGGGGATGACGCGGGGCAGCCCTTCCCACAGTGAGGTCAGCAGAAAGACGTCCATTGCTGCCAGCATGCGCGGCACGTCGCGGCGCAGGCCGGTGAGCACCGTGCGTTGGGCGATCCCTTCTGCGGCCAGCGCTGCTTCCACCTGGCCGCGCAGCGGGCCGTCGCCGACCAGCAGGAAATGGCAGTCGGGCCGTGCGCGGGCGACGCGCCCGGCGACGCGCACCCAATCGAGGGGGTTCTTTTGCGCCGAGAAGCGGCCGACGTTGCCCAGCACCGGCGCGTCGAGGGGCAGGCCCAGCTCGCGGCGGACGGCGGCGCGCTCGAACTCTGCCGGGTCGAACTCGTCCAGGGGGATGGCGCTGCGGATGAGGCGGTACTGCTGGGGCTGGCCGATGCCGGCGCGCAGGCCCTTGTCGATGTCGGGCCGGGCGACGACGATGAGAGCGTCGGTAAAGCGCGCCGTCAGCCGCTCCAGCAGGATGTAGGTCCAGCGCACCGGCGCGGCCATATAGTCGTGGAAACTCCAGCCGTGGATCGTGTGGACGATGAGCGGCGTGCCGGCCATGCGGGCGGCCAGGCGGCCGAGGATGCCAGCTTTGGAGCTGTGGGTATGGACGATGGCGAAGCGGTTCTGGCGGATGAAGCGGGTGAGCTTGATGAGAGCGGTCAGGTCCTGGCGCGGGTCGATCTGGCGCACCAGTTGGGGGAGGATGGTGAGGGGGATGCCGCGCGCGCGGGCTTCTTCGATCAGGCTGCCCTCGCTGCCGGTCTGCGGGCCGCAGAGGAGGTGGACGGCGAAGCGGGCGGGGTCGAGGAGGGCGGCGGTAAAGATCGCGGTCTCCTGCGCCCCGCCGATGATGAGGCGGGTGATGGCGTGGAGGACGGGGATTTGCGTATTGCTCATCGCGTATCGCTTATCGCGTATCGCTTATCGCGTATCGCGTATCGCTTATCGCGTATCGCGTATCGCGTATCGCTTATCGCTTGTTGCGTGTTGTGTGTTGTGTGTTGCGCGCTGATACCAGTCGACCGTGTGGCGCAGGCCTTGGTAAAAATCCACTTCGACGCGGTAGCCCAGCTTTTCCTGGATGGCAGCGATATCGGCCTGCGAGTGGCGCACGTCGCCGGGGCGGGCGGGACCGTGGACGGGGGCGATCTGGGTGCCCAGGATGTCGTTCAGCGCGGTCAGCAGGTCGAGCAGCGTGTAGCGCTCGCCGCAGGCGACGTTGAAGGTTTCTCCACTGACGCCCGGTGCTGTGGCGGCCAGCAGGTTCGCCTGGATGACGTTGGCGACGTAGGTGAAATCGCGTGACTGCAGGCCGTCGCCGTAGACCGTGGGCGGCTCACCGCGCAGCAGCGCCGTGACAAAGCGCGGCACGACCGCCGCGTAGTGCGAGGTGGGGTCCTGGCGCGGCCCGAAAACGTTGAAGTAGCGCAGAGCGACCGTTTCCAGCCCGTAGACCTGCCAGAAGACACGGCAGTAGTATTCGCCGGCGATCTTGGTGATGGCGTAGGGTGACTTGGGCAGGGGCAGCATGTCCTCGCGCTTGGGCAGAGTGAGGCTGTCGCCATAGACGGATGACGAGGAGGCGTAGACGACCCGCTTCACCCCCGCGTCGCGGGCGGCCAGGAGGACGTGCAGCGTGCCGGTGGCGTTGATGGCATGGGTTGTCAGCGGATCGTCGATCGAGCGCTGCACCGAGGGGAGCGCCCCCTGGTGGAGAACGACGTCCACGCCGGCCACTGCCCGGCGGACCACATCCAGGTCGCGCAGGTCGCCTTCGATCAGCTCGATCTGATCCAGAAACGGGGCGATGTTCTCCCGCCTGCCGGTGCTGAAATTGTCCAGCACGCGCACGCGCTCGCCGCGCCGCAGCAGTTCTTCGACGATGTTGGAGCCAATAAAGCCGGCCCCGCCGGTGACCAGATAATGGACCATGCAATTCTCCTTATTTGAAACAAGGGGACAAGATATTTCCTCTCCTTGTCACCTTGTCTCCTTGTCCCCTTGTCTTCTTGTCCCCTTGTCCCCCTGTCTCAACAGCAACTCTGCATACAGGCGTTCCGTCTGCCGGACCATCTGCTCGACAGAAAAGTGCTGCGCCACACGCGCGCGCCCGGCCTGGCCCATTGTACGCCGCCGTTCGGGATCGCGCAAGAGAGCCGTGATCGCCTGAGCCAGGGCGGCGGGGTCGCGGGGCGGCACCAGCAGGCCGGTGACGGTGTCCTCCACGACTTCCGGCGTCCCGCCGACCGCCGTGGCGACGACCGGCAGGCCGGCGGCCATTGCCTCCAGCACCGCGATTGGCAGCCCCTCGTAGACCGACGGCTGGACGAAGAGATCAAATGCAGGGAGCAGGCGCGCGGCATCCTGCAGGAAGCCGGCCCAGCCGACGCGGTGCGACACTCCCAGGCGGGTGGCCAGCGATTCCAGCGCGGCGCGCTGCGGCCCGTCGCCGATGACAACCAGCGCGGCGTCCTCGACCTGTGGCAGGGCCTTCAGCAGCACGTCAATACCCTTGACCGGGTTGAGTCGGCTGATCGCGCCGATAACCAGGCCGTCGGGCGGCAGGCCCAGCGCGGCGCGGGCCTCCTGCGGCGCGGGCAGCGGCAGTTCCGGCAGCTCGACGCCGTTGGGGATGAGCACGAGCTTTTCCTCCGGCAGGCCGATGCGCGTGCGGCAGAAATCGCGCACGTTGGCCGAGATCACCACCACGCGGTCGGCCAGGCCGACCGTCCAGCGGTTGAGCCGATAGCGCCAGGGCGGCTCCTGCGCCATCGTGTGCTCGGTGCAGATGACGATCGGCACACCGGCCAGCCGGCCCAGGACGCGGGCGGGGAGGTTGGCGTGGAAGAGGTGGGCGTGGAGGATCGTCGGGCGGAGGCGGCGGATGTGCCGGTAGAGGCGGACCATCGCCCCCAGGTCGGCCTTGCTGTGCATCCGTGCGTCAAAGACCTCGATGTCCAGGGCGCGGATTTGCCGGGCCACGCTGCCCTGGCCGTTGAACAGGCAGGCCACGGCGGGGCGGAAGCGCTCGCGGTCCAGTCCGCGCAGCAGCCGTAGCAGCACCGTCTGCGCCCCGCCGACGGAGAGTTCGGTGATCAGGTAGAGGATGTCCATGTTCCTTGTTCCGTCAGTCAGAAGTTTGCAAGCTTGCAAGTGCGCAAGTGAGAATGCGCTCCATTTCGTCAACGCGGCGGTCCCACGAATGTGGTTGAGCGGTGGCGACCCGTCGCTGCTGTTGCGCTGGACTGTCCTCCGCCAGCGCCTGCTCCACGCTGGCGATGAACGCTTCCGGCGTGGCGGCGATGTCAATCACGTCCGCCAGCTCGCGGGCCTCCGGATGGTCGGTGCTGACGACCGGCTTGCCGGCGGCCAGATACTCGTAGAGCTTGAGCGGGCTGCGGTAATAGCCCCGCTCGTCGGCCACGTAGGGGAGCAGGCAAACATCCATCCCTTTGACGAGTGCGGGTATCTCGGCAAAGGGGTGCTTGCCCAGGAAGTGGACGTTGGGGAATGCCCGCAACCGGCGCAGCGGGGGCGCGTTCATCGTCCACGGGTAGGTGTCGCCCACAAAGACCAACGACCAGGCCGGCCGCTCGCGGGCCAGGCGCTCCAGCACGGCGTAGTCCAGCCGCTCATTGATGTGGCCGACATAGCCGATGCGCGGATGGGGAAGGTCAGCAATGGCCGGGTGCACGGGTACATCCTGGGCAAAATGCTCCACGTCCGCGCCGCTGGGGATGCGGTAGACGTGTGGGTGCAGTTGGCGTTTGGCCTCGTAGGTCGGCGGCGAGTTGGCAAAGACGAGATCCACCCGGCGCAGCAGGTCAGCCTCCAGCATGGTGATGGTCCGCCGCTTGCGGCCAGAGGTGCCGGCGATAAATTCATCAATGCAGTGGTAGATGCTGAGGCGCTCGCCAAACTGGCCGATGAGCGGGCCTTGTTCGGGGTTGTAGAGCCAAAGGAGTAGGTTTGCAAGTTGGCAAGTTTGCAAGTGGTGGAGGGAGAGGGTGGTGAGGTGTTGGTTGAGGCGGTTGACGGTCGGCGAGTAGTAGCGGCCGGGCAGCAGCGGCGGCAGGCTGACGATCCACAGGTTTTCGGCGATCTGGCGCGGTCCTTCGCGCCAGCGGCGGAACTTGCGCCGGCGCAGGGCCGGGTAGCGCAGCAGGTGCTCCAGGCCGGCGGGTTGTTCGATGAACAGAATGCGGTAACCGCGCCGGGCGAAACGCAGCATCACCTGCTGGCGGCTGCCCCACGGGCCGTCCCAGTCGGTGGAGGAGAAGCAGAGGATGTCCGCGCCGTTCATGGTCCCAGCACGCTCTCGTAAAGAGCGATGTAGGCGTCCACGGCACGCTCCCAGTGGTGCGTCTCGCGGATCCACTGGGTGGCGGCCTGGCCCAGGCGCTGCCGTTCGGCCGGGTCGTCGGCCAGGCGCAGGAGGGCGGCTGCAATCTCCTCTTCCGTCGCCGCGCTGACCAGCGGCGGCAGGTTGCCGGCATAGTAGGACCGATTCACCTCCATGTCGAAGTGGGTCACCAGGCAGCAACCGCAGGCCAGCGCCTCGCGGCCGATCATCCCCAGACCCAGGCCCGGGATGCCCGAGAACTGGTCCAGCACGATGTCTGCGCCCTGGTAACAGGCGATCAGCTGCGCCTTGGGCATCGGCGCGAGCCAGGTGACATGCGGTTCGATGCCCAGTTCGTGGATCAGCGCACGGGACTGGGCAACCTGTCCCTTTTCCACCAGCACCAGGCGTGGGTGGCGGTTGGTCTGATGCACGAGGCGGGCGAAGGCGCCGAGCATCTGCGGCGTGCCCTTGCCGAAGTGGGTGGGGCGATGGGTGTGAATGTGTGTCGCCGGGCAGAAGACGATCAGATCACCGTCGAAGCGGCGGCGCATGGCGGCGCGCACGGCCTCGTCGCCAGGGGGATACCGCTCCGCGTCGATCGGCCAGGGCGGGAAAGGCCGGGCGTTGCGCAGCTTCAGACGGTCCACCGTCGCCTGCTGCCAGGGGCCGTAGAGCACCAGGGCGGCCCGATGCAGGGCGCGTCGCTGCAGAAAGCCGCGCACGCGCCGATACAGGTCATCCGTGAGGAACGGCACCACATTCAGATCACCGCCGTGGCTCAGGAAGACGAACGGTCGGTGGGTCCGCGCTGCCCAGATCGGTCCCACGCCAAAAGTGTGGATCAGGTCGCAATCGCCCAGGAGCTGCAGGAACGGCCGGGACGCTGGGGTGAAGAGTTGCCGCAGGTGGACCGGCGGCAACGGGTGGATCCAGTCCGGCAGCGTGACCAGGCTCTCGTCCTCCCACTCCGGCAGGAACGACCGGTCGCGTGGGTCGCCGGTGCGGGTGTGCTCCGCGGGCAGGATGACGTGTGCATCCACTCCGCGCCGACGCAGGCACCCGGCGAAGATAATCGAGGCGTTCAGCAGGTTGTCGTAGAAGTTGATTTTCATCTAGGGCAGATCGGGCTCCACAATCGCCTGTCCGCTGCGCCCGGACTCGCGCAGCTTCTCCGCCAGGTGCAGGGCGCGCAGCCTCTCGGCCCCGGTGACGATGGCCGGCGGTTCGCCGCGCACGGCGGCCAGGAACGTCTCCAGCTCCTCGCGCAGCGGCTTGCGCTGCGCGACACACGGGGAGGCTCCGGGCCGCACCAGCGTGCGGCCCACCTCCCCATCATCGGCGCTTTTCAGCTCACCATCTGGGTGGATCATTCGTCCTCCTGGATGAAATCAGTTGCAACGGGAGTGCGCTGGTTCTCGCGGCGCACCAGGTCGCGCATCATCTTCAGCGCCAGGCGCAGTTCCTCCAGACGCAGCAGGTAGAGCAGTCCCAGGTAGACGGCCGCGCCGCTCCCGACCATCAGGAGCAGCACGCCGATGCGCAGCAACGTGCCGGCGGCCAGCGGGTAGAGCGTCGCGTCGAGCGGCGCGATCAGCGCGGCCATCCCGCCGGCGGCCAGGCCCATCTTGACCAGGGCGATCACGATGCGCCGTCCGTCCAGCGGGCCCAGGTCGTGGCGCAACCTGGCGAAATAGACCACCGTGCCGAGCGCTTCCGTGACGCTCAGGGAGATGGCCACCCCGGCCAGTTGCCAGGTGGGGATCAGCGCCAGGTTCAGGCCGATGTGGGCAACCAGGACCAGCGTGCTGGCGATGGCGGGAAAGACGAGCTGCTGACGGGCGATAAAGACCCGCGCGCCGATGAAGGTCAGCGCCCGGAAGTACAGGCTCAGGCTGAGGAACGCCAGAGCGATGGCCGTGGCCTGGGTGTCCGCCGCGTCGAACGCGCCGCGCTCGTACAGGAGCTGCACGATGGGGAGGCGCAGGACGATCAGGCCCACCATCACCGGCAGCATGAAGAAAGCGGCCAGGCGCGTCGCCAGCGAGAGGTCGCGCCGCAGGGCCTCCGCGTCCCCCCGCGCCACGTCCCACGAGAAATCGGCGATGATCACGCGGGTGATCCCCGTGGTGAAGATCTCGAACGGCAACAGGTAGATGCTGCGGGCGAAGCCCAGCGCGGCGATGCTGCCCTCGCTCAGGCGGGAGAGCATATTCCGATCCACCAGGTTGTTGCCCTGGCCGATGAACCGGCCCAGCAGCATCCAGACCGATAGCCTGCCCAGCCCGCGCACCGCCTCGCCGATGCGGAAGTCCAGCCCCAGCCCGACTGCCTGGCGATGGGTGGCGATGCCCAACAGGAGCAGTTCGGCTGTGTTGCCGATGACCATGCCCCAGGCCAGCGCGTCCACGCCCATGCGCGGCGCGCCGACCCACAGGATGGCGATGACCAGCACCGCTGCCACGATCGGCCCCAGGGCGACCCAGAGGAACCGCTGGTGGGCGGTGAGCACCATGCCCAGGTACGATCCCACGCCAGTGACGACGGCAAAGAGGGCCAGGATGCGCGTCAAGTGCACGGCCAGCAGCTCCGTCTCCGCGGCGAAGCCGGGCGCGTAGAGGCGCACCAGCCACGGCGCGGCGAAGTAGGCGACCAGCAGCGTCGTGCTGACGACGAGCAGGTAGAGGGTGAATACCTGGCGGATGAAGCGGAGGCCGGCGGCGCGCTCCTGGTGCAACCGTTCGACGTAGACCGGCACCAGCACGGCGCTGATGGGGGAGATGGTGACGGTGAGGAACATGGTGGCGATGGTCATCGCCACGTTGTAGGCGTCCGTCTGGGCGCTGGCCCCGAAGTAAGCGGCGACGATCGGCTCGCGGAGCACCAGCAGCGCCTTGCCGACCAGGGTGGCCGCCATCATCAGGGCGACCGACTGGAGCAGGCGGGCGCGGCTCATCGGCTCACCTCCGCCAGGACGGCCATCTCCCGTTCCATGACGTGCTCCAGGCTGTACTCGTGCGCGACGAACTCGCGCGCGGCACGCCCCAGCCGCGCCCGCAGTGTCGGATCGTCCAACAGCCGACCCAGCGCCGCAGCGATTCCCTCCGGCGTCGGCGGGCAGAGCAGGCCGGTCTCCTCGTGCCGCAGCACGTCACGGATGCCATCCACGTCCGTCCCCACGACCGCCGTCCCGCAGGCCAGCGCCTCGATCAGCGCCTTGGGGTGGCCCTCGTAGTGCGAGGGCAGTACAAAGACCTCGGCGCGGGCGATCTCCTCCGGCAGACGGCTGTTCGGCACCCGTCCGGCGAAGGCAACCCGCGCACCGAGAGCGGTGGCCTGCGCCTCCAGCCCTGCTCGCAGCGGCCCGTCGCCGATGAGCACCAGGTGGGCCTGGGGCAGGCGAGCGATCGCTTCGATCAGCGCCGGCAGGTTCTTGGCTGAATTGAACGTCCCCACGAACAGCACCCGTCCCGCCTCCGGCGCGATCTCCGGCCGCGGGCGGAAGTGTTCCGTATCCACGAAATTGGGCACGACGGCGATCCGTTCGGGCGGGACGCCGTGCTCCCTGGCCACGGAATCGCGCAACTGCGGGGTGGTGACCACGGCGCAGTCGGCGCGGCGGAAGGCGAGGCGCTCCAGGCGGCGGATCAGCCGTCCCTTGAGCGTCTCCCGGCCGGCGGCGCGGCGGAAGTTGAGCGCCCACAGGTAGCCAGCGCGGACGATTACCGGGCGGCGGTGCAGGCGACCGGCCAGGAGCGCCGTCCAGGCGCCGTCCAGTTGGTTGGTCTTGTAGACCGTCGCCTGGCGCAGCGCCCGCCCGTGCAGGAGAGGGGCCAGCAGGCTGTAGGCGTTGGGCGAGAGTCCCCAGCGGTTGTGCAGGATGCGCACGCCGGGCAGCCGCTCCTGGTAGCGCAGCTCCTCCGGCCCGCCGCAGGTGACCAGGGTCAGGCCAGCCAGGTGTGGGCGCAGGCGCAGGTAGAGGGCCAGCTCGCGCTCCAGGATGCCCTGGCGTTCCCACACGCTCAGGGGAACGGCGCGGGTGAGGAAGAGGGCCAGGTGGATGGAGGAGAGATCGGGCGTGTTCATCGCGCCTCGACCAGCAACGACTCGATGACATCGGCGGCGCGACGGGCGGCCTGGCCGTCGTTCTGATGGGCGTAATCCGCCACGAAGCGGGCCTGCCGGCGCAGCAGCTCCGCCCGCCAGGCCGGATCGTCGAGGGCACGGGCCACCTCGGCGCGCAACCCCTCGACCGTGCGCCCCTCCGGCACCCCGTAGTCGGCCAGCGGCAGCGGGTTCTCCTGCGGGCTGAAGTTGACCGTGACGACCGGCCGCTCCAGCAGCATCGCCTCCAGGAGGGTTGTCGAGACGTAGCTGACCACCGCGTCGGCGGCGCGCAGCAGCCGGTGCAGGTCCAGCTCCGTGTGCGTCAGCGCCACGCGCTCCCGCAGCGCCGGCGGGATGCGTTCGGCGTAGAAGGAGGCCGACTCGCCCGGATGCACTTTGACGATCAGGTGGCTGTCCGGCAGGGCAGTGAGCGCTTCGAGGACGCCGGCGAACATGAAGGTGTTGATGTAGCCAGTCGTGTAGACCACCCACCGTTTCCTGGGCTCGATGCAAAGCGCCCCGGCCACTTCGGTGCGGCAATCGGCGGCGGGCGGCAGCGCCTCCATCCGCGCGGCCAGGTGGTCGAGCGCCGGATTGCCGACCACCACGGCCTTGTCCGGGTCGCGCAGGTGGCTGCCGATCGCCCGCCGCTCGGCCTCGCCGGTCACGCACAGCCGGTCGGCCAGGTTCAGGTCGCCGTAGTCGAAGCGGGCGTAGCGGGTCAGGTCGCTCTTGAAGGCCGTGCTGACCAGGACGACCGGGACGCCCTGTCGCCGGGCCATGCGGAAGAAGCACTGATCGGCGGCGCGTTTGGTATGCACGCCCAGCACAGCGCGCGGCTGCAGGCCGACCAGCGCCCGCCGGGCGATTTCCAGGTAGCCCACGCACTGCGGCAGGTAGCGCTCGAAGATCAGGCGCACCCCAGGGCGGACCAGCGGCCAGAAACCGACATCCAGGTGGCGGAAATGAGCCGGGAAGCGGGCGCGGTCGTCGCGCCGGAACAGCGCGCGGAAGCAACGGCGCGCCTGCTCCATCCGGGCGACGATCTCCGGCGTGAGCAGGTCTTCGATCCAGACCACCTGCGCCCATTCCGGCATGGTGGAAAATGCTGGCCAGCGGCGGGCCTGGCGTGGGAGGATGAAGGCGACCCGATAGCCCCGCCGGTGCAGCTCATCCAGGACGGCGATCATCACCCGCAGGTGGTTGTGGAAGATGACAAACGCCGCGACGTCGGCCGCTTCCAGGCGGGGCGGCTGAGTGGGGGGCGCAACGCCCAGCAGCGTGACCTCGTCGGGGCGGTAGTCTATGCGGAACTGCAACACGTCGTAGAACCGGGCCAGCACGGAGCGGAGCGGCAGCGGCCACAGGTGGCGCACCGTCAGCCCGCGCTGCCGCGCCAGCGCCGCCAGGCCGCGTTCCAGGTAGGGCACGCCGTCCACGCAGGCCACCGACCGCGCCTCCGTATCACCCAGCATTCGGTCGGCCACATCCAGCGCGCGTATGGCGCGCTGGATGCCCCCGGCGTAGACGGCCATCTTGTAGCGGACGATCTCGCCCAGGTCGAAACCATCGTAGTCCAACTCGGCGGGGTCGTACCAGCCATTGAGAAAACGTTCCGTGTCGTCCAGCACTCGTTCGCGTTCTTCGAATGCCTCCAGCGGCGTGACCGGCAGGCTGGCGGGCAGTCGCGGCGCGTAGGCCTGCGGCAGGGCGATGCACCGCGCGCCTGTGCGAGCGATGCGGCGCAGGTTCAACTCGCGGTAGGCGCGCCAGAAGCGGGCTGCCCAGCCAGAACCGATGCCCTCTTTAGCCTCGAAGCACACCAGATCCGTCATGTCTGGCATCTGACCCCAGATCGTGCAGACGTGCCAGTACAGCGTCTGACGATCTCAATCACTCTCTCTCGTTGCTCATCTGTAATACCCACCGAGCATGGCAGACTCAGGGCCTGGGCATAGAGCCGGTCGGCGACTTCGACGCGGTAGGCCTGACAGCCCCGGTACGGCGGCAGGCTGTGGATGGGGTGCCACAACGGGCGGCTCTGGATGCTGGCATCCTCCAGCCGGCGCAGCAGCGTCCGGCTGCCGATGCCGTACCGCGCCTCGTCCACCAGCACAGTGTAGAGCCAGAAGGTGCTGAAGGCCCAGTCAGCCTGGCGGGGCGGCGTGATGCCGGGCACGTCGGCCAGCCGCTCGCTATAGATGTGCGCCGTGCGCCGCTTGCTGGCGACGCAGTTGTCCAACTGCTCCATCTGCGCCACACCGATGGCTGCCAGGACGTTGGTCAGGCGGTAGTTGTAGCCGATCTCGTTGTGGACGTACTCCAGCGGGTCGTCCTTGGCCTGCGTGGTCAGGTAGCGGGCGCGTCGCGCCCAGTCCTCCCGGTCGGTGACGATCATGCCCCCGCCGCCGGTGGTGATGATCTTGTTGCCGTTGAAGCTCAGGCAGGCGATATCGCCCAGGCTGCCGATGGGACGGTCCCGGTACCTGGCCCCCAGCCCCTCCGTGGCGTCTTCGATCACTGTCAGGTTGTACTGGCGAGCGGCCTCCAGGAGTGGATCCATGTCGCAGGGATGGCCGAGGATGTGCACCGGCAGGATCGCCCGCACCCGCCGCCCGCTCGTCCGGTTCCACAGCGCCCCATCCCGCCAGCGGCACTCCCGCTCTATGAACTCGACCGCCTTCTGCGCGTCCATCTGCCAGTGGTCCGGTTCGGCGTCCATGAAAACGGGCCATGCGCCGACGTAGCGGATGGCGTTGACCGGGGCGATGAAGGTCAGCGCCGAGACCAGCACCTCGTCGTCCGCCTGGACGCCGGCGACGAGCAGCGCCACGTGCAGCGCCGCCGTGCCATTGACCGTGGCGACGGCGTGCCGCACGCCGACCCGCTGCGCCGCCATGTGCTCGAAGCGCTCGACGAACGGCCCCACGGACGAGACCCAGTTCGTGTCCAGGCACTCTTTGACGTAGCGCCACTCATTGCCGCGCAGCGCCGGCACGGCCAACGGGATGCCGTCGGGGAGCGGCGCGCCAGGCTCAGATGGTATAGCGGTCCGGTCGGTAGCGTTCAAGGTTCTCCTCCACCCAGGCAATCGTGCGCGCCAGCCCCTCGTGCAGCGTGTACTGCGGCTGCCAGCCGAGCAGTTCCCGCGCCAGCCGGTTGTCGGCGCACAGCCGCTCGACCTCGCTGCCCGCAGGGCGCACACGCTCTTCCTCGCAGACGGTCGGCAGTTCCCTGCCCAGCAAATCCAGAATCAGCCGGGCCAGATTACCCACAGAAATCTCCCTGCCTGTACCGATGTTAATCGTCATTCCGATAGCCTCAGGAGATGCGGCCGCACAGATAAAGCCCTCTACTGTGTCCAGCACAAAGTTAAGGTCACGGGTGGGCGAGAGATTGCCCAGGCGAATTTCCTGGCCGGCCAGCGCCTGGGTAATAATGGTGGGGATGACAGCGCGGGCCGACTGACGTGGGCCAAAGGTATTGAAAGGCCTCAGAATGACAACGGGCAATCCAAAGGAGAGATGGAACGCCTCGGCCAGCTTGTCGGCGCCGATCTTGCTGGCCGAGTAGGGCGACTGGCCCTGCAGGGGGTGTGACTCGTCAATGGGTACATAGCGGGCTGTGCCATAGACCTCGCTGGTCGAGGTGTGCACCACCCGCTCGACCCCCCGTTCGCGGGCCGCCTGGAGCACGTTGAGCGTCCCCTCGATGTTGGTGCGCACGTAGGAGGCCGGGGCGTGGTAGGAGTAGGGAATGGCGATCAGCGCCGCCAGGTGGAAGACGATCTCGACGCCGGCCATCGCCTGAGAGACGCTGTCGCGGTCGCAGACGTCGCCGGCCAGCACTTCCATCTCATCCCGCCGGGGGGAGCGGTCCAGCCAGCCCCAGGTGCCCAGGGCGTTGTAGTGCACCAGCGCCCGCACCGACGCCCCCAGCTCCACCAGTCGCTCGGCCAGGTGGCTGCCGATGAACCCGCCCGCGCCAGTAACCAGGACCCGTTTGCCGTTCCAATTCATTCTTGCCTTCCTTGCGGAACGCGGATTCCACGGATTGCATAGATTGTGCAGATCGCTCACTCCGAATCTGTTCAATCCGTGTAATCCGTTTAATCCGTGGAATCCGTGTCAGATGACCAGTTTCGGATCTCCTCTTGCGCTTTCTCGTAATCCTCCAACTGGCCGATATCCATCCAATACTCGACGATGGGGAAGCTCACGACCATCCGCTCCTCGGCCAGCAGTCTCTCGATCAGGTCGGTCATGTCGAAGCGTTGGCCGCTGGGGATGTAGCGGTAGACCGACGGTTCCAGCAGGTAGATGCCGGCGTTGACCAGGAAGCCGAGGCTGGGCTTCTCGCGCAAGCGGCGCACGCGAGGACCGTCGCACTCGATGACGCCGTAGGGGACCTGGAGCTCGTACTGGCGCACGCCCACCGTGAGATCGGCGCCGTGCTCGCGGTGGAAGGCCAGCATGGCCCGGAAATCCACGCGGGTCAGGATGTCGCCGTTGACGACCAACAGCGGTTCATCGGGCTGCTCCATCAGTCCCAGCGCGCCGGCGGTGCCCAGCGGGCGGTCCTCGGTGACGTAGTGCAGCTCGATCCCAAAGTCGTGTCCGTCCCCGAAGTAGCTGGTGATCTTCTCCGGCAGGTAATGGGTGGTGATGTTGGCCCGGTGGACACCTGCCTGGCGCAGTTGTTCGATAATCCGTTCCAGCAACGGTCGGTCGCCCACCGGCAGCATGGGCTTGGGAAGCTCCTCGGTGATCGGACGCAGTCGTTTGCCGTAGCCGCCGGCCATGATTACCGCCTGCACCGGCAGCGCCGGCGCCGGCAGCAGTTCGTCCAGCGTCACCAGGGCGGCGACCCGCCCATCCGTGTCCAACAGCGGCAGTTGGCGGATGCGCGCCTCCTGCATCCGGCGCAGCCACTCGGCAGGGGGGCTGTCGGCGCGGGCGGTGATGGGTTGGGGGTAGGGCGAGGCGGCCTTGCGGGCGAGCAGTTCGCTGACCGGCGCGTCGAGGCTGCCGCCAGCCAGGATCAGGCGGCGAATGTCGCCGTCGGTGATCGTGCCGATCAGCCGCCTGTCCTCGTCCACCACCAGGGCGATCCCCTTCGCGCCACGGTCAATGACCGCCATCGCGTCGCGGATCGAACGGTGGGGTGGGATCATGAGATGGCGTATGTCGTTCATCGCTTCCTCAACACTCGCGCCGGCACGCCGACGACCACCGCGTCGTCCGGCACGTCCTTCACCACCACCGCCCCCGCGCCAACGATCGCCCCCGCGCCGATGCGCACGCACTGGCGGACGCAGGCGCCCAGGCCGATATGCGCGCTGTCGCCGACGTGGACGGTGCTGGCCAGCCTGGCGCCGCTGGCGATGTGGACGTGGTTGCCGATGACACAGTCGTGCTCGACGATGGCACCGCTGTTGACGATCACGTTCTCCCCCAGGCGGGCGGCGGCGTTGATTACCGCCCCGGCCATGACCGTCGGCCCGCGACCGATCTGCGCCGATGGAGAGAGCACGGCCTGCGGATGGATCGCGGCGACGATCTCGAAGCCCAGCCCGCGGGCCAGTTCGTAGAGCCGCCGGCGGGGGCGCGTGTCCCCCGTGCCGCCCACCCCGATGAAGACGTGGCGCACGCCCTGGGCGTACAGGCCGGGCAGCAGGCTGTCGTCGCCCAGCACCGGCACGCCCAGCACCTGGGCGCCCTGCAGTTCTGGGCGGGAGTCCAACAGACCCGCCAGGTCGTAGCCGCCCATCAGGCGCAGGATCTCGATGACCACGCGGGCGTGCCCACCCGCGCCGATGCCGATTACGCTGATCATCTTTCCTCGTAGAACCGCTTGCGGAACAGCCGATCGTCCAGCTCCACTTCCTTCAGCCGCCGGACGATCCGCTCGGCAGCGTGGCCGTCGCCGTACAGGTTGACCAGGCCGACCAGGCTGGCGCGGAACTCTGGCGAGATTGCCCGGCGGATACCAGCGACAATCTCCTGCCGTCCGTACCCGACGTCGATCACGTTTCGCCCGCGTGCCCGTCCCTGCTGGCGGCTGCCGATATTGACCACTGGCAGTTGGAACGAAGCGGCCTCGATGATGCCGCTGGAGGAGTTACCGACCATCGCGGCGGCAAACCGCATCGCGCTGACGTACCCTGGCGTCCCCAGATTGACCACCACCCGGACGTGCGGGCGGGCGGCGGCGTACTCGCGGGTCATCTGGATGACCAGGCGGCTGCGCGTATCGGCGTTGGGGTAGGTGAAGACCGTCGTCATGCCCACCTCGTCCAGTGCGGCCAGCAGTTCGTTCATCTGCGTTTCGAGCTGTTCGATCTCCAGTGTTACCGGATGGTAGGTGACGAGGAGGAAGGGGGCGGACAGATCGAGTCGGTAGCGCCGCTCCAGCTCCTCGCGGCTGAGCAGAGGGGTGCTGAGCAGGCCGTCCAGGCCGGGCGAACCGCTGACCAGCACCCGCCACGGCTCCTCGCCCATCTGGATCACCCGCCTCGCATAGTCCTCGGTGGCGACGAAGTGGAGGTGGCTCATCTTGGTGATAGAATGACGCAGGGCGTCGTCCATTGCGCCCAGGGTCAGTTCGCCGCCGTGGATATGGGCCACAGGGATGCCGAACGGCAGCGCCGCCACCACCGCGGCGTGCATCTCGAAGCGGTCGCCCAACACGAGGAGGATGTCGGGGCGGGAACGGG
>Ga0209162_1000643_pt1 | contig 37497 bp, 23 predicted proteins | sample YNPNPMetaG_FD_187121 | JGI IMG/M metagenome (GOLD analysis project Ga0209162, IMG submission 187121) | Anoxygenic and chlorotrophic microbial mat microbial communities from Yellowstone National Park, USA - YNP NP MetaG (SPAdes) (version 2) ...
GGGGGAGGTGGGGAGGGGCCTGGCCCCTCCACACCTCCCCGCCAGACGGTCAAGCGCAAACCGCAGGTTTTGAACCATGCCTAACATGGTATCCTCCCCGACCACCAGGGCGCGTCGCTCCCCGGATAGGGCGACACAGGGGGCAACCGAACGGTAAGAGATATCCACAGAGGCTTAACATTTCTTCTCGCCGAAACTTCCGCCGGGCTGTAGGATGAGAAAAGAGCTATCGAAGTGGACTGGCGAGCATTTTAGGCAAGGCAGGACGCATCGCCGCCTTCGCGCCGGGCGGTGTGCTCCGCCAGAAAGGAGCGAGACCATGCAGGTCCGCGATCGGATGAGTGCCCACCCGGTTACCATTGAACCAGAGTCGAGCGCCTTGTCTGCGCTTGGCATTATGCAGTACCACCGACTGCGCCATCTTCCTGTCACCGATGCGAATGGCCGGCTGGTAGGCATCCTCGCCGAGCGTGATCTCCTGCTGGCAGCCTCACGCTACCTCCACGCAGGGATGGAGGTCTCTGAGGTGATGTCGCGTGATGTGTTTAAGGTGAAACCAGAGACGCCGATTGAGGAAGCGGCGTTGCTGATGGCCAATCATAGCATCGGCAGCCTGCCGGTGGTGGATGACGATGGGCTGATCGTCGGTATCATCACCGAGAGCGATATGTTCCGCGCCCTCGCCGAAGTGGTTTCACCCGGACGAACGGTCGAGCAGCGCTAACCCCCGCGGTGTGGAACGGTGCCGGAAGTCCAGACCTGTCAGGTGCTGCAATGTGGCGTGCTGGCATTCGCGGCCACTGCCGCACCCGGCAGGTTTTTTGATGTTGCTAACGTGAAAATAACCCCTTGGAGAGGGGTGTGGGGAAACCCGGTTTCCCCACACCCCCGCAGACGCGGGCCGGAGGCCCGCGCACCCAGGCCCCGGCCCATGGGAGGGTTTGGGAGGGCTACGCGCTCCCAAGAAGTATGTGCATCCCGTTGGTGTGCGGCGTAGCCGCATGGACAACGCAAGACCCAACCAAAGCGCGGCGAGATGCGGCATGGCCCGTCTCGCCGTGTTATAATGCACGGCGAAACGTCTGTGCGAGGAGTTGATGGACGAGAGCGAGCGCCTGCTCAGCCCCAAACGCGTGGGTGACGACCCCCAGGCCGAGAAGAGCCTGCGCCCGCGCAGCCTGGCCGAGTTCATCGGCCAGGAGAAGGTGGTGGAACAACTGCGTATTGCCATCACCGCGGCAAAGGCTCGTGCCGAACCTCTCGACCATACGCTCTTCTACGGCCCGCCTGGCCTGGGGAAGACCTCGCTGGCCAATGTGATCGCCAACGAGATGGGCGTGGCCATCAAGGTCACCAGCGGCCCGGCCATCGAGCGCGCCGGTGATCTGGCGGCCATTCTCACCAACCTGCAGAAGAACGATATTCTCTTCATCGACGAAGTGCATCGCCTCAACCGCGCCGTGGAAGAAGTGCTCTACCCGGCGATGGAGGATTTCGCCCTCGACCTGATCGTCGGCAAAGGGCCCGGCGCGCGCAATCTGCGGCTGAAATTGCCGCGCTTTACGGTCATCGGCGCGACGACCCGCCTGGCCCTGCTCACCTCGCCCCTGCGTGACCGCTTCGTGGCGCCCCACCGGATGGAGTTCTACTCCGACGAAGCTATGCGCGAGATCGTGGCCCGCTCGGCGCGCATCCTCGGGGTGCCGATCAGCGCCGAGGCCGCCCACGAACTGGGGCGGCGCGCCCGCGGCACGCCGCGCATCGCCAACCGTCTGCTGCGGCGCGTGCGCGACTATGCCCAGGTCGTGGCCGAAGGGGTCATCGATCTGCCGGTGGCCCGCGCCGCCCTGAGCCAGCTCGAAGTGGATGAGCTGGGCCTCGATGAGAACGACCGCCGCCTGCTGCGGGCGATTATTGACCTGTTCAACGGCGGCCCGGTCGGCCTGTCGACCCTGGCCGCGGCCCTGGCGGAAGAGGTAGACGCCATCGAAGACGTCTACGAACCGTTCCTGCTCCAGTTGGGCTTCCTGCAACGCACCCCCCGCGGGCGCATCGCCACGCGCCGCGCCTATGCCCACCTTGGCGTGCCCTACATCGAGCGCCAGCCACCCCCCGACGCGGATGAGACGATCCAGGGGCGTCTGTGGTAAGCGGTCCGATACGGGAGGGGTGGGCGGGCGCAGTCCCTGCGCGGGTGCGGGCCGGAGGCCCGCGCACCCAGGCGTGGATGCGGGCCGGAGACCCGCGCACCCAGGCGCGGATGCGGGCCGGAGGCCCGCGCACCCAGGCTTGTGCCTATTCCTTGCCCGCGGGAGGGTTTGCGAGGGCGAAGCCCTCCCAAACGACATCTTATTATCTTACTGCTGGGGAAGGGGAAACCTGATTTCCCCTTCCCTCGCCCGACATATCGTACCCTCGCAGCGCCGTCGCGATGCCCGCCTGCAAACTGCTCCGGGTCTGGATGCCGCTCAGGTCAACCCCGAGATGCACCAGCGTCTGGGCTATCTGGGGTTGAATGCCGGTGAGCATCACCCGCGCGCCCAGCAGTTTCACCGCCTGCGCTGCCCGGATCAATGCCTGGGCCACCTGACTGTCTACCACCGTCACGCCGGTGATGTCCAGGATGACCAGCCGGGCGCGCTGTTGCGCCACCCCATCGAGCAGGGTCTCCATCACCAACTGCGCGCGGCCGCTGTCAATGGTGCCGATGAGGGGCATAATCACCACTTCATCAGTGATGGGGATCAACGGGGTGGAAAGCTCCCGCAGCGTGTCACGCTGGGCCGCCAGCACATGCTCCTCCGCCTCGCGGCGATAGAGCGCGGCGCCAAACATCACCGCTGCGCTGCGCAGCGCTTCCACCTCCACCTCGTCCCAGCTATGGGCCACGCGGCAGTGGTCAAAGCCCATGAAGCCCCACCAGGTCGGCCCGACGAAGATCGGCGCCGCGACCACCGCGAGGATGTCCTGCGCCACCAGCAACTCCTGCTCGGCGGCCGGAAATTCAGCCACCTTGCCATACACGACCTGATTCTGCTTCAGCAGGCGCTCCCAACGCCCATAGCCGGCCTCGGCGAAAGGCACGTTCTGTAACTCAGGGTTGTCGATCTGCGGCGCAATCCCCGGCGCCACCCACTCCGCCACCTGGCTTATCACCGCGCGGTCGCTCTCCGGCGCAACGTTCACAAAGATGTAGGCGCGACTGACCTGGACCGCCTCGCCCAGCACAGCGAGCATCTGCGACATCTGCGCCCGCGGATCGAGGTGGAGCGACAACAACCGCGCTACCTCGGCGAGCGCGGCGAGTATGGCGTCGCGTCGCTCCAGCAAATGCTGGAGGCGCGTAACTTCAGCTTGCAGTTCCGTGGCCACGAGAGGGACTCCTGTGTGTCAGGTTGATATGAATAGGAGTTATGCGGTCGCTTCCCCGCCAGCGGCGGCCAGGCGGCTAGGCGAACCGCCAGCGGCCAGCGTGCTCGCTGCGGGCGAGGAACCGGGGCATGCGGGGCGGCCCGGTCTTCCCACGCCCCTCCACCGCGTGCGTCCTACCAATAGGCTCTCGGAGCGGGGTGTGGGGAAACCGGGTTTCCCCACGCCCTCACCCGCGGGAAGGTAAGGGCGCAGCCCTTGCGCAGGGGGATGGGGAAACCGGGTTTCCCCATCCCCCTGCCCGCGGGAGGGTTTGGGAGGGCGCAGCCCTCCCAGGAAGAACCTCTTTTCATCCTGTTCGTGTGCGGCGCAGCCGCATGGACGGCTGATGGAAACAGAAGCATCCGGGAAGATCACAACCCCCAGGAACACCCCTGCTCATCTCATCTTACAACCCGGGGATTACCAGAAACGACAGGCGGGGGCCAGGGGGAGCGACGCGGGGCGCCCGCTTTCATTCTCGCCGCCCAGAGCGCAGAAAAGCGCAGGGGGCCTTTGAGGCCCTCTGCGCTTCTCGGCATCCGCTGCGTCGTGCCCTCGGATACGCAACGCGGGCGGGACGCCCGCGCTCGCAGGCTCTGGCATTACTCTGGGCGTGAACCGTTACCCTCTGCGGTGCGCAGGTGCGTGGCAGGCGGCGCCGGGATCAGGCGCCGCCGAGACTCTCATCGCGGCGTTGCTCGGCGTCGAGGATAATCGTGCCGGGCGCCGGCAAGACATTGGGCCGCGCCTCGCGGCGGCGCCGCACCAGGGCGCCGCTGCTCTGCGGGCGCATAGCCGGGGCGAAGCCAAAGGCCGCTCGCTCCCTGCGGGCGCTGATCGGCGTGAAGGGATGCTCGGCCTCAACCCGGTCGAGGATCTCCTTCACGTCAATGTCGGTCAACTCGTTGCGCAGGATGAGCGCCTCGGCAATCGCGATGACCGCCTCGGGATTGTTCTCCAGCAGGCTCTTGACCTGGCGGTACTGCTCCTGCAGAATCGCCTCGATGCGCGGCTTGATGTCTGGCGCGTTGAGACCCTGCATGCCGAAGGTCAGGTAAGAGAAGAAGCTCTCGTCCATGCCATAGGCCCCGACCATCATCGCGGCAAGGCCGGTGGCGCCCTGCAGATCGCTGGTCACCCCGCTCATCTGGATGCCGAGGAAGAGTTCCTCAGCGGCGCGGCTGGCCAGGCTGATCTTGATCCGGTCGAGCAACTCGTCCTTGGTCCGGGTGTGGATCTCTTCCTCCGGCTTCCAGGCGGCAAACCCGAGGGCGTTGCCGTGGCGCACGATGGTGACCTTAGTCAGGCGCTCCTTCTTGAGCAGCTTGACCATCGCGTAGGCATGCCCGGCTTCGTGGTAGGCGATGCGGCGGCGCTCCTCGTAGGACATGCTGCGGATAGGCTGGCGCAGGCCCCACTCGTGGGTCTCGCGGGCGCGGGTGAAGTCCCAGTAGTTAATGGCGGCGCGCCCATCGAAGTGGGCGTGGATGGTGGCCTCATTGATGCAGTACTTGATCGCCACCGGCGTATAGCCGATCGTATCAGAGACCATGCGGTCAATCGGCATTGGCTCGTGCTTGACCTTGCTGAGGTAGTACTCGATCACCTCGCGCCGGCCATCGGCATCAGGCGGCTCAACGGCGATCTTGCGGTCGAAGCGCCCGGGGCGGAGCAAGGCAGCATCGAGCGTCTCGGCAAGGTTGGTGGCCCCCATGGTCAACACCGGTGGCATATCGGGTTTCCCGCTGCGCAGCCGGAGGGTGCGCAACAGCTTGCCCCACCAGTTATCCTGCGGGGGCGGGTCCATTTGCAGCAGCAACTCATTGAGGATGCCGCTGCCGCCGCCCATCATGCCGCCGATGCCCATCACCACCTTGTGCGCCCCGCCAGCGGCGTTGCCTTCCATACCGGCGGCGCCGGCGCCCATCAGGTTGGGCGAACGGGCCCCGCCGATGGCGTCAATTTCATCAATGAAGATGATGCAGGCGCCGTACTCACGGGCGAAGCGGCGGGCTTTGCGGTACAGGTTCATCACCTTGATGTTGCCCATGCCCATCCAGGCCGACTGCAACGACGGGGCGCTGAGGTAGCCAAAGGGCACCCCGGCCTCGGTGGAGATTGCCTGCGCCAGGTAGCTCTTGCCGGTGCCGGGGGGCCCGATCAGCAGAATGCCGCGGGTCACCTCGCCGCCCATCTTCTTGAACTCCTTGGCGCCCTTGAGCAAGGTCACCACGCGCCGCGCCGCCTCCAGCACCTCGGGGTTGCCGCGATAGTCCTTGAAACTGATACCCGTCTCGCCCGGCTTCACCCAGTAAATGCGGGTGCGAGCCATGAAGTAGTACATCAGGAAGAACTGGAAGCCGATAAAGAAGAAGAGGTAGACAGCGACGGGGATGAACTGCAGGATCATCGGGCCAAGGTTGCCCGACAGAACGGTCTCGAACACCGGGGGCAGCAAGTTCGTCGCCAGCCAGATCCCGATCGCGATGAAGATCAGCGTGCGGATGAAGCGGAACAGCTTCCACTGCCAGCGGTGGAAGAGTTTATCCAGCTTCTTGTCGAGCTCGCGATCCAGATCATCGCGGTACTGTGCGTCGTTGGGGCGGTAGGGCTCAATGGCCATACGTCTACTCCACTTCCAAAGGCGCGGCAGCGCTCCGCGATGTGGCGCGGAGCAACAGCGCGCTTACTCAATGGCGACAATCTTGCCGTCTCGGTCCACGGTGAAGACGAAGGAAATCGCGCGCGTGCGGGCGCTCTGGGGAACTGACACCTCTACGACGTAGAAATACATCGCCTGGGCATCGGGGAGTTTGACGCCGCCGATGTACTCGAAGTCGCGGTAACGCTGGCCGTTGCGGCGTTCCTGCTCCATCTGTTCGGCCAGCGCCTCGCGCGTGAAGTCGCGGGCCTGCAGCGACTCCTGGAAACTGGCGCTGAAGGAGTTCCACATCAGATCGGCGTCGTAGGTCTGCTGGCCGCGCAAGAAATCCAGCACCGCGGGGGCGGGCTGGAGCCACGCCGCGCGGATGTCCGCCGGCTGCTCGCGGGCGAGCCGCGGCAGGACCAGCAGCAGGCTGAGGAAGCCAATGACGCCGATAAGGAATGTGGTGAGGATGATCCAGCCCAGTTGTGGGCGGGCCACCAGCCAGAGCTGTTCAGCGTACCAGAAGGCGCGATGGAAAAGTAGACGCGCGACCCGCGCGGCCACGCCGGGCGTCGCCGAGATGGCATAGACCCCCAGGGGCGGCGTGGCGCCGTAGGGCGGCCCGGCAGGCGGGGGAGGCGCCGAAACTGGTTGCTGCTCGCGAGGCTCTTCCATGGACACTTCCCTGTGCGCGCGGCGCCGTCCACGAGACAAGAACGTCACCCGACGAGAAGAGCCTTCCCGGGCTTCTCTGGTGCGGCGGTGCGATTGCGCGCGTGATGGGATCAGGTGAGCAGTTTGACCGCTTCCGACGCAGTTCGGAACCACGCGGAAGCAAGTGTCGTTAGGGTGAAGTATACTTCAGCCATCTGTGAGAATCAAGGAACGTTAATGAGAATATGATGAGTCGCCCGCCTGACGACTCCCACGAAACGGGTGTGACGTAAGGTCTTGCGCGCTCCCCTATGCCCGGAGGCTGAGGTGACCATCGTTCGCCGCGTTCAGCCCCCCTCCCAGCCTCCCCCCGCTGGGGGGAGGCGCCGGGTGCCCGCCTCCAGTGGGGGAGGGTCCGGGAGGGGGCCGGCGCCGTGCCCGCGGCGCCGTGGCGCGGGCGTCTCGCCCGCGCTGCCGGGCCGGTTGCAGCGGGCGGTGTGCGCCATGCGCATGATCGTCTCACGTGACCACGGGGGAACCTGGTTCCCCCATCCCCCCGCCCGCGGGAAGGTAAGGGCGCAGCCCGTGCGCAGGGGGCTGGGGACACCGGGTTTCCCCACGCCCGCGCCCGCGGGAAGGTAAGGGCGCAGCCCGTGCGCAGGGGGCTGGGAGGGCCAGGCCCTCCCGCGGGCAGGGGCGTGGGGGCGCAGCCCGTGCGCAGGGGGCTGGGGAAACCGGGTTTCCCCCCGCCCGCGGAAGGGTGTGGGCAGGCGCAGCCCTCCCAGGAAGAACCTGTGTTCATCCCGTCGGGGTGCGGCGCAGCCGCATGGACGGCTAATGCGACTAGCGGCGCAGGTGTGATCAATGTCCAGAGCACTGTATGATGGGATGGCAATCGGGGTGCTGGTGCTGTACGCCCTGCTGGCCTGGAGCGCCGAGGGTGGGGCGCGCGGCGCGCCCCTCGACCCGGTCTGGGCAGAGGTGCAACGCCGGGGAACCTTGCGGGTAGCGACCGACGTGGGCTTCCGGCCATTTGCCTTCGAAGAGCATGGGGAACTGACCGGCTACGATATCGAGCTGGCCCGGGCCATCGCCGCGGCATTGGGGGTAACGGTCGAGTTCGTGCCCACGGGCTTCGACGGGCTGTACGACACTCTGGTGAGCGGCCGGGCCGACATGATCGCCTCGGCCCTGCCCTACGCCCCCGAACAGGGCTTCCGCGCCCGCTTCTCACGTTTCTACTTCGATGTCGGGCAGGTGCTGGTCGCGCCTGCCGGCGCGCCTGTCGCCGGGATGGCCAATCTGCGTGGCCGGGTGGTCGGGGTGGCGCTGGGTGCCGACGCCGACGCCCTGGCCCGGCGCATGCTGCGCGAGGGCGCGGGTTTCACGCTCCGCCCGGACTATGACGACCCCGCGGCTGCCCTGGCCGACCTGCGGAGGGGCCGGCTCGACGCGGTCATCACCGACATGGTGACGGCGCTGGAGGCGACCCAGGGCTATGCCGATCTGCGCATCGTCGCGGCGCTGACCAGCGAACCTCTGGCCCTGGCCTTCCCCCGTCCGGCTTTCCGGCTCGAAGCCGAGGTCAACCGCATCCTCGACGCTCTGCGGCGCGACGGCGCCTTTGCGCGGCTGAACGAGCGCTGGTTCGGGACGGGCGCTGGCGCCGCCCCCAGCGGGATGGGGAAGCCAGGGTTGCTCATCCCCCCGCCCTCAGGACCTGGGGCCACTCCCGCAGGCTTTACAGAAACTTTACACAAATCTTAAACGGGCATCAAAAAGCTCTGGTAGGCTGGTGACACCGAGCAATCCATCGAATAACCCGAAACAGTGGTTCTGAGGAGTGCGCCGCGGAACGCAGCCATTTCTCGCATCTCTCCGCGTACCAGGTTCGTCGCGGCGGGATGATTCGCCCGTGTTCGCCGAAACCGCATGGCTTCGGGAAACGGATGCGATTGCGCAGTGGAAGGCGCCACGAAGCGCCGGACGTAGCGAGCAAGGAGGCCCTCAATGACCGACCTCACTAAGCTCCCTGCCGAGGAGCGCGCCAGGTTGTACTGGCGAGAGAACCTGCGCCTGATCAGCACGCTGATCATCATCTGGTTCGCGGTCTCGTATGTGCCGGTGTTGTTCGTCAATCAGTTGAACAACATCGTGATCGCCGGCTTCCCGCTGGGCTACTACATGGGATCGCAGGGATCGCTGGTGGTCTTCGTGATCCAGATCTTCTACTACGCCTACGCGATGAACAAGCTGGATCAGAAGTATGGCCTGAGCGACCGCGATCGCTAGCGCCGTGCCATCCATCAGGAGCGTCGCCGTTCTAACGCAACTGGTATCGCGCTCAGTTGCATTTGTGCGCCCCGTGGTTGAACGACGGAGTCACTGCCAGAGTTGGCCGGATGCGGCTCGCCCTCCACGGGCCATCTGCTGACGAGTGGTGTTACAAGTGTCAGGAGTGTGACCATGGCTGTCTCTTCTTCGAGCGCCCAGAGCGTCTTCCGCAACAAGATGGCGCGGTACTATGGGTTGTTCACTATCGGCTTTCTGGTTGTAGCAACCATTATGTTGCTGCTGGAGATCTTCGCCGGTCTGCCGTCGCGGATCATCGGCTGGGTCTTCCTGCTGCTGACCATGGCGCTGTACGCCACCATCGGGATCATCTCGCGCACCAAGCTGCTCGATGAGTACTACGTCGCCGGGCGCAACGTGCCGGCCGTGTTCAACGGCATGGCCACCGGCGCCGACTGGATGAGCGCCGCCTCGTTCATCTCGATGGCCGGTACGCTCTTGCTCATCGGCTATGACGGCCTGGCTTACATTATGGGCTGGACCGGCGGCTACGTGCTGCTGGCATTGCTCTTCGCGCCCTACCTGCGCAAGTTCGGCCAGTACACCATCCCTGACTTCGTGGGCGCGCGCTTCGGCGGCAATACCGCCCGCGTCGTCGCCGCTATCTGCGCCATTATCGTGAGCCTCACCTATGTGACCGCCCAGGTCGTAGGTGTCGGTCTGATTATGCAGCGCTTCGTCGGCGTGGACTTCCGCCTCGGCGTGGTGCTGGGGCTCTCCGGCGTGCTGGTCTGCTCGTTCCTCGGCGGGATGAAGGCCGTAACCTGGACCCAGGTGGCCCAGTACATCATTCTGATTACGGCCTACATGATCCCGGTGACCTTCCTCTCGATCAAGCTCACCGGCTTCCCCATCCCGCAGTTGAGCTACGGGCAGGCGCTGCAGAACATTATGCGCCTTGAACAGGAGCAGGGCCTGTCCAAGACCACCGAGTCGCCGGTGGTGCCGGGCAAGTTCGTCACCAGCGGCTATGTTCCGCCCTTCAATGAGGGAATGAACAATGCGTCGGCGCGCGCCGCCGTGACCCAGATCAACACCCAGTTCGGCGCCTCCCTTACCCCGCCTGAGGCGATCACCATTCCTGACGCCAAGCGGCCCGAACTCGGCGACTGGCGCGGCACGCCCTGGAACTTCCTGGCGCTGATGGCCTGTCTCATGCTGGGCACCGCCGGCCTGCCCCACATTCTCATCCGCTTCTACACCGTGCCCTCGGTAAGAGAGAGCCGGATGAGCGTGGGCTGGTCGCTGTTCTTCATCTTCCTGCTCTACTTCACCGCCCCGGCCTACGCGGCCTTCTCGCGCTGGAACATTCTCGAGAACGTGGTTGGCAAGCAAGTCAGCGACCTGCCGGCCTGGACGGAAACCTGGGGCCGCAATGGGTTGATCGCCATCCGCGATTTCGGCGCTATCAACGGCGTAGAGATCGGCAAGCAGCCTTCCTGGGTGAAGAACCTGGAGAAGTCCAAGGCGGTGGTCATCGAAGATCTGAACGGCAACGGCGTCATTGACCTCGGTCCCTTCGAGAAGATCGATGACAAGACCGGCCGCGCCGGCGAGATCTCTGGCACCGCAGTGACTGAGAAATCGATCGATGGGATCGTTCAGTATGGCGAGATCGGCACGCCGACTGCCGCGACCATTGACGGCGACCTGGTGGTGCTCTCGGCGCCCGATATCGCGGGCTTGCCCTTCACCATCGGCGCGCTGGTGGCCGCCGGTGGCCTGGCCGCGGCCCTCTCCACCGCCGACGGGTTGCTGGTGGTGATCGCCTCGGCAGTGGCCCACGACATCTACTTCCGCACGATCAACCCCAGGGCCAGCCTGCAAACCCGCATCATGCTGGGCAAGGGAATGATCGTAGTGGCCGCCGTTGTTGCCGCGCTGCTGGCCCTCCCCCGGCTGGCGCTGATCGCCCAGATGGTGGCCTGGGCCTTCTCGATGGCCGCGGCAACCTTCTTCCCCATCGTGCTGCTGGGCATCTTCTGGCGGCGGGCGAATGGCCCCGGCGCAATCGCGGGCATGATCGGCGGTCTGGTCGTCACCATCTTCTACATGGCGACGAACTATGTGAACCCGGCCTTTAACGTGCTCGGCATCACCCACCTGGCCGCGGGCATTTTCGGCCTGCCGGTGGCGATCATCCTCTGCGTCGTGGTAAGTCTGGTGACCAAGGCCCCGCCGAGGGAGATTATGGAACTGGTGGATAATCTCCGCAACCCGATCACCGACGACGAGACGATGGCGAAGTACGGGAGCCGCGGTTCGGCCCAGGCCCATTGATTGGAAGCGTGGGGTGAGGGGAGGGTTTGTGCCAGCGCGGCCCTCCCGGCCTGTCAGGTTGGAGGGGCGTGGGGAAACCGGGTTTCCCCACGCCTCTAACGTGAACATGGGGCAACCAGGTTGCCCCATCCCCCCACCCGGTGGGAGGGTTTGGGAGGGCGAAGCCCTCCCAGGAAGTATGTTCATCTCGTCGGTGTGCGGCGCGCGCCGCACGGACGACTGCTTGTGGAAGAAGCCCCTCTCCATGCCGCGGCAATCTACCATCCGCAATCTCAAATGGGAGCGGCTACTCCCACGCCCGTAGTTGCCCCGCCCAGTAGCGCCCGGCCCGCAGCAGGCGCTCCTGGTGGCGCTCCAGAATAACGTAGGCCAGCACCATCAGCAGGCCGACGATCCCCAGGATGACCCACTGGTTGGCCAGGCGCACCGTGTCAACCGTCATCCACAGCACCCCGGCCACGAAGAAGGCGATCCCGCCCACGAAGGGCACGCGCAGCCGCGAGAGGGCGCCGTAGGTCGCCATCAGCAGTGACTCGCCGAAGAGCAGCAATGAGTAGAACAGGCCGCCCGTGGGCAACAGGGCCTGCGCTGTGGTGACGCCGAGCAGCAGCATGACCGCCGCGGCTTCGATGAGTTGCGAGATGCGCCGCCGGCCCTGGAAGCGGCGCAATCCCCCCGCCAGGACGAGCAGGTACAGCCCCGCCGGAATGACGTACCACTGCAACTCGCGCACGCCCCAGCCGGCGAGCTGGCTGAGGGCCGCGCCGACAAAGGCCCCGCCCGCGCCGTAGGCGTAGCCGGGCTGCCGCTCGCGCACGGCCAGGGTCGCCAGCAGCAGGCCCAGGCTCGCCAGGGCGAAGGTCAGCGGCGCGAAGTGGCCGCCCAGGGCGGCGCCCAGCGTGAGCAGCACGGCCGCGCCAAGCGCGCCGACACCGGTAACGCGCCGCCACAGATCCAGGCCGAAGCGCAGCGCCAGCCAGCCCAGCAGGCTCAGCCCCACCAGTTCGAGCACCAGCCAGGCCGCGGCCCAGGCGCCCTCCAGCCCCGCGGCGGTGTGCGCCAGCCAGGCCCCCGGCACCGCCAGCGCCAGACTGGCCCAGGCCACGGCCTCGCGGCGCTCGATCTGCGCCAGCACGGCGAGCAGCGCCGCCAGGGCCAGGGCGGCGCCGGCCAGCGCCCCGTCACTGACGCCGGCCAGGGCCAGGGCCCCAGCCCCGCCGAGCGCGGCGCTTCCGTAGCCCCACGGCCCCGCGGCGTTCCAGGGGGCCGATCCGCGCCGCAGCCCGGCGCTGCCCAGCGCCTGGAGCCACACCAGCCCCGCCAGCAACAGGCCGGCCTGCTCGGATGGTTGGTCGGGCAAGCGCCAGGCGAAAGCGTGGAGCGCTGCCAGGTCGGCCGCGACGAAGGCCAGGGCCAGGAACCAGGGTTGCCGGTAGCGCCAGAGCGCGAGGGCGTAGAGAGCGGCCATACTCCCCCATGTGAGGGTAAGGCGCGCCGTGTCGCCGAGGGCCAGCAACGGCGCGAGGGGCAGGAGGAAAAAGGCTACCCACTCGTAGGGCAGCGCGTAGGGCCGGGCGACGCGGCGCAGGGCCTGGCCGACCAGCGCCAGACCCAGGGCCAGGCCGCAGACCACCAGGGCCAGATCGCCGGGCCGGGGTTGCCAGGCGGTGAAGAAGCCCTGCCCGGCGGCGATGAGCGCGCCGGCGGCCAGGAGCGGCGCCGCGCCATAGCCGAGCAGCGGTTGGCGCCAGCGGTGGCTGTGCAGCGCCGCCAGCCCCGCCAGGCCCAGGAACGTGAGCGCGGCGAGGGGATGCTGATCGAAGGCCTGGGACAGGGCTAGCGCGGCGGCGAACAAGCCCGCGAGCGCGCCCCAGACGAGCGCCGGCCAGGTCCAGTAGCGTAGCGCAGTCGCGCGGAGCCGTTCGCCGCCGAGGGTGTAGGCGATGCTCAGGGCCAGGGCGCTCAGCGTCGCGGCGCGGGGCCAGGCTGCGCCGGCAGCGAAACGGTCGAGGGCGAACCAGGCCGCGAGGAGACCCACGCCCAGGCTGAGGACGGCCCAGGGCCAGCCGCGGCGCAGCGCGGCCTGCCCGCCGAAGATCAGCGTCAGCAGCAGCGCCCCCAGGAGTTGGGTCGCGGCGTGTTCCAGGGCCAGGCCACCGGCGACCAGGGCAATGAGCACCCCCAGGGTCTGGAGGGCAGGATCGTAGGCGGGACGGAGCGCCCCGGGCCACCAGCGGGCGCCGGCGAAGGCCATCGCCGCCAGGGGCAGGAGGATCAGGCCGATCTGCCCGTTGTTGAGTGGCGTCAGGGTGAGCAACGCACCCAGCCAGCCGGTGAGCGCGGCGCCCCCCCCGACGAGCGCCGCGGCGGCCACACCGTCGCGTCTGGCGCCGAGCCAGGCGAAGCGCCCCCGTTCGACCAGCGCCACGGCGCTGAGGCCCAGGGCCGCGAGCGGGCCGAGGGCGAAACGCGCCACGTTCAGATCCAGGCTCGCCGGAAGCAGGACCAGCGCGCCGATGAGCAGCGCCCCGCCGGCCAGTGGCGCGGCGGCGGGGCGCACGCGGTGTTCAAGGCCCGCGCTCAACCACAGGTAGGCCAGGGCCAGAAAGGCCAGGGCCAGGGCCTGCGCGCGCAGGGGCAGAGCGAACTCGGCGAGGATCACCACCAGCGCCAGGGGCGGTGGCGCGACGGCAGCCCAGAACCACCAGCCGCGCCCGTCGGCCCGGTAGCGCAGGACAGAGAACAGGGCCGCGGCCAGGAGGGTGACGCCGAAGGCGTGGCCGTCGCTCAAACCGGCCAGGAAGAGGGTGCAGGCGCCCAGGGTCAGCAGTGGCGCCCCTACCAGGCTGACACGGGCAACCCCCGCAGCCGGCCCGGGGGCGCCGGCTGACCGCAGGCGGATGGTAAGGGGGACCAGGGTGGCCAGGAAGATCGTGGCAACGGCACTTTTCCATCCCTGATCGAAGGACGCGGGGGCGGCGAAGATCAGGCTGAGCGCGGCAGCCACCGCCGCGCCGGCGTAGAAGGCGCGCCGGGTGCGCCAGGCGCTGAGCAGGTACAGCCCCAGGCTGAGGGCCGAGGCCAGTTGCCAGGCCGGGCGCGGAGCCAGATCGAGCAGACCGGGACGGGACAGGGCAAAACCGACCACGGGGACGAGCAGGGCGGCCACGGCCTGCAAATTGGCGCCCGCGGCGCCCAGAGCCGGCTGGCGCGCCATCCACGTCCCCAACCCCCAGAGAGCGACAGTGGTGCTGGCGAGGATCGCAAACTGCGCCGGCGGGGAAAAACTGGCCCAGTTGAAGATCACCAGGGTCAGGCTGGAAACGACCAGCAAGAACGCGCCCAGGTAGAGCAGGGCGCGGCGGGTGCCCAGGGCGAGCAGAGCGGCGCCCCAGGAACGGCTGCTCGCCCGCGGGGGCGGCTCGGTGGCGACAGGAGCGGGGGTCGGCGCGACGGGGGGGGCGGCATCGCCGGAGGGCGCGAGAGGCGCGGCGGGCGCCGGGGTGGGTGAGGGAGCGGCGGGAGCCGGCGCGGTCGGAGCCGCGGAAGGCAACGCGCCGAACCCGGCGGCGGCGTAGTCGGCGGCGATCAGCCCGCGAATGGTGGCCCCCACCGCCGGCGCGAGACGCTCCTCGGCCACCCAGCGCTGCACCAGGGCGTCGAACTCCACGAACCGTTCCGGCGTGACGCGCCCGGCCGGGGGCGTGACATACGGATTGACGGTGCGCGGTCGCGCGGGCCGGCGCGCCAGCCAGACGATGAGGGCCAGGAGCAACAGTGCCGGCAAGGCGGTGCACAGCAGCATGGCCAGCAGGTCGGTCATGGGTTCTCCTCTCCAGGGTGGTAGTTTTTTCTGGGGAGGGCTGTGCCCGGCCCCTCCCACTGTCTTCCATCATAAGCCACGTGACAAACCAGTGGCGTAACCAGAAGGTAAACATTCTGTCACCGCGGGGAAACCATTTTAGATTTTAGATTGCGGATTGTAGATTGCCGCTCAATGCAACAGGAAGCGCTCCAGCGCTCACGAGCTTGCGGGCGTCTCTATGACGCTTTGGTAGAAACCATGCGCCCCGATGTGTGCCACACGAGTTGCTGACCGGGCCGGATGAAACATCCGCAAAGGAGAGACTCTTCTCTGCCAGGGGGAGGAATCATGCAAGGAAGGACAGGTAAGATGACCCTCCACACCGAACCATGGGTTCGCTACTCTGAGTACAGGGTGAATGGGGCGTGGGGAAATCAGGGTTCCCCGTACGCTTCACAACCAGATCGTTTTGAGACAGTCTCGAAGAGGTACCAGCCATGGAAGCAATGAACCAGCGCGCGGCGCAGGTGGTGGGTCGTGAAGGACGCACAGAGAGCCGGGGACTGTTCGGAGAGGTTTCCGAAACCACGGCCCTGGTGCTGGCGGCAGTGATCACCCTGCTCACCTTCGGGACCATCGCATACGCGATCAACGCGCTGTTCACGGCACTAACGTGAACATGGGGGAACCAGGTTCCCCCATACCCCCGCCCGCAGGAGGGTGAGGGCGCAGCCCGTGCGTAGGGAGATGGGGAAACCGGGTTGCCCCATCCCCCCGCCCGGGGGAAGGCATCGCCCTCAAGCAGGAGTCTGGGGAAACCGGGTTTCCCCATTCCCTTGCCCGATAAGAGGATATAGGCGAGCTTCGCCCGCCCATATCCTCTTACATTGCAAACGGAACGGCCCGGCGGGACCTCAGGACCCGCCGGGCCGTCGCACTTCGATGACCTCCCCGGCGACCACATAGGCGCGTTCATCGGCGGCGGGGGATACTGTGGCATGGCCGGTGAAGCTGCCAAAGGCGGGCAAAATGGCCCGCGTGGGGCCGATGAGGAAGCAGGGCAGCCGTTCGCGCTGGCGGCCCGGCCCGGTCAGAACGACGGCAGGATGGAGGTGCCCGGCGAGGACGTAGGCCGGGGCGGGGGTGTCGGGATAGTGGCAGAGGGCGAAGGGGCCGAGGACGAAGGGCGCATTGACAGCGGTGATGCCCCAGGCCGGGGGCGGATCGCCGGCGCGGGCATCGTGGTTGCCGCGCACGAGCACCATCTCGAGGCGGGGATGGGCGGCGCGCCAGGCGGCGATGGCGGCGAGCACGGCGGGCGCGCGTCCGGGGCGGGCGTGGAGGAAGTCGCCCAGCAGCGCCAGGCGGCTGGCGCCGGTGCGCTCCAGGGCGCGGTTGAGCCGGGTCAGGTCGGCCGCGGCGCTCTCGGGAACGGCGATGGCCGCGACGCGGAAACTGGCGGCCTTGCCAAAGTGGGTATCGGCGACGATCAGGGTGCGTTCGCGCGGCCAGAACAGCGCCCGCTCGGGGAGCAGGTCCACCGGTTCGTCGCCGAGGGTGACATGCAGATGTTTCATCCCGTCATTGTTGGGAGGCGGGGGACAGCGGGTTTCCCTGGACGCTCACCCGGTGGGAGGGTCTGGGAGGGCGCAGCCCTCCCAGGAACAACCTGGTTTCATCCTGTTCGTGTGCGGCGTAACCGCATGGACGGCTAACGTGAACATACGCCCTCGGCGAGGGGGGTAGGGAAACCGGGTTTCCCCACCCCCCTGCCCGCGGGAGGGTTGGGGAGGGCGCAGCCCTCCCAGGAACAACCGTAGGTTCATTGCGGCGTTGTGCGGCGGAGCCGCATGGACGGCTAACGTGAACATAGGCTCTCGAAGAGGGGTGTGGGGAAACCGGGTTTCCCCACGCCCCCGCCCCGCAGGGGCATGGGGAAACCCGGTTTCCCCATGCCCCCACCCGCGGGAAGGTCTGGGAGGGCTGTGCCCTCCCAGGAACAACCGTAGGTTCATCGCGGCGTTGTGCGGCGGAGCCGCATGGACATCTAACGTGAACATAAGCCCTCGGCGAGGGGGGGTGGGGAAACCGGGTTTCCCCATCCCTCAGCGGACGCGGGCCGGAGGCCCGCGCACCCAGACCCCGGCCCCTGGGAGGGTTTGGGAGGGCTGCGCCCTCCCAAGAAGGATGTTCATCCCGTCGGTGCGCGGCGGAGCCGCATGGACGGCTAACGTGAACATAGGCTGCTCACCTACGCGTATGCGGCGCTGAACCCCCCCTCCTAACCTCCCCCCGCTGGGGGGAGGAGCCGGACTCCCTCCCCCCAGCGGGGGGAGGGCTGGGGAGGGGGGCCGTCACCGTGCCCGCGGAGACGCGACGCGGGCGGGCCGCCCGCGGAGACGCGACGCGGGCGGGCCGCCCGCGCTCGCGGGCGCGTGGGTTACCGAGGGATGAACAGTTACAACCGGGTTTCCCCGGATGATGCAGCCGCATTGTACCATAGCCCCGCCGGGGATGCCGTGGGGGTGAGAATTGCAGGGCCGGGTCGCGCCGAGTCGCCCATCCCAACAATTATTTGTGACCGCTGCCACAAAGAGCCGGGTTGCAGGCATGGTACAATACCTTGCAGTCAGCGGCGCGCGGCAGAGGCGCCGGGCGCGGCGCGCAAGCATGGAGCAACATCAAGACAAGAAGTCACGCTATGAACATGCGGCAATTCCACGGGCCCAACGCCGGTTACCTGGTGGAGCTGTACGAGCGCTACACGGCCGACCCGGCCACGGTGGACGAGGCGACGCGGGCCTTTTTCAGCCAGTACGGCCCGCCGGATGCGGAACTGGCGACCGCGGGGCAGACGCAACTCGATGTGACGCGGATCGTCGGCGCGGCGCGGCTGATCCGCTACATTCGTGAACTGGGGCACCTGGCGGCGCGGATCGATCCCCTGGGCAGCCCCCCGCCCGGCGACCCGGGGCTGGAACTGGCGACCCACGGGGTTACCGTCGCCGACCTGGCGGCGCTGCCGGCGCATATCGTGCGCGGGCCGCTGGCCGCCCAGTCGGCCAACGCGGCCGAAGGGGTCGAGAAGCTGCGGCAGATTTACTCCGGCCCCATCGGCTACGAGACCGACCAGATCCAGAACTATGAAGAGCGCGGCTGGATCCGCGACTGCGCCGAGAGCCGGCGCTTCTTCGGCGGCATGGATGCCGACCGCCAGCGCGAACTGCTCGACCGCCTGACCGAGGTGGAGACCTTCGAACGCTTCCTGCATAAGACCTTTCCTGGGCAGAAGCGTTTCTCGATCGAAGGTTGCGACATGCTGGTGCCGATGATTGACGCGATCATCCGCAACGCGGCAGTGGCCGGCACGCGCGAAGTGGTGATCGGCATGGCCCATCGCGGGCGGCTCAATGTGCTGGCCCACATTCTCGGCAAGCCGTACCTCTCCATTCTCAGCGAGTTCCAGACCCCCGATTACTCCAAGGACACCTATCTGGGATGGACGGGCGACGTGAAGTACCACCTGGGGGCGCGCAAGGCCTACCGCGAGAGCGGCATCAACGAGATGCCGATCACCCTGGCGCCCAATCCCAGCCACCTGGAGTTTGTCAACCCGGTCATCCTGGGGCGCACGCGGGCGGCGCAGGAGAAGCGCACGCGCCCTGGCTTCCCCTACGAGGATGAGAAAGAGGCCCTGGCGATCATTATTCACGGCGATGCGGCCTTCCCCGGCCAGGGCATTGTCGCCGAGACGCTGAACCTGTCGGGCCTGGCCGGCTACCGCGTGGGCGGAGCGATCCATATTATTTTGAATAATCAGATCGGTTTCACCACCGATGCGCGCGACTCGCGCTCGACGCTCTACGCCAGCGACCTGGCGCGCGGCTTCGAGATGCCGGTGGTGCATGTCAATGCCGACCACGTGGAAGCCTGCATCGCGGTAGCGCGCATGGCCTGGGCCTATCGCGAGAAGTTTCAGAAGGATTTCGTGATCGACCTGGTAGGCTACCGGCGCTGGGGGCACAACGAGGGCGACGAGCCGGAGTTTACCCAGCCGCGCATGTATGAGAAGATCCGCAACCACCCGACCGTGCGGGCCCTGTGGGCCCAGGAACTGGAGCGCCGGGGCCTGATCACCCACGAAGAGGCCGAGGCGCGGGTCGAGGCGGTGATGACGAAGCTCCAGCATGCCTTCGACACGGTGCGCGAGCGGCAGCGCCTGGCGGCCGCGGCGCCTCCGCAGCCCCCCGCGCCGCCGGTGGTGAACCAGATGCGCAACAAGGTTTTCGCCAAGCCCATCTCGCGCCAGAAGTTGCTCGAACTGAACGAGGCGTTGCTGGAGCGGCCCGAGGACTTTACGGCGCATCCGAAGCTGGAGCGTATGTTGCAGCGTCGCCGCCAGAGCATCCACGACGAAGGGGGGATCGACTGGGCCCATGCCGAGACGCTGGCCTTCGCCGCCATTCTGGCCGATGGCACGCCGATCCGCATGTCCGGGCAGGATACCGAGCGGGGCACCTTCAGTCAGCGCCACCTCGTGCTGCATGACGTGATGACCGGGGAGCGTTTCATTCCCCTGCACCACATCCCCCAGGCGCGGGCCGCGTTCGCGGTGTACAACAGCCCCCTCTCCGAGGCGGCGGTGCTGGGCTTCGAGTACGGGTACAGCACCCACGCGCCGGGCACCCTGGTGATCTGGGAGGCCCAGTTCGGCGATTTCGCCAACGGCGCCCAGGTGATCATCGACCAGTTCATCGTTTCCGGGCGCGCCAAGTGGTCGGTGGACCCGGCGCTGGTGCTGCTGCTGCCCCACGGCTACGAGGGGCAGGGCCCGGAGCATTCCTCGGCGCGCCTGGAGCGGTTTCTGCAACTCTGCGCGACCGACAACATCCGCGTGGCGAACCCGACGATCGCGGCGCAGTACTTCCACCTCCTGCGCTACCAGGCCGCGGCCCTGCCGGTGCATCCCCGGCCCCTGGTGGTGATGACGCCCAAGAGCCTGCTGCGCCACCCGCGCGCCGCATCGTCATTGAGCGATCTGACCCAGACCCAGTTCCAACCGGTGCTGGACCTGGGCGCCGAGGCTCCCAATCCCGCCGAGGTGACGCGCCTCATCCTGTGCAGCGGCAAGGTGGCGATTGATTTGCTCTCCTCCGCCGAGTTCGAACAGGTTCGCGGCAGCGTGGATGTGCTGCGGATCGAGATGCTCTACCCGTTTCCCGAGGAGCACCTCAAGGCGGCGCTGGGGCGCTACCCGCAGGTACAGGAGGTGGTCTGGCTGCAGGAGGAGCCGCAGAACATGGGCGCATGGAGCTACATCGCGCCGAAACTGCGGGCGCTGTTGCCCGCGTCGCTCCCCCTGAGCTACGTTGGCCGCCCGGAGTCGGCCTCGACGGCCGAGGGCATTCACAGCGCGCATGTGGTCGAGCAGCAGCGCATTCTGAGCGAAGCGGCGCGCGGCGCGCCGGTAGCGGCGACGGCCACCAGCGGGATCGCGGGGTAGCCGCAAGCGTAGCCTTTTTTTATCGTGTCGGTGTGGAGCAGGCATGCGGGGAAACCAGGTTGCCCCGCACACCTGCCCGCCGGGCGGGTGGGGCGGGCTGTGCCCTCGCGCGGATGCGGGCCGGAGGCCCGCGCACCCGGACCCCGGTCCGCGGGAGGGTTTGGGAGGGCGCAACCCTCCCAGGAACACCCTCTGTTTATCGCGTTGGTGTGCGGCGGAGCCGCAACACCGCATCCAGCATAACCAGGCGGAGAGAAACAGGCCATGGCCTACGAAATCAAGGTCCCTTCGCTGGGCGAGTCGATCGTCGAGGCGACGGTGGCCCGCTGGTTGAAACGGGTCGGCGAGACGGTCGCCGCGGGTGAACCGGTGGTTGAGCTTGAGACCGACAAGGTGAACCTGGAGGTGGCGGCGGATCACGCCGGGGTGGTGACGGCGATTCTGAAGGAAGAGGGCGCGACAGTGGGGATCGGCGACGTTCTGGGCGCCATCGAGGCGGGCGCGGCGCCACCCGCGGAGGCTGTCGCCGCCAGGCCCCCGGTGATGGCCCCGGTTGAGCCGGATCTGCGCGAGGCGGAGACGTCCGGCGGCAATGGCGCGGCGGTGCTGGCCACGCCGACCGCGCAGCGCGTGGCCGCGGAGTACGCGGTGGATCTGCGGGGGGTGGCGGGTACCGGCCCGGGCGGACGGATCACCAAGGAGGATGTGCTACGCAGCGTTCAGGCCCCGGCGGTGGCCCCAGCCGCGCCGGCGGCGCCAGTTCCCGCCGCGGTGGCGCCAGTTCCCGCGCCAGCGCCGGCGGCCTGCCCCGTGGCGCCGACGCCCGCCTCCGGGCGCCACGAGGAGCGCCAGCGTCTCAGCCGGCGCCGGCTGACCATCGCCTGGCGCCTCGTCGAGGCCCAGCAGACTGCGGCCATGCTTACGACCTTCAACGAAGTGGACATGAGCGCGGTCATGGAACTCCGCAAGCGGCGCAAGGAGGCCTTCAAGGAGCGCTACGGGGTGAACCTGGGCTTTATGTCCTTCTTCACCCGCGCCGTCGTCGGGGCGCTGAAAGCCTTCCCGATGGTCAATGCCGAGCTGCAGGGCGATGAAGTAGTAGTGAAGTACTACTACGACATCGGCGTGGCCGTGGGTGTCGAGGAGGGGCTGGTGGTGCCGGTCGTGCGCGACGCCGACCGCAAGAGCTTCGCGCAACTCGAGCAGGAGATTGCCGACCTGGCCCGCCGGGCGCGCGAGGGCACCCTGAGCCTCGCCGATCTCCAGGGTGGCACCTTTACCATCACCAACGGCGGCGTCTACGGCTCGCTGCTCTCCACGCCCATCCTGAACGCGCCCCAGGTCGGCATCCTCGGCATGCACAAAGTTGAAGAACGGCCCGTCGTGGTCAACGGGCAGATCGTCATTCGCCCGATGATGTACCTGGCCCTGAGTTACGACCATCGCCTGATTGACGGCAGCACTGCTGTGCGCTTCCTGGTGCGGGTCAAGGAGTTGATCGAGGATCCGGAGGCGTTGTTGCTGGAGGGGTAGAAACCCTCGGGTAGCGGATGGGGAAACCAGGTTTCCCCACACCCCTGCTGAGGGCTACGCCCTCCCAACCCCTCCCACCGGGTGAGGGTCTGGGGAAACCCGGTTTCCCCAGACCCCTGCGGGGTAGAGGCGCGGGGAAACCGGGTTTCCCCACACCCTTGCTGAGGGCTACGCCCTCCCAACCCCTCCCACCGGGTGAGGGTCTGGGGAAACCCGGTTTCCCCAGACCCCTGCTTGAGGGCGAGGCCTTCCCGCGGGCGGGGGATGGGGAAACCGGGTTTCCCCATCCCCCTGCTTGAGGGCGAGGCCTTCCCGCGGGCGGGGGCGTGGGGAAACCCGGTTTCCCCACACTCCTCTCCGAGAGCTTATGTTCACGGTAGCCGTCCATGCCGCCGGGCGGCACACCGCCCAATGAAAACGGGGAAATGGGGGAACCTGGTTCCCCCATTTTCACGTTCGACCCCGCGCAAGGTTACCGGCCGTAGCGCCACTGGTAGTAGTGCTGCCCCACGTTGCCCATCTCGACGCGGAAAGCGGGCGGGTTGGCGGGGTTATAGGTCAGCACGCGGCGCTCGAAGACCTGGAAGAGGATGGGCACCTCCTTGCCGCCGACCTTGGACTTGACCCAGTAGGCCCCGGTGACGGGCAGTCCGAAGACGAAGAGCGGATCGTAGACCCGGCCGATCACGTTGCGCCCCCCCTCGGTGACCAGCCCGCGCTGATTCATAAAGTCAATGAAGACCCTGGCCACACCGTGGTTATTGTCGCCTAGCACCAGGATGGTGTTGGGGTCATTGACGAAATCGTTGAAGCCGGTGATCGAACCATCGGGGTTGAGGAAGCCGGTCGCGGGCCGGCCCAGATCATTGGGGTTGACGGTGCCGGGGCTCTGGTAGACCGGCAGCAGATCGGCATAGGTCGGGTACTGGCCTGGGTCGCCGATGGCGCTGATGCGAGCGGGACCGCGCTGCTCGAAGCGGTTGTTCCCGAGTTGCATGCGTCCGGTCATCATCTCGATCGGCAGCAGGCCATTGGTGACGTACCAGAGACTGTTGGGATTGGCGGTCGGATCATTGATCTCCATGCGGCTCTTATCGAAGTACTGCACGGTGCGCAAACCGTCAATGCCTTCGATGTAGGTTTCGCGCATGACTCCGCTGATGGGCGCGGGGCCCCACGTCCAGGAGCGGTCGGTCAGGCCCTGGGAAACGGGATAATCCTGGCGGGTCCAGACGCGCAGGAAGCTCTCGTTGCCGATAGCGGGCGCGGCCAGCACGGGCTGCAGGGCCAGCAGGGCTGCGGCGAACACCGCGAACAGACTGGCAAGAACGGTCCGTTTCATCGCACACCTCCTGAGGATGGATCTGGATGCGCGCCGGTGGCGCGCACCGACGGGCCAGACTGGTTCCGATGGGGTCGCGATCGCCGGAACCTGAGCGATACTGCGGCCATCTTGAGCATAGCACGGGGGGGCCTGGATAGCGATCATAAATCCGCCACGGCTGGATGATGAACAGACAATAGCGGCGTGATACCGTTTTCACGGGGTGGGGAGGTGGGGAAACCCGGTTTCCCCACCTCCCTGCTCGAGGGCCAGGCCCTCCGCAACCCCTCCACCGGGTGGGGCGTGGGGAAACCGGGTTTCCCCATGCCTCTCTCCGAGGGACCATGGTCACGTCAGCCGTCCATGCGGCTGCGCCGCACACGAACGGGATGAACATAAGATTGTTCTTGGGAGGGCTGTGCCCTCCCAAACCCTCCCACCGGGTGAGGGGATGGGGAAACCTGGTTTCCCCATCTCCTTGCTCGAGGGCTGCGCCCTCACCCTCCCGCGGGCGGGGGTATCGGGGAACCCGGTTCCCCCATGTTCACATCAGCCGTCCATGCGGCTGCGCCGCACACCGACGGGATGAAAAAAGGTTGTTCCTGGGAGGGCGCAGCCCTCCCAGAGCCTCCCGTAGGTCGGGGCCCGAGTGCGCGGGCCTCCGGCCCGCATCCGCAAGGGGATAACAGGGTTCTCCTGGGAGGGCTTTGCCCTCCCAGACCCTCCCGCGGGTGGGGGAATGGGGAAACCCGGTTTCCCCATTCCCCTGCGGGGCGGGGGCGTGGGGAAACCCGGTTTCCCCACCCCCTTGCCGAGGGCTTATGTTCACGTTAGGCGCCGGGCGCACGGAGGGCGCCCGGCCCGAGATATACCCCCCCCAGGGTATGTAGGCATGGGTGGCTTTCCCCACCCAATCGGGTACACGCAGCACAACCCATTCTGAGCGTTGTGATCTCAGATCGATTCTGGCATACTTTCGATAAGCACAAGTTTCGCGTAAGCTGATCGCGCTGCGTTCGCGCCAGATGCCTTTCTGGTAGGGCGTCAGGGAGGGGCTGCGTCGTTTGAGGCCCCCCTTCTTCTGCGCCCTTTTGAGAAGTTACCCATGTGAGATCTGACAGGTAAGGCATAGTTCAAAACCTGCGGGTTGCGCTTGACGTCTGGCGGGGAGGTGTGGAGGGGCCTGGCCCCTCCACAACCTCCCCCGTGGTCCCGTGTCGAGGCAAACGGTCACGTGTGTTTGAACCATGCCTGAGCGCCAGGACGCCGCAGGGTGAACAGGGATAGCCGCTGCGCCTCCCTGTCAGATCCTGGCCCTTTCGCCGAGCGGTTCCGTCCGGGGCCGCGCAGGGGAGCGATGCGGCGCGCGCGACAGCGGCGGTCATTGGTGGCTCGCGAAGGCGGTAGACGGCAGCGATGGAGTTGACTGCGTCACTCAAGGAGCTGCTGATCGAAACGGCGCGCAAGCTCAAGGGGCGCGATCGCCGGCGTTTTATGGCGCTCACCGTCAAGGAGCTTGGACCGGGCGGCCAGCGTCTGGCCGAACGCGAACTGGGCTGGAGCCGGGTGACCATCCGCAAGGGCCTGCGTGAGCTGGAGGCCGGAGAACCTGAGCAGTGCCCGCCCGCGACCCCCGGGCGGCACCGCGCCGAAGAGCGGCTGCCGCGGCTCCTGGCCGACATCTGCGCGGTGATCGAACAGCAGCGGCGCCTTGATCCCGACCCGCAGTGCCTCAATGAGCAGCGCGTGGCCTGCCTGAGCGCGGCGGAAGTGCGCCGCCGCCTGATAAGCGATTTTGGCTACACCGATGCCGAACTGCCAACCGTCCAGACTATTGCCGCCAAACTCAAGAGCCTGGGCTACTACCCCCGGCGCTCGCTGCACATCCAGGCACCTGTCTCACCTTCGCGCCGATCGACGACCCAAAAAACCATTTATCCCAGCCCCTCATCGTCCGATGGCATTGAAGGGTAGCATTGCATATGCCAATCGCATCCTCACGTTCGCGATGGCAATATAATCTGCCATTATACTGCGAAGTTGGGATAACTTTTTCTTTTATGTTCCAAAGTTATCAGTGTCTCGCGCGTAAAGTTGTCAACTCACAACTAAACACGGCGGATGATAGTCTTGAAAAAGATTTTTCCCCTGCTATATTTCGGCTCAACGACGGTGCGAACACCAACCTCCGATTGTGAAACAAATAACGCCGAAAAGGACGACTCCCGAAGGGGTATAATATCAAACCCCGTTCGCTAGTGTGCATCCTTTTCACGCGGAAGGACCAGCGGTCCTTTCCGAGCATCTTCTCGCGCACACGAAGGCGGCGGATTTGATATAACTCCGGCAGGATCGGCCGTTTCGGAACCACGTTAGCGAGGCCGCAGCAGCGAACCGGCATGCTTTCGCCTGCGAGTCTCCTCGAGCGGCGGCGATAAACGGTCATGCAACGAAGGAGCAGAGGTTATGGAAGGTGAGCTGAAGGCATTCGTCGAGTCCCTTGAGCGCAACATGACCCCGGAGGACGTGATTACGCTCGAAGCCTGCATGGATTGCAAGCTGTGCGGTCATGCGTGCGCCTGGTACCTCGCAACCGGCGATGAGAAGCTCCACCCGACCTACAAAACCGAACTCATCCGCGATGTGTACCACTCGTACATGACCCTGGAGGGCCGTGTCGCCACCGCGCTCGGGCTGCGCAAGGCGCCGACCCTCGAGGATGTCCGCGAGCGGATGCAGGCATTCTGGCAGTGTACCGCCTGCGGGCGGTGCACCCTGACCTGCCCGCTCGGATTGAGCACCCGGCGCATCGTGCGCCTGGCGCGCGCGGCCTATACCGACGCTGGTCTCAGCCTTGCCAATCCGACTATCAAATCCATCGTTGACAACACGGCCAGTCTGAGACACAGCTTTGGCCTGACCATGCCGCAGGTCATCGGGCGCGTGGGTCTGTTCCTCCAGAATGAAGGCATCGAGGTGCCCGTGGAGGTGCACGGCGCCGATATGCTCTTCGTGTGCCCGGCTGCGGGCAACACCAAGATCCCCGATTACGGGATCAAGCTGGTCAAGATCCTCAACGCCGCCGGGGTGAGCTACACCGTTTCGCCGCGGGTGGTTGACACCGGCACCGAGATTGACCACATCGCTGTGCACCACCAGCTCTCGCGGGTGATGCTGGAGGAGTGGGAAGAGGAAGCAGATCGGCTGGGGGTGAAGCAGATCCTGCTGGTGGAATGCGGGTGCGACGCCCGCACCCTCTATGCCGAGGCCTCCGAGGCCCTCGGGCGGCCCTTCAAGTATCCGGTGGTCAGCGTGGACGCACTGATGCTGGAGCTGATCAAAGACGGCCGCCTGCCAGTCGAACCGCTGAACACCCGCATCACTCTGCACGACCCCTGCTACGCCACCCGTCTCTCCGGTCTGGGCGAGCTGTTCCGCGAGATCCTGAGCTACGTCGCCACCGATTTCGTGGAGATGACGCCCAACCGCGAATACAACTACTGCTGTAACGGCGGGGCGGGCGGTATGCGCCTGCCCGAGAACACCGAGCTGCGGCGCAAGATCTCGGTATTGAAGGCCAACCAGATCCAGCTCACCGGCGCGCAGTGCGTCACAACGCCGTGCGTGGTTTGCTCATTGTCGCTGGAGGACACCTGCAATGTCTACGGGCTGGCGCAGCCGGGCGAGCGGATGGTGCAGGTGCTGTTCGAGGTGGTCTACGATGCGATGGAGCAGGCCCTGGCCCGCCGCGGCGAACTCGAGCGGATGTACATGCCCGCCGAGTTGATCGGACGGGACCCGGACTACTTCGACGCGCACAGCATAGGGGGCCGCCTGGCGATGCTGGCGCACCGGCCCGACTTCGGCGACCTGGTGGACTGGCTGGAGCAGGACCCGATCGTCAAGCGTTTTGCTGCCACGCATCCGAGCGTGATGGATCAACTGCGTGGCCTGCGCGAACTGGCCGAGTGCCCGAACTGTTGACAGAGGAAGGAGGCCCTGCGATGCTGATCACCATACTGGATATCCTTGCGCCCATTGTCTTCACGATCTTTCTGATCGGGCTGGGATTGCGCCTGGGTCGTCTGCTCAAGGCCCTGCTGTTCCGCCAGCACTTCCGTGGCGTGACGCCGAACTTCATCGGCGCCCCGCCGCGCATGCCGCTGGGCGCGGCGCTCAAGGCGGTGCTACTCGGCCCGTTCGCCCACTTCCACCGCAAATCCAACTCGCTCTGGGGCTACGGCCTGATCGCCTACCATATCGCCATCATAACCGAGGTTACCGGCTACACGCTCTCGGCGCTGATCCTGGGCGCGCGCCTGCTGGCGGGCCAGCCCGTGCCCGACGTGGCCCGGCACCTCGAACATAGCCACAACATCAGTCCCTCTAACCTGCTGGCGATCATCTTCGGGAACGGCGAGGCCCTCCAGTCGCACTTCCTCTTCGGCGGACTGGCGCCGATCTTCGTCGGGGTGACCTGGGTGGCGGTCGGCTTTGCCGTGGTCGGGAACATGGCCCTGATGATCACCCTGCTGCGGCGGCGCAGTTCGGCGATCGTCGCCGATATGGACGAGGCCTCGCGAGGGGTGCGTGTGCCCGGTCGCCGGCCCTGGGACCGCATGCTCGTGCGGACGCTGATCTTCTGCATCATCTGGACGGAGCTGCTCGCGCGGCTGGAACTCGTGCCGGGGATCGTGTTCGTGCACGCGGCGCTCGGTCTGGCGCTCTTTACGCTCTTCCCCTTCACCTACCTCTTCCATATGGTCTACGGCTTCTTCGCCGTGGCCGTGGCCACCCGCCGGCGGATAGTGGGGACGATTGCGTAGGTGTGGAGGTGTGGAGGTGTGGAGGTGTGCAGGTGTGGAATATGACGACGATCGGACACCTCCACACCTCTACATCTCTACACCTCTACATCTCCACACCTCCACCCCTCCACACTCTCCTACCCTCCCTGGGCCGGTTGCTTCGACTCGGCCAGGAGCTGGCGCAACACATACTGCAAGATGCCGCCGTGGATGTAGTACTGCAGTTCCTGGGGAGTATCAATGCGGGCGATCACCTCGAAGGTCGTGACCGTATCATTGTCGCCGGTAGCGCGCACGGTGAGGGTGCGCCCGGCGGCAAAGCCCGAGGCCACGGCCTCCGGGAGGCCGAGAATATCGTAGACTTCGCGGCCGGTCAGGCCCAGGCTCTCGGCGTTCTCCCCCGGCTTGAATTGTAGGGGGAGAATGCCCATGCCGACCAGGTTCGAGCGGTGGATGCGCTCGAAGCTTTCGGCAAGCACCGCCTTGATGCCCTGGAGGTATGGCCCTTTGGCTGCCCAGTCACGGCTGGAGCCCGAGCCATACTCCTTGCCGGCGATGACCAGCAGCGGCGTCCCGTCGGCCTTGTAGCGCATCGCCGCGTCGTAGAGGGGAAGGATCTCGCCGGTGGGCAGGTAGGGGGCAAACCCGCCCTCCGTGCCGGGGGCCAGGCGGTTCCGCAGGCGCACATTGGCGAAGGTGCCGCGCACCATCACCTCATCGTTGCCGCGGCGCGACCCGTAGCTGTTGAAGTCTTTCGGCTCGATGCCGCGCTCGATCAGGTAGCGACCGGCGGGCGAAGTGGCTTTGATGCTCCCCGCGGGCGAGATATGGTCGGTGGTAATGCTGTCGCCGAGCAACGCCAGCACCCGCGCGCCCTCGATCTCGGATACCCGCGCGGGCGGTTCCTCGGGCATCTGGTCGAAATAGGGCGGCCGGCGCACATAGGTGCTCTGCGGGTCCCAGGCGAAGCGGTCGCCCGTCGGCACGTCCAGGTTCTCCCAGTGCTCGTCGCCGACGAAGATCTGCGCGTAGCTGCGCCGGAACATCTCCGATTGGATCGCCGCGTCAATCGTCTGCTGGATCTCGGCGTGGCTCGGCCAGATATCCTTGAGGAACACCGGCTGGCCATCGGCGCCCACACCCAGGGGCTCGCTGGTCAGGTCAACATCAATGCGCCCGGCCAGGGCAAAGGCCACCACCAGCGGCGGGCTCATCAGGAAGTTGGCCTTCACCTCCGACTGCACGCGGCCCTCGAAGTTGCGGTTCCCCGAGAGTACCGAGGCGACCACCAGATTGCCCTGCTCGACCGCCTGTGAGACCGGCTCGGGCAGGGGTCCCGAGTTGCCGATGCAGGTGGTGCAACCGTAGCCGACGGTGTTGAAGCGCAACTGGTTGAGGTACGGGGTCAGCCCGGCACGGTCGAGGTACTCCGTCACCACCTTGGAGCCAGGGGCGAGCGAGGTCTTGACCCAGGGCTTGACGCGCAGCCCCTTCTCGACAGCCTTTTTGGCCAGGAGCCCGGCGCCAACCATCACCGAGGGATTGGAGGTGTTGGTGCAACTGGTGATGGCCGCAATCACCACCGAGCCGTGGCCCAGCTCGACCGTCTCACCGTCAATGGTGCAGGGCGCGTGCGCCTGCAGCGCGGCGGGGTCAACCTCGCCCTTCGGGCTGAGGATGGTGGGGAGGGCGGCGGCAAACACCGGGCCGACCTTGCTCAACGCCACGCGATCCTGGGGGCGGCGGGGGCCGGCCACGCTCGGCTCGACGCTGCCCAGATCCAGCTCCAGGACATCGGAGTACTCCGCGTCGGGGGTATGCTCATCGTGGAACAGGCCCTGGGTCCTGAAGTAAGCCTCGACCAGGGCGACCCGCTCGGCGGGGCGGCCCGAGAAGCGCAGGTAGCGCAGGGTCTCGGCATCCACGGGGAAGATGCCGCAGGTGGCGCCATACTCGGGGGCCATATTGGCGATGGTGGCGCGATCGGCCAGGGAAAGGGCGGCAAGGCCGGGACCGAAGAACTCCACGAACTTGCCCACCACGCCTTTCTGGCGCAGCATCTGGGTCACGGTAAGCACCAGGTCGGTGGCGGTGGCGCCTTCAGGCAGCGTGCCGGAGAGCTTGAATCCGACCACCTGGGGGATGAGCATCGAGACCGGCTGGCCGAGCATGGCCGCCTCGGCCTCGATGCCGCCGACGCCCCAGCCGAGCACGCCGAGACCGTTGATCATCGTCGTGTGGCTATCGGTGCCGACCAGGGTATCGGGGTACGCCTGCACCGGACCGGTGGCGCGGGGGTTCTCGTCGCTGGAAAAGACCACGCGGGCCAGGTACTCCAGGTTGACCTGGTGCACGATACCGTTACCGGGGGGGACAACCTTGAAGTTCTGGAAGGCGGTCTGGCCCCAGCGCAGAAAGGCATAGCGCTCCTTGTTCCGCTGGAACTCCAGATCGCGGTTGATCCACAACGCCGCGTCGGTGCCATAGGCATCCACCTGCACCGAGTGGTCAATCACCAGTTCCACCGGCTGCAAAGGATTGATGAGCGCCGGATCGCCACCCATCGCGGCCATGGCGTCGCGCATGGCCGCCAGGTCAACCACACAGGGCACGCCGGTAAAATCCTGCAGAAGCACGCGCGCGGGGGTAAAGGCCACTTCCTGATCAGGCTCGGTCCGCGGGTCCCAGTTGGCAAGGGCCAGGACATCATCGGCGGTGACGGTGCGGCCATTCTCGGTGCGCAGCAGATTTTCGAGGAGAATACGCAGACTGTAGGGCAGGCGCTCGAGGCGCACCCCGTGCCGCGCCAGGCTGTCAAGCCGGTAGATCTCGTACTCGTTGCCACCCACCCGAAGCGTGGAGCGAGCGCCAAAACTGTTGGTCATCTGGGTTCTCCTAACGTGAACATACGTCCTCGGCGAGGGGGTGTGGGGAAACCCGGTTTCCCCACACCCCTGCCCCCCGGAAGGTGAGGGCGTAGCCCTTGCGCAGGGGTATGGGGAAACCAGGTTTCCCCATACCCCCGCCCGTGGGAGAGTTTGGGAAGGCAAAGCCCTCACACAGGGATAGGGGGAAACCGGGTTTCTCCCATCCTCTCACCCGGTGAGAGGGTATGGAAGGGCGCAGCCCTCCCAGGAAAACGCTGCTTTATCGCATTGGTGCGCGGCGGAGGCGTGTGGTGACCCGATGCGATCAAGTACTCCAGATTATAACACGCCGCCGGTGGCGGCCACGACCGGGGGTTACCCGCTTGCCAGGGGCGCTTCCTGCCCGGCGCCCTCGGCGCGCAGCATCTCCATGAGCCGGGTCATGAAGCGCAGATTATGGATCGTGGCCAGGCGCAGGTACAAGCTCTCGCCGGCGCGGTGCAGGTGGTGGAGGTAGCCCAGCGTGTAGTGGCGGCAGGTATGGCAATCGCACCCCGGCGCGATCGGCGTGGTGGCCTTGATGAACTTTTTATCGGCGACGTAGATCGTCTCGAACCAGCGTCCGGCCAGGCGGAACCCCGACGCGGACGGATCGGCGCTGAAGGCGTAGAGGCGGCCAGCGCGGGCGTCGCGGGTGGGGAGGGCGCTATCGAAGAGCTGGTAGCCCATGCGGGCGCAGGCGACCACACTTTCGGGATGGCCCACGCCCAGGGCGTGCATGGGCAGGTGAGGAGGGATCAACTGCCGCGTCACCCGCAGCACCTCGTGCAGCAGGTTGCCATGCGCGTCGAGGGGCCAGCCGCCGAAGCCAAAGCCATCGAAATCGAGTTCCAGCAACGCCTCGGCGCAACGGCGCCGCAAGGCCGGATCGCCGCCGCCCTGCACCACGCCGAAGAGCAATGGGCGCGCCGCGCCCAGACGCCGCTGGCGCACCTGGCGGTCGAACTCATCGCGGCAGCGTCGCGCCCAGCGGATCGTCCGCTCGACCGCCGCGCGCTGTTCATCATCGGGGGCGTCCACGTGGGTGCAATCATCCAGGCACATCACCACATCGGCGCCGTAAGCCAGTTGCAACTGCACACTCTTTTCGGGGGTGAGTTTGAAGGGGCGCTCGGCGCCCTCGGGCCGGAAGGTCAGCCCCTCATCGCTCAGGCGCCCGGCCCCGGGTTGCTGGCGGATCAGCGAATAGGCTTGAAACCCACCCGAATCCGTTACAATTGGTCCATCCCATGCCGCCATACGGTGCAACCCTCCCAGCGCTGTCACCGTCGAAGAACCAGGGCGTTGCATGAGATGAAACACGTTCATCACCAGCGCCGTAACCCTCGCCTCGCGCAGGTCGCGCGCGTCCACCGCGCGGACCACGCCGAGGGTGGCGTCGGGCAGAAAGACGGGCAGGGCCAGCGGGCCGTGGTTGAGGGCCAGGGTGGCAGGCATACCTGGATGGAGCGGGAAATTTTTCGTGTCGGAAGCCACAGAAATGACTTAACAAAAATCAACTTATGGTGTAAAATATAAAGTAATCTTTTGTCGGCCCTGGCGTCCGAAAAAGATCGTTGCTGCCGGACAAACTCAGGATGCGGGAATAATACCCATGCGCGGCAGTTTTTGGCCCCTGGTTCAAAGAAGGGACAAGAAGACGCGCTGGCTGTCGGCTGCGTATCACTTTCACCCCCGTTTCTGCCGGATAAGCCGCAAGGATGGAATAGTTCAGGAGGGTCTTGTGGTCGATCTGAAGAAGTATACGCTGGACGTTGACCTGAAGCAGGGTGTCGTGCCAATTTCAAAAGCTGCTTCCTCGCTGGCGGCGTTGATTAAGCGTTCGCGGGCCAACCATCAGCCGATCATCGTCACGCAGAAGGGCTATCCTACTGGCGTGATTCTCGATGTAGAGCTGTTTACCGCGCTGCGTCAACTCGCCGATCTCCACCTCCAGCAGGAGGAGGAGGGAGTGAACGACGGGGCCGGCGCGCCACCAGAGAACTGATCAGGGCTTCATCGCTTCGGGCCACTCCTCTGGCAGGGATGGGAAACCCGGGTTTCTCCATCCCTGCCAGGTGGCATTTCTGTGTCAGAAACTCATTGATCAGTGAACGACGTTTGACGAGACGTACGCGGTTGCCAGGAGGCCCAACACACTACCCACAGCGCTCCTGCCGCCGGCGGGAAACAAACAACGGATGCTTCGCGGAGGGCCTGTGGCCTTCCACCCCTCTCCGCCGGAAGGCGACTGCGTAACTCCTGCACGTTTGAGGGCACAGTCCTCCCGTGGCGCAACCATGGCAAAGCCTTCCCCCCGTGCCCGTACCTGTTCACACCTGGGGTAATACCGATTCTCCTTGATGGCATCGCATTGGCTCAGCTCCACACCTCCACAGCTCTACAGCTCTCCAAAGCCCTGTGTGGAGCTGTCGAGCTGTGGAGATGAGCAGGACCATGCGGGATTGCCAATTCCACTTGGTATAACCCACGCACCTGGGAGCGCGGGCATCCCGCCCTCGTCGCCCCTACGCGGGCAAGATGGTCTTTGAATACATACTCCGCTCTCGCCCGCGCAGGCGGGCTTCGCATCCCCTGGCCGAGGGCTTCAGCCCCACGGCTAGCCCGGCAGAGCGGATGAATTTCTCAAAGACCATCAGCCCCACGGCCGGCCCGATATACCGAATTACTTTCTCAAAGACCATGATGCCCGCGCTCCCAGGACAAGGGTGAAGACTTACCCGTACCCGCGCTGTTCTCCCCCCGTGTTTGCCAGTATAACCCACCTTTGCCCGGCTCGCATCACGAACGTGGCGTAACGTGGCGCATCGCCCTTGCCGTGGTGCCTGACCTCTGATATACTTAAGGCTGTTGATAATCTCTATTCTATAGGAACGGCAGATGCACGCATGACCTCAGAAATCCGCGAGCAGGTGATCCCTGGCGAGCGAGGGCCCCTGGAACAGATCGAACAGTCGATTATGCAGATTAGCTGGTTGGCCCAGCGCCAGTTCATGCAACTGCTCGACGACGAGCGCTTCCGTCTGACCCTGCCCCAGTTTTACACCTTGCTGCACCTCTACCAGATCGCGGCGGAGTGTAAAATGTCGGATCTGGCCGAAGCGACCCAGCAGTCGGCGGCCTCGCTCACCGGTGTGGTCGATCGCCTGGCGGAGAAACAGTTGGTGGAACGCAAACGTCACACCAGCGACCGGCGTCAGGTGATGGTCGTGGTGACCGACCGTGGCCGCACCCTGATCGCCGAGATCAAACAGGCGCGCCGCGAGCAGATGCAGGCCGCGCTCGCGCACCTGGGGGATCACGAGGTAGAAGTGCTGATCCAGTTGCTCGACCGCGTCGTGCTGGGAATGACCCGCGTCCTGGAACACGGTGAAAGCGGTCGCTGGGCCTGAATGGCGCAGGGCTGGACGTCCGGGCCTGGCTGTCGCGCCACGAGCAAAGATGGCAAAAACGTCTTATCCGTTTACGCGGCTCTGCCGCAACCAATATGCGACCTATTCGCACCAAGGTGAGGATCCCGATGAAGAGTGAAAAGCGTCCGTTCGCCAATCATCCCGACACCGCTTCCGATGCGGTCGGGCGCGGAGAAGGTATGGAGTACGATCCGTCCCTCGAACGCCGTCTGCCGCTGGTGGTGCTCGGCGAAATGGTCATTATGCCGCATATGACCATTCCGCTCCAGGTGCCCCAGGGCAAGTCATACCGCGCTATGGAGCGGGCCTGGGACGAAGAGCATCGTGAAGTGCTGTTGATCTTTGTGCGCGAGTCTGAGTTGGAGGGCTACAAGAGCAGCCAGCCGCAGCAGTTGCCGCCCATCGGGGTCATCGCGCGCCTCGATGAGTTCGCCAAGCTGCCTGATGGGACTGCGCGCGTCATCCTGGAGGGCCTGTATCGCGCCCGCATCTTCGAGGCGGTCCAGATTACGCCCTTCTACCGCGTGCGCTGCGCCCCCGTGTTCGACCCGGACCTCGACAGCATGGAGGTCCAGGCGCTGATGGATACGGTCAAGCAGCAGGTGGACGAGTTTGTTGACCATCTGGGCGAAGTGCCCCAGGAGGCGGTGCAGTTCGTGCACCGCATCGAGCGGCCCGGCCATCTGGCCGATATTGTCACATGGGGGCCGGCCTTCGATTTCAAGGATCGCCTGGAGGTGCTCAACACCCTGGATCCGGCTGAACGGCTCCGCCGCGCCTACCTGGTGCTGGCCCGGCAGCTCGAGTTGCTGAAGTTGCGGGCCAAGATCCAGCAGGACACCAAAGAGGTGCTTGACCAGAGCCAGCGCGAATACTTCCTCCGCGAGCAGATGCGCGTGATTCGCCGTGAACTGGGCGAAGACGATGAGGCCGATGATCCCATCGACGAGCTGCGGCGCAAGATCCACGAGATGGATGCGCCGGAGTACGTGAAGACCCAGGCGCTCCACGAGGTGAAGCGCCTGGCCCAGCAGGGCATGAACAGCCCCGAGGCCGGGGTGATCCGCACCTATCTCGACTGGCTCACCAATCTGCCCTGGGGCGAGGAGACGCATCCCGAAATCAGCATTACCGAGGCCCAAAAGGTGCTCGATGAGGATCACTATGGCCTTGGAAAGGTGAAAGAGCGCATCCTGGAGTATCTGGCCGTGCGCAAACTGGCCGGCAATAAGATGCGCAGCCCCATCCTCTGCTTCGTCGGCCCGCCCGGCGTAGGCAAGACCAGCCTGGGCCGCAGCATCGCACGTGCCCTGGGCCGGCAGTTCATCCGCACCAGTCTCGGCGGGGTGCGCGATGAGGCCGAGATCCGCGGCCATCGCCGCACCTACATTGGCGCCATGCCCGGCCGGATCATCCAGGGCATCAAGTCGGTGAAGTCGAATAGCCCGGTGTACGTGCTCGATGAGGTCGACAAGATCGGCGCCGATTTTCGCGGCGATCCGACCTCGGCCTTGCTGGAGGTGCTTGACCCTGAGCAGAATAGCACCTTCTCGGATCACTACCTGGAGATCCCCTTCGATCTCAGCAAGGTGATCTTCATCGCGACCGCCAATCAGCTCGAACCCATCCCCGGCCCGCTGCGCGATCGTATGGAGATCATCGAGATCGGCGGCTACACCGAGGACGAGAAGCTGGAGATCGCCCGGGGCTTCCTGATCCCCAAGCAGCGCGAGTTCCACGGCCTGCAGCCGGATCAGCTCAACATCACCGACGCCGCGGTGACCAAGTTGATCCGCGAGTACACGCGCGAGGCCGGCGTGCGCAACCTGGAGCGGGAGATCGCCAGCCTCTGCCGCAAGGTGGCGCGTAAGGTTGCGGCGGCGCGCGAGCCGGGCGCCGAGGCCGAGGTGAGTGCCTACACCATCGATGCTGCCGATGTCGCCGCCTACCTCGGCCCCGAGCGCTTCAGCTTCGGCCTGGCCGAAGAGCGCGATGAGGTGGGTGTCGCCACCGGCGTGGCCTGGACCTCGACCGGCGGCGATATTCTCAGCATCGAGGTGCTTCCGGTGAAGGGCAAGGGCGGTCTGCAACTTACCGGTCAACTGGGTGATGTGATGAAGGAGAGCGCTCAGGCGGCGATGAGCTACGTGCGTTACCGCTCCAGCGAACTGGGCATTGACCCGAATTACTTCGAGGAGCACAATATCCATGTGCATATTCCCGAAGGGGCGGTGCCCAAGGATGGGCCCTCGGCAGGGATCACCCTGACCACCGCGTTGATCAGCGCAATGACCGGCAAGCCGGTGCGGCGCGATGTCGCGATGACCGGCGAGGTCACCCTGCGCGGCAAGGTGCTGGGCATCGGCGGGTTGAAGGAGAAGACCCTCGCCGCCCACCGCGCCGGCATCCGCACCTTCATTCTGCCCAAGGACAATGCCAAGGATATCGTGGATCTGCCGGAGAAGGTGCGCAAGGACCTGACCCTGATCCCGGTTTCCTCGATGGACGAGGTGCTACGCATCGCGCTCGCCCCTACGCCTGGCGAGGTCTCCCTGCCGCACGGCGATCCGTCACCCTCGCGCGCGGCGCCTGCGGTGCGCTAAGTGAGTCTAACGTGAACATACGCCCTCGGCGAGGGGCGTGGGGAAACCGGGTTTCCCCACGCCCCCACCCGCGGAAGGGCCTGGCCCTCGCGCAGGGGGTAGGGGGAAACCGGGTTTCCTCGTCCCCCCACCCGGTGGGAGGGTTTGGGAGGGCTGCGCCCTCGCGCAGGGGTAGGGGGAAAGCGGGTTTCCTCGTCCCCCCACCCGGTGGGAGGGTTTGGGAGGGCTGCGCCCTCG
>Ga0209162_1000644_pt1 | contig 37434 bp, 29 predicted proteins | sample YNPNPMetaG_FD_187121 | JGI IMG/M metagenome (GOLD analysis project Ga0209162, IMG submission 187121) | Anoxygenic and chlorotrophic microbial mat microbial communities from Yellowstone National Park, USA - YNP NP MetaG (SPAdes) (version 2) ...
GGGGCCAACCATCCCCCCTTCCTCGCCGCGTAGAGGAGCGGCAAGGGGGTGGGAGAAGGTGCAGGTCTCCGTCTCCCATCCCCCCCTTCCTCGCCCGCAGCGCGGGAGAGGAAGGGGGCAGGGGGGGGAAGGTGAGGGGGCCAGGGAGAAGGTGAGGGGGCAACCCTCCCCCTTTAAGAGCATCCCACTGCCAGACATAACTACCGGCGTACTACCGTTAACCGCAGCTTGTGTAATAAGAGTTCAGCCAGGTCACATGCGTACACATTGGTCAGCAACCAACCAGCAGGATGCGACTGAACAATATGGTTCAGAACTCGACAATAGTTTGATGGCAAGGGAAGTTCGGGCAAAAGCCAGCCACCACCAACCGAGGTGAGGGAAATTGGCGGCGGATCGATCAACTGACCGTAGGCAGTCAAGAGTGCTTCATCGGCAGGCACAGTTTGCCAGCCGGTTGCGGTAATACGCAGATATTCCGCCGGGCCACGCCCAAGACGACGGCGCACAATTTGTTTTTCAGGCAGCGTCACAGTACCGGTAGGCGATGGGCATAATCCACGCCATCCGCCGGGTACGTTCAGATCGAGCAGGCTAAGCTGTTGTTTCGGTCCTACGTGAATGACGCGGAGCGCACCAGGTGATACGGTAGGAGGCGAAGGGAGCGCAGCAATCCGATCGGCAATCGTCAAAGTAACGAAACCACGGTTTGCCAGGCGTGCGAGCAAACCTTCACGTCGCCAACTGGTCAGACGGAATTGAAACCCTTCACGCTCGCCTTCACCACGTAAAACAGGACTTAATGCCGGATTGTGGATTAGAAACAGATTAGGCCGAATCTCTTCAAAATCGGCGGGTGCACCAGGGCGACGACGAGAAGCCATAGGCCAAGGAAACTATAAGTCTGACGTCAGCTAGCCAGATACCGCCCTGATTTACGACAAGCCAAGTCGCTGACGGTTTGGCGCAGAATAAGCATGGCAAATAGCGATTGCCAGAGCATCGGCAGCATCGTCAGGCCGTGGTACCGTAGCCAGACCGAGCGTCAGCCGCACCATCTCTTGCATTTGTCGCTTATCGGCGCCACCATAGCCGGCCACAGCCTGCTTCACGGCCAGCGGTTTATATTCGTAGACCGGTACACCAGCCTGTGCCAGGGCCAGTAACGCCACACCACGTGCCTGACCAACCGATAGGGCGGTATTTACATTCTTCCCAAAAAACAGCTCTTCCACTGCCGCGGTATCAGGATGTAGCTGCTCGATAATTGCTCGTAGGCCATTGTAGAGCTGCAATAGCCGTTCAGGTTGTGGCATACCGGCTGGAGTGGTGAGCGCACCAACATCGATCAAGCGCAAATGACGGCTGTCGAACTCAACGACGCCCCACCCCATGGTCGCTGTCCCAGGATCAATACCAAGTGCCCGCACAATATTCCTGTTGGTGGGTAAAGTTCACGAATCGAAACGTGCCACTAATTCGGCGGTAATATCGAGATTAGAATAGACCTTCTGCACATCGTCGAGATCTTCGAGCTTCTCGATTAAGCGCAGTGCCGCCAACGCATCTTTTTCATCGGGTTGGATAAGCGTCTTAGCACGCATAATCTTCTCGGCGTTGCTTACCGGTACACCCTGATCAATAAACGCCTGCCGGACAGCATTCAACTGCGTCCAATCGCAGTATACTTCAAGCGTTTCATCATCAACCACCACATCATCGGCACCGGCATCAATTGCCATCAGTTGCAATTCATCGGGATCGCGCTTGGTGGCACTCAAATCAATCGTAACCAGTCCCTTCTGTTCAAACATCCACGCCACGGAACCGGGTTCACCGGGGCTACCACCATTTTTATTAAATGTAGCCCGAATATCAGAACTGGTTCGATTGCGATTATCGGTAGCCGCTTCGATCAGGATGGCAACGCCACCAGGCCCGTAACCTTCGTAGAAAATCTCTTCGAGCGCTGCCTCATTCGACTTACCCAAACCACGATCAATGGCGCGCTGAATATTCTCATTTGGCATGTTGTTGGCGCGGGCCTTTTCAATTGCCAACCGCAGGCGAAAGTTCAAGTCTGGATCGCCACTACCACCCTCACGGGTTGCAATCGTAATATCACGCGCCAGTTTCGTAAAAAGTTGACCTCGCCGCTGATCGTTTACGCCTTTGGTGCGGCGAATGGTGTGCCATTTTGAATGACCTGACATATCCTCTTACCTCCCTGTGATAGAAGGTTATACTATGCTCAATTATAGCATGGCTCGTTGAAGGTCTCGCATCGTACAATATTGTTACTAGTTCCGTTTTGAATCAGTAGCGGTTTTCATCTGCCGGCAGGAGGGGCATATGTCAACGGTGATAACTGATCGAGTACATTGTTTGCCGAACGATATCTATGTCGTTACGACTGCTGCTGGCGATGTTATGGTAAACAGTCCACCGGAGAGTCTGAAGTTTTTGCTGGCACACGGCGTGAACCCACCCAGGTATGTCATACTCCCCCTTGATGCTCTACCGGGAAGCGAGCCAAGCTCGCGAGGTTTTGTCTATCGTGGTATCAATTACGCGAGCGTCGAATTTCTCATCTATGCCAATTTTTTCGGGCAACAACAGAAAATAACGCTGATTACCCCAACCATAGCGCAAGCCCAACGATTGCACGCACTATTGAGTGAAACTATCAACGGCCCAACAGCAACTGAAGAGTGGCCCAACCCATGGCTCCGGCGTGAATGTGCAGCGGTCGCCTTCTTTCCTCCCCTGGGACGCGCACCAACGATTGACGATATGACAAGCATTGTGGCTTTGGAAGCGGGAGGTGGTGATCTTGGTCAGGTGCAGATTACCTGTGATGGAAGCAACTTTATCTTCACCGAAAACGGCGCTGAAATAGCTCGTATTCCTACGACAATCTCTGCTGTCGCCCATCCGTTGACGGTAGCGCCACCACGTCCATTACCACGTCAGGCTCTAACCCTCCAGTTCATCGGTGGCAGTGATGGATTTGACCCCACCGGTATTACAACCTGCTTTCTCGCGTACTTTGGCAATCGTCAACCTCTCTTGTTTGATGCTGCTGCATACATTAATGTACGCCTGGCCCATTTAGGACTATCGCCAAGGCAGATCGACCTGGTTATCATCTCGCACCTTCATGAAGATCATATCGCCGGCTTGCCCGAATTGATTCTGACCGGTGGTAAACGAGTTCAACTTGTAACCGCGCCAACCATTTACCGTTCATTATTGCGTGTCCTGAGCGAAATGCTTAATCTGACACCAGCGACGGTCGCCGAACTATTCGACTTTTACCCGCTTGAGCCAGGCCAACCCCTGGAACTGCACGGTTACCAGTTTATCGCCACATATGCAGTCCACTCGGTGCCGACCATTGCGGTAAAGGTTAACGGAGTCGGCTATTCAGGTGATATGCGGTACGATGAGGAGTGGTTAGAACATCTGCATCAAACCGGGTATCTGAGCGCCGAACGGCTCAATGAACTACGCCGCTTTGCCGACGGAGCCGAATTCCTGGTTCACGATATGGGTGGTGGTGCTATTCATACAACACCGAGTGCACAATTGTTACGCACACTTAGCGCTCGCAGCCGACGTCTTATCCTGGCCCATACCAGTCACCGACATCTCGACGTAACCGCGGACGTGGCCGACCGGGTAGAAATCGCCGTCAGTGGTCATATTGTTGGCACAGGTGACATCGTGCAAGACGACGAACAACGCCAACGGTTTGAAACGCTCACCATCTGCCCGATCTTTGCCCGTCTGAAGGCTTCTGCCCGATCAAAGCTAGCCCAACAGTGTACAGTCCTTACGTTCTCAGCAGGTAGCGTTATCGCACGTGAAGGTGAAGCCTCCGATGGCTGTGCGTATGTTATCCATCGCGGGATCGTCGAGATAGTTGTTGGCAGTGAAGCGGTGCGTCTCTTGGGGCGTGGTCACAGTTTGGGGGAACGAGGCGCCTTGATCGGCGAACCGCGTACCAGTACGCTGGTGGCACACAGTGACGTGCAACTGCTACAGATCACACCTGAGCTATTTGCCTTTGTAGCCGATCAGTTGGGATTACGAGCCGCTTTTGCCCGCGCCGAATGGCTCTGGCTGCATTCAACGTTGGGGCAATTGCCTTGGGCTACGCTACTTGATCTAGCGCTCGATTTTACCCCTCACCCGATCGCCACCGGTGATGTTCTCTGTCAACGAGGCGAAATAGGAACACACGGTTTCTTGCTGATAAGCGGTCGCTTGCACTTCAGCGGTGAGACCAGTGGTGAGAGTGAACAGAGCGGCCACTGTTTTGGTATGCGCTCGGCGTTGCGTGGCGAACCCTACCGGCTTACCGTGCGTGCCCTGACCGAAGGGATGGTCTGGTCAATTGATGCCGCGGCCTTGCAACGTTTCTACCTGATGTATCCTGATCTCATCCTCCACTGGCAAACGATAGACCGATAAGATATTCACGCTGTATTCATCTGCACGAATAACGAATGAGTGCCTATCCGAATATCGTATCGTCACGTCCATGACGGATTAACTCTGTCAGGAGGGGTACAGCGGCGCCGTACCTCTACCGGTGCCTCACCACCCGTCGCATCGACTACCTCTATGCTTCCCACCCCGCATCACATGACCATTGTACCGGTGGGGTGGTGCGCACGCCAACTCCCCATCATCGGTGGATGGAGGTAGGGTACATAGATGTCAGCACCGCTGCGCCCTACCCTCTCGCATGATAGACGGCCGGACCGGCTGCGATGTACATCCCGGGGCCGCTGCCGCTGCATCAGGACGGCGAGGGGCGACCTTCATGGGTTGGAACGAGATATATCGGATCGGCTCTAAAGAAACACGAATGCCCTCTTTAAAAGAGTCTTCGTTGAATTCTTCCCATAAGAAAGAACTCTACACTTTACGGTAGCGGTACAGGCCCTTCACGTCATCGCTTGATAGCGTAGTTTTCGAGTTGCAGAACCAGGTCTGGCAAGGAAGATAACTTCTGTGCAGAAATCCCGTCAGGCATTTCAACATCAAAAATAAGTTCTTTCAATCGCTCAGTCCTCCTGATTCTCTCTCAAGAAGTCAGGTAAAAACCAAACGCTTTCGTGCAGCGTGTGATGACCTTTCCAGTCAAGATGCCTGGCATTTAAGCGATCCGATTGCTCTGCAAGAGTCCTGGAATCCATTTGACAAAGGACGTTCGTCGTAGTATTATATGTTTCGCGCCGGGCAAACGGCTCAGGCCGAAGTGGCGGAATTGGCAGACGCGCTACGTTCAGGGCGTAGTGAGGGTGACCTCGTGTGGGTTCAAATCCCACCTTCGGCACCACGTTGGGGGATAGTTTAAGGGTAGAACACCTGGTTCTGGCCCAGGCGGTTGGGGTTCGAATCCCTGTCCCCCAGCCACAAAACTCAATCAAGTGACCCCTTCTTCACAATGGCGTGAAGAAGGGGTTTTTGCTATCAAACGGCTGATCTTCACTTGCCCACTCGTGTCCCACAACTCGGACAGAAAATCGCTCGCGCCGGCATCTGGAAACCGCACTGTGGACATATCTTTGGCGCATCAGATGTAGGCGGAGCTTCGCTAATTGGAACCGACTGCACCGTTGGCGATGGCGGTGTTGGCGGAACGTAGACCTCGTTTTGCGCCTGTTTCAGCTCTTCTTCACGGGCAACCAGTGTCGAACGCAGTTGATCGAGTGCGGCTGCCAGTTCGGCCAGTGAAGGGGCGTGAATCTGACCTGCCCGTTGCAGGTCATACGCACGCTGACCAAGCTCTAACAGTTTCTGATCGATCAGGCGGCGAAGTTCGTTGATTTCACTTTGCAGACGTGTCGTCTTCTGAAACTTCTCAGCCTCGAACCTTGCCCGATCACTGACATTGGCAATGGTCTTACCCAGTTGGTCGAGAATGCTCATCAAAATCTCCCTCCTACGCTCGGCGAGAAATCTTCTCAAAGGATTTTCGCTATGTTTGACGATCAGCAATCGTCAGTGGATGCAGAATGTCACTTTCAAGTATGATGACAGCAGTGATGAGCATAAACACAGATCCGGACGGTATATAAACCTATCTGGCCCTGTAAACCCAGCAGGCCGCGACCGACAACAGGGTACCAGGCATGTTCAGTATCTCTGTGATTTGGGATAAGGGAGCCTCCTTCCTGAAAAACCACTGTCTTGCATCCGCTGACGATAATCCCCACCCCGCACCGTTGGCCGAACATCATCGTTTGGCGTGTCAGCACATTACGGTGGGCGTACTTCCCAACATCTTCCGCTTTCACACCTCCGACCGGATATGGTATAACGATAGATATACGATGTCGCCAACAAGGTCTCTACAACGCAGCATGTAGCAATTATTGTATCATCCTTAACATGAAGCAATTTGTGTTCTTCTATCAACAGATCGTCCGGTGGCTGTTTCATCGTCTCTACCACGAACTGGCGTGGAGTTACGACCTCATCGCGTGGCTGGTTTCCGGTGGCTACTGGCAACGCTGGGTACTGGCAGCAGTTCCTGTGTTACGCGGACGGACGCTGGAGTTGGGATGTGGGCCGGGTTATCTGCAACGAGCACTCGCCAGACGTGCCGATGTTATCGGACTAGACCTCTCGCCGTTTATGCTGCGACGAGCAGCACGTTTCAGCCGTCGGTTGATAAGAGCTGATGCGCGCCGCTTACCATTTGCCGACGCCAGTTTCGATACGGTATGTGCAACCTTTCCGGCAGAGTATATCCTTGATCCGAATACACAGGCCGAGATACGGCGAGTGTTAACTGCTGACGGACAATTAGTGATCGTTGACGGTGGACGCCCGGAAGGATGGTACGGTCGCTTGATTGATGCTCTCTATCGTTTGGTGTGGCTGAGACGGCACACCGATGAGCTACCGACTGTTGTTGAGTTCGGGGATTTCCGCTTGCAGGTGCAGCGTGTTCGGGTAGGAAACAGTAGTGTCCTGATGATGATGGGAAAACCGTATGCCACCGAATCTGAGCGTTGAGTTCGCCTGGCGCGCACGAGGTTGCACCGTACTGGCAGGGGTTGATGAAGCCGGACGCGGTTGCTGGGCCGGTCCGGTTGTTGCAGCCGCAGTAGTGCTCTCACCAGCCGTATACGATCAGCCCGACCTGTTACGTATGGTGAACGATTCCAAACAATTGACGGCAAACGCCCGCGAACAGACGTATACCGTCATCAAGACGCACGCAGCAGGGATTGGGGTTGGTATCGTGCCGGCTTTTCTCATCGACGCTTATGGCATCGTTCCGGCGACCCGTCTGGCAATGATCCAGGCGTTGTTGGCGCTACCCTGTGCGGTTGATGGCGTGCTCATCGATGCCGAACGGCTACCCGGCATCACACTTGCTCAGGAATCGCTCATCCGTGGTGATTCGCGTTCACTCTCGATTGCGGCTGCCTCAATTGTTGCAAAAGTCACCCGTGATCGGTTGATGGTAAGCGCCGACCGCTGTTACCCGCAGTACGGTTTTGCCCTGCACAAGGGTTACGGTACAGCCGTTCATCAACGTGCACTCGCTCGATACGGCCCATCACCGTTACATCGCCGCACTTTTCAGCCGGTCATGGACGTTCTGGCGCAACTAGAGTGCACAGCGACTGCGGAGATTGTACCGACAATGTTAGCGGATAGATTGCCGTAAATATCAGAGTGTGATCAAAAACCCGGGCTTTTGATGAGGCGAGACCATGGTATCTCCAGAATGGTTCGGGGAATAGTGGCGGGCAACTGGCACCCCTTCACCTTCCCCCTGGCCCCTTCCTCCTCCACACGGGGCGAGGCAGGGGAGGTTGGCCCCGCACCTTCCCTCCTGGCCTCTTCCTTTCCCACACGGGCCGAGGAAGGGGGCGGAGCGTGGCTGGCGCGAAAGCATATTGGTACACCTCACGCAATGGTTCGCACGGGTACGTGCCCAATGAGAAATCTGGCTTTCTGATCAGGCTCTAAGACGTTATGCTGTAGCGGGGTGAAACCTCTGAATTTTATACTCACGACGTTCTTAGCGTAGCGGAGCGCAGCATGCGATTTGATCAACATCTCGTCTCTTCAGCCGTTCTGGCGATGTGTTTATATCCACGGCAACCTTTATCAGCAGCCCTACTCATTGCCGGTGGTGTCTTGATCGACCTCGATCATCTGGTACTGTACATCAGTCGTACCGGCGATTGGAGTATTAGCGGTGCCCTCCACTACAATCGTTATCGCAATCGACTGCCGCGGCATGGCGACAACCGGCCAAGGTACGGCTCATTACGTTCGTGGCTGCATCAACCGCTCCTTGTGGTACCAACACTTTGGGCATTGGCGCAGCACCATCGATGGATTCGTCCACTAGCGGCGGGGGTAACATTGCATCTGTTCCTCGATCATCTGGCAATGCCGGTTATCTGGGCTACATACCTGCGTGCCGGTGGGTGTTGCGTCCGTTGTGGAACGAACCAGCGGATTGATGTCTACCGACGGCCAGTGCAGCAGGGGGAAGATTGGCGCTGGGTAGTCTTATGCCGACGCTGTGCGAATGATCGGCGAACGTTTGCCGATGTGCTCGATGGGTGGCATCTATCACAGCGTACAGTCCGGTCGTAATTGCGGTAAGATGCAGCGGGCAGCCATACTTGCCGCACGTTGAAGATGGATTGTAAAGGGATTATCCCTTGGCCTGGCGTAGATGACCACTGCTCTGCATGATAGGTGGTGCGTTGTCGTAATGACGGTAACGATCATCATCCACAACCTGTTACGATTCACCACCGAGGACTCCTCTAATACGTGGTACACTGAAAAGAGAAGCTAAAAACTTGCAAACACGCACTATATATCTGACCGTCAGACGGTAAGGAGTTGGTGATGGATCCAGATGATGAGTTCCTTCCCGAGGATCCCATAACCGAACTAAGCCGCCTCGCCAGCGAAGCAATAGATGGACAGGCCAAAGGGGCGTCGTCGGCTGAACGGCGGCGACGCTGTGATCGCGTACTGGAAATGGAAGCGCAGGGATACCTTACCGACGAGCGCGCATATTTCCTGGCAGGCCTGGTCATGATCTGTGGTGAAACAGCAGCCGACTTTCGTCATGCCCATCGCTTTGCCCGGCGTGCCACAGAATTGGGTGACGAGCGGGCGTGGACACTGCGAGCGATGGCATGGGATCGCCTGCTCATCGAACTGGGCCAGCCACAGCACTTCGGCACGCAGATTATCCGCATCGGTGGGCGCTGGTCGCTTGGCGAGGTCAATCCACGAGTGACCGATTGGGAACGGGCCTTATTCGGTGTTCCACCGCTCTACGTACAGTTGCAACGGGTTGAGGAGTTACAGCGTTCGGAACGAGGTTGATACACGTTCCTTGTAGTTCACTACACGACTCACCATAGAGAGTAAGACAGCGCGCCGAACAAGATGATTGCAGGCGGAAATCTCTGTAACCTCTCTGTGGTGAGATTACTTTTTGTAGTATGTTAAAATCTGTACATTTTTTCACCAATTTAAACCGCATTTTTACTCATAAAGTCTGTTCCCGTTCTAACAATGCTTGTAACGATAGCGTAATCTACACAGATTGCTCGTTGGACGCAGTGAATTGTACATTTTCATCATCCTATCAGGTTTTTCTCAGCATACCAGGGAGGGGGTTATGAGAAGACTTTCACTGCGTTCCGCCTTTGCATTCGGATTCAGCATCTTTATTATCGTGATTCTTGGGGTATTTGTGTATGGTTCAGCCGCTTCTCAGGCACGTGTCGAAATCTTTACACCCCAGGGATTCGCACCATGTGCAACCACCAACGCGCCAGCACCGGCTATCTTTCAAACTCAGAGCCTGCTTGCTCGTTTCGATTATTATCGGGTCCTTGAGCCACCTTTTGGTCCAGAACCGGTAGAAGTTGACATTACCTTCCCCGACGGTCGTATCTTTACCGTTGGTGCCAGCCAGTTGCTCGACGGCGTGATCGATATGCCTACGAATGTGCAGTTTGCCCGCTTTACCAACAATGGCGGTCAACTTTCGCTGACCATTACGGTACCGGGTACCTGGCCGTATGGCTGCTACCGACTGACCGGGCGCGGTTTGAGTAGCGGCGGGGCAAATACGGCATCGGCCTTCTTTGTTGTGATTCCAGGCGGACAACCAGGGCCAAGTGGTAATGCCACTATCCGGGCGACATTGAATGGTCAGGAGACGAATGTCATTCTACAGGGGCAGATCCTTGAGGTCGATGGTCGAGGCTTCATCGGCGGTGAATTGGTGTCGTTTTGGCTTACAGCACCCGACGGTACCGTCATCGATTTTCCGCCCGGCCAACAGGTGATACGGGCAACACCCGCTGGCGCAGTCTCAACTTCCTTCCAGTTTGAGGGTAAGAATCCGGTTGGGCGCTACACCGTAACCGCACTCGGTAATACCAGTGGGTTTCGCGCCTTTGCCCACTTTGAACTACGCTCACGACCGGTAACACCACGTGGGCCAGCCCGTCTGTCGGTGGTCGTTCCCTTCGGAGCGCAGGCTCCGCAACGCTCCATCTTTTATGCGAATGGCGATCTCTTCTTCCCCGGTGAACGAGTGGATCTGTGGTTAACGATGCCAGACGGCTCGGTGCGAGGTTTTCCCTCGACCTTTGCCGATCCGATAGCCGGTCAGTTCATGGTAGAACTGTTCCTCGATGAACGGTTGCCGGTTGGTTTCTACCAGCTTACCGCCCAGGGTGCGGTGAGTCAGCAACTGGTCATTGCCACCTTTACCCTGACCCAAACCAGCGACACGATTGCTAATCCGCAACCGGTACCTTTGATTGGGTTAGACAACAATCCTGTGACTCCACCTGATATTCCATTCAACGATCCGAATCCTGCTGACATCAATGAGTACGGCAACCCAGATGAGTAAGTTGACATCTCATTAGCAATAGCTCAGCGGCACGTTCGTGCGTGCCCCCGGTAAGGCACCACCGGGTACGTGCGAGAACAGTTGCGCGTCGGTAGGCGAGGTAGTACCTTGATGTGACAATTTGCCGATAACGACAGGGCACTCACCTGCCGAGCGCCGATCCGACATATCCTGTTCCGAGCGATGCGGGTTAGCGCAGGTTATCCTCACTGAGATCGGTGTGCCATCCGAAAGCGTCATCTTCCTGCGCTGCGACGACGTTCGATAGCCTAGGCGCCACGACCATCGCCGTGGGATCTTATCTGGACGAGGCGGCGCCTCGCCCCTCCTTGTGAATCGTCTTGCATCCATCGACATGGTTCATCCGTTGTGAGGTAATGATGGATTATTCGGATAGTCCTTGGCGCCTGATCAAAAACCTTGCTTTCTCATTGGGACATACCGTGCCTGAGCAATCCCTTTCTCGCCTTGTTTGGGAGCAGAAGGGGGCCAGGGGGATGGGTGAGGTGGCACCCTCTCCCTTCCTCTCCCACACTGCGGGAGAGGAAGGGGCCGGGGGTAGGTGAGGAGCCAGGCGTGCTCCTCGTTGCTCGCCACTTCAGCCGATACCCCTGCTAAGCGCCTGATCAAAACCTCGAGTTTCTGATCACGCTCTTAAAGCATGGTAGGAATGAATGTTCAATGGGCCGGTTTTCGGTCGGGTTTGATAGGCCGATGAACGTCATACATCAGTTCACGTCGTAACAGTATACTATCAAGGGTAAGTTCCGAACCTGCCTCCCACACTCTCCTGATGTCATTCACTGCCTTCCCGATCAGCTTCGAGTGGTTTGGTCGGATCATTCCCCCACTCATTCCAGGAACCATCATAAATCGCTACCCGACGTCCGCTGACGATCTCGAAAGCCAGTGCAGTTGGCGTGGCTGAAACACCGCCGTTGCAATAAGCAACTACTTCACGATCATTAACGGCATCCGGATCGATACCAGCAGCGCGAAAGCGTTCACGGAGTTGATCAGGGGAAAGGTAAGTTTGGTGCGGCCCGCTGACCAGGCTCTGATAGAAAACGTTGTGGGCACCTGGAATGTGACCGCCACGGGCAGCACGTGATTCCAGACCGCGGTATTCTCGCTCGTGGCGAGCGTCGATCAAGAGCAGATCACGCTCCAGGGCTTGCAAGACTTGATCGGCTGTTTTCCGCAGGTGCGGTTGTGGTCGTGGCGTGAAAGTTGCCGGTGGGTAATTGGGAACCTCCGTAGTTAGCGGACGCCCCTCGGCCAGCCATTTCACCAGCCCACCATTTAAAACCCGAACGCGCTCGAAACCATAATAGCGCAGCACCCACATCAGACGACCGGCAAACATTGAAAACCAGTCATCGTAAGCAACAACCACACAATCGTCACCGATACCGCGCTTCCCTAGCTCGTAAGCAATTTTGGCCGGTGGAGCGACCTGCACGGGCGTCGGGTCATCAAGGTCAACAATGTCACGTGTCCAGTCAATGTAGACGGCGCCCGGAATATGACCGGCGGCGTAATCGTCGTGGCGGGCAAAGTAGTGCGGTTTAGGTGCAGTAGGTGGCAAGACGGTTCCACGCATATCGACGATCCGCAGTTGCGGGTGACCGAGATGGGCTGCCAGCCAGTCAGTTTCAACCAGGGGCCCTGATGGTAGCTCTATCTCTATACTCATACGGCTCCTCGGTAATGGTCATGACAAGCGATGGTTCAAACACACTGTGACCTCGGTGTCATAGTGGTTGGTTGCACCACAAGACACAAAGGTCACAGCGACCGACAGCAATGCGTCTCACCTGCTCGTTAGACGATGATATTCATCGGTGCTTCGAGCAGTTTACGCAACTCTTGCAGGTACTGCGCGCCGACCGCCCCATCGACAACCCGATGATCGGCACTGAGGGTAAGGTTCATCACCTGACCAATGACGATCTGGTCGTTGCGTACCACCGGGACTTTACGCACCGCACCAACGGCCAGAGAAGCTGCCTGCGGTACAGAGATAATCGAACCGAACTCGACAATGCCAAACATGCCAAGGTTGGTGACCTGGAAGGTAGCTCCTTCGAGTTCCTGTTGCTTAATCTTGCCCTCGCGCGCACGCAGTGCCATGTCACGAATTTCAGCACTGATCACGCTAATGCTCTTTTTGTCGGCATCGCGGACAACCGGCGCCACCAGACCATCGTCAAGAGCAACGGCTACACCGATGTTGATCTGGCTATGACGCACAATACCGGGTTGACCGTCAGCAGTCTGACTGTAACTGACATTCACGGCTGGTACCTTACTCAGAGCCTTTGCTGCCGCCTTGACCACAAGATCGTTAATTGAAACGCGAGTTCCACTGGCGGTAATTTGCTCACGCAATGCTACCAGTGCGTCAGCATCGACCTCGATGGTCAGATAGATGTGCGGTACACCAGGCTTGCTATCGGTCATTGCGCGAGCAATAGCCCTACGCATCCGACTCAGCGGTTCGGCGCCGACCAGTTTTGGCGCCGGTGCAGGTGTCGGGGTGCGTGCTGGCGCCGGTGGCTGCACTGGCGTTGGTGGTGAAACCGGTACAGGCGTCGGCGGCGGAGTAGATGGGGTCACGGTCGGAGCTGGCACGGCAGCACCACGTCGGGCCGCAAACTCTTCAACATTCTCCTTGATAATGCGACCGCCTGGGCCGGTACCTACTACCTGGCGCAAATCAATCCCTAGCTCTTCGGCCAGGCGTCGGGCAACCGGTGATGCCTTAATCCGACCATTGTCATCACCACCGACAGCCGGTGCGGGCGTAGCCGACTCTGCTACTGCTGCTGGAGACACTGCCTGAACGGTGACTGGAGTGACAGCCGATGCCGAGGGAGCCGAGGGTTGCGTCGTGACTGGTGGTATTGACGGTGTTGGCGCAACGGGTGTCGCACTATCACCGATGATCGCGATCGGATGCCCAATCGGCACGGTCTGTCCTTCTGGGATCAAAATCTGTTGCAGAACACCGGCTTCAAAAGCTTCCAGTTCCATTGTGGCCTTATCGGTCTCGATTTCGGCGATGATGTCACCAACAGCAATCTGATCGCCGACTTTCTTCAACCAGCGGCCTACAGTGCCTTCCGACATCGTGTCGGAGAGACGAGGCATGGTTATTTCACCCATGGAGCCTCCTATTCCTCATAACCGTATCGTTATCGCATGCGCTTCGTGCCACGCATGACCTGCCGAATGGCGTAAATCAGATTATTGGCATTTGGTTTTGAAGCTGCCGACAGCTCTTTGGCGTAGGGCAACGGCACTTCAAGGCCGGCGACCCGGTAAACTGGCGCATCGAGATAATCAAAGGCTTCTTCCTGAATTGTCGCCGCGATTTCAGCCGTTACACCGTATGAGTACCAGTCTTCCGCGATCACAACGGCGCGATTCGTCTTCTTCACCGATTCGATGATGGTGGGTCGGTCAAGCGGGCGGAGCGAACGCAGATCAACGACCTCGACACTAATGCCCTCTTGTTCCATCCGCTGCGCAACTTGCAATGCTACGGCTGTCATTCGTGAATAAGAGACAACCGTCACATCGGTACCCGGTCGCTTTACGTCGGCAATCCCAATCGGAAGGACGTAATCATCATCTTCTGGTACTTCACCCTTAGTATCGTAGAGCGCCAGCGACTCGATAAAGATCACTGGATCATCATCACGGATGGCAGCCCGTAATAAACCTTTGGCATCGTAAGGTGTGGCCGGTGCGACCACCTTGAGGCCAGGACAGTAGGCAAACCAGTTCTCGAATGACTGCGAGTGGGTGGCTGCTAGTTGGCCAGTGCCACCTGAAGGTGTTCGGATCACCAGCGGCACACTGACCTGCCCACCGAACATATAATGAATCTTCGCCGCATGATTGACGATCTGATCGATAGCGACCAGGATAAAGTTGATCGTCATTATCTCGACCACCGGACGCAGGCCGAGCATCGCAGCGCCGATAGCGACTCCAACGAATCCCTCTTCCGCAATCGGGGTATCAACAACGCGCTTGGGGCCAAACTCGGCCAGCAAGCCCTCGGTGACCCGATACGAACCCTGAAACACGCCAATCTCTTCACCCATGAGCAAGACATTTGGATCACGGGCTAACTCCTCGCCAAGGGTGTCATTCAGGGCCTGGCGATACGTAATAACAGGCATAACAACCTCTTTAGTCCATGCAACATCCGCTACACCACACGGAACATCGGGAAAGCGGATGACACTCCACTATAACCGGCTATACGTCAAACTCACCGTGATTGATCTTTACCGCACGAATAGCATCTTCGGTCGTTGGTGTATTTGGTACCGGTGTGGCATACATATACTTGTAGAGATCCTCAAACTTCGGATCGGGACTGTTGTTGGCGAAATCAATTGCCTCCTGTACTTCGCGTTCAACCCGTTCGGTAACCGCCTTAAGCCAGGCATCATCAATAACGCCGTGCTCAAGCAGGAGCGTGGCAAATTTTCGGATTGGATCGTACAATTCGCGACCCCGGCGGACTGCTTCAGGATCACGGTAGCGATCGGAGTCAATAACCGAATGACCACGGAAACGAAAGCTAACCGCATCAATAATCGCCGGTTCACCCTCGGCTTCGGCTCGTGCTCGTAATCGGCGCACGACATCGCGCACCGCGAGCACATCGGTGCCGTCAACACGCTCACCGTAAATGCGGAATGATGCACCTTTCTTCCATAGATCGGGTTCTGATGAACCGGCTTCCACTGAAGTGCCCATACCGTAGCCGTTATTGACAATGAAGAAGAGCACCGGACATTTCCAGAGTTTAGCTAGATTGAGTGACTCGTAGAATGCACCAATATTGGTGGTTCCATCACCCATTTGCGCAACGACCACACCCGGCTTATTCTGATAACGCAGCGCGTAGGCGGCACCCACGGCCAATGGCACCTGTCCACCAACAATGGCATAGCCACCCATAAAGTTGGTCTTGCGGTCGAACAGGTGCATCGATCCGCCACGACCACCGGATACACCGGTCTCTTTACCGAAGAGTTCGGCCATTATTGGGCCGGGTGGTACACCACGGGCAATAATGTAACCGTGCTCGCGATAATTGGTGAAGATATAGTCGTCGGGAGTCAGCGCTGCCATCAAGCCAACGATGGTAGCCTCTTCGCCAAGATTGAGGTGACAATACCCGCCAATTTTGGCTTTCACGTACATCTCGCCGGCGCGCTCTTCAAAACGTCGTAACAGAAGCATCTGGTAGTAGTAGTGCTTCAATTCATCGACAGTAGCACGCTCAAGCAGTGGTTGAGTCGTTTCGGCAACTTCGGCCATTGTTGTGGTCTCCTCTCTTATGCTGGGTGTTCCGCTCCGGCAGGAAGGGGATATGAGCCGGTTTGGTGCGCCATCTGTTATTGCTACCACACTCCCGCGAGTGTGGGTTGCGCTCTAGGTGCTACCCAAACCAGAGGTTTAGGCTTGCGCCTGATACCGACGAAGGCAGATTGTTCAAACAGGTAAGAAGCACCCGCTCTATCCGGTATCGTGTAAGGGTTACCGTTCTGACAAGCAATGACGGTATCGCAAAACTGATTGACACAATGCTTTTTACACGAGTACCTCTACAAACGCGACAGTCGTGGCTTCGTTGCAATTGTTCTGTGCCGCATTACCATGCTTCGCCGATGATTCACGAGCCGGTATAAAGGTTGGGGATGTCCTTACCTGCTTAAGGTTGTTAGGTTTGCAGACGGTCATTACATCCCCGGTGGCACGACTTCGCGCGTGAAGGCATGGGTGTCGGCGCCACAGCGTGGACAATGCCTAGGTGGATCGAGGGTACGTACAATCTCACCACATACCCCGCAAACCCAACGCATAGCAATCTGGCGCACAAGATCAGAACGGCTGACGATTCCAACCACTTTCCCATTCTCAACGACCGGTACCCGTCGGATGCGCTGGTTGGTCAAGAGATGTTGGATATGTTCGACTTCGGTGTCGGCGCTCACACTGATGACACTCCGCGTCATGATTTCTTTGACGGTACGTCCTTCTTTGGCAATCAGGTCATGTTCGGTGACGAGGCCAACCAGCATGCCATGGGAATTGATAACCGGCAAACCACTGATCCGGTTGCGCGTCATCAGACGGGCCGCGTCTTCAACAGTGGCATCATCGTTGACGCAAATCACATTGCGGGTCATGATCTCGCGCGCTTTCATTCTGAGTTACCTTTCGTTATCTTCAGTCGTGATATTATTCACGAGAATAGTTGCTCAAACAACTCAATTCTAGTATAGCAGAGATCGTCAACCTGTCGGCGAGGTGAATCGGGGCGCAGTGTCGCTGTGCTATCATGCTAACGAAACATTAGCGTTTGGTGCCCCGAACAAAAATGTTGGGCCATGGTTGAAATGTCGTGGGGATAGTGTCACGGAGATGTACCTGATCTCCTACGTAGACGGTGCGATAGATCTCAACTTGTAGTCCATCACGAGCGGTATCAGTTTGCCGAACCACGCCGTTGGGTAGCGTTGGATCATCAACATACACCGGTTGAGTCGGTGCGGGCATTCGTTCGAGAATACGGTAGGTATACTCGACCCGTCGATTGGTTGGCTGACCGTAGAGAGTGATCGTCAATTGTTGACGACGGAGATCCACTGTCCCACTCAAGAGCAACCACCCCCCGGTATCATTAACAAAGCGCAAGTCGTTGACACCGGTAAAGATGGCAGCATCGAGACCGGGTGGTTCACCGAGTTCTTCATACCAACCGATGCGAAACGAATGGGCATGCCGTTCGGTGATGGGTAAGCCGGCAAAAAAGGCTGCGCGAAAGACGGTTGTACTGACCTGACAAAGCCCGCCGCCCCACTCTTTTTGCGTTCGATTGTCAACGATGGCGTAGCCTTCGACGAAGCCACGCTCGGCGGTGACCGGCCCGAGGGTGGTGTTGAATGAGAACGTAGCGCCGGGTGGTATGAGGACTCCGTCGATCTGTCGGGTACCCGCCTGAATATTTGTGATCCGGTAGTCAGCCGAGTTGCGGAATGAGCTGACTCCCACGCCAACCGGTGCTCTGATGCCGAGCATCGCTAGATTTTCGGCAGTAACCGGTGGTGGCAGATCACGAAGTGGCAGGATAACCGTCCGTTCGTTGCTGTAAAGAGCAGCGTTGATTCGGGCAAGCGCCTCTTCAACTGCCAGCCCACGACCGGGGGTGCCAGGAGTACGAATTCGCAAATCACCGTTGTTCCAGTCGACTCTTGGTAACCCTCCTTCTTCCCGTAAGGCAGCCGCAATGGGGTTCAACATGGCACGAATAGCAGACTGATCAATCGTAACCGCGAGCGCCGGACGCCCATCAATGGCAGTTAACCTGCGTAGTTTGATCCAGGAAGCAATCTGATCGAGTGACCATTCCCAGCGACATTCGGGTTGACATCGTCCACCCCGACCTTCCAGCCGGAGCGGGCCACTAAGGAGTAGACGCAATTCGCTCACTGTTGGGGCAAGATCACTGTCACGAACGGTTGGTTCGAGGATTCGGGTACGGATCGTAACCTCTTGCGGTTGCAGATGGTGCACAGCCGCAGCTATATCAGCTAGGGTTTCGTCAATCAACGTCTGGCGACCCCATTGTTCAAGGCCGACAATTACTGTACTTCCGTGCAGATCGACGCTGGCATTTTGCGGTGGCCGATCAATTTCAGCGGCAATAGCTTTGAGAGTTTCCTGCGCAACCCGCTGATCGAAGGTAAGACGGATCGGCAAATCAACGCCATACTGCCAGGTTGCGGCTGCCATTCGCAGGTTCACTGACCGCTCTGCCTGATGACCAATGGCAAATGCTACATCAAGCGCCTCATCAATAGCCAGTCTCAGGCCAAGGTCTTCGGCTGCCGGTCGCCAAATCTGATCGTTGAACGAGAGCGTTATCGGTGTTGCAAGGAAATCGGCATAACGACGCTGCAAAGCAGCTCTTGCCTCGGCTCGAGTCATGCCGCCGATTGGGAGACCGCGCACGCTGATGTTGGGGTAAATGCGATCAGCCAGGATACGCTCGAAGAGCAGGAGACTACCGTAGACCAGCACCCCAACCAGGCTGACAAGCGCAAACATTACCAGCAACCATTCCACAAACCGCCAGAAGGACATCCGACGGTGATGATGAACGTTGGCCGGTAGTTGGTGTTCCATACATTCATGCACGGCGTCTCAATGGGAAGGAATGCGGTTGTGTCTTTAGTCTAACGTTCTGCTGTACATGTGTCAAGTGCTATCTATATTGCGGGAGAGCTATGCAACGTTTTCCTCCTTCTCAGCAGTCGCAGGCGAGCGGCGAGAGCAACGAGTGCAGGAGCGACAGCTTCCTGTTCCGATAGTGCTCTGCCGCCAGGCTTTCTTCTTGGTACGGTGATGATGCCTGTTACCGTATTGTAGGGGCGGATTCTCCTCTACCCCTTGGGGTAGAATCGGCTGAGATGTACGGGTGTCTGTGCACCTATCCCTCGCTCCCCTTCCGCTCCTCTGCCGGGAGAAGAAGGGGCTGGGGGAGGATGCGGGGGCAATTTCCCGGTCTGCTATGGGGGAAGGGGCGTGGGCGATTTCCCCCCTTCCTCATCCCCTGCTGGGAGAGGAAGGGGAGGGTGCGGGGGGCCTGCATTCTACGGAACGAACGCATAATGCATAATGAAGTCAGGGGAATAGTGATATAATTGCTGTATCCGGTACTCGCCGGCGCAAAGGTATTCAGGGTGGTCGCATGCCGCGATTTGGCGCACACATGTCGATTTCGGGCGGTGTCTCAAAGTCATTTGCCCGCGGTGAATCGGTTGGATTAGAGGCGATGCAAATTTTCGCCAAGAACGAACGGCAGTGGACGGCGAAGCCCATTTCTCCCGAGGAAACTGCGTTGTTTCGAGCTGAGCAGCAGCGAACCGGTATTCATCCGGTCATCGTTCACGACTCATATCTTATCAATCTGGCTGCTCCTGCCGACGATCTGCGCGAAAAGTCGATTACGGCGTTCGCCGATGAGCTAGAACGCTGTGCCCAACTCGGCATTCCATATCTGGTGACCCATCCCGGTGCCCATACCGGTAGCGGAGAGGAGGCTGGCCTGGCGCGAGTCGCTGAGGCAATTTGCCGGTTACTGGCTGATGGTGTGGGTGGTAACACGGTGATTTTACTTGAGACGACCGCCGGTCAGGGAACGGCGTTGGGGTATCGCTTTGAACATCTAGCCCGTTTGTTCGAGTTGATTCCATACCACAACCGGCTAGGGATTTGCGTTGATACCTGTCATATTTTCGCTGCCGGTTATAATATTCGTGATCGCGCCTCTTATGAGGCAACGTTTGCCGAACTTGATCGACTGATTGGCCTTGAATGGGTTAAATGTTTTCACCTGAACGACTCACAGAAGGAGTTGGGAAGTCGGGTTGACCGCCATGCGCATATTGGTCAAGGATGTATTGGACTCGAAGCGTTCCGGTTGCTCGTCAATGATCCTCGTTTTGCCAGTTTGCCAATGATTATTGAGACACCGAAAGGCGAGGACATGGCTGAAGATCGTATGAATCTGACCGTGTTACGCTCGCTCGTGAGTTCGCCAGTATCATAACAGGGTAGGTGCCGGGAACAAGCTTTGGAAATGAGCGGGGAGCAGATTGCTATGTGGCGTAAATTGCTGTTGGTCGTTTTACTACTGGGAATTGGGTATCTGATCTGGCGACGAATGCAGAACGCCGGTGGATCAGCACCGGTGACCGATCTATCGGCAAAGCCACCGATGCCAGTGCCATCGACACCGCCACCATCACCTGCGTCCTCACCGCCAGCACCGTCAACACCGTCAGCAACCGGCAGTGCACCACGACCAGTTGTTACGCGCATTCATCGTGGCGCACCGCCGTCAACTCGTCGAAGTACGGCTCCTCCTTCTGGTGATGCTGCTTCCGCCAGACGTAACGGCGTTGATAGCCCGTCAGGGAAGCCAGCACCAGAAACAGCGGCGCATGCTGCGTCGGTGACAACACCTGGGCTATCTGAAACGGCAGGTTCAGCCTCGTCGTTACCAGAGACGACGCATGATCAGGGGACATCTCCCGCCGAAACAGCTTCTGCGGAAGTGAGTGTTTCAGTAGCAACCATCCCTGAACCAGATCAATTAGTTGTCCACGGTGAGGTGGCGGATTCGACCACCACGACAACCACTACCACCTCTGATCAAGCAGCATCCGAAGCTGAAGCGGTAGCTGATCCTATGTTGAGCGATTTCACACCGATTGACATTAATCGAGCGGATCGCGAGGCATTGATGGCATTACCGGGTATCGGGCCGGTATTGGCTGAACGCATCATCGCCTATCGCGAAGCTCATGGCCCCTTTAAGAGCGTTGATGATCTGACAGCGATTGCTGGTATTGGTGAGCGTAATATCAACATCTTCCGCAAACTAGTGCGCGTTGATCCCAATGATTGAACCATTCTTGTTGCAGGGTGGCGATCACGCCTGTCTTCTGGTACACGGTTTTGTCGGCGACCCCGGTGAAATGCGCGATCTCGGCGAATATCTCGCCGGGGCTGGTTTTACGGTGTTTGGCATCCGTCTCCCCGGCCATACTGGACGACCGGAAGACCTTATGGATGTGCGCTGGACGGATTGGCTGGCGGCGGTGCGTCTCGCATTTGATGCTCTCACCAGGCGCGCAGCTACCGTCTCGGTAGTTGGTTTTTCGCTCGGCGGTGCCCTATCAGCGCTGTTGGCTACTCAGCGTCCGGTGCAACGGTTGGTCATGCTGGCAACGCCGTACCGTTTGGGTGGTGACTGGCGAGTCGATCTGTTGGGCATCGCACGCTACGTAACGCCCTGGTTTTATTTGCTAGAACGAGCTGATTTCAGCAGCGATGAGCTGCGAGCGTCGATCTGGCGTCGTCAGCCCGATCTCGATCTTGATGACCCCGCAGTACGACAGATATTACGTCGCTCGGTCAAGGTGTCGGTTGCTGCTGCCGATGAACTACGTCTAGCCCTGGCCGCAGCCCGTCGTGCTTTACCACAGGTGCGTGTACCAACCCTGGTTATGCACGGTCACGATGATAACACTGCCGATCCGGAGAGTGCGGCTGCCATTGCATCACGGCTTGGCAGTTCGCGTTGCGAACTACGCTACTGGCCAGCGACAGGGCATCAACTCCTGCTTACCGGCCCGTACCAGACTGCTATCTTTCGGCGGATTGAACGTTTTCTGAGACGATAGCAGGTGTAGAATCCGATCCATCATCAACGACTGTATCTCATTACTCCCGTTTAATCACGACGAGCGTAATATCATCGAACGGCGGTTGACCGTGACTGTGGCGGGCAATTGCCGCCAGAATGGCCTGCACCATGGTACTTGCCGGTGCTGTGTGGTAAACCTTGATCACGGATCGTAACCCTTCAAGATCGAAAGGGATCAGCAGTTCATTAATCGTCTCCGTCACGCCGTCGGTGTAGCAGACTAACACATCCCCCGGTGCGAGTGTGGTTGTAGCTTCAGGTAAGGTTATTTCGGCAATCACACCTAATGCAATACCTGGGACTCGTAGCTCTTCAATGGTACCGGAAGCTGCCCGATAGATCAGCGGCGGATTATGACCGGCACTGGTAAAATCGAGGCGTCCAGAGTCGAGATCAAGTCGACCATAAAAGAGCGTGACAAACATGCCCGATTCGGAGTCGCGGTACAGCCAGCGGTTTGCGCGTTCCATTGCCCGTGCCGGGGCTGAACCATCGAGAGCGGCAGCACGCACCAGCGAACGGGCCATTGCCATAAACATAGCTGCCGGAATACCCTTGTCGCTCACATCGGCGATCACGAAACCTAATTCCTGAGAACCACCTGCACCCGATGAAAACGTCCAGAAATCGTAGAAATCACCACCGACCAGACGTGCCGATTGCCATGCGGCATCGATCTGCCATCCTCTGGCTGTAGGTAGACGTGTCGGGAGCAGGGTACGCTGAATCTCACGGGCAACGCGCAATTCCTGTTCAAGACGAGCTGCCTCTGCTGCCTCAACCGCCAGCAGCAGACTTTCGAGAGCGCTGGCAATTTGGGCCGCAGCTCCGATACACAGATTCTGCTGACGAGAACTGAGGGAGAGGAATGGATCGTTGTAATCGAGCACCAGTACTCCAAGGAGCGTTGTCCGCACTTTTATCGGTAATCCGATCAGCGTTCCGCTTTCGGCTGCCGCAATCAGTGTCGGCCACTGATCGACATTATCCCGTGCCTGCCAGAGGGTCTCGATGCAAAGTTGATCTGTCTCCATCGTATGTTCGCGTAAACGCGATAAAAACGGTGAGCGGGTTGGCTGGTCGATCAGTGTCGCTCGGACGCTGCGTGGTAAGCCATAGGCTGCGTGCAACACAAAGTCATGGTGTTCACGATTCCAAAGGGCCATGTAGCACCGTGGGCAGCCTAACAGAAGCGGCGGCAAACGTACCACGGTTGCCAGCAGGTCTGGAAGTGTCGTTGCCCGACCGATATTTTCAGCAATTTGCAACAAGGCGTTGAGGGTCCAGGCTTCTTCCTGTTGCGCAGTATAAGCGTTCGCGCTCTCGATGGCAATCGCAATCTGATCGGCTAGCGTGCGAATAATGAAGAGATCATCGTCATCAAAATCATGCGGTTTGTCACTCTGTACATCCAGCACACCGATCACCGTTGAGCCAACACGCAACGGCACTGCTAGCTCAGAGCGCGTATGTTGGGTGTCGCGTATTACCCGACTATCGTTGAACACATCACCGGCCAAAACCGGTTCACCACGTCGGGCAGCCTCGCCAACCAGCCCCTGCCCAATACGGAGCGGCAAGGCCCGAATCCGTTCCAGATCAGCACCATCGGCCGTCGAAGCTCGAAAATAGATGCGCTCATCATCAGGTGAAATCGTGAAGATGTGAACCGGGTGATAGCCGAAGCGTTCGCGGATCAGTCGCACAATAGATGGCAGCAACTGGTCAAGATTGAGGATCGCAGTAATTTGCTGGCTTACTTCGCGGATCGCTTGCAACTGATTGGCACGCTGACGAGCTTCATTAAAAGCGCGAGCACGAGCTATGGCAACCGCAGCCTGATCGGCGATCAGCGAGATAAGTCGCAGATCATTGGTATCAAAAGCGCCTGGTTCATAGCTCTGAACTGAAATGGAACCAATGACCGTCTCGCCGGCAATCAATGGCACATAAATTCCCGACCGGGGTGGCCGTTCGCTTTGATAGCGTGGACGCGCAGGCAAGCGATCCATCTCGCGGGCAAAATCCTCAACCAGAATCGCCCGCCCGGTTTCACGAATCCAGCCGATTAGCCCACTATTTTCCGAGAGATCGACGGTCAGGCGGGGGAGACGTACCCGATCCTGGATTCGTACCATCAGCGTGTAGTAATTGCCATGAAACAGACCAAGATGAAACGACGAGGTATCGACAATCCGACTCGCTTCGCGGTAGATCAACTCGCAGAGTGAGTCAACATCGAGTTCGCTGCGAATGATGGCGCGACTCACTTCATTCAGCCGTGCTAATTCACGTACCGAACGGCGTTGACGCTGGAGGTTGAGTGATAATCGGCGTAGCATCGCTGCTGATGCGATCAGAGCAAGCCCGGCAAGCCCGAGATGGAGCAGACCCAATTCACGAGCAATTGCCGCGCCCAACCAGGCTAGCGGCAAGGGGGCAATTTCCGCACCAACAATCGCCGGCCATGCCGAACGCCACCACGTTGCCAGACCGCTCTGCCCACCCTGCAACAGCTCGCGGAGTAGACGTCCGGTTTGGGTAATCAGGGGAAAACCGATCAACGTCGCAATCCACAACACACCGATCTGGCTATTCGTCAGCGGTTGGTCGCTCAGCGTGCCTGCCACCCAACCGCTTACCAGGAGACCCAGCGTGCGCAACCCGCTGCGCAAAAGTGGTCGACCTAGGAGCGAAAACGATGTGCGGGGTCGATTGGTGAGTAACGGAATGACAATGCCGGAGATCAGACCCTCAATTGCCGCCAACCATGCAGCGTTGACCGGCCCCAGGGCAAGGCTGGCAGTGATTAATACCAGCGGGGCAAGACTATGGACATCGGCTGGTGGAGTGCGAAATGCCAGCAGATCAACAACGAACGCAAGAATGGCAAACAGCAAGACGTAGAGTGGGTCTACCGGTGAAGTGGGTAGGGTCAACAACCACAACCATGCCACGATACCAATGATAAACCCGTACCATGTCAGAATCTGTTCGCGCGACACTCAACGCCTCTGAGAAAAAGCAGCGCGGGCTTCAGAAACTGAAGGATGAATGTTGAATACCTGCGTGAAGCCAGTAATGGTAAAAACCTCGTAGACCTGCGGTTGGAGCGCTGCCAGCCGTAATTCGCCCCCCAGTGTCATCAGCTCTTTACGAATGAGCAGTAGCGCACGCAACCCACTACTTGACAGAAATGAAACATTACTCAGATCAAGCACAACCTGGCGTGCACCGTTACTGATTCGCTCGTTTACCAGCTTGCTCACGCGAGGAGCAGTCAGCGCGTCGATGCGGTCGTTGATCGCGATGACGACAACTTCGTTCGCTTCTGCTGGCTGGTCATGAGGCAAATATTTAACCATCGTCAACAAATTCCCGCCTTGGGGAGAAAACTCGAAATGCACTTCGTCCATCAAGCGGGTAATCAGATAGATTCCCAGCCCGCCTACCTGCCGTTCTTCCAACGGCGAGGTTATATCAGGTACTGGCACGGTCGATGGATCAAACTGTCGGCCATGGTCACGGACGGTCACAATGAAGCGATGGTCATGACACTGCCAGCTCAGAGTCAGATCGCCAGGTTGATCGGGGTCATACGCATGCTGGATCACATTGGTGACAGCTTCATCGACAGCAAGCTGTACCTGCCAGGTAGCCCGTTCGTCGAGACCACAACGTTCGGCAGCGGCAGTAATGAAAGCACTGATCTTAGCCAGTGCATCCAGGTCGGCGGTGAGGGTAATACTCTCCATGGCGATCGTAGATCCGGACACGTGTATCCGGTAATATGGCAGTACTAAAATGAACCAACTGCTTCGACGGTATCGCCATAGATCTCGAAGAGCGAACTGAAGCCGGTGAGATCGAATACCTCTTTGATACGGGGTGGTAAATTGGCGATCCGAATATCACCCCCCTCAAGGTCGGTAATTTTCCAATCACGCGCTTTTTTGCGAGCTTCAATCAGAACACGTAAACCGGGGCTGCTGATATATTCGAGCCGGCTGAGATCCAACACGATGCGATAACGACCGTCGGCGAACAATGACTCAATCAGTTGCTTGAGTTGTGGTGCAGAAGCCGCATCAACGCGCCCAATGACCTCAATAAGGTCTACTCGATTGAGTCGGCGATGATTGAGTTCCACTGGTAACCTCCTCTTTCAGCGCACACGGCGCGTTGTGCATACTAATTGCTATTATAACACAGAACGAAAATCACTAATCGGACGTGCTATAATGACTTCTGATGTACCTCATCGACACTACGAAGGTCAAGGATATGCCCGGTTGGAATGACTTGAATATCGCCTGGAATACGCTGCGCGAGATCAACGTTGAAGATATTCGCAAAGAAGCTGAGTTACCGCTTACCATTGTGTGCGCTGGCGCATCAGAGGTGTGTCAGAGTATTGCTCGCCGGTTAGAGCAAGGTACGCAACGGTACGGTCAGACCGGGCCATCTCCTATTCATCTGGTCAGTCTGACGATGATCATCCCAGATGAGCTACGGCATGCCGACCTTGTTATCATTGGTCTGGATCGAAATGTCCGGCTTTCAGCTCGTGAGCTAACGGTTATTGAACATCTGGCTACGCTCAACCTGCCAACAGTTGTCGTAGTGTGGGGAATGGTATTACCCGCCGACGTCGGGCCATTGCATCCGCGTGTTGCTCATGCGCGTTTACTGGTTGTTCCTGATCCAGATTCGCCTGATACTAACCGGCAATTAGCCGAGGCGATTCTTGATCGTCTACCAGCCTCGTTGCATCTGGCGGCAGCTCGCCGGTTACCCGGTTTGCGGTCGGTAGTGGCGCAACAACTCATTAGCAGTGTTTCGTTTACCAATGCCTCGTATGTGTTGGCTACGGCATTACCAGAGCAAATCCCGATCCTCACTCTTCCCTTTGCCGCTGCTGACACGCTGGTGCTAACGAAAAATCAGGCGATGCTCGTGTATCGTCTGGCATTGGCGTATGGCGCTCCACCTGATATTCGAGAACGATTGTTTGAAGTGCTCCCGGTGATTGGTGGTGCCTTTATCTGGCGACAATTAGCACGCACCTTAGTAGGTCTCATTCCAGTTTGGGGGGTTGTACCGCGAGTAGCAATTGCATACGCTGGCACCTACACAACGGGAGTGGCGGCATGGCGTTGGTTTGCTGAAGGCGAAATCGTTAATCGAGAGCAGTTGCAAGCGATTGGGCGTGAAGCGCTGGCGCTGGGGAAGGCTCAGGCTGCTGACCTGGTCGCGAAGGCACGCAATGCTGGTAATCAGCACATCGGGCGCTGGCAACGATTCGGGCAGAATTTCCTCCAGAAATGGCGACGCAAAAAAGCGCGCTAAGAGCCTATCCGGAATACTCTGTTGCAGAAGAAGAGCAGTTGGGGCGCAGCGCCGCTGCGCCCGTACATCTATGATATGATCAGGTTTCATCCGCTGTACTGTGAGACAATTATTCGGATAGGCTCTAAGAAACGGTTTCATGCGATCTGGAAGCACAGGCCGGTTCATACTGTTGTGCAACCGTGCTCATCAACATATGCATGCTCAATGGCGCAGGCGATCTCAACTATGAGTCCACTGCAAAAACTCACCACGGAGCACACAGAGCACACAGAGCGTCTAGGATTTATGAATGAAAGGGTAATTTTTGGCCACTGGGTGCATGTAAGAAAAATTTCACAACCCTATGTTCAATGAAAGATAACATTATCGTTATCGTTAGTCTCTGTGATCTCCGTGGTCTCTGTGGTGAGAAGATCACCTTTTGGCAGTGAAGTCAACCATCTTTTCCCTCCAGCGAGTGAGGCTAGAGCTTTTTTTAAGTTTTCATCGTGCATCGAGAGTATGCTGGGGGTTGGAAGACGTTCATCATGCATGATGAATGGCACGCTGTTCACGTGCCGACAAGTGGTGGAGATGACACCGAAAACTGAAATCTCTGCAAACCCCTCCTGTGATCTTCGGTGATGTTGGCAAAAATCGGGAGAGGTGCGATCATTAGGTGAGCGTGTACGTGGGTACACGTTGTTGAAGGTTGCGAAGGAACATGCGTATGGATCATTTTGTGATTGAAGGCGGTCATCGCCTGTCAGGTGCTATTCGCCCCGCTGGCAACAAGAATGCGGCTCTTCCTTTACTGGCCGCCAGTCTATTGACTGACGAACCGGTTACGATACGTAATCTTCCCGACATTGGGGATGTGCGCACGAAATTAGCGTTGCTCGCTCATCTCGGTGTGCAAATCGAGCAACCAGAGGCCCATGTTGTCCACTTGCGTGCCAATCAGTTGGCAGCCGTTGAACCAGACACCACACTGGCGCGCCGTATCCGTACTTCACCGTTACTTGCTGGCCCGCTGTTAGCCCGACGAGGATACGTGATGCTACCCCGTCCTGGTGGCGATGCAATTGGACGTCGTCGACTCGATACACATTTGCTGGCGCTGTCAGCGTTGGGGGTGCAGGTTGAGGTTACACCGAGTAGTTATATTCTTACGACCGATGGCTTGCGGGGCGCCGACATCTTTCTTGATGAGATGAGTGTAACCGGTACCGAACAGGCAATCATTGCCGCAAGTATTGCCGAAGGTCATACGACCATCGCCAACGCTGCTTCTGAACCACACGTACAGGATTTATGTCATTTTCTCAACAGTATGGGTGCGCGCATCAGTGGCATCGGTACGAACCTGCTTGAAATCGAGGGAGTCAGTCGGTTGCACGGCACCGATTACACCATTGGCCCCGATTTTATGGAAGTAGGTTCGCTGATCGGGTTGGCGGCAGTGACTCGCAGCGAGTTACGGATTATCGGTGCACGGCCACGTGAGCATCGGATGACGAAGATCATGTTCGGTCGCCTGGGTGTGACGTGGCGCGAAGAGGGAGAAGACATTATTGTGCCAGCAGATCAGGAGTTGGTTGTGCGCCACGATCTTCACGGTGCTATTCCAAAGATTGACTCGGCGCCGTGGCCTGGGTTTAATCCGGACCTGATCAGCACCGCCATTGTGATTGCGACCCAGGCCCGCGGCACTGTGCTCATTCATGAAAAGATGTTTGAGAGCCGCTTGTTCTTTGTTGACCGCTTAATTGGTATGGGGGCGCGGATTGTGCTCTGCGATCCTCATCGCGCCGTGGTTGTTGGGCCTTCGCAATTGTATGGCGAACCCGACGGCTTGCCCAGCCCCGACATTCGTGCCGGTATGGCGATGGTGACGGCCGCACTCTGTGCCAGGGGACGGAGTGTGATTTACAACATCGGTCAGATTGACCGTGGTTACGAGCGGATTGACGAACGATTGGCCGCACTTGGGGCGCGCATCGAACGGGTACGATCGTCGTAGCAGATCAAAGCGAGGTTGTCAAGCGACGAACAGATTTTAGCATCTATTTGCCTGGGAGCGCGGGCCTCTGGCCCGCATATGGGTGCGTGGGGGTATACCTGGCTATGCTGTTGCCTGACCGTGCTCCTCCCCACCTGACCACACCGCACACCTAACGACCTCACCTTCCCCTTAGAGCCTGATCAAAAACCCGGATGTTGCATGAGGCTCGTACCGGGCATATCCGACCATTGCGTGCGCGGGCCACCATGCGTTCGCGCCAGCCCCCCTACGTCCCCCTTCCGCTCCCCGTGTGGGCAAGGAAGGGGGCCAGGGGGAAGGGGAGGGCGCGCCAGCCGTGCGCCGCAGCACCAGGACGGAAGACGTTGCATACCCCTCCCATCGCAGAAGGACAACGCATACCCTGCCTGCCAACGGTTCTCATCCGCAACGATCCGGTACCTATCGTTTGGAATGCCATTGCAGAACCGCATTAACCATCCAGGTTTTTGATCATACCCTTAGCCCCCTTCTCCTCCCGAATGGGAGAGGGAGGGTGTGGTGGAGCAGATGAGCTTTGTAGGGCAGAAAAATAAGATCATCGCTGCACCAGCGGTACATCCAGTCGGTAAAGTGGGCGTGCTGCTGCCGAGGTGAGTGGGTCGCCGAGCAGCAGAAATGTACGTAGAGAAGCAGGTGCTTCACCACTGGCGGCCAGACGGGCATATCCGGCAGTCACGAGCTGACCGAGTGGCGTTGGTGACGGCGTACTCCAGAGAGCTTCAACAAAGCCCAACAGCAGTTGGCGATGACCATAAGCGACGCCAAAGCCGCTTGAACTCCAGGTAGCAATCGCCCCACCTGCCGGATTCAACACCAGTGCTTCATCAATGGTTGTACCGCGAAACGATGGATGTTGAAACGCGCCGGTCAGACAGGTCATACTCAACACGATAGGGAGGGCCGGTGCGTTGCGGAGTTCGGTTGCCGTATCAACATTCAGCAGAAATGGCCTCTCGATACCCACGGCGGTAAAAGCCCACTGAAACTGTAACCCATGACCTGCATAAACGAGTAACCCTGCGCCCTGATTAAACGCAGCAAAGGCTTGCTCACGGGCGACATTGGCATCGTCAATCCGACCTGTACCGCCGTCAGGATGGTAGTATACACGAGTAGTACTCGTCTGTGGTGGCTGCAACGCAATGGCCTCCTCAAGGAGAGCGGCAAAATCGCCGCTGCTGTCAGGGTTGTCAGCCAGATAGACTGCATGCCGTTGCCATACTCCGCTACTCTGCTCGTAGCTCAGCAGCTTGCTCACCAGACGACGCAATTCCGCGCTCGTCTTCACCGGCAGCCGACCGAGCCAGATGTCAGCCTGAAAGAACGTTTCGCTGGTCGGATCATCACCATCCAGTTGCGCAAAACAGGTCTCACATGCAGTTTCGCCTAACCATGGGTCAACCATGGCCAGGTATGGCGGAATAAGGGTTGGCCAGCCGCGTTGGAGATAATCGCGTGGATCGGAACTGCCATCACCGACCAGAATAGCTGCTATCAGATTAGGAGACCAGGTCGTTACTACGTAGCGCAAGAAATTCCGAATTGCGCGTGGGTCTGGCTCGCCGCCGCTCCAACCGGCGTAAATGTCTTCAACCGCAACTGCAATCGGTGACCAGCCCTGCGCCTGCCGATGATTCAGCAACGGTGCAAGATCGCTTAGAAATGCGCGAGGAGCGATATAAATGGCACGAGTATGACGCGGCGTGGTCAGATCAACCGGTTGATGACGCGCTACCGTCGGTGTGTGCAGTGTTGCTGAACCGGTTACCAGATAACGACGCGGTGTCGGTGCATCATCGGCGAAGACTGTATCATCGAACAGCAATCGTACTGGTTGCCAGGGATCGGTGATGTCGTACACGGTAATGCCCGTTGGTGCACCGGTTAATAAGTAACGAAAACGACCAGTCTGACCGTTGAAGATCGCACCAGCAGCCGTAAACGTCGTCTGAGCCGGTGCGGTAAAGTGCATCCGATCCAGATAGACACGATCAATACCACTGACCGGATCGAGCGTCAGCGTAATGATCGTGGTAGTGGTAGGAGATGGAACCGTTGCCTGGTGACTGCCAGAACCGCTCCACGTGACGGTCGTCTCCCAGGTGTTGGCGGCAACATGGAGGCGGTGTGTTCCGCTGTGTCTGACCAACGTCGCCAATTCGAGCGAGATACTCATCTGACCACTACTAGCAAGAGGGAGCATTGGTGTCAAAGTGATAGTTGTGCTCATCGGCGCACCAGCACTGGCATCAAGCTGCCGACTAAAAAAGTGATCGCCATCGAAACCGGCCAACGTTGACTCGTACAGCGTTGGTGAGTCGGTTGGCCAGACATCGCTAACCGTCACCAGTGCCGGTTGATCACCAGCCTGCGGTTGCGCAGTTCGGCTTCCCATCAAGGCAGGACTACCGCTCTCTTCAACCGTCAGCCAGTAACGATCGCTTGCCGACCAACGGTCACCGGGTGGTGGGGCATAGAACCGCAATGCGGTTATCGTCTCACCGCGAAAGATCGGCTCTAACGGCAGATTGATCCCGGCACGCTGCAAGCGCAAGCGACTGACCGCAACCTGGCCCAGGTCAAGTCCTAGCGCACGGAGGGTATCAGCCGAAATTTCCTGGATGCCTTCAGCCTGAACGTCAATAACCCAAGCGTTACGTGCTGCTATCGGATCGGGCGCGGGAACACTAGTCAATTGCACAGATGTTAGGCTAGTTGGCGGTTGCAGCGTTGCTCCAACGACAAATGCCCGTATCTGTGTCGTCAGCCGTGGCCCAGTATCAGATTGATAGTGTGGGGCAAGTTCGTAAAGCGCCATCCGTCTACCACGCTGATACCCTTCACCGATGAGGCGGAGCGGTGTATTTGGTATCTCAGAGATAAATGCAGGCAGCGGCTCATATTGATCGCCATTGATGGTAACAACTGGCAAACCCGGTGCCGGTACCGGTTCGTCAATCGCCTGATCGTGGAGTTCACGCAGTACCGGGAGCGGTGAAGCATCTGCACGCAGATACAGGACAAAACGTTGCGGTTCAGTTGAACCATTCCCCTGCCATGCGATCTCTACCCCATCGGCTCGTGAGCGTAGTACCAGACCATTAGTCGGCTGCGCCAGCGTCATTGGCGTAGCCAAAGTTGTTCCCACGGCAAAGGCAACGCAGAGTAGTAAAAGATGCCGCATCGTTATTATCTCCAGATGAGAAGGTAAATGTCCTCCCCCTTCTGCACCGTGCTGTCTGGAAGCCAGCCCAGATGAGAAGGGGGTAAAATTTAACGGCTGTGTGTTTCAGCAGTGTTTGAACCCAAAGACCAACGTCGCACCAATACACCAATACCGATAGTAACAAGTGCGAAGCCGATCAAAAATGGGAGCGAACGGCTCAGATGACCACCTGTTTGCGGCAGAATTGTTGGTGTTGTGGTGATTGTGAGGGCGGCACTACTGGTATTATTATCCGTAGTAACCTCACTACTGCTGGTGCGCACGCTCGCCACATTCACATTGTCAGGGTCAGTTGGTAGGGTAAGAACCTGCGCCGTAATTTGTACCACCACCGTCTCACCGGGATTAACAACAGGCACCGTTACTGTCACCTGATTGCCATCTGATTGCGCATTACCCGCCGTTGTCGTGACCTTAATTAGACGTAGGAACGATGGCAGATTATCGAGCAGCGTGACATCATTTGCCGGTGCGCCCCCAACATTCCTGAGTGTAAGCGTATAGACGACCTCATCACCGACCTGCGCCACCGACGGCGCAACCAATTTGGTGAGCGCTAGGTCAGGCCGCACCGGCAGGATCGTCGCACTGCTCGTGTTGTTATCCGTCGTAATTTCAACACTACTGGTACGGGCAGTCGCCACGTTCCGGTTTTCGGGCGGTAGCGGTTCGGCAAGTAGTCGTGCCTGGATCGATACCACCACCTGCTCACCTGGCGCAACAACCGGAATGGTCACCTGCACCCGATTCCCGTCTAGTTGAACCGTGCCACTTGATGCATTGGCGCCGATCAGGCTGAGAAAGGCCGGTAAGGGGTCGTCAATCGTGACCTCAGTGGCCGGTGCGCTACCAATATTTCCGAGTGTGAGCGTATAGACGACCTCATCACCGACCTGCGCCACCGATGGCGCAACCGATTTGGTCAGTGCCAGATCAGTGGTGGAGGAAACAATTGTAGGAGTTGAGGTAGGTGTACTCTCGCCGCCCCCGCCGCTACCCGTCGGGGTGTTGGTTGGGGTGGGCGTGGCTCCGCCGCCCCCGCCGCTACCTGTCGGGGTGTTGGTTGGGGTGGGCGTGGCTCCACCGCCCCCGCCGCTACCCGTCGGGGTGTTGGTTGGGGTGGGCGTGGCTCCGCCGCCCCCGCCGCTACCTGTCGGGGTGTTGGTTGGGGTGGGCGTGGCTCCACCGCCCCCGCCGCTACCTGTCGGGGTGTTGGTTGGGGTGGGCGTGGCTCCACCGCCCCCGCCGCTACCTGTCGGGGTGTTGGTTGGGGTGGGCGTGGCTCCGCCGCCCCCGCCGCTACCTGTCGGGGTGTTGGTTGGGGTGGGCGTGGCTCCGCCGCCCCCGCCGCTACCTGTCGGGGTGTTGGTTGGAGTGGGCGTACTGGTTGGGGTGCTAGTCGGCGTTTGGGTTGGCGGCTCTGCCGTTGATGTCTCGGTAATGCTCATGGGCCGTTCAGCACGCACTAACCCTGTTGGCAAGACTGAGAGGGATGCCACGATGAATAACATACCTCCTGCGATAATTGGTAGGACACGCCAGATGGTCTGTCTCATAGTTGTATAACTCCTTAACGCCCGATCAGCGGTATGAAGTAGCGATATTGCTGGCTTATCGTACCACGAGAATGTAACGGACCATATTCGGTAAATGTACCATCCAGCTCGATCTCTACCAACCAGTACGAGTAGTCAATCCCTACTAGCGCCGTATGGTCGCTGAAGCGATAACTCGCACCACTTGTACTGCTGCCACGGGCCGGAATAGGAAGCGGAGTCAATAGTTGCGCTTTATCGCGGCCAGCGGTCGAACGATAGATCAGAAACCCACGAGTATTCACTTCAGCGCCGGTCGACCAGAGAATGTCCCAGCCGGTGCTCGTTGCGACCAGGTGGAACTCGGTCAGGACAACGGCGGTTGTTCCAGGAATTCCCGTCGTATCGCTCGCACTCACTGGCGTCTGTGCATTGCTTTCGCTGTCGGTGTAAGTCAACGTCGCGCTATTGGTCAGCGTGGTCGGACCGCTGGTGGTCACCTGCACGGTGATGGTGACACTGGCACTGGCCCCGGCTGCGAGCGGATTGGTGAGGGTAAAGGTCACCGTGCCGCCACTCTCGCTACACGACCCGGCCAGCGACCCAAGGCTACAGCTCTGATAACTCACTCCTGACGGCAGCGTATCGCTGATCGTGATATTGTGCGCTGGGCCTACCCCCGTGTTCGTAAAGGTCAGGGTATAGGTCAACGTCTGTCCTGGCGCCGCCGTCGTCACCCCGTCGGTCTTGCTCAGCGCGATGTTGGGCTGCGCGGGGACGGTCGTGGTATCCGTCGCCGTCACCGGCGGGCGGGCATTATTCGCGCTGTCGGTGTAAGTCAACGTCGCGCTATTGGTCAGCGTGGTCGGACCGCTGGTGGTCACCTGCACGGTGATGGTGACACTGGCACTGGCCCCGGCTGCGAGCGGATTGGTGAGGGTAAAGGTCACCGTGCCGCCACTCTCGCTACACGACCCGGTCAGCGACCCAAGACTACAGCTCTGATAACTCACTCCTGACGGCAGCGTATCGCTGATCGTGATATTGTGCGCTGGGCCTACCCCCGTGTTCGTAAAGGTCAGGGTATAGGTCAACGTCTGTCCTGGTGCCGCCGTCGTCACCCCGTCGGTCTTGCTCAGCGCGATGTTGGGCTGCGCGGGGACGGTCGTGGTATCCGTCGCCGTCACCGGCGGGCGGGCATTATTCGCGCTATCGGTGTAAGTCAACGTCGCGCTATTGGTCAGCGTGGTCGGACCGCTGGTGGTCACCTGCACGGTGATGGTGACACTGGCACTGGCCCCGGCTGCGAGCGGATTGGTGAGGGTAAAGGTCACCGTGCCGCCACTCTCGCTACACGACCCGGTCAGCGACCCAAGACTACAGCTCTGATAACTCACTCCTGGCGGCAGGTTATCGCTGATCGTGATATTGTGCGCTGGGCCTACCCCCGTGTTCGTAAAGGTCAGGGTATAGGTCAACGTCTGCCCTGGCGCCGCCGTCGTCACTCCGTCGGTCTTGCTCAGCACGATGTTGGGCTGCGCGGGGACGGTCGTGGTATCCGTCGCCGTCACTGGCGGGCGGGCATTGTTCGCGCTATCGGTGTAAGTCAACGTCGCGCTATTGATCAGCGTGGCTGGGCCGCTGGTGGTCACCTGCACGGTAACGGTCACGCTGGCACTGGCTCCGGCTGCGAGCGTATTGGTGAGGGTAAAGGTCACCGTGCCGCCACTCTCGCTACACGACCCGGCCAGCGACCCAAGACTACAGCTCTGATAACTCACTCCTGACGGCAGCGTATCGCTGATGACGATGTTGTGCGCCGCGCCTGGGCCGGTATTGGTAAAGGTGAGCGTGTAGGTCAACGTCTGCCCTGGTGCGGCGGTGCTCACCCCGTCGGTCTTGCTCAGCACGATGTTGGGCTGCGCGGGGACGGTCGTGGTATCCGTCGCCGTCACCGGCGGGCGGGCATTATTCGCGCTGTCGGTGTAAGTCAACGTCGCGCTATTGGTCAGCGTGGTCGGACCGCTGGTGGTCACCTGCACGGTGATGGTGACACTGGCACTGGCCCCGGCTGCGAGCGGATTGGTGAGGGTAAAGGTCACCGTGCCGCCACTCTCGCTACACGACCCGGCCAGCGACCCAAGGCTACAGCTCTGATAACTCACTCCTGACGGCAGCGTATCACTGATGGCGATGTTGTGCGCCGCGCCTGGGCCGGTATTGGTAAAGGTGAGCGTGTAGGTCAACGTCTGCCCTGGTGCGGCGGTGCTCACTCCGTCGGTCTTGCTCAGCACGATGTTGGGCTGCGCGGGGACGGTCGTGGTATCCGTCGCCGTCACCGGCGGGCGGGCATTGTTCGCGCTATCGGTGTAAGTCAACGTCGCGCTATTGGTCAGCGTGGTCGGACCGCTGGTGGTCACCTGCACGGTAACGGTCACGCTGGCATTGGCTCCGGCTGCGAGCGGATTGGTGAGGGTAAAGGTCACCGTGCCACCACTCTCGCTACACGACCCGGCCAGCGACCCAAGACTACAGCTCTGATAACTCACTCCTGGCGGCAGGTTATCGCTGATCGTGATATTGTGCGCTGGGCCTACCCCCGTGTTCGTAAAGGTCAGGGTATAGGTCAACGTCTGTCCTGGCGCCGCCGTCGTCACTCCGTCGGTCTTGCTCAGCACGATATTCGGCTGCGCGGGGACGGTCGTGGTATCCGTCGCCGTCACCGGCGGGCGGGTATTATTCGCGCTGTCGGTGTAAGTCAACGTCGCCGTGTTGGTCAGCGTCGCGCCGCTCGTCAACGTGATGGGTATCTGCGCCGTGATTGTAATCGAGCTGCTCTGGTTGACGCCTAGCGTGGCCGCAGCGGTATAGGTGATGATACTACCGCTCGCGCTACAGCTTCCACCGAGACTGCCGGGGGTACAGCTCCCAAACGTCAGTCCGGTCGGTAAGGTGTCGGTGATGACGATGTTGTGTGCCGGTACCAGACCCGTATTAGTAAAGGTGAGCGTATAGGTGAGAGTTTGCCCTGGC
>Ga0209162_1000646_pt1 | contig 37365 bp, 31 predicted proteins | sample YNPNPMetaG_FD_187121 | JGI IMG/M metagenome (GOLD analysis project Ga0209162, IMG submission 187121) | Anoxygenic and chlorotrophic microbial mat microbial communities from Yellowstone National Park, USA - YNP NP MetaG (SPAdes) (version 2) ...
GCTGCTGGTGCCGGTGCCGCCGGAAATGGATTTCCAGTCGGCGGCGGCCTCGCTGCTCCAGGGCATGACGGCGCATTACCTGACGCATTCCACCTGGCCGCTCAAGCCGGGCGAGACGTGCCTGGTCCATGCGGCGGCGGGAGGCACCGGGCGGTGGATCGTGGCGGCGGCGAAGCTGCGCGGCGCGCGCGTGATCGGCACGACGTCGACGCCCGAAAAGGCGAAAATCGCCCGCGAGGCGGGCTGCGACGAGGTCATCCTCTACACCGAAGATGATTTCGAGTACCAGACGAAGAAGCTCACCGGCATGCGCGGCGTCGACGTCGTCTACGATTCGGTCGGCGCCGACACCTGGGAAAAGAGCCTGAATTGCCTGCGGCCGCGGGGCATGATGGTCAGCTTCGGCAACGCCAGCGGCCCGGTGCCGGCTTTCCAGCCGCTGGTGCTCAGCCAGAAGGGGTCGCTCTTCCTGACGCGCCCGGTGCTGATGCACTACTGCGCCACGCGCGACGAACTGCTGTGGCGCGCCGGAGACGTCTTTCGCTGGGTCCTCGACGGCAAGTTCCGGCTGCTGATCGACAAGGTCTACCGGCTGGCCGACGCCGCGCAGGCGCACGCCGACCTCGCTTCCAGAAAGACGGCGGGCAAATTGCTGCTGGTGCCGTGAGGGCCGGCCTCAGCGGGGCGGCGGCGGCATGGGCACGGTCTGCCCGCCAAGTCCCGCGTAGGAGTCCTTCACGCGGATCACCTTGCCGTTGGCGAACGTGACGAAGGTGATCTTGCCGGGCGGGTAGCCGTAGACCCAGTCTTCGGTCTCCACGCCGTCGACGGTCTCGCGCCACTTGTCCCGAGGGTTGCCCAGCGCCATTTTCACCTGCTCGGGCGTCATGCCCACTTCGGCGCGGTTGGCCTTGATCGCCTCCTGGATTTCCGGCGGCAGCGTGTCGAAGTAGTTTTGCGTGGCCGAGCGGGTGTCGAACTCGAGCACCGGCTTGAGCATCTGCTTGACTTCGGCAGGCTTGATCTCGGGAGGGATCCTGCCGGGGAACACCAGCGCAATGGTGGTGCCCGCCGAGCGCGTGATGTTGCGCGACATCGGCACGGTGCGCCCGCTGGTGCCGATGCCGCCTTCGATCCGCTCGTACCACTTGCCGCGCGTGTTCAGGCCGCCGTTGATCTGGAGAATGATGCGGTCGTCCTCGATCTCGACCTTGGTGATCTGCACAAGTTCGCCGATGCGGGCCACGGCGCCGTACTCGTCGCCCTTCTCGCGCCACTCGGTCTTGTCGTAGGTGCCGTCGCTGCGGATCTGCACCGGGCGTTTGACGCGCGGGATGAACGCCTTGACGGTGGCGAACTCGGCGGTGAGGCCGCGCAGGAGCTCGATCTTCTCCTCGTCGGTGAGTTTGCGCACCGGGTCCGGCTTGCCCCGTTGCGCGGGCAGGGCAAGGCTCATGACGAAGATGAGCGCAAGCAGCCGCCTCAAGGCCGGAACCTCCCCTTTCTTATGAGACGCCCGGGGCGGCCCGGGGTTGCGTTTTCCGCCGCCACAGCCAGAGGCCCAGCAGCAGCGCGGCCAGCGCGCCCGGCAGGCCCCCCTCCACTCCGTATTCGCCACCGCTCCACAGCGGGCCGGCCTTCCATTGCAACGTATACCCTGTCAGCCCCAGTGTAAAGCCGCTGACCCGCACTCCCAACAAGGGCAGGGCCCAGTTCCAGCCGAAGTGCAGCCCGATGGGCATCCAGAGGTTCCCGGCCCTGTGGAACGCGTAACCCAGCACGAGTCCCCAAAGGCCGGTATTGAGCAGGCCGGGCCAGGTGGCGTTCGGGTTGCCGACGTGCGCCAGCGCGAACAGCACGGCGAACGGCGGGATGGTCCACCACGGGCCGAAGCGCCGCAGCAGGATCTGGAAGGCGTAGCCGCGGAACATCAGCTCTTCGCCGGCCGCGCCGAACCACAGCAGGGCCGTCACGAAGAGAAACTTGCCGGCCGAGAAGGCTATCTCCGGCTCGCTGGCGCGCTCAATGGAGGCCAGCCCGGCGGCGGCGGGCAGCAGAACCGCGGCCAGCCCCGCGGCGATGCCTGCCGCCATGCCGTCAAAAAGACTGCGGCTGCCCGACGGCCACCAGGCCAATCCAACGTCCTCCAGCCTGCCGCGCTCAAACACGCGAACCACCACCGCTGTGGCGGCAGCCGCGGCCAGGAACAGGCCGAGCGCGGCAGCCACCAGCAGGCTGTCAAACAGCCAGAACAGGATGCCTCCGAAGACCATGCCGCCTGCGCGGACGAACAGCAGGAACAGGCAGGCCCGGATGACCAGCCCGGTGAGGGAGACGCCCGGCGCCGGGGCGGCCGCGGGCGCTACCATGGACAGACCTCCGGGAGGCGGAGCCGGAAAACCGGGCAGCGGGCCGGCGGCCCGGGCATTGCACGCATCAGCCCCAGCTTACCGGATCAGTGGCCGGGGCGCTCCTGCCGTAGGATAAAAACATGGCGGTGCGGCGAATTCTGGAACTGGGCGACGAGACCCTGCGCAGAGTCTCCGCGCCGGCGGAGCACCCCGCCGAGATTGCGCGGATCCTCGGGGACCTTCAGGACACGCTGGCCGACTTCCGCGCGCGGCGCGGCTTCGGGCGCGGCATCAGCGCCATCCAGATCGGCGAGCCGCTGCGCATCATTTTCCTGGAGGTCGACGGGCGCCGTTATGAACTGGTCAACCCGGTCTATGTCGACAAGAGCGGGGAGACGTTCGAACTTTGGGACGACTGCTTCTCGTTTCCGGACCTGATGGTCCGCCTGCGGCGGCACGTGCGCGTCATCATCGAGCATCTCGATTCAAGCGGCAGGCGGCACAGGCTCGAGGCCGAGGGGGCCCTCAGCGAGCTCATCCAGCACGAGATGGATCACCTCGACGGCATCCTGGCCGTGGATCACGCGCGCAGCAGCCGCGACCTGATGACCCGGAGCGAGTGGCTGCGGCAGAAATTCCAGGCCGCTTAAGGTATTCCTTGGAATTGACGGGGACTAAGGGTACTATGGGAGCGACGGCCTCCGGCGCCCGCTGCGCACAAGCAAGTGCCCTAATTTGGGCTAAGGCAAAATAGTGGCACGCCGTTATCTGAAACCAGATTCGCCGGCGGCCGATGGAGAGGGTGTATGATCGATCGGCGGTCCGAACCGAGGATGTTGTGCGCGGACCTTGTTGACGTCCGCTGGAAAGACCAGAACGGACGAACGCGCCGGGCGGTGGCGAACCTGGAGGACATTTCGCTGTCGGGCGCCTGCCTCCAGCTCGAGAAGAAGGTTCCCGTGGGGGCCGCCATGCGCATCTCGTACGACAAAGGGGAATACGCGGGCGTGGTGCGCTACTGCATGTTCAAGGACATCGGCTACTTTGTCGGCGTCCAGTTCGAGCCAGGGTGCAAGTGGAACGAGCGCGAGTTCCGCCCGATGCACCTTCTCGATCCGCGCTCGCTGGTGCGCAAGGCCCCGCATCGGCTCAAGCCTGACTATCCCCGCCCGGGCAGCCAATAGAACAGGCTGCTGAACCCCCTCTTGTCTTGCGCCGGAAAGGCGGCGCGCGGCGGCCCGTTACAACAGCCGGCCGCCGCGCATCCCGGGTCCTGTGCTCAGAAGTCGCCTTCCTTCACATAGGGCCACGACCAGAGGATCACTTGCAGCAGCACGCTCTTGATCCAGGCCTGATGCATCTTCTCCACTTCCTCCGCGCTGGCGCCGCCTTTCTCGAGGAACGGGCGCAGCGTTGCCGTCACCGGATACAGAAGCGCCACCAGGTAGCGGAATGGCACGTTGTCGGAGCCGCGCGCGCCGTCGGTGCGGTTTTTCTTCGTGCGGTGGTGGCGCAGGCCGATCTCATGCTGGTAGTCGAGCCACGCCTGGCCGTAGTTGGCGCTGGCGGTGTCGAGGATCCACTGCCCGAAGCGCTTCCGCACGGCCTCGAGGTAATGCGCGTCGGGCTGGCCCGTGGCCGGGTCGCAAAAGGCCGAGACCAGGTGCGGGTTGGAACCCACGAAGCCGTACCAGACGTCGAGGATCTGCTCCACCTGCGGGGCGAGAATCTCCCTCGACCTGCGCAAGGCGGCGGCGTCCTCGTCGGTGAACAGCACCGTTTTCTTCAGCAGTTCGAAATCCTGCGCCGACACGGGCGAACGCGGCAGCGCAGGCGAGCCATACTCATAACCGGCAATCGCTGGTTGTGTCATGTGAGCCTCCTGTAGGGTCGGAATGAGGGATGAGGACGCGCTGGTTGGCCCGCTGCGTCTCGTCGTCGGCGGGCTCGAAATCAGGACAGTCGATGCGGAAATCCGGGACTCCGAAAGGCGCCTGCACGAAGCCGCAGAAGTGGGGAGCGGCCGTTCCGGGAAAACGGTCCGGTTCGAAATACCGGCAGTTGGTGCACATGCGGGCCACCGGGATGCAGCCCTGCTCCTGGAGCGAGCGGATCATCGCCATCAGCGCCGCCAGCAGGTGCTCCTGCATCGGGGCCGGGAGGGAGTCCACCGCGGCCAGCAGGTAATCCGGCCACTGGCTGACGGCCCCCGCGGTGCGCCGCCCTCGGACCGTCAGCCGGATGCGCGCGGCGCGGGAATCGTCCGGGTCGGGCTGCTTGGCCACCAGCCCCTTGGCCTCCAGGGCGGCGACCGCATCGCTGGCGGTGGCCGGCGTGACGGCCAGCTGCGCGGCAACCTCGGTGAGCCGCAACCCGGCCCCGCCGCGCGAGGCCAGCAGGGCGAGGATCTGCGCCTGCGTCGGCGTCAGCGACCGTCTGCCGGCGGCCTGCCAGCCGTGATGGCGAAGCACGAGCGAGAGCTTCGACAGGCCGGCGGCGATTCTTTCGGGAATGTCGCCCGGGTGCTGCATATTTAGGGCTCCTAAACAGTCAGTATGCCGGGCCTGCCTTGTCCTGTCAAGCCCGCAATCCCTTTTCCGGCGCCGCCCGGACCCGCCCGCGCCGGACGCGCGCGGGGGGAGGCGTCCGTTTCCGCGCCGGCTCTGTCGTGCGCCCGGTCGTGATACCTTTGGCGGCATGCGGAGCGATGTGCGCGTGTTGCTGACCTCGCTTGCCGTTATGGAGGGGCTGCGGGAGCTGGCGCTGGCCGTGCGCGACGGGGCGCTGGTCGGGCTGGGAACGCGGGACGAGGTGTTCGCGGCGCGGAGGCTGTGCGCGGATCTCGACCATGTGATGTTCGTCGAAGGCAGCCGCGAGGAGATCCCCTGGGCGGAAGCGTGGTTCGACCTTGTTCTCGACGAGCAGCCGGAGGCGCCGACGAGGGAGATGCTCCGGGTCCTGAAGCCCGGCGGAAGAGTGGGGCAGTGGCCGAGGGGCGACGGCTGAACGGAAGCGGCGGCTAAAACTTCCCGCCGAAACGGCCGATAACGACAGGCAGTGACGGTTCTTGTCCTGTTGCTGGCGACCCTGATCAATCCGGCGCCGGGCGACGAGCGGGCTTCCGGCCCGGGCGGCAGCATTCCGGTGGCGGAAGCCCGTCTGCTTGCCTGGCAAACGCTTCAGGGAGAGGCTTGCGTCGAAGGCGTGGTCACGATGGAGACGGGAGTTTTGAAATCCGGACCGCGGGATTTTTACGTTCAGGACAGAACCGGCGGGATCTTCGTGCAGGCCAGCGGCGGCGCAGACGTGCCGCGGGGCGCGGCGGTCCGCGCCTGTGGAAGGCCCGAATTGTATGACCAGATGGAGCCGCAGCTCGGACAGGCCAAAGTTGTCCTTCTCGGCAAGGCGCCTGTGCCCAGGCCGCTCCGGCTGAGCGTGAAAGAAGCCGTGGACGGGCGCGCCGCGGGAAGCCTGGTGAGCGTGCGCGGGGTCGTGCAAAGGCTGTCGATCGGTGAATTGAGGGACGTCCTGTGGCTTGGGGCCGGCGGGGCCGAAGTTCGGGTGTACATCCGGCGCGAGCGCGACGCACCATCCGGCATGGCCCGGATTGCGCCGGTGGGCGCTACCGTTGAGGCGACGGGAATCCTCATTCCCGAAGAGCCCAACAGGTGCCAGTTGCGGCTCCGCACCACGGGAGACCTGACGCTGGTGAGCCCGCCCGGGCACGCGGAGCTGCGCTATCTGCGGAGGGGCCTGGGCGTACTCTTGATCGGTTTCGGAGTCGCCGGGGCTTGGGCCCTCCTGTTGCGCCGGGCCGTCCGGCGGCAGACGGCCGAGATCCGGCGCCTCATGGTGGAGGCAAGGCAGTCGGAACAGGCCAAGTCACAGTTTCTGGCCAACATGAGCCATGAACTCCGGACGCCGCTGAACGGCATCATCGGAATGACGGAGCTGGCCCTGGACACAAAGCTGACCGTGGAGCAGCGGGCCTACCTGGAGGCGACCCGCAGCTCGGCGCGGGCGCTGTTGCGCATGGTGGAGGACATCCTCGACTTTTCGCGGCTCGAAAAAGGCAGGATGGAGACGCACTGCGAGCCTTTCGACCTGAGGGCGGCCGTTGACGAGAGCCTCGCCCCGCTCGCCGCGGCTGCCGAAAGAAAGGGGCTGTCCCTGGAGCTGGACATCGATGCCGCTGTCCCTCCCGTGGTTATCGGCGATGCACGCAATTTGCGGCAGGTGCTCTTTCACCTGGTTGGCAACGCGGTCAAGTTTACGCACGCCGGCATGGTCCGGCTGGCGCTGTGTGCGGAGGAGGGAGGAAAGATCCGCTTCGAAGTCTCCGACACGGGCATCGGCATTCCGCCAGAAAAGCAGCAGGAGGTTTTGCGCGCTTTCACCCAGGCCGACCCGTCCTCAACCCGCCAGTACGGCGGCGCCGGGCTGGGGCTCGCCATCAGCGAGCAACTGGTGCGGCTGATGGGCGGGCGGCTTGAGCTGGAGAGCGAACCAGGAAAGGGGACGCGCTTTTTCTTCTCGCTGCCGTTGCCGGCCGCCGAGGAAAGCCCGCAACAGAGCGGGGGGCGTGCCCAGGGCGCGCGGCCCGGCAAGCTGCGGATTCTCTTGTGCGAAGACAATCCGGTCATCGTCCGGTTTCTGGAAAGGCTGCTCAGTAGCGAAGGCTGCGATGTCGTTTGCGTCTCCGACAGCGGTTCGGCGGTTGCGCAGGCCCGCCGCGGCGGCTGGGATCTGATCCTGCTGGACGCCGATATGGCCGATGCGGAGAGTGAATCCGCAGTGCAACAGATCCGCCGCCTGGAGGAGGAATCCGGACGCGCGCGAACGCCGTTGATCGGCCTCACCACACGCTCCTTCCCCGAAGATCTGCGACCGTGCCTCGATGCAGGCATGGATGCTTGCCTGAGCAAGCCGCTGCATGTGGAGGACCTGCTCCGGGTTCTCGAATCGCTCGGAGGCCGACCGCTGCCTGCCGCGCGTTGAGTCCCCGCCGCAGGCCGGGTGTATGCTTTCAGTGATCCCGATCCTGGAGGCATGCCCATGGCTTTTGACGACCCGACGCGTCGCTCCTTTGTGTCCGGTCTGGCGGTGGCGGCATACGCTGCCGGGGCGCAACCTGCGCCGCCGTCGGACCGCGTGCGCATTGGATTGATTGGCTGCGGCGGCATCAGCGTGGCCGATTCGAACGCGTTTCTCGCGCACAAGGAGTGCGAAATCGCCGCCATCTGCGACGTCGATGACGCGATGATCGCAAAGACGCTCAAGCGTCTGGACGACCTCGGCAGGAAGCGTCCCGATGCAGTGAAGGATTTCCGCCGCGTGATCGAACGGAAAGACGTAGACGTGATTCTGAACTGCACGCCCGATCACTGGCACGCGCTGCCCACGGTGATGGCGTTCGAGGCAGGCAAGGATGTCTATGTCGAGAAGCCGCTCGCCACGACGATTTGGGAAGGACAGGTGATGCGCGATGCGGCGCGGCGCTACAACCGCGTCGCGCAGATGGGCACGCAATGGCGCAGCGGCACGCACTGGTCCGAGGCGGTGGAGATGGTGCGCTCGGGAAAAATCGGCAAGGTGCGGCAGGTGCGCTGTTTCGCGTATCTCGACTGGGTCACCGACTGCGGCAACCCGCCCGACGAGCCCGTGCCGCCGGGCGTCGACTACGACATGTGGCTCGGTCCGGCGCCGAAGCGCCCTTTCAACCGCAACCGGTTCCACTTCAACTTCCGCTGGTTCTGGGATTACGCCGGCGGGCTGATGACGGACTGGGGCGTGCACCTGGTCAACATCGCCCTTTGGGCCATGGGGCCGGAGTGGCCGAAGAGCGTCGTTGCGAGCGGCGGCAAGTACGTGTTGCAGGACAACACCGAGACGCCGGACACGCAGATCGCCGTCTACGACTTTCCCTCGTACACGCTCATCTGGGAACACTCGGTGCAGTGCGGCCTCGGCCCCGACCGCCGCGAGCACGGCGTGGTATTCACGGGCACGGAAGCCACCCTGATCGTCGACAACAGCGGCTGGGAGGTGGTGGCCGAGCCGAAGAAGCGCGAGAAGGTGGTCGAAATGCGCCGCCGCGCGCCCGCGGGCGACAACGCGCGCGTGGCCCACGCGCGGAATTTCCTCGATTGCGTCAAGACCCGGCAGCAGCCGGTGGAAAACCTCGACGTCGGCCATCACGTCACGGCGGTGGCCGCGCTCGGCAACATTGCGCTGCGCTCGAAGAGCCGCATCGAGTGGGACGCAGCGGCCGGCCGCGTCGCCGGCAATGAAGCCGCCAACGCCCTGCTGCGGCGCGAATACCGCGCCCCGTGGAAGCTGGGCTGACACGGGGGAAGGCGAAGGAGCGGCCGCGGCGCGGTCCGGAGTCTCTTTGCGAAACTCGATTCTGATGCTGCGCCTGCTGGTCTTCTGCGTCTGCTTCGGCCCTCTGGCAGCCCGGCCGGGACTGGAGGGTTGGGTGCGGTCGCCGGATGGCGCCCCGGTTCCCGAAGCCAGAATCGAGTTGCGCACGGCGGCCGGCGCGCTGATCGAATCGGTTCTCAGCGGCGAAAATGGCCGGTTCACGTTCCGCCAGGGCGCGCCGGGCATGCGTCTCGTGATCCTGAAGGAAGGCTTCAGCGTGCTCGAGGCGCCCGCCAGCCGCGGCGCCGAGTTCGTGCTCCATCCTGCGGCTCCGGCTGCCACTGTCACCGTCACCGCCCGCGCCGGGCTGCTGGAGACAACCGCGGACGCGGCCCAGCTCGTCTGGCAATCCGGGCGCGACGCCGGAGATGCGATGGTGCCGCCCACCATCGGACATCAGCTGGAGCAGGCGCCGGGCATTCTCGTACAGCAGACCACGGCGGGGCAGGTCTCGCCATTCCTGCGCGGCCTCACCGGCTACCACGTCGTGCAACTGGTCGATGGCGTCCGTTTCAACAACTCCACCTTCCGCAGCGGCCCGAACCAGTACCTGGCATTTTTCGAGCCTTCCCAAACCGAGCGCGTCGAGGCAATGCTCGGGCCGAGCGGCGCGCAGTACGGCAGCGACGGTCTGGGCGGAACGATTCAACTTCTGACCCCCGCGGCGGAGTTTTCCCATGCACCACGCTGGGAGCGCCACGGGTTTATACAGGCTGGCGGCGAGAGCGCCGACTGGAGCGCCTCCGGACATGCCGAGGCTTCACTGGCCAGGGACCGGCTGTGGCTGCTCGGCGGGGCTCATGGCGCCCGTCATCAGGATCTGCGCGCGGGTGGCGGCCTCGATTCGCACCATGTCTTCCGGCGCCTGCTGGGACTGGATCCGCAGCGGGTCCGCGCTCTCACGGGCAACCGCCTTCAGGACACGGCGTGGTCGCGCGCGGGCCTCTACGGCAAGGCGGCCGTGCGGCTCGGCGAGCGGAACCTGCTTACAGGCTGGCTTCAGCACAGCGAGGTGGGCGGCGTTCGGGGATACAAAGACCTGTGGGGCGGCCTGGGGCGGATGCAGTCGGAGTTCCGGCCGCAGACGCTCGATTTCGGCTACGCGCGCTGGGAACGGTTCGGCGGAAAGTGGTGGGATTCGATCACCGCCAACCTTTCCTGGAACCGGATGCGCGACGGGAGCATCCGCCAGGGGCTGCGATCCAACGATCCGGTGATTGTCGACGAAAGCCGCGTGCGAGTGCTCGGATGGCAAGCGCAGGCGCAACGGCGCCTCGGCCGGCATACGGCCGCCGGTTTTCAGGCGGAGTGGTACAGGGAGAGCATTGCTTCCTCGCGCTTTCAGGACAACACTCCCGCGCGGCCGTTGTATCCCGCGGCTTCCTACCGCACGGGCGCGCTGGCGGCGCACGGCAACTCGGAGCTGGCCTCGCGCCGGCTGCGCCTCGGCTATGGAGCGCGGTGGACCAGCGTGCGCTTTCGCTCCCGCGCCGAGCCTCGCTTCGGCGTTCCGGAGGCAGACCTGCGCTTCCCGCAGTGGACATGGAACGGAAGCGCTGTCTGGCGCGTGGCGCCGCAATGGGCGCTGCAGGTGGCTTCGGGCCTCGGTTTTCGCGCGCCGAACCTGAACGACCTGGGCGCCCTCGGGCTGAACGATCTCGGCTATGAGATCCCTGTTCGCGACGCGCTCGACTGGAAGCCGCTGCTGGCCACCGATGCCGGCGAGACGGCGGTGTCGAAAGGCACGGCTCTGCGCGTCCTCGTACCGGAACGGCTCAGGAACGTGGAGGCAGGCTGGCGCGGGGCATGGGCGGGTTTCGAGGCCCGGGCGCAAGTGTTTTATGCGCGGCTCGAGGATCCCATCGTGCGGCGCACGCTGCTTTTCGACGCCGCGCGCGTGCCCGATTCGCTGGCGGGCATCCCCGTAACCCGGTTGCCGCAGACTCCACAGCAAGCCGCCCAGGGCGTGGTGGCCGTGTCGACCCCATTCGACCCGCGCGCGGTGAAAGCCTTTGTCAACGACGGGCTGGCCGACTACCGTGGTGTCGAAACGCTGTTCCGGTGGCGCGTCAACTCGCGCTGGTCCGCCCGCGGCGCCTGGTCCTTTCTCGCCGGCAACGACCTTCAGCCTCACCGCCCCGTGCGGCGGCTCCCGCCCCAGGCCGGACACTTCGCGCTGCGCCGCGATTCCGGCCGCCGCTGGTGGGCCGAGGCAAGCCTCCTTGCGGCGGGCGCGCAGCGCCGGCTCAGCGGCGGCGATCTGGACGACGAGCGCATCGGCGCCGCATTCAGCCGCCGCGACATCCGCAGCTTTTTCACTGCCGGCCGCATGCAGCCCTTCCTCGATGCGCAGGGCCGCTTCATTCCCACCGGGGAAACAGCCGACCAGGCAGCCTTGCGCGTGCTTCCTCTCTCGCGCGCTGGCGCCGACACGCAGCGCGTGCCGCTGTTCACGGCAACGCCCGGCTGGGCGCGCCTCGATCTGCGCGCCGGCTGGACGGTGAGCGAATTCTGGTTGTTGCAAGCGGGCGTGAGCAATCTCTTCGACCGCAACTTCCGCGTGCACGGCTCGGGCATTGATGCGCCGGGCCGCTCGTTCCTCCTTCAGGCCACGCGGCGCTGGTGAAAGCTCTTGGCCCGCCGGGGCGGCATTCTGTGAGAAAATCCACGTCTTCAGGCCATGAAAAGACTCCTGTGCATCTCGCTGGCAGCGCTGTTGTGCGCACCGCCTGTCGCCGCGCAACAGGCTGCCCCCCGCGCGCTCACCGTCGAATGGATCATGCAGGGCCCGGCGCTCTATGGATACGCGCCGCGCGCCGTGCGCTGGAGCGGCGACGGGCAGCGCGTCTATTTCGAGTGGAAGCAGGCTTCCGAGCCGCCCGAGAAAGAATACTCCACGTGGGTGGTGAATCGTGACGGCTCGGGGCTGCGCCGCCTCAGCGAGGAAGAAGCGCTCGAAGCGCCGCCGGCGCGGGCTTCGGAGTCCGCCGACGGTACAAAGGCCGTTTTCGCGCGCGAGGGCGACATCTACCTCTATGACTATGTCTCCGACCGGGTGCGGCGGCTGACGCGCACGTCCGACGCCGAGTCCTCGCCGCGGCTCACCCGCGACGGCAAGCGCGTGTCGTTCGTCCGCGGAGGGAACCTGTATGTGCTGTCGCTCGAGTCGGGCGCCATGGAGCAACTCACGAACATCCTCGCTCCCGGGCAGCCGGACCCGGCCGAGGAGCGAAAGGGCACGGCAAGCCAGGAATACCTGAAGAAGGAGGAGCGTGCGCTGCTCGAGGCGGTGGAAAAGCGCGCCCGGCAACGCGAGGAGCGCGAGCAAAAGCGGCGGAAGGAAAACCCGCGCAAGCCGTTGCGCCTCTCGCAAAGGCAGTCCGTTTCGGACCTGCTCCTGTCCCCGGACGAGAAATACATATTGGCCGTCATTGCCGAGCGGCCGCAGGAGGCAAAGACCGCGCTGATGCCTCTCTACGTGACCGAGACCGCCTACACCGAGACGCAGCCCACGCGGACCAAGGTGGGCGACTTGCAGCCGCGCCAGCGGATGGCGCTGATCCAGGCCGACAATGGCGAGGTGCGGTGGCTGGATCCCGGCATCAAGACAACGCGCGACGGCAAGGAAACGGAGCGTCCGGTCATGCTGTTGAATCCCCAATGGAGCGAGGATGGCGCCCGCCTCGCCGTACTGGGCCGCGCCTCGGATTTCAAGGATCGCTGGGTGTTCGCCGTCGAGGCCGAGACGGCGAAGCTGCGGCCGCTTTTCCATCTGCATGACGATGCGTGGGTCGACGGCCCGGGAGCCCAGTCGCTCGGCTGGCTCCCCGGCGGGCGTGAAGTATGGTTCCAGGCGGAGTGCGACGGCTGGTCGCACCTGTACGCGGCCGATTGGGACACGGGGCAGGTCCGCGCCCTGACAAGCGGGAAATGGGAAGTAAAACGCGCCGAACTGTCGAAAAACAGGCAGTATTTTCTGCTTGTTTCCAGCGAGGAAAGCCCGTACGAGCACCATCTGTACCTGATGCCCGCCGCCGGCGGCCCGCGCACGCGGCTGAGCAGCGCGCCGGGCCTCTACGACGGGGAGCTTTCCCCCGACGGGGCGCGGATTGCAGTGATCCACAGCCGCACCAACCAGCCGCCGGAGCTGTACGTGACGGACGCCCGGCCGGGCGCGGCCATGCGGCGCGTGACCGTTTCCCCGTCTGAGGAATTCACAAAATATCCGTGGATTGACAAGCCGATCGTGGAAATTCCCGCCCGCGACGGCGCCAGGATTCCCGCCCACATTTACAAACCGAAAAACCGGAAAAAGGGCGGGCCGGCGGTGATTTTCGTCCACGGGGCCGGATATCTGCAAAACGTGCACCGCGGCTGGTCGAACTATGCCCGCGAAATGATGTTTCATCACCTGCTGATGGAGCGCGGCTACATCGTGCTCGATCTCGACTACCGCGGCTCGGCCGGCCACGGGCGCGACTGGCGCACCGCCGTCTACCGCCACATGGGCGGCAAGGATCTCGACGACCAGGTGGATGCTGCCAGGTGGCTGGCCACCGAACACGGCGCGGACCCGAAGAGGATCGGCATTTACGGCGGCAGTTACGGCGGCTTCATCACGCTGATGGCGATGTTCACGCAGCCGGGCGTGTTTGCCGCAGGGGCCGCGCTGCGGCCGGTGACCGACTGGGCCCACTACAATCACCCGTACACGGGCGCCATCCTCAACCTGCCCCAGGACGATCCGGAAGCCTACAAGCGAAGCTCGCCCATCTATCACGCCGCCGGCCTGCAAGGCGCGTTGCTCATCTGCCATGGCATCGCCGACGCGAACGTGCATTTCCAGGACACGGTGCGGCTGGCGCAAAAGCTGATCGAGCTGGGCAAGGAGAACTGGGAAGTGGCGATCTATCCGGTGGAGGACCACGGCTTCGTGCACGCTTCCAGCTGGACGGACGAATACCGCCGCATCCTGAAACTGTTTGAGACGAATTTGCGGAAGTGAAGCGCGCCGGCCGCGCTTTATTCGGACCCGAGCCGCAGAATCGCGCGGCGCAACGCTTCATCGTGCCGGAGGCTCCGCAGGTATTCCGCTTCCCCGCGCGCGGACCGCACCTGTTCGTGCCCGGCAAGGCGGCGCCGCACGGAGGCGGGCCAGCTTGCAGTGGCCAGACGCCGGATGTGGAAGCGGTCCCAGGCGCCGCGCGGCGCGCCCTCCGGCTCCCATACCATGGGGCTCGCGGCGAGGCGGCGCAGGCGGGCGGCGGACGTGCGCGCGCCCGGCCGGGCGGCGAGGCGGGCCTCTTCGCGCAGGGTCAGCCGTTCGATCTCCGGATCCACGGGGCGAAAACCGAGCTTGCGGTAGAACCAGAATGCGCCGGACCCGATCGCCTCTTCGTTGTCGTGCCCGATCTGATAGGGATCCAGCCGGAACACGGACACGCCGAGCATCTGGCGGCACAATTTCAGAATTTGCGCATAAATCCAGGCGGTTTCTCCCTCGCGGAACGTGTAATACAGGTTGAAGCCGACCTCCGCCTGCTCGAAGAACGAAAGCACCTCGACGTAGCCGGCGGGCACGCCGTTCTTGAAAAACATTCCTGCGTGGTAGGCGCGCAGCGGCAGCCGCGCTTCCTCGCGGATGCCGAAAAACAGGATTTCCAGGCCGCGGCCGGGACGGACGCGATGCACGCTGCGCGGGTCCCGGTGGTTGAATCCGTGCAATTCGCGGTAGCGCACGGCGGACGTGTCATGGATCAGGGCAAGCAGCGGGCGCGCGTCGGCGGCGGCGAGGCGTTGCACCGGCAATGGCGGTCCGTCGAGTTCGTTCTGAATGCGGACATCGCTGCGGCGCAACAGCGGCGCGCCGTGGAAAAACGTGGCCGGGCCAGTGCGCGTATGAGTGCGGGCAGCGAATGAATCGCCCACCTGCCACCCAAGCATGATCTTCGCCGCGTCGTAGAGCTCGGCGCGGCGCTCGGGCGGGCCGGGGAGGCGCTCAAGCCGGCCGAGAAGCCACTGGAGCGCGGTCTGCCCCGGTTTTCGCACGCGGTCGATCCAGGCTTGCGCCGGGAAATGCGCTTCCACGGGCCACTCCTCGCGCGCGGCGGGCAGGATGGCCGCCAGCAGCGGCCCGAAGCCGTCCGGCTCGGGGCAATCGTCCCAGGAAACCTCGATGGCATTTCCGTGCCGGGCCGCCAGCTGCCGCGCCGCTTCGTAAGAAAACACGGCCGTCACGGATGTTCCGGCGATGCCCGACACTTCGGGTTCCTCCATTTCCGCGGGGACTTCGCCCAGAGCCGCGACCCTCCGGCGGAAATCCTTGAGGACGGCGTCGCACATCCGCGCGACATCCGCGCTATGAGGGTACGCCCGCAGAAAGAGCAGGTCTTCGTGCAGACGGATCAGCTGTCCGGGCTCCGGGAATTCTGTGGCGGCGATCTGTTCCAGCAGACCAGCGAGCGGCGCGGGGTCCTCCCCGTAGCGGCGTTTCCAGCCGGCGAGTTCCTCCAGCAGCGGATGCATCCCGGGCAACCAGCTTATCTCAGCGGGCGGGCGCGGGCTTTGCCGCCCGCGCGGGCCCGGGTTTTGCAGACGCAGGTTCTGCAACTTTCAGGATCCGGTCGGCGGCCACGTTTTCGAGCGTCTGTCTGGCGCCGCTCGGCCAGACGATTTCCACGGTGCGGATTTTGTCCTCCGCGCCAAGGCCGAAATGGACGCGGCGGTCGCTCGAGCCCATGAAACCGACGCTGACTGCCACATGGTTGTAAAGCGCGCGGCCCGACGCGGTGACCACCTTCACTTTCGCCCCGATGGCGTCGCGCGGGCTGCGGCGCCCGGCGAGCTCCAGGAGCAGCCAGTGGCGGCCCGGGACGCCGCCGTTGAGCAGGATGCGCGGCCGGCGGTTCAGGCTGGTGACGATGATGTCCATCCAGCCGTCGTTGTTGAGATCGGCGAAGGCCGAGCCGCGCTGGAAGCCTTTTTGCAAAAAATCCGGGCCAAGTTCCGCCGAAACGTCGATGAAATTCCGCCCCTCGATGTTTTCAAACATCGTGTCGTTTTGCGGGGAAAGCTCGTTGAATTCGTCCACGTCGCCGTTGGAGGAATAGATGTCTTTCCAGCCGTCGTTGTTGTAGTCGATGAAGCCGTTGCTCCAGCCGGAGTAGGGGCGGCTCAGGAACGTGATCCGCGTGGGCGTGGAGACCAGCTCGAAGGCCTCGCCGGTGTTGCGCAGCAGCCCCCAGATCTGCGAGCGGAGGTTGTTATAAAAGATGTCGACGCGGCCGTCGTTGTCATAGTCCTTCGCGTCGCAGCCCATCGAGGAGCCCGCCTGCGCGTTTTCGTTGTAGGCGACGCCGAGTTGCAGCCCCGCCTCTTCGAAGTATTTCCCCTGCCTGTTGAGAAAGAGAAAGTTCGGGTCGGTGTCGTTGGCGACGAAAACATCCGGCCAGCCGTCGTCGTTGAAATCGGCGATGGATACGCCCATGCCCTTGCCCGGCGCCTCGTTCAGCCGCACCTTTTCCGTCACGTCGGCGAATTTTCCGTTTCCGAGATTGCGGAACAGCTGGTGGGGCACGCTCGGGTAGCGGCGGGGGTCGCAGTAGAGATCCATGTCGCTCATCGCGCAGCGGTGGTCGGTTTCCGGCGACCAGAAGGTGTAGTTGGAGACGAACAGGTCGAGCCAGCCGTCGCGGTCGTAGTCAAACCAGGCTGCAACGACGCTGAGCAGGTTTGCCGGCTTCGTCCCGATGCCGGAGGCGGCGGTGACGTCGCGGAACGTGCCGTTTCCCATGTTGCGGTACAGCACGTTGCGGCCCGCGGTGGCGATGAACAGATCGGTCCAGCCGTCGTTGTCATAGTCGCCGGCGGCGACGCCGAAGTTGAAGTCGAGATCCTTGCCGGTCAGCCCCGCCCGTTCCGTGACGTCCTCGAACGTGCCGTCCGGCTTCTGCCGCAGCAAAAGGTTGTAGAACGACGGGTCCGTGCGCTTCCGCTCCGGGAACCGCGCGCCGTTGGTGAAGAAGATGTCAAGCCGCCCGTCGTTGTCGTAGTCGAGCACGGCGATGCCGCCGCACATCGGCTGCGGGAACCACTTGCGGCCGTACAGGCTGTTGTTGGAGACGTACCGGAAGGGCCAGTTGGCGGCCACGTCGCGGAACACGGGGCGCGCCGGCGGCGCCGGGGCGGGCCCGGCGGGAGCGAGAGGCGCGCGCCAGACAGTGATGGCGGCCCCCAGGACCATCAAGGCCGCCCCGCGTCGTCGCCACGATCCAATGCTCTTCACAGCGGATGCCCCATCGTGCCGAAAAGGCCGTGCCTGCTGCCACCATCTTGCCGGGCTGACCCGGCGCAGCGCAATCCTGCCCGAGCCGACCGCGGCGCCGCCTGCCGCGAGGTCATGGCGCCGGCGGCAACGGAAATCTCAGGTTTTCGAGAAGCCATTCCCGTTGCTGGCGCACTGCGTGCTTCAGCTTTTCCACCAGCTCGGCGCGCCGGTCGTAGAGCCGGTAGCCTTCGCGCGGGCGCAGGTAGCCGCGCGCCTTGGGCTCCTGCCGGAACAACGCCTCCTCGCCCATTTCCTCCGCCATGCGCTCGTAGCGGCTCCGGTTCTCGAGCAGCGCCTTCACCAGCAGCGGCAGCACGATCGAGTAGTCGCACTGCATCGACTCGGTCGTCTGCTGGTAATGGTCCTTGTCCACTTTCCCCCAGGTGACCGCTTCGGCCGGGAAGCAGGACGACAGCGAGCCGTCGGTGACGGGTGCGCTGACGATCTGAACGTCGAACAGGTAGCCGCGGATCTCCGGCAGGCCGAGCAGCTGGCTCAGCGCCGGCTCCGGCTGGAGGTTGAAATTCTTCGGCACGCCCCCGCCGAGGATGATCGTTCCCATGGCCCTGGTTTCCGATTCGAACAGGCCCCAGTAGTGGAACGCGCAGCTTTCGAACACCTCGAGATGGATGTCCAGATCCAGGTCGTAGCGGTCGATGAGCCCGGCTTCGCGCATCGCCCAGAGGCGGAGGGAATTGAGGAACACGCTGCCGTCCCCGGGCGCGCCGACGAAGACGGGAATCGCCATGCGGGCGCAGGTGGACAGCAGGCCGGGGGCGACGCCGGAGGCCTTTTCCATGGCCCCGTACCACAGGCCGAGCTTGTAGCGGAGCTCGGTGCCCGACATCCGTCTCTGAAACTCCGGCCTTTGGAGAAGCGCGGAAAGAAACCGGTCCTGGTCGTTCAGCACATCGTCGTCGAAGGCCATGTCGGCGACGCGGATGATGCGCTGCTCTCGCAGGGCGCCGTCGTCGCCGAAAATGGGGACTTCGAATACGCAGTCGCGCCTGCCCGGAAGGGCCCGGTGGCCGTCGTGGTAGCAGACGGCGTCCGTGGTCGAAACATAAGCGATCCATCCTGTTTCAAGCAGCGGGATCAGCCACGCCTGGTGCTGGCCGCTCACCGTGACCGGCCCGGCGACGGAAACCGTCAGCGGGCAGCCCATCCCGATGGCCGTGTCCAGAATCGAATAGATCCGCCGAAGGTAGGCCCCGCCGAACGCGGGCAGGCAGTGGCGCATCAGCTCGTCGAGGGAATGCACCTCGTCGACCCGTCTCGTGCGCACAGTTTTCCTGTGTTGCTGTTCCATTTTTCTCTTTCAGCAGCGTTACATCCTGCAAGCTAGCAAAAATGCTTGTCGCGCCGCAATTTCCGCCTCCGGCGCCCGCCCGGCCCGGCCGGGGCGGGGCGGGGTGGCGGGCGCCGCGGCCGCGTCCTGCGGAGCCGGGGATTTCACAGATTTAAAACACAACAGACACAGAACTGTGAACAGCCCTTGTTACCGTGGCAGCGTATGCAGAAACGCCAGGTGGGGAGTCTTTTCTTTGCCGCTGCCATGTTGGCGGCCGTGGCCTTTGCGCAGGTGGACCGGAGCCGTCTGAACGGCCAGGTGCTGGATGAGTCCGGGGCCAGCATCCCGGGCGCCAAGGTTTCCATTGTGAACCCCGAGACCGGATTCAGCCGGGAGACGGAGACAACCAGCGACGGTCTCTTTGTTTTTCCGGCAGTGCCGGTCGGCACCTACGATGTGTCGGTAACAAAAGACGGTTTCACCCCGGCCAAGGCGACGGGCGTTGTGCTCGCTGTCGGCCAACAGCGAAACCTGGACTTCCGGCTTCAGGTGGGCACGGTGGCCACGGCGGTCGAGATCCAGGCCAATGCGACGCCGCTCGAGCAGACGTCGGCGGACCTGGGATCCGTGGTCGGTTTCCGCCAGATCAAGGACATCCCGATCAACGGGCGCAACTGGAGCTTCCTGATGGCGCTGGCCCCGGGCGCGATCAACACGGGCGACGGCACGCAGAATTCGATCCGCTTTTTCGGCCGTTACCGCGATGAAAACTACTGGACCTTCGACGGCGTGGACGCCACGGGCATCAAGGACCCGCGCCAGGAAGGCGCCCTGCGGCTGGTCATTTCACTGGATTCGATTTCCGAATTCAAGGTGAATTCCTCAAGCTATACGGCGGAGACAGGCACCGGCGCGGGCGCGCAAATCAACCTCGTTTCCCGCTCGGGCACCAACGAGTTCCATGGCGGCCTGTTCTGGTTTGTGCGCAACGACCGTTTTGACGCGCGCCGCCCGTTCGACCCGAGCGACAACCCGGACTTCCGGCTGAACCAGTTTGGCGGCAACCTGGGCGGCCCCGTCGTGCGAGACCGCGCGTTTTTTTTCGTGAACTACGAAGGCTTGCAGCAGAGGCTCGGCCAGGCGGCCGTGAACGGGCTGGTGCCGAGCGCGCTGCTCCGGCAGCGGGTGGCGGCCACTTCGCCGGCTCTCGCAAGTGTGGTGAACGCTTACCCGGTCGGAGGGACGCCAACCTCCGACCCGCTGGTCGACCGTTTTACCGGCGTGTTTCGCAACCGCTGGGAGGAGAACGCGGGCACGGTGCGCATCGACCACCGGCTGAATTCGAACCACCTGCTCTTTTTCCGCTTCAACACGACCGACGGCAATTTCAACGACCGCCGTTCGGGGCTGCTGGAATACCGCGAAAGCTTTGTGCGGCCGACCAACGCCACGGCGCAGTGGCAGGCGGTGCTGTCGCCGCGGATCGTCAACGACTTCAAGTTCGGCTTCAACCGCAGCGCGCTGACGCGCCCGCAGACGGGCGTGCTGCGGGAGGCGTTCACCGTGCCGGGATTGACGACAACGCAGGCCTCTACAGCAATCTACGAGAAGCCGAATTCATGGACCTACGCCGACAACGTGAGCTGGCAGCTCGGCCGGCACACCGTGAAATTCGGCGGCGAGGCGCGGCGCATCCAGCTCAACGCGGGCGACGACGGCTCTGTGTCGGTGCGCTACGCCAACCTCGACGCTTTCATCAACAACCGTGTGGACCGCTTCGAGATGGCCGGCGTGCTGCCGATGTTCGGCGGGCGGCGCACGCTGTGGCAAGGCTATGTGCAGGATGAATGGCGGGCGATGAAAAACCTCACGCTGAGCCTGGGCGCGCGCTATGAATACTACACGGTAATGACCGAGGTCAACGGCCGGGGCCGCGTGTTCGACAACATCCGCTGCGCGGGCTGGTGTCCGCAAGGCTCTCCCTGGTATTTCCCGGACAAGAACAATCTGGCGCCGCGCTTCGGCTTCGCCTGGGCAATGACGCAGAAGACGGTGCTGCGCGGCGGCTATGGCATCTATTACGGGCCGGGGCAGCAGGATGACGTGACGGCGGCGGTGGACAGCGAGCCGGAGCGGTTCCAGCTCACGGCGGCGCAGCGGCCGGGGCTGACGTATCCGATCACGCCGTTCCTGGGCGAGGCTCGGTCGAGCGGCTTCCAGCCGCGCGCCTTGCAACGCGACCGCCGCGATTTCTACTCGCAGCAGTGGAGCCTCTCGGTCCAGCGCGAGCTGCCCGGCTCGTTCGTGTTCCAGACGGCCTATGTGGGCAACCGCGGCTCGAAGCTGTTCGGGCGCGACCGCGTGAACACGTTCATCCCCGGCACCTCTGTGCGCCCGCTGCCGGCGTTCGCCGACGTCGACCGGAAGGTGAACTACAACAACAACACCTTCCACGGCTGGCAGAATTCGCTTCAGCGGAACTTCACCCGCGGGTGGCTGTTCCAGATCCAGTACATGTACTCGAAGGCGATCGACGACAACGCGGGCTCGGGCGACGGGGCGGAAATCATGATCGCAAGCTGCCGGCGTTGCGAGCGCGCAGTGTCCAATTTCGACATCCGCCACACGGCGACCATCAACTCCATCTACGAGCTGCCATTCGGGCCGGGCCGCGCGCTCGGGCCGAAGTCGGGCTTCGCCGGGCGGCTGCTGGAGGGCTGGGACCTGTCGGGTGTTTTCACGGCGCGCACGGGACAGCCGTTCAGCCCGGTGCTGGACCGCGCCACCGCGGACGTGCCCGATGGCAACGCGCGCAACCAGCGGCCGAACCTGACGGGCGCGCCGCTGTACCCCGATGTCAAGACGCCGGACCTGTGGGTGAACCGCGCCGCCTTTGCCGCGCCGGCGCGCGGCACATGGGGCAACGCGCCGCGCAACATCCTGCGCGCGCCCGGCCTCTGGCAGGCCGACGTGGCCCTCAACAAGCGGACGAAACTGGGCGAGCAGTTCTCGCTGGACTTCCGCGCCGAGGCGTTCAATGTGTTCAACCGGGCGCAGTTCGGCACGCCGGTGAACAACTGGTCGCGGTCGGACTTCGGCCAGATCCGCTCCACCGCCAACGACGGCGCCACGGGCTTCGGCACGAGCCGGATGCTGCAATTCATGCTGCGGCTGAACTTCTGAGGGGCGCTCCCTGCCCCAAAACGCGCGCCCGCCGTGCGGCCACGCGGGCCGGCGGCGGGCGCAGCACGTTTTCATAATGAAGAGAAGATGTTTCAAACGTCCCGCCTGATTCCTGTCGCGGCGCTGGCCGCGCTGGCCGGAGCGGCCCTGCTGCCGGAGCCTGTTGCGGTGAAACCCGCCGTTGTGACCGAGAGCGCCGGCAACGACGCCGACGACCCGGCCGTCTGGATCCACCCGAAGGCCCCCTCGCGCAGCCTCGTCATCGGCACGAACAAGGCCGCGGCCCCGCACGGCGCGCTGGTGGTTTTCGGGCTGGACGGCAAGACGCGGCAGCGGATCGACGGGCTGGACCGCCCGAACAACGTGGACGTGGAGCACGGCCTGAAGCTGGCCGGGCGGCGGGCCGACATCGCCGTGACGACCGAACGCTACCAGAAGCGCCTGCGCGTGTTCCGGATCGACGAAAAAACGGGAATGCTCGAAGATGTTTCCTCGGGCGGCGGCATTCCGGTGTTCGAAGGCCGCGAAGGGCGGGGCAGGGAGCCGATGGGCATTGCGCTCTACCTGCGACCGCGGGACGGGGCGGTGTTCGCCATCGTCTCGCCGAAAGAGGGGCCGCTCGACGGCTATCTGGAGCAGTACCTGCTCGAGGATGACGGCGCGGGAAAGGTGAAAGGCCGAAAGGTGCGCGAATTCGGCGCGTTCTCCGGCGCGGGGGAAATCGAAGCCGTGGCCGTGGACGACGAGCTCGGCTACGTCTATTACGCCGACGAGGACGTCGGCATCCGCAAGTACCACGCCGACCCCGATCACCCGCTGGCGCGGAAGGAGCTGGCGCTGTTCGGTCGCGCCGGCTATGAAGGCAACCGCGAGGGGCTGGCGATCTACGCGACCGGCAAAGGCAAGGGATATCTGATTTCCACCGACCAGGTGAAGGGCAACAGCCGGTATCTGCTGTACCGGCGCGAGGGGACGGCGGCGGACCCGCACGATCATTCCGGGGTGGTTGCCGTGATCGAGGGCGGCGCCGACTCCACCGACGGCATTGAAGCCGTCTCTCAGGCGCTGGGGCGCGCATGGCCGAAGGGCATGCTGGTGGCGATGAACAGCGCGGGGAAGAATTTCTTTCTTTACAACTGGGCCGAAATTGAAGCGGCGCTGCGGCGGCGCTGATCAGTAGTACTCGATGGCCGGTTCGCGCGGCGAGACGCCGTCGGGGTTGTTGACGCGCGCGCCCGGCGGCGGGGGAACGTCGCCCCTGAGCAGCGGGTCGTTGGTTTCGCGCATCCACTCCTCCATCAGGCGGCGCCAGTGCTCGGCCTCCTTTGGATTCTCCGCCAGCACGTTGCGCGATTCGGCCGGGTCGAAGACGAGGTCGTAGAGCGCTTCCTGGTCGAGTTGCCGCGCGCCCCAGTTGTGTTCGAGCCAGACGGACTTGCTCGGGCCGTCGTCGCAGTTGGGCAGCACGGGCGTGCGCTTCGGCCCGAAGCGGCGGACGTAGGACCAGCGGCGCGAGCGGATGGCGCGCTGCGGCTCATAGGCGGCGTGGAAGGTGACTTCGCCGGTGAGCCACTCGCGGATTTCGCTCTTCTCGCCGCGGATCAGCGGCATCAGCGAGCGGCCCTCGAGCCAGCCTGGCTTGGGAATGCCCGCCACCTCGCACAGGGTGGGGAAGAGGTCGATCTGGGAGACCAGCGCGTCGCTGACCTTGCCGCCGGAAAAACCGCCTGGACCGCGCATCATGAGCATGACGCCCATGCCGTGGGCGTTGAGATTGCATTTCATGCGCGGGAAGGCGATGCCGTGATCGGTGGTGACGATGACAAGGGTATTCGATGCGAGCCCGGAACGTTCGAGGGCTTCGAGCACGGCGCCCATGGATTGGTCGAGCACGCGCGCCGATGCGTGGAAGGCGGCCATGTCCCGCCGCGTTTCGGGCGTGTCCGGCAGCGGGGACGGAGGCAGCACGAAGCGGGGATCGTCCCGGGGGCCAGGCACGGGGAATTCGCGGTGGGTTTCAAAGAAGCCGCAAGAGAGGAAGAAGGGTTCCTTCGGGCGCGAGAGGAGGAATTCGGCCGCTGCGCCCGCGACGTCGGGGCCGCGGTTGGTTTTCGTCTTGAGGATGTTCTCGTAGCCGAGTTCGGCGACGCGGCCGGCGGCGGTTTCGTGCTGGACGCCGCTCAACACCGTCAGATAACCCTGGCTGCGCAGATAGCGGGCGAGGTGGCGCGAGGGATCGTTCAGGCGGAAGCCGCGGTGGGCGAGGCCGAGCATCCCGCAGGAGTGCGGAACCATGCCGGTGAGCAGCGCCGCGCGGGAAGGGGAGCAGGTGGGCGCGGCGTCGAACGCCTGGCGGAAGAGCACCGCCTCGGAAGCGAACTTTTGCAGGTTTGGGGTGGGCACGGCGTGCCCGTAAGGCTGGACATAGCGCCCGGTGTCGTGCGAGTGCAAATACAGAATGTTGACGGATCCGGCCGGCGCTCGCGTGCGAAGCGCCGGGGCGGCGGCCAGCAGGCGGCGGCGGGTGAAAGATGCATCCATGGGCGCAAACCTCGCCGCTCATGCTATCCGAGCGCCGGGTCAGGCGGCAAGCGCCAAAATGACCTCAGAATGTTTGAAACAAGCCCGGGGGAAAACGGGTGCCTTCGGGGCGCTGCCGCGGAGGGCCGGCCGCGCTCACCGGAGCCGGAATTTCTTCATCTTGTATCGCAGCGTGTCGCGGGTGATTCGGAGGAGCCTGGCCGCCTGCGTCTGGTTGCCGCCGGTCTTCTCAAGGGCGGCTACGATCAACCGGCGTTCGTTTTCCTCGAGGCTCAGGCCTTCGGGCGGCAGCTCGGCCGGCGCGTGCGCCGCCGCCGGCTGCGCGGCGGGCGCCGACTCGATGCGGCTGATGCTGCGCGGCAGGCTGGCCGGGGTGATGTAGTCCGAGTCTTCGAGGATCATCGCCCGCTCGATGGCGTTGCGCAGCTCGCGGACATTGCCCGGCCAGTCGTGGGCCAGCAGCATGCGCATCGCTTCCTGCGAGATGCCGGCCATCTTGCGCTTGAATTTCTTGTTGTAATGCTGGACGAAGAAACTGGCCAGCGCGGCGATGTCCTCGGGCCGTTCGCGCAATGGCGGGATGGTAATGTGGATGACGTTGAGGCGGAAATAGAGGTCCTGCCGGAAAGCGCCTTCCTTCACCGCGTCGCGCAGGTTCTTGTTGGTGGCGGCGATGACGCGGAGGTCGAGATTGATGTCGCGCAGGCCGCCCAGGCGCCGGAAGCTCTGCTCCTCGAGCACGCGAAGCAGCTTGGCCTGGAGCATCAGCGGGATCTCGCCGATTTCGTCCAGGAAGAGCGTCCCCTTGTCGGCCAGTTCGAAGATGCCCCGCTTCTGCGCCCGGGCGTCGGTGAAGGCGCCCTTCTCGTAGCCGAACAGCTCGCTTTCCAGCAGCGTCTCCGGGATGGCCGCGCAGTTGATGGCGATGAAGGGCTCCGAGGCGCGGAGGCTTTGGTAGTGCAGGGTCTTGGCGATCAGGTCCTTGCCGACGCCGTTTTCGCCCTCGATGAGGATGGTGGAGGCCTCGCTGATGGCCACGCGGCGGACGAAGTGGAGCACTTCGCGCATGGCCGGGCTTTCGGCGATGATCTCGTGCCGCTGGGATTCGACTTCCGTGCCCACGTCCTTGATCGTGGCCAGGAAGCCTTCCAGCGAGCCGTCAGAGGAGCGGAAGGGAGTGGTCTTCAGCACCACCAGGCGCTCGAAACCGCTGGCCGTGTGCAGCCGGACGGCGCCGTTGGCGCCGTTGAGCTGAACCAGGCCCGCGTGCAGGCCGCAGCCGGGCTCGCATTCCTGGCAATGGAACATCTGCCGGCAATCGCGCCCCACCAGCTCCTCGGCGGATATGCCGAGCAGTTGTTCGGCGGCGGCGTTGACCCCGCGGATGACATGGTCCTTGTCGTAGAGGACGAGGGCGTCGGAGACGTTGTCGAAAATCTGGATCAGAACTTCGGGGTTCTGCCATTCGGTGTTGAGCTTCGCCATATCGCCCTGCGTCATCTTAATTGTAGACCGTAGAGGAGAGTTTCGGGGCACGATCGCTCCCGGATTGGGGCAATTGCCCCAGCGAGGGCGATATAACGGCGCGGGACGCGGGGCAGTGCCGCCCGTAGTGGCGGAAATCTCTTGCAAATTCACCCATTTCTTGCCATGGAGCGCCGCCGGGCCGGTTGGACTCTGGATTGCAAGGGTGTGCATTGGATGCGCGGTTTCCGGCATGAATCGGGTTTCGGAGGCCGGGCGAAAGTGGGTTCGGAATGCGGATCGTTGCCGTTCCTGCGAGGTCGGTATGCCGGCAGCGGCGACAGGTAACAGCGGTGGAAAGGACTTGCGGTCCGGGACGACGGCGATGGGATCGATCCAGGTCAGCCTGACTGACGCCAACCGGGCGCAGGCGCTTTGCGCGCTGCTCGAGCGGAGCACGCAAACACCCGTCATGTGCACGGAGATGCCGGACCTGGAGACGGCCTGCGCCGCGGTGCTGGATATGGAAACGTTCCGCCGGCTCCCCCAGCCGCTCGAACACGCCGACCGGATCGTGCTGATCACGAGCAACGACGCCGCGAACCTGAAGGAAGCATGGGAGGCCGGCGTACACTCCGTGTTGTCCGAACAGGATTCGCTCAACACGGTGGTGTTGGCGGTGCTGGCCACCTGTCTGCGTTCCGGCACGAGAAAGCCCAGGCCGGCCGGAAGGCCCCCCGAGCCGTAATTCGGCACGGGGCCGGCGCGCCTGCACTGAAGGAGGTTATGAAAGGATGGCCAACCTGACACCGTATGCGATCGCCTGGGGCTGCCTGGCCCTGGTGGTGATCTTTCTTGCGTTCTGGCGCCGTCGCGTGGCGGCGCAGGAAGATGACACGCTGCACGTCACGGGGCCGGACGATGTGATCGTTCAGCAGATGACGGTGGCGAGGAAGCTCGAACTGATCGACAAGTGGGGCAAGGCCCTGACCATCGTGCTGGCCATCACCGGGCTGATTCTGGCCGTGATGTACGGAATGTATCTGTGGGAGGCTTCGTCCCGGGCGGGCCTCGCCTGAATCGCGCCGCGCGGCAGGGGCGGAGCCTGCGGCGAACGGCGGGACGGCTTTCTCCGCGAAGACAGGCCTTGCGGGCGGTGCCGCCGTTGAGGGGCGGCGGCGCCGGCCCGGAGAAAGGTTTTGGGAATGAGGCCGGGAATACTGGCAGGTTTGTTGTCTGTTTCGCTCTGGGCTGCGGCGCAGCCGGCAGGCAAAGCGCCTGCGGCGCCCAATTCGGTGTGCGCGGACTGCCACGACCAGGAATCGAAACTGAAAGCCTCGGCCCACGCCGCAGTGGCCTGCGCCACCTGTCACGCCAGACATGAGGAGTATCCCCACCCGGAAGGCGTCCCGAAACCGCAATGCGCTTCCTGCCACGAGCGCACTGTCACGGAATACCAGCAGAGCGAGCACGCCGAGCAGATGCGCGCGGGCAACGGCGGCGCTCCTGACTGCTCCACCTGCCACGGAGACGTCCACGAGACCCGGCGCGCCCTGACGGTCGAGTTTCACCGGAGCGTGCCGGAAACCTGCGGCATGTGCCACGCCAAGGAAGCCGAGGACTTCACCAAAAGCGTTCACGGCAAGGCGGTGGCGGCAGGGGTGCGCGACGCCCCGGTTTGCTCGGATTGCCACGGCGGGCACCGGGTGCTGAAGGCGAAGGATCCGAACTCGACCGTTTTCCCGGGCAGCGTTCCGGACACCTGCGGCCACTGCCACGGCGACTTGCGCCTGGCGCGCCGGTTCGGGCTGCCGCCGGACCGGTTGAACACCTTTGAGCAAAGCTTCCACGGGCTGGCCCTCAAGGCGGGCAACCAGCGCGTGGCCGACTGCGCCTCCTGCCACGGCTTCCACGATATTCTCCCGTCTTCGGACCCCGCCTCGCGCACGCATCCGAAGAATCTTGCCAAGACGTGCGGGGCATGCCACCCCGGCGCCGGGAGCCGGTTCGCCCTCGGGCCGATCCATGAAGTGCAGGGCGCGCAGGCGCCGGCGCCGGTGCGCTGGGCCGAGTGGTTTTACGCCCTGCTCATCCCCGGCACGATCGGGTTCATGCTGATCCACCATGCCGGGGACTTCCTCCGCAAGCTCTACAGCATGCGCTTCCGCGGCCGGCACGTGCCCATGCAGCTGCTGCGCCGCGTCGAGCCGCACCATGAGCGAATGTACAGGGCCGAGCGGATCCAGCACGCCCTGCTTGCCTCGAGCTTCATCGTGCTCGTCTATACGGGCTTCGCGTTGCATTACCCCGACGCGTGGTGGGCGAGCTGGTTCCTCCGCTGGGAAGACAGGATGCCGGTTCGCGGCACGGTGCATCGCATTGCGGGCGTCGTGTTGATCGCAACGTCTTTCGTCCATTTGGCCACGGTGATTTTCAACCGCAGGTTGCGGGAGCACTGGAAGGAGCTGCTGCCGCGGAAGGAAGACGTGCGGGAGATGGTCGAGGGCACGCTGTGGCGGCTCGGGCTGCTGCGCGAGCGCCCGCACCGCTCGCCGCACAGCTACATCGAAAAGCTCGAATACTGGGCGGTGGTGTGGGGCACCGCAGTGATGGGAATCACCGGGCTGCTGTTGTGGTTCCACAACTGGAGCCTGAACGTGATGCCCAAGGTTGTGCTCGACGTGAGCCGTGTGATTCACTTCTATGAAGCGGTGCTGGCGGCGATGAGCATCCTGGTCTGGCACTTTTACATGGTGATCTTCGACCCGGCGGTTTATCCGCTGGACACGGCGTTTCTGACGGGCTACAGCCCGCGCGCCGAGTATGTCGATGCCGAGGATGCCGCCTTGGGCGACTAGAGCAGTTCAGCGAGAAGGGGCGGATTCAACAAACCCATGCAGCGATTCAAAGAGTGGCTGAGTCCGATCGTTTACCTGGCGAACAACTGGGTGAGCCTGGTGGGGGTGGCGATGGTCACCACCGGCGGCATCCTGTGGATCTTCCTGCTGCCGGCAATGTTCCGCACCCGCAGCCAGGACCCCTATGTGGGGATTTTGCAGTTCATGGTCCTGCCGGCTGTCTTTTTCGCGGGGCTGGGACTGATTCCTCTGGGCATCCTGCGGGTGAAGCGGCAGGGCAGGCTGCCGGAGGTGTTTCCACCGGTTGATTTCTCCAACGTCCGTTTCCGCCGCCTCGTGGCCTTCGTCGGCGCGGCGACGGCGGCCAACCTCGTCATCGGTTCGACGCTGCTTTACGGCGCGGTGTCCTACATGGAAACCGTGTCTTTCTGCGGGCAGGCCTGCCACACGGTGATGAAGCCGGAGTTCACCGCCTACCGAAACTCCCCGCACGCCCGCGTCCGCTGCGTGGAGTGCCATATCGGCCCCGGGGCCAACTGGTTTGTGAAGAGCAAGATCTCCGGCTCCTGGCAGGTGATCTCGGTCACTTTCAACCTCTACCCGCGCCCCATCCCGACGCCGATCGAGAACCTGCGCCCGGCGCGCGAGACCTGCGAGGTCTGCCACTGGCCCCAGAAGTTCGGGGGCGACCGCGTGCGCGTGTTCAACAACTACGCCGACGACGAGAAGGTGACCCGGACGCAAACCGTGCTGCTGATGCACATCGGCGGGGGCAACGGCTACGAGGGCATCCACGGCGCGCACATGGGGCCGGGAATGGTCATCCGGTATGCGCACGCCGACAAGGAGCGGCAGAAGATCCCGTGGGTGGAATACAAGGGCAAAGACGGCAAGACCTATGTGTTCAAGAGCGAGGGCCACGAAGGAGACGGGCCCGGTTCGCTGCCGGTTCGCGTGATGGACTGCATGGACTGCCACAACCGCCCGTCGCACAGCTTCGAGACGCCGGAAAAGGCGGTCAACCGCGCCATTGACGAGGGGCTCATCGACCGGACGCTGCCGTTCGCCAAGAAGGCGGCGCTCGAGGTCGTGCAGCAGGACTACGCCTCCACGGCGGAGAGCGAGCGCGAAATCCCGGCCCGGTTCCGGGCCTTTTACGAGAAGAATTACCCTGCCATTTACACCCAAAGGAAGGCCGACATCGAACGCAGCGCGCGCGGCGCCCTGGCCGTTTACAGCCGCAACGTCTTCCCCGAAATGCGGGTGAAATGGAGGACGTATTTCAACAATATCGGGCACATGGATTTCGACGGCTGCTTCCGCTGCCACGACGAGCGGCCGTCGGAGCCGGCCGGCCGGACGATCACCCAGGACTGCGACACCTGCCACAAGACGCTGGCTCAGGACGAGGAATCGCCGAAAATCCTCGCCGACCTGGGCCTGGCCAGGTGATCCGGGCCGAGCCTTGACACCCGCGCCGGGGCGGGAAACAAATAAAGGAGGAGCCGGAAATGCCTCTGAGCCACATTCTCGTCCCGGTGGATTTTTCCGAAAAGAGCGAATGCGCGGCGCGGTACGCCGCCGCCCTGCACCGCCGGTTCGGCAGCCGCCTGACGCTGCTCCACGTGCTGCCGCCGCCCCATTACGAGTTCGGCGCCATGGAGGTCGGCGGCAGCGTCCTTGAAGAGCTGTTCCGGAGCCGCGCCGAACAGGCCCGGCAGGACCTGGAAGCCTTCCTTGCCGGGGAGCTGCCGAAGGAGGGCGTCGACCGGCTCCTGCTCGAGGGCGACCCGGCGGCGAAGATCGTCCGGACGGCGCACGATCTGGGCGTCAGCCTGATCGTGATGCCGACGCACGGCTACGGCACCTTCCGGCGCTTCATCCTCGGGTCGGTGACGGCCAAGGTGCTGCACGACGCCGACTGCCCCGTCTGGACGGGGGTGCACATGGAGGCGGCCAGGGTCGAGGACGTGCATCTGGAAAAGATCGCCGTCGGGGTGGACCTGCGGTCGCAGTCCGAGCGCACGCTGATGTGGGCGCGCCGCTTCGCCCAGGAGGTGGGGGCGGAGATGGCGCTGCTGCATGTGATGCCGAGCCTCGAGGGCGCGGCCGTGGAGTTTTACGATCCCGAGTGGAAGCAGCGGATGGAGGACTTGGCGCGGCAGGAGATCCACGGGCTGATGGCCCGGCTTGGCTGGGAGGCGCCGGTTCTGATCGCCAGCGGGGAGGTGGCCGAATCCGTGTGCCGGCTGGCCCGCGAGTGGGGCGCGAATCTGCTGGTCATCGGCCGCGGTTCCGCCTCGGGCGTGCTCGGGCGGCTGCGGGCCAACGCCTACTCGATCATCCGGCAATCGACTTGCCCCGTGGTGAGCGTCTGAGGCTCCTGCGGGTCCGCTGCGGTTGAGCGCCGCTTTCAAGGACGGCCGGACGGCGTCGATAAGAAGCTGGTGGAGAGTCCGTCCGGAACCGCGTCCCGTGTTTCCCAAGGCAAACCGGGGGCGCACGCACAAACGGCCGGCGATGCCGAGGGTCTCGACATCTGGCGCGAGGCGCTACGGCTCCATGCCTTGTGGCTGGACAAGGTGGCCGAGGGCCGGCCCTGCTGCATCGAGCGGCTGGAACTGCCCGGGCTGCGCGCGGCGCAGGCGCGGCTGGCGGGCGCGCGGCTGACGCGGCTCAGCGCCCCGGCGGCCGACCTCCACGGCGCCAGCCTCGACGACGCCGCTCTGGAACAATGCGACCTTTCGCTCGGCAACCTTTCCGGGGCCGAACTGAACGGAGCCTCGCTCATCGAAGCGCGGCTGAGCGACGCCTGTCTTGCGTCGGCCTCCCTGTGCGGCGCAGTGGCCGAAGACTGCACCCTCGAGCAGGCCAAGGCGCCGGCCAGCCGCTGGATGGAGGCCACATTGGCCCGCGTGGACTTCTCGCGCGCCCTGCTGCCGGGAGCGGCATTCCACCAGGCTTCCCTGCTGGAATGTCTCTTCTCGGAAGCGGAGCTGGCAGGGGCGCTGTTTTACCGCGCTCGGCTCCGCTTTTGCCGGTTCCTTTCCTGCCGTGGGGAAGGCGTTCGCTTCAACGGCGCGCGGCTTCACCACTGCGCCTTTTCAGCCTGCCGCCTGGAGAACGCGCGCTTCAGCGGCGCCGACCTGACCGGGTCCCGTTTCGAGCAGTGCCTGCTCGCCGGGGCGGACTTCAGCACGGCACAGCTGCGGGGCGCGCGGTTTGCGGGCAGCCGCCTGGAGGGGGCGCGCTTTCGCGAGGCCGCCTGCGCCGGCGCGGACTTCCGCGGCACCGACCTGCGCGGGGCACGCGAATTATCGCTGCACCAGCTCCTCCAGGCGCGCACGGATCAGACCACCGTTTTGCCGTGGGGCGCGCCCGGCCCGGCCATGCGCGGGACACGCTGAGGGCGGCTCAGTCGCCGGCTTGCGGCACCGGCTGTTCGCGCCACGCGATCCAGCGCTGGCGCAACAGCACGGCCAGGCTCGGGCCGCCTTTCCAGCCGGTGCGGGCGATGCTCAGGCCCAGCATCAACAAGATGATGAAAGCCGCGGCCGCCAGCGTCTGCGGCACCGTGAGCGCCTCCTTCCACTGCCAGAACCAGCTTCCATAGACCAGTTCCGTGTGGACCCAGTAGACCAGCAGCGAGGTCGTGCCGAGCTGGCGCAGGAAGCTCCACCCCGGGTTGACGTAAGTGGTCCAGAGCCACGCGTAGGCGGCGATGATCAGAATGACGCCCGTCTTGATGAAGATCAGCGCCGGGCTGTTGACCCAGAAGTCCGATTGCGGATAAATCGACCAGGGAAGATTGGCGAAGTAGCGCGCGCCCACCACCAGCACCAGCCCGAACAGCGCCCACCATTCCATCATGCGGCCCATGGCGGCCGGTTCGACCACCCGCAACAGCGACCCGGCGGCCAGGCCGAAGGCGATGAAGGCCGCCCACGGGAAAAAGGCGAAAAAGTTGGGGTTCGGGACAAACCACGCGCGGACGAACGGGTGCAGCCAGCTCCAGTCGGCCAGGCTTACCAGCGGCGCCGCGCCGGCGATGAACAATCCGCTCACCACGCCGAAGCGGATCCGGTCGCGCGTGGAGAAGATCGCCAGCGGGGACAGCGCGATGATGCCCAGCCCCATGCAGTTCAGGATGTCCACCTTGAACAGGTCCGTCCACGGGCTCTTGCCGAGGGAGAAGCTCCACATCTGGAGGCGGAACAGAAACGCCAGCAGCAGCAGATAACCGGACCGGCGCGCCGCCGCCCAGGTCCGCTGCCAGGGCGACAGGCCCTTGCGGGATGTCGAGTCCATCAGGAAGCCCAGCGTCACGCCCGTCAGAAACAGGAACACGGCCGGGGTGATGCCGCCGATGAACTGGGACAACACGTAGGGTCCGTCCTCGCGCAGCTCCTTCGCGGTGAAGCTGTGGAAGACATGGCCCTGGAGCATGATCAGCGCGGCCAGCCCGCGCGTCCAGTCGAGGAAGGCGAGCCGTTGCCCGCCCGTCCTGGTATTCGTCGTCATCGCCAACTACCTTTGCGGTGTCTCTTTTTTCACGCCTTTCGGCAACTTGAGCCGGACGTCGGCCGACGTCAGCGGGGGGTTCACCTGGATGCCGGAATAAATTACCAGCACATAATCGCGGGAGGGCTGGTTGACCTTTTGCTGGACAACCATGCCGTCGTTTTGGGAAACCCAGATCTCCACCGTCTTCACATGCTGCGCCGCTTCCTGCGAAAGCGGGGTCAGCTCGAGCCGGTCGGCCTGGATGCCCTGCAAGGACTCCTGGCCGAGATAGCGGATGGAATAGGCGCGGCGCAACTCGCGCACCGGCGTGCCGAAGCCGAGCAGGAGAAACTGGTCCACCAGCGCCCCCTGCTTGCCGAGGTCGTACTCCTGCACGGTCATCAGCCGGGGGTAGTAAAGCTGGATCCTGTTGTTCTGGAACGCCACGGCTCGCGGAGAAGGCTGGTCGAACTCGACCAGCATGCGGAGGTCCTTCGGCTTCGGCCGGTACAGCACGATGCGGCCGCTCTCTTCGGTGGTCTCCTTGACCAGGGCCGTGTAGGAGATCTTGCGGATCTGCGCCTTCATGCCTCGGAAAGCGCTGGCGGCGCGGTCCAGCCGGGCCAGGGCTTCATCCAGCGGGGAAGCGGCTGCCGCAGTCCACAGGGCAAGCATCCAGGGAAGGAAAAGGCGCCGGGTCATGTTTCAGGGCCGCGTCAGGGCAATGTAGCCGCGAATCTCCCCTTCGCTGTCATGAATCGGCTCCACCTGAAGCACGCCAATGTCCTTGCCGAGCCGCTTGCGCAGCAGCTCCGCGGCGCGCGCCGGGCGCCGCGCGGCGGGTTCTCCCGCCAGCAGCGAGGTCTCGAACCAGTAGACTGTCGCGCCGGGCTGCGAGGGCATCTGCACGATGCTGGCCGGCCGCGGCTGGTCCTTGAAGAACGTGCGGGGGGTGAGGAAGATGAAGGCGAGAATCAGCGCCACCACCACGTCGTATTGCCAGCTGGCGCGGGGAAACTCCCAAAAGATGAGGCGCCTCATCGCGAACACTTTCATTCTACCACCGGCAAACCGGCTCCTCCCGTTGGATGCAAACGACAGCCCGGCGCTTCAGCCGCGTTTGCGTTTCGCGGCGGCGCTGGCGGCCCGCTCCGCCTCGGCCACCTCCTGGGCGCGGAGCACCTGGCAATGGGCGCAGTAGCCGCCCACCTCGGTCCGGGCGATCAGGATCTGGAACCCGAACGTCTTCTCGATCTGCCGCCGCAGCCGTTGCAGCGGCTCGCCGAAATACTCCTCCACCTTGCCGCAGCGCAGGCAGACGATGTGGGCGTGCTCCTGTTTCCGGCGCGTTTCGTAGTAGTGCTGGTCGCCGGCGTGGTGCATCAGGTCGAGCTCGTCAACGAGCCCGCCTTCCTTGAGCAGTTTCAGCGTCCGGTAGACGGTGACGCGGTTCAGCTTCGGGTCTTTTTCGTGCGCCAGACGGTAAAGGGTTTCGGCGTCAAGATGGGCCCCGGTCCGGTCCAGCAGGTCCAGCAGGATCTGGCGCTGTCGCGTCAGGCGGAAGCCCCTCTGTTTCAGCGCCTCGCGCGCGGCAGGCTGGGTCATGTGAGCCTCTAGGGCCAATGTAGCACGAAGCGGCGCCGTTTCCGGCCGCTTTTCCGGCCGGCAGCCGTGCGCGGCCTGATACAATCGCCTTCGGACGCTATGGCGGAACCCGAGTGCCCGCACTGCGGCGGAACGGGATGGAGAATCATCGAGCGCGACGGGCTCAGCGCGGCCGAGCGCTGCTCCTGCGCGGGGCGCAGCCGCGCCTCGGAGCTGCTCGAACGGGCCCGCATCCCGGCCAACTATATCAACGACCGCTTCGAGAACTTCTCCGACCGCGGCTCGGCGGATCTGCGCATGATCCTCACCCTGCTCGCGCGCTACTGCGACGAGTTCCCCAACGTCGACCCGCCCGGCCTGCTGCTGGCAGGCGAGCCGGGCACCGGCAAGACCCACCTCGCCGTCGCCGTGCTGCGCCGCCTGATCGAAAACGGCTTCCAGGGCGTCTTCATGGACTACCAGATGCTGCTCGAGCGCATCCGCGCCAGCTACGACCCGGCCAGCGGAGAAAGCCCGCGCGAGGCCTACGAGACGGCGCTCGAAGCCGAAGTGCTGCTGCTCGACGACCTGGGCGCGCACCGCGTCACCGACTGGGTGGAGGACACGGTGACCTCGATCATCACCTACCGCTGCAACGAGCGCAAGCCGTTGATCGCCACCACCAACCTGCCGGACCCGGAGATGGGCGGCACGCTCGTCGAGCGGCTGGGCGACGCCTCGCCGGCGCGGTTCGACATCCGTACCACGCTCGTCGACCGCATCGGCGTGCGCGCGCGGTCTCGCCTGTTTGAAATGTGCCGTGTCATCCGCATGCCGAGGGTCGGCGACTACCGCATCGCCATGCGGCGGCAGCCGTAGGCGCGCGGGTCCTCTTCAGGCGGAATCGCCGCTCGGCCCGTAAATGCCCGGCACCTTGCCGCCCATCGGGCGGATGTAGGCCGACAACTGCCCGCGGTGATGAATGCTGTGCTTCAACCCCAGCGCCAGGAAGAACAGGCCGGAGGCGCGGCCCATGCCGAGAAAATCCACTTCGCGCGCGAACGCCTCCCCGGGCAGCTCCTTCAGGCGCGCCAGCGAGGGGGGCACACTCTCCGCATACCAGGCGGCCACGTCGGCGCCTGTGCGAATGCCGGCAGGCATCGACGAATCGCCTGCTTCAAACTTCCCCTGGGCGATCGAATCGAGGAACCATTTCTCGGCGCTCGCGATGTGCCAGGCCAGCTTCAGCGCGGGAGTGGAACGCGGGTCCGGCGCCCAGGCCTCCTGTCCTTCGGGAACGGCTCCGAGCACCTTCTTCGTCGTCTCCATCTCCTGCTCATACTGCGAGAGCAGGTAACCGGCGATCAGCCGGGCTTCGTCGTTTGTGAATGACATGTCAATTCCCTCCCTTTTGGGTTGCGGATGCGATAGAGTATCAGGCAGCACGAGTCCAAGGAGTCAACCGCACCGATGAACCGCCGCTATTTTCTGATGAGCGCCGCCGCAGGCGCCGCCGCGCGCGCCACCGCGCTCGGCAGTCCAAATGATACCATCCGCGTCGCCGTGGTCGGCCTGCGCGGACAGGGCAACAGCCACATCCGGGCCTATCAGCGGATGCCGAATGTGGAGATCGCCGCGCTGGTCGATATTGACGAGTCCGTTCTGGACCGCCGTCTGGCCGAGGTCGAGAAAGCGACCGGCAAGAAGCCGGCCCGCTATGTCGACATCCGCAAGATGCTCGAGGACAAGACGATCGATTGCGTGTCGATCGCCACGCCCAACCACCACCACACGCTCCAGACCATCTGGTCCTTGCAGGCGGGCAAGCACGTCTATGTCGAGAAGCCGTGCTCGCACAATGTGTTCGAGTCCCGCCAGATCGTCGCTGCCGCCAGGAAGTACGGCAAGCTCGTGCAGCACGGCGTGCAGGCGCACTCTTCGCCGGCCTTGCAGGAGGCGAAGAAGATGCTCGAGGAGGGCGTCATCGGCGACGTCTACATGACGCGCGGCCTCTGTTTCAAGTGGCGCGACACGATCGGCCGCGCGCCGGTGGAGCCGGTGCCCGCCGGCGTCCACTACGATCTCTGGCTGGGCCCTGCGCCGAAGCGCGAGTTCACCCGCAACCGGTTTCACTACAACTGGCACTGGTTCTGGGACTACGGCAACGGCGACTTCGGCAACCAGGGCATCCATGAAGTCGACATCTGCCGCTGGCTGATGGGCGTGAAGCTGCCCACCCGCGTGAGCGCCATGGGCGGCCACTTCATGTTCGACGACGACCAGGAAACGCCCAACGTGCTCGTGGCCACCTACGAGTTCGACGTCGCCGGAAAGAAGAAGTTCATGACCTTCGAAGTCCGCCATTGGATGACCAATCACGAGGCGGGCATCGGCGAAAGGCCCGGCGGGGGCGGCGGCAACACCGTCGGCAATATTTTCTACGGTTCGAAGGGCTACATGGCGATCGACGGCTACGACACCTACAAGGTGTTTCTTGGCCGCAAGGCGGAACCCGGGCCCGAGAAGAGGGCTGGCGGCTCGCACCATGCCAATTTCCTCGAGGCCGTCCGCGCGGGCAAGCCGGAGATGCTCAACGGCCCGATCGATGAGGGCGCCATCAGCTGCACCCTCATGCACCTGGCCAACATCAGCTACCGGGTTGGCCGCAGCCTGAAAGTGGATCCCGAAACCGGCGACATCATCGGCGACGCCGAGGCGAGCGCGCTGATGACGCGCAACTACCGGGCCCCGTTTGTGGTGCCCGCCAAAGTCTGACGCCGTCTGCACCGGGTTGCGGCGGCTGTGGTGCGCGCGTCCCGCCCGCCGCAACGGTCACTGTCG
>Ga0209162_1000647_pt1 | contig 37284 bp, 29 predicted proteins | sample YNPNPMetaG_FD_187121 | JGI IMG/M metagenome (GOLD analysis project Ga0209162, IMG submission 187121) | Anoxygenic and chlorotrophic microbial mat microbial communities from Yellowstone National Park, USA - YNP NP MetaG (SPAdes) (version 2) ...
GCTGGCACGCCGCCCAGCCCGCGGCCGACCCGGTGTTCATCACCGGGCGGGTGGGCAAGCGCGAGCACCTGCGGCAGGTCGCGTAACATCATCATCATGACACACCTGTTCTGTCCGCCCCTAAAGGTGACCTACTACCTGGGTCTCCCCGCCCACAAGCGCCTCAAAGGTCGCCGCGCAATCACCCTGAGCCTGGCGCTGGCGATGTTTTCCGCCGCTCTGGCGCGGGCCATCTTGCAGCGATCGATCGTGCAGGTGGAGGGGCTGGTCTTCGAGGTGCTGAGCGGTGTCTTCGGCGCGGCGGTGCTGCACTTTCTGATCGCCAAACTCGTCGGCCCGCTGATCTTCGGGCGGCTGTACTGCGGCTGGGCTTGCTGGACGGGCATGGTGCTCGATCTCTTGCCCTACCGGCTGAGTAAAGGGCGCCTGGGAGGTTTCTGGCGCCGTCTCCCCCTGATCCACCTGGCCGCGAGTGTGATCCTGGTAACCGTGCTGGTTCTCGGCTTCGGGTATGTGCCCGGTCCCACCGGGGCGCTGGTCTGGTTCCTGGGAGGGTGCGCGCTGTACTACGCGCTGGGGGTAGGTCTGGCCCTCTGGCTGAAGGACAACCGCGCCTTCTGCAAGTACGCCTGCCCGGCAGGGGTGCTGGCGCGCCCTGCGGCGCGGTACAGTCTGGTCAAGGTGGCCGGCGACCCGACGAAGTGCAACGGCCACGCCGAATGCATTGCCGTGTGCCCGATGGATATTCGCATCATTGATTACACGCGCCTGCACCTGCGCGTGCTGTCCGCCGATTGCACGCTCTGCCAGAACTGTATCAACGTCTGTCCCGAAGGGGCGTTGAACCTGAGTCTGGGGTTAGAGACCCACGGCATCGAGTTGCTGCGCATGCGCTAATCAAGCGATCGGACCACGAGATCACGGAACAGCGCCACGACCTGGGTATCGGTGGCTACGGCTACCATCCCGTAGCGAACGGTGGGGGGCGGATCGGCAAGGCTGAGTTCTGCCACTTCTTCGCCGTTCATCCGCAGGCTGATGCGGTCATTCTCCATGCGCGCCGCCAGGCGATTCTGCGCCCCTTCGCCGACGATAACGGCGGGATGTTGCTCCTCGATAAGGATGGTAGAACGCCCGCCGCTGGAACGGAGCAACTGGTAGCTGCCCCCCAGGGGGTCAACCATGTAGGCAAGAAAGTTCCGCTCGTTGGATCGCAAGAGCAGTCCCGCCCGTCCCCCGCTCACCTCGACATCGACGCCGACCAGGAAGTTCGCGCCCGCAGGCGAGGAGTTAAACGCCCAGATGTTGCCGACCCCCTGTGTGGCGGTAATGCGATACGCGCCAGGAACAAAGCCAACGCTCCACCCGGCGCCCTGCAGCGAGGGCCAACGAGCCGCCTGGGTGAAATCCTCCCGGTACAGCACCGTCCCGCTCTCGGCGATCACCGCCGTTGTAGGGGTGGGCTGAGGGGTGCTGGTGGGGACAGGGCCTGGGGTGCTGGTGGGGGCGCGGTTGGGGACAGGGGTTGGGGCGCTGGTGGGGGCAAGGGTAGGGGTGCTGCCGGGGGCGAGCGTAGGCGCTCCGGCGGCGGCGGCGCTCTGGGGGCCGGCGCCGGTCGCGCCGCTCAAGGCGACCTCGCGCTGCCGGCGCAGGGCCCAACCGGCGACTCCGGCGCTGGCCAGGAACAGGGCCCCGACACCGCCGAGCAGCAGGGCCCGGCGCCCGCGGTCTGGTTGCCGGGCAGGGGGCGCCGGCGGGGGCGCAGCGGCGCCCCCTGCGGCTTCGGCTCGCGCCAGCAGCGCCCCGCTGTCACGGTAAAACGGGTTGATCCGCTGGATCTCACGCAGGGTTGCCGCGGCCTGCAGGTGGCGTCCTGCCTCGAGGTGAGCCCGTGCCTGGGCGTACAGTTCCGCCAGGTGATCGCGGGGTTGGGCCGGTGCAGCCGGAGGTGCGTGGGGAGGCGGAGACGCCTGCCCCAACTTCCGGTTGTAGGCCGTACGCGCGGCGAAATCGCTCAGCGTGGCATAGGCCTGGTTGATCCGCTGGGCGCGCCGGCTGGCCCGGGCCTGTTCCTCGGGGCTGGCCGTCGCGAAGCGGTCCGGGTGGTAGCGCGCGATCTGCTGGCGATAGGCGCGTTTGATCTCCTCCGCCGTTGCATTGCGGTGGACGCCGAGTACTGCGTAGTAGTCAAGTTCCTCGAACTCGTCCATGCCATCCTCGGGCCGATCACGTTCCGCTGTCTCATACAACCGATGCATTATAGCATGCCGCCGGGGGGCGGTTCTAATGTGAACATAAGCTCTCGGAGCGAGGTGTGGGGAAACCGGGTTTCCCCACGCCCCTACCCGCGGGAGGACCTGGCCCTCCCGCAGGGGTCTGGCGAAACCTGGTTTCCCCAGACCCCCACCCGATGGGAGGGTCTGGGAGGGCTACGCTCTCTCAAGAAACGGGGGAGGGCCTTCAGCCGGGACGTTGACGTAGCCCCGGGCTTGCCACGCCAGTTGACATAGCCCCGCCGCGCGGCTTACAATGCAAGCGTTCCATAGGCCTGTTAAGGAGTGACCCGGTGGGCTACTGGCTCCTTAAGACCGAGCCTGAGGTTTACAGTTACGCCGATCTGCTACGCGAAGGCGGCACGGTCTGGGATGGGGTGACGAACAACGCCGCCCTGAAACATCTTCGCGCCATCCAGCCGGGTGATCAGGCGCTGATCTACCATACGGGCGATGAGCGCCGGGCCGTCGGCCTGGCCGAGGTGACCAGCGCCCCATACCCCGATCCGCGGCAGGACGATCCCCGCCTGGTGGTGGTGAATGTGCGCCCGCTACGCCTCCTGCCGCGCCCGGTCGATCTGGCGACGATTAAAGCCGACCCGTTCTTTGCCGGGTTTGCCCTGGTGCGCCAGGGGCGCCTCTCGGTGGTTCCGGTGACGCCTGAGCAATGGGCGCGCCTGCTGGCGATGGCCGGCCTGGAAGCATGAGGCGCGTTGTTTCCTCTAACCTGGACATAAGCCCTCGGAGCGGGGTGTGAGGAAACCGGGTTTCCCCACACCCCTGCGCAAGGGCTGCGCCCTCCTGAACCCTCCCGCGGGCGGGGGGATGGGGGAACCTGGTTCCCCCATGTTCACGTTAGCCGTCCATGCGGCTCGCGCCGCACACCGACGGGATGAAAATAATTTCTTGGCAGGGCGAAGCCCTCCCAAACCCTCCCGCGGGCAGGGGCATGGGGAAATCGGGTTTCCCCATGCCCCTCGCCGAGAGCTTACGTTCACGTTAGTATCCGATGTTGGCGATCACCACGCATAGCCGCGCGAGGTGCTGCGATGGATGCAGCGACGATCCTGGTAGTTGACGATGAGCAGCCGATTGTGGACCTGGTGGCCAGTTACCTGACCGCTGAGGGGTTTGCGGTCCATCGGGCCTTCGATGGACCGGGCGCCCTCACGCTGGCCCGTAGTTTGCGTCCGGATCTGGTCATCCTCGATGTGATGCTTCCCGGCCTCGACGGGATCGAAGTCTGCCGGCGCCTGCACCAGGAGACGGCCGTCTATGTGCTGATGCTCACCGCGCGCGCCGATGAGGTGGATAAGCTCATTGGCCTCTCCGTCGGGGCCGATGATTACCTCACCAAGCCCTTCAGCCCCCGTGAGCTGGTCGCGCGGGTGAAGGCCATTCTGCGCCGCGCCCGCGCGCCGCTCGAAAAACATGCCGAGCGGCCGGTGCTGCAGTTCGGAGAGATCAGTATTGACCCCGAACGGCGCGAGGTGCAACGGGGCGGCTGCCAGATCGATCTAACCCCCCGCGAGTTCGACCTGCTCTACGCCATGGCCAGCCATCCGGGGCGGGTCTTTACCCGTGAAGAGTTGCTGCGCCGGGTATGGGGTCCGGATTTCGCCGGCATTGATCGGGTCGTTGATGTCCATGTCGGCACCTTGCGCCGCAAACTCGAAGATGACCCCGATGGCGCGCCCTTGCTGCAGACGGTGCGCGGCGTCGGCTACAAGTTCGTCGGTGGTCAGCGATGAGATGGTACCATCAACTTCGCTGGAAGTTGTTCTTCTCCCATCTGGTCATCATTATCATTGCCGATGTGGTGCTGCTGGCCACCGCCGGGTTCATCGCGCGCATCGGCCTGGTGTATACGGCGCCGTTGAACGTCGGCGCCGCCGCCGCCGAAACGGGCCGCCTGCCCACCGCCGGGGCCGCCGCGGCTTCCGCAACGCCCGTGGAGCAGTTCCAGACAGTGCTGCAGCAGGCGCTGCTGGTCAGCGGGTTCGCCGCGCTGGCCGCTGCCATCGTCGTAAGCCTCTTCGTGTCGCGACGGATCGTCGATCCGCTGTTGACCCTCTCGATCGTCAGTCGCCGGCTGGCGCAGGGGTTCTACCGTGAGCGCACCCGCATCAGCAGCGATGACGAGATCGCCCAACTTTCCCAGAGTGTCAATCAACTGGCCGATGCCCTTGATCAGACCGAGCGGCGGCGTCTGGCCTTGCTCGCCGATGTAACCCACGAGTTGCGCACCCCTCTGGCGACCATCGGCGGGTACATGGAGGGCCTGCTCGACGGGGTGATCGAGCCCAGTCCCCAGACGTTCAGCCTCATTCTCCACGAGTCGAATCGCCTGCAGCGCCTGATCGAAGATCTCGAGTTGCTCTCGCGGGTCGAAGCGGGCCAGTTGCCGGTTGTGGCGCGCCGCACCGATCTGCAGCAGGTGCTCGAGGAGGTGGTCGCCCAGTTCGAGCCGCTCTTCCGCGCTAATCAGGTCGCCCTGGCGTTGCACCTCGACGTTGACCTTCCGCCCGTCTGGGCCGATCCCGATCGCGTGAACCAGGTGCTGATCAATATCCTCTCCAACGCCTACCGCTATACGCCGTCCGGCGGGCGGGTGACACTGGTCGCCGATGTGGTCGATAAGATGGTCGTCGTTGCCGTGCGCGACACCGGCATCGGGATCAGCCCGGAGCATCTGCCGCACATTTTCGAGCGCTTCTACCGGGTTGACAAGTCGCGCGCCCGGCAGAGCGGCGGCAGCGGCATCGGCCTGGCCATCGCGCGGCACCTGGTCTATGCCCAGGGCGGGGAGATCTGGGCCGAGAGCGACGGTCCGGGCAAGGGGACGACTTTCTGCTTCACTCTGCCGGTGGTACCGGCGGAGAGCGCGGCGCTGCCGGTCGCTGACGCGCAGCCCGAAGCCCTGCCCGCCGGTTGATGCTGATGTGGGGAAACCCGGTTTCCCCACGCCCCCGCCCGCGGGAGGGTCTGGGAGCGGTGCGCCCTCCCAAGAAGAATCGTATGTTCATCCCGTCGGTGTGCGGCGCAGCCGCGGAGATCCATGACATCGCACATCCTCCTGGGCGTCTTTCAACTCTTCCTGATTATCGGCGGTTCGCTCGCTGTGGCGCTTTATGTGATTGACCGGCTCTTCCCGCCCATGGAGCGTGTCCGCGAACCCGGCAACGAGAGCGTTGTCGCACCGACGCCGGGCGGCCCGGGGATGCTGCGACTGCCACACGCGCCAGCCCCCGACGAAACGGCGCTGCCTGCCGCGCCATCCTGGCTGGGCGCCTACTGGCGCGCTAACCTGCGTCTGATCGGGCCACTGCTGCTCATCTGGCTGTTCAGCTTCACCCTGCCCGCCCTGCTGGCGTCGATCCTCAACTCGATCAGCGTACTTACCGGCTTTCCCCTGGGCTACTACCTCAGCGGCCAGGGGGCGCTCCTCTTCTTCGTGGCCCTGACGGTGATCTATAGCTGGCGCATGGCCCGCCTCGATCGGCGCTTCGGCGTCTATGTCGCCGATACGGCGGAACAGCGCCGCTACCGAAGTCGCCTGATCCGCAACTACGCCATCTTCATCGCCTGCTTTATCCTTTTCGTGGTGGTCGTAGGGGCGCTTGACGCCTTCTATGACTTGCCGGCACCGTTCGTCGGCTGGCTCTTCCTGTTTCTCACCATTGCCATCTATGCCGTGATCGGCCTGCGCGCCCGCACCAATCGCCTCGATGAGTACTACGTCGCCGGGCGGCGCGTGCCTGGATTGCTCAATGGCCTGGCTACCGGCTCAGACTGGATGAGCGCCGCTTCGTTCATCTCCATGGCCGGCGCGCTCTTCCTGCTGGGGTATGAGGGGCTTGCCTACATCACCGGCTGGACGGGCGGCTACGTGCTGCTGGTGTTGCTCCTGGCGCCCTACCTGCGCAAATTCGGCCAGTTTACCGTCCCCGACTTTATCGGCACGCGCTATCCTGGCGCGATGCCGCGGCTGATCGCCGCTGTCGCCAGTGTCATCATCAGTTTTACCTACCTCACCGCGCAGGTCACCGGGGTCGGCATCATTATGAGCCGCTTCCTGGGGCTCAACTACATGCTCGGCGTCATCGTCGGCCTCGCGGCGGTGCTCCTGTGTTCGTTCCTGGGGGGCATGAAGGCCATCACCTGGACCCAGGGGGTGCAGGGGATCATCCTGGTCTTCGCCTATCTGGTGCCGGTGACCTGGCTCTCGTTCAAACTGACCGGAGTGCCCCTGCCGCAGTTGATGTATGGCGAGGCGTTGCGCAATATCGAGGCGCTGGAAGCGAGCCAGGGCATCGCCCGAAGTTACACCGCGCCCTTTAACGACTGGTCGCCGCTCAACTACCTGGCGCTGACCATCTGCCTGATGCTGGGCACGGCCGGGTTGCCGCACATCCTGGTGCGCTTCTACACCGTGCCCACGGTGCGCGAAAGCCGCAGCAGCGTTGGATGGGCGCTGGCCTGGATCTGCGTGCTCTACCTCACCGCGCCGGCATACGCGGCCTTCTCACGCTGGGAGATTCTGGAGAACGTGGTCGGGCGACCGGCGGGCGATCTGCCGGCATGGGCCGAGAACTGGGCCCGCACCGGCCTGCTGGCCTTTGCCGATGCTCCCGATGCCGGGGGGAACGGTGATGGGGTGCTGCAGTACCGCGAGTTGAGTATTGACCAGGATCTGATCGTGCTGGCAACCCCGGAAATCGCCGGGTTGCCGACCACGGTGGTGGCGCTGGTGGCCGCCGGGGGCATGGCCGCGGCCCTGTCCACCGCCGATGGGCTGCTCATGGTGATCGCCTCCGCCGTGGCCCACGACGTGTTCCATCGCACCCTCAACCCCGGCGCCAGCCGCCGTGAACGCCTCTGGCTCGGGCGGATCTTGATCCTCGTCGTGGCCATTCTGGCCGCCCTCACGGCCTTGCAGCGCCTGGCGATCATCGTGCAGATGGTGGCCTGGGCCTTCTCGCTGGCCGCGGCGACGTTTTTTCCGGTGCTGGTGCTGGGGGTGTTCTGGAAGGGCGCCACCAGCCGCGGCGCGGCCGCCGGTATGCTCAGCGGCCTGCTGGTGACGCTGGTGTACATGGGCCTGAACTATACCATGCCCGAGTTTCATCTCTTTGGCATCAGCCACGTGGCGGCGGGGATCTTCGGGGTGGTGGTGAACTTCGTCGTTACCTGGAGCGTGAGCCGGGCCGGTCCCCGCCCGGCGCCGGCTACCGAGGCGCTGGTGGATCATCTGCGCTATCCGTGATGTGATCCTCACCCCGGCAGGTCAGGGTAGTGGGGACCTGATGTTCCCAACGTACGTGTTCACATGTCTCCCGGGAGCGCGGGCATCTTGCCCGCGGAGATGCGACGAGGGCGGGACACCCTCGCTCCCAGGCGCGTGGGTTACCTCAGGGGTGAACAGTTACTTCCCAACCTCAAAACAGGCTCAAAGGTTTACGAACGGGGATTGGCGGCGGGGGGCTTATCGGAGCGTCGTTCAGGATGAGGGCCGGGATGGCGCGGGTCATCGCGTCGGCGGCGGCGTCGCCGACCAGTTCGGCGGCGCGGGCGCGGGCGGCGCCCAGGTTGGGCATGCGCCCGAAGTGGGGGCCGTGGGCGTCGCTGCCGATGATCTGCACCAGCCGGTGGGTCACCAGAGTTTCGGCCAGATGGCGCATTGCCGGCCCCTGGATGCCAAGCAGCGCATCGCCGGTGAGTTGCATGAGCGCGCCGCGCTCGATCAGTGGCGCCAGGCTGTTCGGGTCCTCCTGCACGTAGCGCATACGCTCGGGGTGGGCGTAGACCACCCGGTAGCCGGCCACTTGCAGGGCGAAGATGATCTGCTCGACGACCTCGGCGGGGCTGCTGAGCGGAAACTCCACCAGCACGGCCCGGCTCTCGCCGTAGGGCAGCAGTTCACCCGCCTTCAGGCGCTCGACGACGCCCGGCTCGCCGTAGATTTCGGTGCCAGGCACCAGTTCCAGGTGAATGTCCTCTTCGGCCAGGGCGGCGCGCAACTCGGCGAGCCGTTCGGCCAGCAGGGCCACGCTGTAGCGCGACTGGTCGGCGTTGGTCGAATTGCGCCCATGGGGCGTGACGGCCATCATCGTGACACCCGTGGCCGCCGCTTCACGGGCCATCCCGATCGCCGCCTCCAGGGTACGGGCGCCGTCGTCGAAGTCGTGGAGAATGTGTGAGTGGAGATCGATCATAGAGTTAGAAGCAATACCTTGCCAATAAGGCGCTGCGCGCGACACGGCCCCCCTCCCAGCCTCCCCCCGCTGGGGGGAGGAGCCGGGTTCCCTCCCCCAGCGGGGGAGGGTTGGGGTGGGGGCGAAGAGTTTATCTGCAAGGTATTGGAGTTAGAAGAGCACGGGGGCCGGTCGTCCGGCCCCCCTGGCTCCTCAGTAGCTATAGCCACGCTCCAGGCGCGAGCCGTTGAGCACCACGCCGATGATATTGGCCTTCACCTTTTCGAGCATCTGCCGGGCTTCGCGCGCCCGGTCGCGACGGGTATGGCCGGCCTGCAGCACGAGCAGTACCCCGTCCACGCGGGGGGCCAGCACGGCGGCGTCGGTAACGGCGACGACGGGGGGGGTGTCGAAGAGCACCATATCCGCCTCGGCACGCAGGCGCTCGATCAGCGCGCCCATGCGCCGGGAGCCGAGCAGATCGGCGGGGCGCGGCGGTAGGGGGCCGCTGGCCAGCAGGCGCAGCCCGGCCACGCCGGTCTCCTGGATGGGCAAAGGCCCCTCGCTCTGCTCCAGCAGGGCGCTGGTCAGCCCGCGGTCGTTCGGCGCGCCAAAGAGCGCGTGCAGGCTCGGACGCCGCAGATCGCAATCCACCAGCAGCACCCGCTGCTCGGCCTGGGCCATGGTCACGGCCAGGTTCGCCAGGGTGGTGCTCTTGCCTTCGTCCGGCCCGGTACTGGTGATCACCAGCGTGTGCAACGGGCGGTCGAGGCTGGAGAAAAGGATGTTCGTCCGCAGGGTGCGATAGGCCTCGGCGGCGGCGGAACTCGGGTCGCGCAGGGTGATCAGCGCGCGTTCGGCGGCGGTCCCATTCACGGCCACGGCTCCCTCCCGGCTGCTACTTCTCGACCGTCGGGATGGCCCCGATGGTCGTCAACCCGACAAAGCGCTCGACATCGGCGCTGCTCTTCAGGGTATCATCAAGGTATTCAAGCACAAACACCAGCAAGACGCCGACGATCAGGCCCAGGAGAGCGCCGGCGAGCACGTTGACGCGGGTGTTGGGGCTGATTGACACCAGGCGCGCCCGCTGGATCTGCTGAACGTTGATGCGCGCGGTGCCTTCCAGCGTGGCGTTGATGCGGTTGACCTCGGCCACGATCCGCGCGCCGACAGCGTCGGCCATGGCCATGGACTGGTCGAGCGTGGGGGCGTCAACTTCGATGACGATTTTCTGTTCATCGGGGCGGGGTTGAATGTTGACGTCTTCCATCCACCGTTCGCCACTGACGTCGAGGCCGAGTTGCTGGCTGATCTGGTCGAGCACATCGGGTTGCAGCACCAGTTCACGATAGCTGTTCATGGAGTTGCGCAGCACGATGTTGAGGCCATTATCGGCCTGATTGGCAAAGGCCAGGTAGACGGCCTGGGCGCGGAAGGTCTGGGGCAGCAGTTTGCTCACCCCGTAGGCGGCCACCGCGGCGGCCAGGAGGGTAAGGGCCACCACCCACCAGCGTTTGATCAGTACATTGACATAATCTGTGAGTTGCATAGGCATTACCTGAGGTGAACATCGTGCGCAGCGTTCAGCCCCCCTCCCAGCCTCCCCCCGCTGGGGGGAGGCGCCGGGTTCCCTCCCCCAGCGGGGGAGGGTCCGGGAGGGGGCCAGCACCTGAGTTGCAACGGATTGCCGCTCGAGCAGGGAGATGGGGAAACCGGGTTTCCCCATCCCCCCGCCCCCGGGAAGGTGCGGGCGTAGCCCGTGCGCAGGGGGATGGGGAAACCGGGTTTCCCCATCCCCCCACCCGATGGGAGGGTCTGGGAGGGCGCAGCCGTTCCAAAAACAACCTTCTGTTCATTGCGGTAGGGCGGATCACTCTTTCGGGATCACCCCAATCACACGCACACCGAGCCACTGCTCGGCCTGGCGCGGGCTTCGCAGCCGATCATCGAAGGCGTTGAGCAGGAAGGTCAGGCCCACCCCGGCGGCGAGGGCCAGTGCCACCCGCAGGGCGACATCGCGCAGCACCTCGCGGCGACCGGCCACCGGGGCCGCCGGCCCGGGCGGATCGAGCACGGCCACGTGCAACCCTCCGGCGGAGGCGCGACCCCAGTACTTCAGCCCGCCGCTCTGCAAGGTCGCCAGCGTCGCGCGGAGCATAGCGCTCGCGGCTTCGGGGGCGCCGGCGACGGCGCGGAACGTCACGGCGCGGTGGGTTACCTCCGCTTGCAGACTACCGCGGATCGTTGCGGCGTCGATCTGGTAGCCCTCGGCCGCCAGGGCGGCCTGCACATCGGCGGCGAAGGCGGCGCTGCCCACCACGAAGGGTAGGTCGTCGAGGAGGTACTCCGTGGTCATCCAGGTGGAGCGCTCGTCAACATCGGGCAATGATGAAGGCGCCGTGGCCGAGAGCGGCACGCGCGAGACCAGGGCCAGCGCGCTGGCCTGGTAGACAGGGGCGCGGCCCAGGGCCAGGGCCAGGCTGAGCGCGCTGGCGATGAGGGGAGGCAACAGCACCAGCAACCAGTAGCGCCGCAGGATGGAAAGGTATTCGTACAGATGCATGCTCAGGCAAACGGGTAGGGTTGCGGGAGTGGCCCTCCGGCGACGGCGCATGGGTTGGACGACAGACGCCCCGCATCCACGCAGGCTCGTGGCGGGAGCGGCTCGCTGGCAACGGCGCGTCTGGCCGGCCGTGGAGCGCGCGGGGCGCAACGGCGCCCCGCGCGGACTATGGGGGAGGCGGCAGCGCATCGAGTTTCAGTGGGCACGCGCAACGCGCTCCTCCTGCCGTCGGGACCCAACGGCTGCATCAATCACCGCGCGCATCTGGCGCAGAAAACGCTCGCGGCCAAAGTACTCGGCGTGCTGACGAATGGTCAGCGAATCGTAATCATCATGCTGTGCGGCGAGCACGGCAGCAGCCAGCGCCGTTGCCGTCGGTTCGTAGAAGAACCGCCCCGTTACCCCCTCGATCACCGTCTCCAGCGCGCCGCCCGCGCCATAGGCAATCACCGGGCGACCGGCGGCCATGGCCTCGACGGGCGTAATGCCAAAATCCTCTTCGCCAGGGAAGACAAACCCACGACAGCGCGCGAACAGGTCGCGTCGGGTTGTCTCATCCACCCAGCCCAGGAACTCGATGGTTGGGCCGGCCAGGCGCTCCAGGCGTTGCCGGTCGCGGCCATCGCCGAAGATCTTCAGCGGCAGGCGCAGGCGGTTAAAAGCCTCGACGATCAACTCAATACGCTTGTAGGGAATGAGACGCCCGCCGGCGAGGTAGTAATCGGCGGCAGGCTGCGGAGCATAGGGCGGCAGATCGACCGGTGGCGGCACAATTTCGGCCTCGCGCCGGTAATAGCGGCTGATGCGCCTGGCGACCTCGCGCGAATTGGCGACAAAGACGTCCACCCGATTGGCTGTCACTACGTCCCAGAGTCTAACATAGGTGAGCATGAAGGGCAAGAGCAGGCCGGGCAACCCGCCGATCCCCTCCCGGAGGATATAATCCTGGCTGCGCCAGGCGAAGCGCATCGGCGTGTGGCAGTAACAGATGTGCAGCGCATCGGGCCGCGGGATGACCCCCTTGGCAAAGGCGCTGCTGCTCGATAGAATCAAATCGTAGTTGCGCAGGTCGAAACTCTCGAAAGCGCTCGGATAGAGCAGAAAGTAGCGCCGGAAATGCCGGCGCCAGCCTGGAACCCGTTGCACGAACGAGGTGCGGATATCCCAGTTCCGGTAGGTTGCCGGCATGGCCTCGGGGGCATAGACCGAGGTGAAGACCGGCGCGTCGGGATACAGTTCGTGCAGGGCCTCCAGCACGCGCTCGGCTCCGCCGTACTGGTTGAGATAATCGTGAACAATGGCGACACGCATAACCAGAGGAGGTGAACATGCATGCACAGGGGCATGCGAGCACGTCCTCGATGCCTGCCTGGCTGATGGTTTCGCTATAGGATAGCATAACCTGGCGTCGTTGCTGCAGTGGGGCGGAGATCATGTGCAAGCGGTTGGCAGAGGCCCTGCAAGTAGCGAGAACATCCCATCAGGTAGAGGCGCTCCTGCTTGAAGCGTCCACGGGGCATCTGCTATCCTGAAGATGTGTGCCTGGCCGTCCTGCGCCTGGTACGTCCAGCCCGCCCCGCGACGGGCATCTTGCGTTTTTGTGGAGGGAGGTGCTGTATGACAGAGCAGGAGTTCGAGGATCAATCCCCACGCATGGCGCAGAGCCATCTGGAACGTGCGTACATGGAGGAGTATCTGCGCGGGCTTGGCCTGGGCCTCGATGATCTGCGGTTGCTTCCGACCGCGCAGGCGCGCGAGTTGCTGCGCGCCGCCTCGACCTACGCCTCGATGCGCCTGAGCGAGGTCGAGACCCGTTCGCATCTGGTTGAAGAGCTTCACGGGGGCCCGCCGCCGATGTAGGATGAGGAGACCTGGCGTGTCGTCACGATCCGCCAGGTCTCGCCCCCACATAGGCGGCGCCTTTGCCCACCCGGGTGTTGATTGGCACGCCAGCGGCGCAGAGCGGGCAGTCCTCAGGGGCATAACTTTCCAGCGGCACCTCAGTCAGAGCAAACAGTTCCGGCGCGGCCACCGTTTCCGCGGTGACACCGCCGCGGTTGCAGAGCGCCCCCACGCCGATCACCTCGCCGCCCGCCGCCCGCACGGCCTCGACCACCTGCCGCGCCGAGCCGCCGGTGGTCAGCACGTCCTCAACCACCAGCGCCCGCCGTCCGTGCGTCAGGGCGTCGTAGCCGCGCCGCAGCGCGCGCCGTTTGCCCTCGGCGGCGGCTTCCTCCTCCGCATAGACCGCCAGCACCTCGCGCCCCTCGATCCCGCTCAGATGGTACGCCGTCCACTGGGCCAGGATCACGCCGCCAATGGTCGGGCCGGCGACCACCTCTACCCCCGCGCCGGCAAAGTGGCGCGCGATCCGCTCGCAGACCGCGGCGGTCGCAGTGGTGTGCGGGTAGAGCGCGTCTTTGTTGACATAACTGCTGCCGTGGCGACCCGAGGTGTACACCAGATGGTCGCCGGTGATCAGCGCCCCCACGCTGGCGAGGAGCGCCAGCACGTCGTCCCCCGTCATGGTGCCTCCGCTTCGATGTCATGCAGTATCCGGGCCGCCGCGGCGGCCGGCCCCCCCACCTCTGGCGGTGGGGCGGTGATCGGGCGCCCGATGACCAGGTAATCGGCGCCGGCGCGCAGGGCCGCGGCGGGGGTCATGACGCGCCGCTGGTCGCCGCTGGCGGCCCACTCCGGGCGCACCCCCGGGGTGATGATCAGCAACCTATCGCCGCAGGCGGCGCGGATCGCCGCGACTTCGTGGGGCGAGGCCACGACCCCGTCCAGCCCGCAGTCCCGCGCCAGACGGGCCAGCCGCACCACGTGCTCGGCCAGGGGCGCCCCCACGCCCAGTTCATCGCCCAGGGCCCTCTGGTCCACACTGGTCAGCACGGTGACGCCGAGGAGCAGCGGGCGCTGCGGGGCGGCGCGGGCGGCTTCGACAGCCGCGCGCAGCATCGCCGCGCCGCCCTGGCAATGCAGGGTCAGCATGCGCACCGCGGGGCCGAACGCGCAGACGGCGCGCACCGCGCCGGCCACGGTGTTGGGAATGTCGTGCAGCTTCAGGTCGAGGAACAGGCTGCCTCCAGCGGCGGCCACGGCCTCCGCCACCCGGGGCGCGCCCTCGGCCGTGCACAGTTCCAGACCGACCTTGAACCCGCCTACCAGCGGCCGCACCTCGCGCAGCAGATCAAGCGCGGCGTCGAGGCGGGCCACGTCGAGGGCCACCAGGACGTGCTCGCGCGGCGCCAGGCGGGGATGGCTGGAGGATGGCAGGATAGCGCGAGGCATAAAGTCGCTTCCTCTCACATAACAGAACGTACGCGGTGGAGGGGTGCGGGGAGGCGAAGCCTCCCCGCATCCTCCTGTTCCCGCCCGCGGCGGCCAGGCGGCCTGGCGCACCACCCACGGCCCGCCCGCCGCGGGCGGGCAACAACCGGTTGGTGGAGAGCCTGCGGCCCTCCACTCCTTCCCGCTGGAAGGCGACCGCGTACCTCCTGGTAGTTGAAAAGTATTGCCACTAACTGGCCCGCAGCAAGCCGCGGCAGATACGCCCGGGCAGGCCGGGGCCTTCGTAGACCAGGCCGGTGTACACCTGCAGCAGGGTGGCCCCGGCGTCGAACATGCGTTGGGCGTCGTCGAGGCCGAAGATGCCGCCAACGCCGATGATCGGCAGCCTGCCGCCGCTCTCGCGGGCCACGAAGCGCACCACGCGCAGCGCGAGGGGGTGCAGGGGCCGCCCGCTGAGGCCGCCGCTCTCGGCGGCGCGGGCATGGTCGGCGGGGGCCAACCCGTCACGGCAGATGGTCGTATTGGTGGCGATGATCCCCGCCACCCCGGTCTCGGCGCATACCTCCAGGGCCTGGGCCAGCGCCGGTTCGGCGAGGTCGGGGGCGAGTTTGACCAGGATGGGCCGCGGATGGGTGTCGCGCTCGTGGGCCAGGCGCCGGTTTTCGCTCTGCAAGGCGATCAGCAGCTCGCGCAGGCGCGCCTGATCCTGGAGCGCGCGCACGCCCGGCGTGTTGGGCGAACTGACGTTGATCGCGAAGTAGGCTCCGTAATCGAACAGCAAGCGGAACGAGCGCAGGTAGTCCTCTACCGCCTGCTCCAGGGGCGCGCGCTTCGACTTCCCGATGCTGATGCCAAGCGGCGCCGGCAGCGGCGGCCGGGTGGCGAGACGGGCGGCCAGGGCGGCGGCGCCGGCGTTGTTGAAGCCCATGCGGTTGATCAGCGCCTGGCTGGCCGGCAGGCGGAACAGGCGCGGGCGCGGATTGCCCGGCTGGGCCGCCGCGGTGACCGTGCCGACCTCCACGTGGCCGAAGCCGAGGGCCATCCAGGCCGGCAGGGCCACGCCGTCTTTGTCCATGCCGGCGGCAAGACCGATGGGGTTGGGGAAGCGCAGCCCGAAGACGGTGCGTTCCAGGGCGGGATGGCGACAGGCCAGCAGGCGCTCCCAGGCCCGCAGCCCCGGCCGCCAGCGCGAGAGCCACGTCAGGGCCGCCAGCGCGCGCTCGTGGGCCGTTTCGGCGTCGCCGCCGTGCATGCGAAAGAGAACGGGGCGGATCAGACGTTTGTAGAACATATACGGTCGTGAGACGCTAGCGTCTCGTTACAGCGTGGTCTCAGGTAGCGCGTTCAAAACGGTTCCAGCCCCGCCTCGGAGAGCGCGTCGGCGAACCGCTCGACATCGCTCACGCGCTTGAGCGTCTCCACCTGTTCGAGGAGCCTGCGCCGGTCAGCCGTGTCGGAGATGACCGCCCGTTCAATGTACTGGCGCAGGTAGATCTTCAGGATCTCCATCTGTTCCGGGGTCAGTTCATCGTTCCGCAGGTAGGTTTCGACCGCGTCGGCCAGGCGCCCGGTGGTTTCGTTCATCCAGAAGCGGGGCGGCAGAGGCACATCGAACGGGTAGGGGTAGTCAGGGTTTTCGATAAAGGTCAGCGGGCCGATCTGTTCTGACATATGTTTATGCCGGTAATGATCCAATACGACGGGGTCATCCACGAGCATGGGAGCGAGGTCGTCCCGCCCTCATCGTGGCTCCGCGGGCAAGATGCCCGCGCTCCCAGGCGCAAGGCGAATGCGCGCGTATGGTTATTGAGACATTCATCCGGTCTGCCGGGCTGGCCGTGGGGCTGATGGTCTTTGAGACATTCATCCGGTATGCCGAGCTGGCCGTCGGGCTAAAGCCCTCGGCCAGGGGATGCGAAGGCCGCCGGCGCGGCCTATACCGGAGTATGTATTCAAAGACCATCAGCCCTCGGCTACGGAATGCGCAGCCCGCCGGCGCGGGCTATACCGGAGTATGTATTCAAAGACCATCAGCCCTCGGCTGCGGGATGCGAAGGCCGCCGGCGCGGGCTATACCGGAGTATGTATTCAAAGACCATAAGTCCTCGGCTGCGGGATGCGAAGGCCGCCGGCGCGGGCGAGAGCGGATTCATTTCTCAAAGACCATGTCTGCTGGCAGGGGCGGAACGGGGGACGCGGGGAGGCCGGGCCTCCCCGCGCCCCGCCGACGGGCGCGGTGGCAACCCGGTTCACCTGCGCACACCCAGGGCGTCATAGAGGCGGGGATAATCAAAATTGGCTTCGAGCAGCTCGGTGAAACGGCGCAATTTCGCGTCCTCGTGGAAACGCACGCGGCCAAAGAGGCGTTCGGCGCGTTCAACCGTGGTCAGGGTATCATCGGGGACGATAATCAGCGGCACCTGCAGATCCCCGGCGCGATCAACCACCTCGGGGGCGGGCTTGACATTGCCGGTGAGCACCAGGGCGCTGGTATGGGTCCTCAGCGCGGCCAGTTGCAGATCGGCCCGATCCCCACCGGTGACCACCACCTTGTTGCCGCGGCGGCGGAAGAACGGCATACTTGCCTCGGCGCTCATCGCGCCGATCATCAACGTCTCGGCGACGCGGGAGCACCACTCGCGCTGGCCAATCAACTGGCCGCCAAGGTGTGCCAGCAGTTCCGTGATGCTGACGCCCACCAGGGTCGGGTCACGCGGCAGCACGGCGAAGACCGGGATGCCGCGGCGCTCCAGGAAGGGCACGACCCGGGCGCGAACGAACTCGAACTGGGAGTCGTCGACCTGGTTGAGCAACACCCCGAGCAGGCGTTCGCCCACGTATCGCTGCACCGAGAGCACTGTGTCGACGCTGAGCGTCGAGTCGTAGCGAGTCACCAGCAGGCCGGGCGCCTGTAACAGATCGGTAACCTGATCGGCTGAAAGATCCACCAGCGCGCCTTCCGACCATGTGTTTGTCCCTTCGAGCACAACGATGTCCTTGTTGCGCGAAACGTTCAGGTAGGCGTCGCGCAGGATGCGGGTGTAGCTGGAATACTGTCCACGCAGGATCGCCTCGACCACGCCGGGGGTGATCAGCACCGGCACCATCTGGTCGATGGGGTCGCCGATCCCGAGCGTCTCGCGAATGAAGACGGCGTCCTCGTCCATCACCGCCCCGGAGGCGCCTGCTCCCGAAACGCTCACCGGCTTCATGTACCCGACATTGAAGCCATCGCGTTGCATGCGACGCAGCAAGCCGATACAGACGGCGCTCTTGCCGACGAACGTCTCGGTTGACGCAACATACAGCGTAGCCATGCTCTGCCTCCCTGGGGCGGGGATGTGCCTGTCGCGTGTGGTGCTGTCGGGCGGGGAGGCGTGCCCCCCGACGGAGCCGGCAACCCGGATGGAGACGACAGGTAGCGAGTGATCGGTGGCCGCCACGCGCGCTGGCGGCCGGCGCGGATCCGGCGCGCATCCAGGCCGCATGCGGGAGAGCGCTGGACACGCCTCGGTTCGGACACTGTGTGGGGACATCATACCCTACACCGGCGGGATATGCAAAGGGGTGTTGGGCAACCGGGTTTCCCCACGTCCCCGCCCGCGGGAGGGTCTGGGAGGGCGCAGCCCTCCCAGGAACAACCTTCTTTCATCCCGTAGCGCGCGGCGTAGCCGCATGGACGGCTGAGGGGGGAAGTCTGCTAGAATAACCAGGGGAAAGAGTTTGTGAGGGCGCGGCCCTCCCACGAAAACCAGGGATCAGCAATGCCAGCCCTGCCACGCAAGCCCGAAGTGATGAGTCCGGCCGGGCACTGGTCGCAACTGCACGCGGCGATTGAGGCCGGCGCCGACGCGGTCTACTTTGGTCTCAAGCACTTTTCGGCCCGCGCCAAGGTGGGTTTCACCCTCGCCGAGTTGCCCGAGGCGCTGCGCACCCTGCGCGGCCGTGGCGTGAAGGGCTACGTCACCTTCAACACGCTGGCCTTCGACCATGAACTGGCCGAGGCGGCCCGCGTGGCCGCGGCGATTGCCGAGGCTGGCGCCGATGCCGTCATCGTGCAGGATCTCGGCCTGGCGCGGCTGGTGCGCGCCATTGCCCCCGAGATGGAGGTGCACGGCTCGACCCAGATGTCGATCACCAGCGCCGAGGGGGTGGAACTGGCCCGCGAGTTGGGGGTGAGCCGGGTCGTGCTGGCCCGCGAACTGTCGCTCGACGAGATCCGCGCCATTGTCGCCGCGACCGATGTGGAGGTGGAGATCTTCGTCCACGGGGCGTTGTGTGTTTCGTACTCGGGCCAGTGTTTCTCCTCGGAGGCCTGGGGCGGGCGCAGCGCCAATCGCGGCCAGTGCGCCCAGGCTTGCCGGCTCCCTTATGAGCTGATCGTTGATGGCGCCCCCCGCCCCCTGGGTGACGCGCGCTACCTGCTCTCGCCCGGCGATCTCTCCGCGCTGCGCCTGATGCCCGAGATCGTCCGTCTGGGCGTTGCGGCGCTGAAGATCGAGGGCCGTTACAAGGACGAGAACTACGTAGCCCTCGCCACCAGCGCCTACCGCAAGGCGGTTGACGAGGCCTGGGCCGGATTGCCGCTGAGTCTCACCCCCGCCGAGGAACTGCGGCTGGAGCAGGTCTACTCGCGGGGATCGGGGCCGTTCTTCCTCGGCGGCACCAATCACCAGACGGTTGTGCGCGGGCGCGCGCCGCGCCATCGGGGGGTGCTGGTGGGCCGGGTGGCGCGGGTGCTGGCCGATCGGGTGCTGATCGCCCCCGAGCCGGCTACGGCGATCGCCCCGCTAAAGCCCGGCGACGGCGTGGTGTTCGATGCTGCCCACCGGCGCAGCCCCGAAGAGCCGGAGGAGGGCGGGCGGATCTACCACGTGCGCCCGGCCCGCGACGGGTTGCTGGAGGTCGAGTTTGGCAACCAGGCGGTGAACTATCGCCGGGTGCGGGCGGGCGACCTGCTCTGGCGCACCGACGACCCCGAAGTGGAGCGGGCCGCGCGGCGCTTCACCCGGCCCGCCGCGCCGGCGCGCCGGCAACCTGTGGCGGCGCGGGTCATTGCCCGGGCCGGGGCGCCCCTGGAGGTGGCGTGGCGGCTGGTGGAGCATCCCGAGCTGGCCGTCACCGTGCGTTCCGCCGAACCACTGGCGACCGCGCGCCGCCACGCTCTGACGGTGGAGGACCTGCGCGCGCAGCTTGGCCGGCTGGGAACCACCCCCTACACCCTGGCCGAACTCGAGGCCGAGATCGCTGGCGCGCCGTTCGTCCCCGATTCGCTGCTCAACACCCTGCGCCGCGAGGCGGTCGAGCAACTGGCGGCCTTGCAGGGCCGGCCCCGCTCCGGGCCGGTGGCCAGGCCGCAGGCGGCGCTGGAAGCCCTGCTGGCGCCGGGCCGGGTGGCGCCGGCCCCGGAAGATGCGTCGCCACGCCTCCATCTCCTGGTGCGGACCCCCGAGCAGCTCGAGGCGGCCCTGGCCCTGCGCCCCGCGCCCGATAGCATCACCCTCGACTACCTGGATCTGTACGGGCTGCGCCCGGCGATCGAGCGGGTGCAGGCGGCGGGCATCCCCGCGCGGGTGGCCAGCCCGCGGGTGCTCAAGCCCGGCGAGGAACGTATCACGCGCTTCTTGCGCAAACTCGGCTGCGGCATCCTGGTGCGCTCGACGGGTCTGCTGCAGGCCCTGCGCCACGGCGAGGCCCCGCCGCTCACCGGCGATTTCAGCCTGAACGCGGCCAATCTGCTCAGCGCCGCCACGCTGCTCGGCCTGGGGCTGGAGCGCCTCACGCCCACCCACGACCTGAACGCGGCCCAGGTCGCCGACCTGGCCCGGGCGCTGGGGCCGGGTCGGACCGAAGTGGTGGCCTACCACCACCTTCCGGTGTTCCACACCGAGCACTGCGTCTTTTGCCGCTTCCTTTCCACCGGCACGAGCTACCAAGACTGCGGGCGCCCCTGCGAGCGCCATCAGGTGACCCTGCGCGACCAGCGCGGGCGCGAGCATGCGGTGCTGGCCGATGTTGGCTGCCGCAATACCGTCTTCGGGGCCGAGGCCCAGACGGCCAGCCGCCATCTGGGGGCCTGGCGCGCGGCGGGCATCGTCCACTACCGCCTGGAGTTCGTCCATGAGCGCGGCGCGCAGGTGGCGGCCGTGACGACGGCCTTCCGTGAAGCGTTGGAAGGGGTCATTGGCGAGCGGGAGTTGGAGCGCCGTCTGGCCCAGATTGCGCCTCAAGGCGTCACCGAGGGGAGTCTGTTCGTGCCCGCCGGCCACGCGCTGATCCCGTTGCTAACGTGAACATGGGGGAACCAGGTTCCCCCATGCCCCCGCCCGCAGGAGGGTTTGGGAGGGCGGCGCCCTCCCGGGAAGAATCTTTTTTCATCCCGTCGGTGTGCGGCGCAGCCGCATGGACGGCTGACGTGAACATACGCCCTCGGAGCGGGGTGTGGGGAAACCGGGTTTCCCCACACCCCTGCCCGCGGGAGGGCCTGGCCCTCAAAGCAGGGGGATGGGGAAACCTGGTTTCCCCATCCCCTCACCCGGTGGAAGGGTCTGGGAGGGCGGCGCCCTCCCAGAAACAACCTCCCGGCGACAAGCGCAGCATCAGGCGGCGCCAATCAACTGCTCGGCGATGATCGCCGACGAGAGCACTCCGGGGATGCCCGCGCCGGGATGGGTGCCCGCGCCCACGAAGTAGAGGTTTTCGAACTCCTCTGAGCGGTTGTGGGGCCGGAACCAGGCCGACTGGGTCAGGATCGGCTCGAGGGAGAAGGCCGAGCCGAGGAAGGCGTTCTGCTGGCGGGCGAAGTGGCGCGGGTCAACCATCGTCTCAACCACGATGTTCTTGCTCAGGCCGGGCATGTAGCGCTCCTCGAGGAAACGCACGATCGCGTCGCGATAGGGCCGCGCCGCGACCGACCAGTCAATGCCCGCGCCCAGGTGCGGCACCGGCGAGAGCACATAGAACGACTCGCCGCCCTCCGGGGCGAACGAGGGGTCGTTGAGCGACGGGATGTGCACGTAGAGCGAGAAATCATCGGCCAGCCGCTTGTGGTGGAAAATATCCTCCAGCAGGCCCTGGTAGCGTTCGCCGAAGATGATGTTGTGGCGCAGCAGCGAGCCATCGTCGTAGCGCCGGCGCGTGCCGAGGTAGATCACCACCAGCGACATGCTGTACTTCTTGCTTCTCAGGCGCCGGTCGGTAAAATAGCGCCGGTGCCGGGGCGAGACCAGGTTGCTGTAGGTGTAGGCAACGTCGGCGTTGGAGACCACGGCATCGGCGCGGCGCACAATGCCGTCGGTGAGGCGCACGCCGATCACCCGCCGCCCCTCGATGACGATCTCGCGCACCGGGCTGTTCAGGTGCAGCGTGCCGCCCAGTTCGGTAAAGAGCCGGGCCATCGCCCGCACGATCGCCCCCGTGCCGCCGACGGCGTAGTGGATGCCCCACTCCCGCTCCAGGTAGTGCACCATGGCGTAGATTGACGAAGCATCGAAGGGGTTGCCGCCGATGAACAGCGGGTGGAAGGAGAAGCAGCGGCGCAGAAAATCGTCGCTGATGAAGCGCGAAACGTAGCGGTAGGTGCTCAGGTAGGACTGGAGGCGCATCAGGTCGGGGGCCACGCGGAGCATGTCGCCGATGTTCAGGAAGGGCTTGTCGGCCAGTTCTAGAAAGCCTTTCTCGAAAATCGGCCGGGTGCTGGCCATAAAGCGGCGGTAGCCCTCGACATCGGCGGGGTTGAAGCGGGCGATCTCCTGGGCGATGGCCTCCTCGTCGCCCGAGTAGTCAAAATGCTTGCCATCTTTGTTGAAGAGGCGATAGTAGGGCTGGCAGGGCCGTAGTTCGAAATAGTCCTCGCGGCGGCGCCCGGCGACGCGCCACAGGTCGTCGAACATAAACGGCGCGGTGATCACGGTGGGGCCGGCATCGAAGCGATAGCCGTTGCGCTCGATGACGTAGGCTTTTCCGCCTGGTTGATCGGCTTTCTCGAAGATCTCGACGCGGTGACCGCGGGCGGCGAGGCGAATGGCCGCGCTGAGACCGCCGAAGCCCGCGCCGATGATGATGATGTGTTGCTGCATGGTTGCTCCCTACAGACGAAACTCCGAAACGATGGCTAACGTGAACATAGGCTGCTGGAGCAGGGGTATGGGGAAACCGGGTTTCCCCACGCCCCCGCCCGCCGGGCGCCTGGCTCGCGTATGGCCGCCGGGGTGGTTGGTGGGGAAGCAAGCCCGCTACCGCGCGGAATGCTCCCTTCATCGCCTGTCCATGGTCTTACCAAACCCTTACGAAACGCTCGCGCGCGCCTTACGTTGGCGCGCTACCATATGCGCCGGAACGTTGAAATTTGTGCCATCCAACGCAAACAATTGTGAGGAGCGTTACATCATGCTGCGAAGTCTCTTTGGTGGTCGCGCTGCCGCCAGTTCCATCGCGACGATCACCGTGCCGGAACTGAAACGCCGTCTCGATGCCGGCGAGCGCCTCTTCTTGCTCGACGTGCGCTCGGCCGATGAGTACGCCTACGACGGGCACATCGTCGGCGCGCACCTGCTGCCTTTGCCCGCGCTCGCGCTGCGCCTCGACGAACTGCCCCGCGATACCCCGATCATCTGCATCTGCCGCTCGGGCAACCGCAGCGGCGTCGCCGCCGAGCACCTGGCCCGCCAGGGCTTCAGTGACGTGACCAACCTCACCGGGGGCATGCTGGCATGGGCCCGCGCCGGCCTGCCGATGAAGCGTGGCTAGTTCGAAATAATCACATCCCGCCCGTGGGCGCCGCGCCGCGAGCGGCAGCGACCGTCATGGCCATTCAGGCGCGCCAGGATGAGCGGAAGGCCGCGGGCGGGCCGCTCTCGCTCGCCCTGCGCCCCGCGCCAGATGAGTATATAATACGCCCATGAGTAACACGGGCGCGATCCTGGTCGTTGATGACGAGGCCAGTATTCGGACGATTGCCAGGGCCTACCTGGAGCAGGCCGGATTTCGTGTGGTCTGCGTGGATAATGGCGCCGATGCGCTGCGGCTGGCCGAGGCCGATCCGCCGGATCTGATCCTCCTCGATCTGAACCTGCCGGGTATGGACGGCATGGAGGTTGCCGCGCGCCTCCGCGAGCGTTCGGATGTCTTCATTCTGATGCTCACGGCGCGGAGCGAAGAGGCCGACCGCGTGGCCGGCCTGCGCATCGGCGCCGATGATTACCTGACCAAGCCCTTCAGTCCCCGCGAGCTGGTGGCCCGCGTCGAGGCCATCCTGCGGCGGCGCCGCGGCGCCCCGGCCCGCGACAACCGCCTGCGCTTCCGCCACCTGACGATTGACCCCGATGCCCGTGAGGCGCAGGCCAACGGCCAGACGCTCGAGTTGAGCCCCACCGAGTTCGATGTGCTGCTGGCGCTGGCGCGCCATCCCAACCGCGCCCTCAGCCGCGAGCAGTTGATCGATCTGGTCTGGGGCGCCGATTTTTACGGCACCGATCGGGTGGTTGATGTGTATGTCGGCCAGGTGCGGCGCAAGCTGGAGGCCGCCGCCGGCGCGACGCTGATCGTGACCGTGCGTGGCGTCGGCTATCGCTTCGTGGACGAGCGGCTATGAGGGCGCTCGCGCAACTGCGCTGGCAGCTCATCGCCGCCCAGATGCTGGTGGTGGTGGTGGGCGTGGTAGTGCTGGCCGTCGCCGCCGATCGCCTGGGCAGCGGGATCTTCGCCGCCGATCTGCGCGCCCGGCTCGAGGGCGTCCCGATGGCCGATCGCGTCGCGCTCGAAGCGGCCCTGCTCGCCAGCTTCCGCAAGGCCACCGCCCAGGCCCTCCTGGCCGCCGGGGCCGCCGCGGCGGTGGTGGGGTTGACCACCAGTGTGCTGCTTCTGCGCCAGATCCTCCGCCCGTTGAACGAAATCGCCCGCAGCAGCCAGCGCATCGCCGAGGGCCGCTACGATGAGCGCGTGGCCGTGCCCGCCAGCGATGAACTGGCGATCGTCGCCACCAGCTTCAACCAGATGGCCGAGAGCCTGGAGCGGGTAGAGCAGCAGCGCGTGGCGCTGATCGGCAACGTGGCCCACGAACTGCGCACGCCCCTCACCGGTATCGAAGGCTACCTGGAGGGATTGATTGACGGCGTCTTCGCGCCTGAACCGGCCGTACTTGGCGACATGCAGCACGAGGTGCGCCGCATGCGCCGCCTGATTGACGACCTCCAGATCCTCTCCCACGTCGAGGCCGGCCAGGTGAGCCTGCGGCTGGCCGAGGTGGACCTGGTGGACATCGCCCGGCGGGTGGTCAACCAGGTGCGCCCGCAGACGATCACCAACTGCCTCGAACTGACCGTCCTCCCCGAGACGCCCTCGCTGATCGTCCGCGCCGATCCCGATCGCCTGGCGCAGATCCTGCTGAACCTGGTGGGCAACGCCATTCGCTACACCCCCGAAGGCGGCTGCATCACCGTGCGCCTGGGGGTTGAGGGCGCCATGGCCCGCGTCGAGGTGATTGACACAGGGATCGGCATCCCCCCCGAAGAACTGCCCTACATCTTCGAGCGCTTCTACCGCGTCGATCGCTCGCGTTCGCGCGCCAGCGGCGGCAGCGGCATCGGGCTGACCATCGCCCGGCACCTGGCCTGGGCCATGGGCGGCGAGTTGACGGCCGGGAGCGCCGGCCCGGGCAAGGGCAGCACCTTCACCCTGACCCTGCCCCTAACGTGAACATAGGGGGACCAGGTTCCCCCGGACCCTCACCCAGTGGGAGGGTCCGCGAGGGCTACGCCCTCCCAGAGGTTTGTTTCTTCGATCCAGGGCGCAGCCCGGCCTCGCTGCAACAATCTGGTACGCCCGGCGTTCTATTATTGCGACAAGACCTGTCGGCCGTTTTCACCCCCTGAAAGGAGCCACAGCGCCAATGTCCGCAATCATCCTGGGCGTCTTCGCCGGCTTGCTTGGCTGGTTCGTCGTCCGCTACCTTCTCTTCGGCTTCTACACGGTGGATCAGAACGAGCGCGCGGTCAAGACGATCTTCGGCCGCGCCGAGCGTCTCCCGCTCTCGGCCAACACGGAGGACCCCTTCACCGAGTACCTTCGCCCCGAGGAGCGCGATCGCTACCGCTACCCGCAGGTGCGCGTCATTCAGCCCGGCTTCCACTTCAAGTGGCCCTGGGAGCGCATCCACAAGGTTTCGATCGCTACCCAGACCGTCAACATGGCGCTGGATCTGGAAGACCCCCGCGCCAACCGCAACGGCACGGTGCTGGAGGCGGTGACCAAGGATCAACTCAACGTCGGGCTGAAGGGGCAGATCCGTTACCGCATCTCCGAACGACACCTCTACGCCTACCTGTTCGGGGTGAAGAACCCGGTGGTCCACGTGATGGGCTACTTCGTCTCCATCCTCCGCGAGCGCATCGCCAGCTTCGAGGCGCCCTCCGCCCCCAGCGGCAGCGTGGCGGCCTCGCAGCCCGCTGACGCCAGCGCCGTGACCGGCGTTTCCATCAACGACCTGCGCAAGAACCTCCGCGACCTGAACGAGTTGATGGACCGCGAGTGTCTCTCCTCGCCCGCCCGCTACGGGGTGATCCTCGAAGCCTCGCTGATCACCGAGATCGACGCCCCGCCCGAGGTCGAGTCGGCGATGGCGGCGATCAACACGGCCCACAACCAGGTCTCGTCGGACATCAGCCTGGCCCAGGCCGCCGCCGACCAGAAGATCGTGCAATCGAAGCGCGCGGTGGAGATCGAGACGCTGAAGGCCCAGGCCGAGGTCGAGCCGCTGCTGGCCCTGGCCGAGCAGTTGCACGCCCTGCGGGCCAGGGGGCCGAACGCCATCGCCGCCTATCTGCGCAACGTGCGCCTGGGCCTCTTCCGCCAGGCCGAGCGCGTGATTATGGAGGTGGAGCGATGATCAATCTGATGTTGTTCCTCACCACCGCGACGATGACCTTTATCTTCGCGCCGGTCGCGATTGGGGTGACGCTCGGTCTGGCCCGGCTGTTCGGTCTCTACACGATTGTGCAGGAGGGCACCTGCCACGTCTACGTGCTGTTCGGCAACGTGCTGGGCGTGATCAGCGAACCCGGGTTGCACTACCTGCCCGAGCGCCTGGGAGCCTCCGCCTTTGTGGTGCGGCTGCTCGGCGAGCGCAAGGTGCTGGATATGCGCCTCAACCAGCGCTATCTGCGCAGCCAGCCGGTGAACTCCGAGGAAGGCGCGCCGATGGGCATCGGTGTGTGGTACGAGATGGCGATCAGCGACCCGGTCGCCTATCTGTTCCGCAATACCGATCCCGAAGGCTCGCTGGCCGCCAATGTGAGCAACGCCGTGGTGCGCACCCTTAGCAACATGCCCCTGGCCGAGATGCTCGAGAATCGCCACGCCATGAGCCAGAAGGTGCGGGCCGAGGTGTCGCCGAAATCAATGGAGTGGGGCTACCGGCTCGGGTCGGTCTACGTGCGCAAGGTCCACTTCCGTGATGCGGGCATGATCCGCCAGATCGAGGCCAAGGTGGTGAACCGGCTGCGCCAGGTGACCTCGGCGATCCTGCAGGATGGCGCGAACCAGGTGAGTATCATCACTAGCACGGCCGAGCGGCAGGCGGCGATCGCCTTCGCCCAGGCCCAGGCCATCCGCCCGCAGATCCTCGGCAAGGCGCTTAACGCCATCAATACCGACCGCGAGGTGGCCGAGGCGCTGTTTAGCATTCTGGAGACGCAGAACCTGATCGAGGGCGGGGCGAAGGTGACCCTCATCCCCCGGCTCAATGAACCGTCGCTGTTGCCCGATCTTCTTGCCGCCGCGCCACCCGCTAACCATACGGCCAGGCCACAGTCAAGCGGGTGAAGGGCGCAGACGCCGGACGTTTTGCGCAGGAGCGGGGTCAGGGGCGCGTGACGCCCCCGATTCCCGCTCCTGTTGCCATCCTGTCACGGGTGGTGCGCGTCCCTTTACATCGCATCGACCCGTCCGAGTGTACAATGGCCGAGGTATACATAATGCGATTCCGTCTGGTAGGTTTTGGATGTAGGCATGGTTCAGGATCGGGCGTTCTAGCTTGACCGTTGCTCCACACCTCCACACCTCCACAGAACCAATCCGTAGCGCTGGAGAGTTGTGAACTGAAGGCTGGATCATCAAGTTCGTTTGAACCATGCCTTAGGCACTCGAATACGTTCCGCTGTTGGCGATGAGGAGAGAGGAGGTCGCCTATGGGTCCGGTAAAGAAGCGCGTATGGTCGTTCGCCGCGCTGGTCGCGGCGATCGTCGCCGTGCTGGTCGCTGGCCCGGTGTTCGCGGCGGAGTTTGGCGGAGGCGATACCTACCGATTGCCGGCCGGCCAGGTGATCGAAGATGACCTGACCGTGATCGCTCAGGAGATCTACATTGACGGCAAGGTGAATGGCGACCTGGTGGCGATGGGCGCGTATGTCGAGATCAACGGTGTGGTAACCGGTGACGTGCTGGCCGCGGGGGCTGAGGTGCGGATCAATGGCGTGGTCGAGGACGACGTGCGCGCAGCCGGCGCGGGGGTGATCGTCACCGGCAGGATCGGTGATCATCTCTTCGCCGCTGCCGGTGGTGGCGAAGGCGCCTTCAGCCCTATGCAGGTCAGTGGGCGCAGCGTGGTCCAGGGGGTGCGCATCGAGCGCGGCGCTACCGTGGGCGGCTCGGCCTACCTGTTTGGCGGCGAGGCGTTGATTAATGGCGCGATCGCCAATGACCTGCAGGCCGGGGCCGGGACGGTGGTCCTCAACGGCGAGGTGGGCGGCGACGCTACCCTCGATGTCGGCAAGCTCACCCTTGGCGATACGGCGCGGGTCGGGGGCCTGTTGAGCTACACCGCGCCCGAGGCGGCGAGCGTGCCGCCGGGCGTGGCCGGCGACGTGCGCTTCGAGCAGCGCGAGCAACCGCAGACTACGCCAGCGCCAGCTTTCCGGCCCGGGCAGATCCTGCGACCGCTGCTGATGCTGGCCGGGTTCGCGCTGCTGGGCTGGCTGCTGCTGCGCTTCACGCCCGAGGCGCTGCGGCGCCCGGCGCAGGCCCTGGCGCTGCGACCGGGGCAGGCGGCGCTCTATGGCATTGCCGCCCTGGCGCTGCTGTTCGCGGTCCCCCTGCTCTCGGTGCTGATCTTTCTGGCGATCCTGCTGTTCTGGGGCTGGTTCCCGGCGCTTATGTTCGCCTTGCTGCTCACGGCTGCCCTGGCGCTGGCCTGGACGTTGAGCCCGCTCATCACCGGCCTGTGGGCCGGGCAGGCGCTGCTGCGGGCCACCGGGCGCGAGGCCAGTGATTTCCTTGCCCTGTGTCTCGGCGTGCTGCTGATCGTGCTGCTCGGCCTGATCCCCTGGGTGGGCTGGCTGGTGGGTCTGGTCAGCCTGGTGTTCGCCCTCGGCGCGCTGATCGTGGCGCGGCGCGGGGCCTTCGACGCGCCGATGACGACGGCGACGCAGGCGCCGATGCCGGTGTAACTCCATTTCAGCCGTCGGTGCGGCTGCGCTGCGCCCCAGGAGAATGAAAAAGGGTTGTTCCTGGGCGGGCAGCGCCCGCCCAGACCCCTCCCACCGGGTGGGAGGATGGGGAAACCCGGTTTCCCCACACCCCTGCTTGAGGGCCGAGCCCTCCCGTGGGCGGGGGCGTGGGGAAACCCGGTTTCCCCATTTCCCTGCGGGGCGGGGGCGTGGGGAAACCCGGTTTCCCCACACCCCTACTCCAGCAGCCGATGTTCACGTGAGACGGTCATGCGCATGGCGCACCACGCCGCGATGACCATGCCCTGGGAGCGCGGGCGTCCCGCTCGCGCCCCGGCGCCGCGGGCACGGCGCCGGCCCCCTCCCTGACCCGCCCCCACTGGGGGCGGGCACCCGGGGCTTCTCCCGCCGGCGGGGGGAGGCTGGGAGGGGGGCTGAACGCGGCGCACGATGGTCACCGCAGCCATCCATGCGGCTCGCGCCGCGCACCGACGGGATGAAAACAGGTCGTTCCTGCGCGGGCGCAGCCCTCCCAGACCCTCCCGTAGGTCGGGGCCCGGGTGCGCGGGCCTCCGGCCCGCACCGCAAGGGGATAACAGGGTTCTCCTGGGAGGGCTTTGCCCTCCCAGGCCCTCCCCCGGGCAGGGGCGTGGGGAAACCCGGTTTCCCCACACCCCTCTTCAAGAGCCTATTTTCAGGTTAGGGCGAAGCAAAGGTGTTTGCCTGGGAGGGCGCGCAGCCCGCTCACACCCTCCCGTGGATGGACCGGACCGGTTACGAAGCGCCCTCCCCGCGGATGATCGCCAGCACCTCATCGCGGCGAGCGGCCATCTCCTCCGGCGAGGCGATCGACTCCAGGTTGAGGCGGATCAGCGGCTCGGTGTTCGAGCCGCGCACGTTGAAGTGCCAGGTGGCGTAGCTCACCGAGACGCCGTCGAGGCGCTCGACCTTGCCATCGGCGTAGCGGGCGGCGAGTTCGTCGAGTCTGGCGGGCACGTCGGGCACCTTCGAGTTGATCTCCCCGGAGATGAAATACTTCGCCTCCAGATCGGCCAGCAGCGCGCTCATTCTCACGCCGCGCTTCGCCAGCAGTTCCATCAACAGCAGCGACGGAATAATGCCCGAGTCGGCGTAGAAGAAGTCGCGGAAGTAGTAATGGCCGGTGACCTCGCCGGCAAAGACCGCGTCTTCGTTGGCCATGCGCCGCTTGATGAAGGCGTGCCCGACACGTTCCATCAGCGGAATGCCCCCGCTGGCGCGGATCAGGTCGGGCACGGCCCAGGAGGCGCGCACATCGTAGATCACCTTCGCGCCGGGAGACTTCTCCAGCATATACTGCCCCAGGATCGCCGTCAGAAAGTCGCCGGAAATGAAGCGGCCGCGATCGTCAACGGCGAAGAAGCGGTCGCCGTCGCCGTCGAAGAGGAAGCCGATGTCGAACCCTTCGGCGGGCACGCGCGCCTGCAACTCGGCGCGATTCTCGGGTTGCAGGGGGTCGAGGCCGTGGTTGGGCAGCGTGCCATCAGGTTCGAGGTACATGCCACTAAAGGTAATCGGCAGCCGACGGTAGATCTCCTGGAGAATGGGGCCGACCATGCCGTTGCCGGTGTCGGCGATGACCCGCAGGGGGCGGCCCAGGGCGCCGCCGTTCTCCAGCGCCGCCACGTCGATCAGCGAGAGCGCCCTGGCGATAAACGCTTCCTGGAAGTCGTACCGTTTGACGGCGCCCTTTCGCGCAGGTTGGGGGAAGGCTTCCCGTTCAACCAGCCGCCGCAGGTCCTGAATGCCCTCGTCGCCGCTGAGCAGGTAGGGCATCTGGCGCACCATTTTGAAGCCGCTGTACTCCTTGGGGTTGTGCGAGGCCGTCACCATCATGCCGGGGAGACCGAGGGTGGCGCAGGCGAAGTAGTACTGGTCGGTGCTGACCATGCCGATGTCGGTCACGTCGGCGCCCTGCTCGGTGATGCCGCGGGTGACCGCCTCGAACATCGCCGGGCCGGAGGTGCGCATATCGCGCCCGACAATGACCGTCTCGGCGCCGAGGAGGGTCACGAAGGCCCGCCCGATAAGGTAGCCGATCGCCTCGTTCAAATCGGTGGGGTAGATCCCGCGAATGTCGTAGGCTTTGAAGATTCCCGGATTGACCTGCACAGGCGCGCTCCTTCCGCAGAGAATGACTATACTGTGGCTATGCTGCCGATGGGAGTTAACGGTTGTGTTTTTGCTCACCTGGCTGAAGCTGAGAACTTTGTAAGTGGGGGCCAGAGGGAACACCATGTTAGCGCGAATACGTCCTGGGTCAAGCCGTGCCGCGCCGGAAGCGCGGGCAGCTTGCCCCTCGTGCCGTGGGGCTGATGGTCTTGAGAAATTCATTCGGTATATCGGGCTGGCCGTGGGGCTGAAGCCCTCGGCTACGGGATGCGAAGCCCGCCTGCGCGGGCTATAGGGGATTAATTTCTCAAAGACCATAACCCAACGGTTATTCGCGCTAGCAACATGGTTCCCCCGGCGTGCGAGCGCTGTTGGCTGCGGAGGATACAATGGGCCGGCGACAGATTGTGACGGCGCTCCTGATCGCGCAGGTGGCGGGCGCCACCGTGGTTGCCATCGGCCAGATGCTTAAGGACATGCGTGAGCCGGCCTTTGCCATCAGCGTGGCGGCCACCCTGCTGAGCCTCGGCATCCTGGGGGCTTACCAGCGCGGCTGGGAGGCGGCGTTGGCGGTGAACATAGTGGCCGTGACCGTGGCCGTGGGTCTGGGAACGCCTGAGAAATTCGTGCGCGAGTATTCGGCGCTGGTGGTGCTGGTGCCGCCGGCGGTGGCGCAGGTGCTGGCCGGGCGGCGCTGGATCATAGGCAGCACCCTGGGCTTGCTGGCCATCCTGGCGCTGCGCGCCGGGCCGGAGGCGCGCTTTTTGAGCGCCTACACCAACGATCTGCGCACCTTCGGGAGCTTCGCCCTGGTGGTGAGTTGTATGCTCCTCAGCCGCCTGGTGGCTGACACGGCCCTGCGGGCGGCCACAGCGAACGGCGCGCGGGCCGAGGAGGCGCTGCGCCGCGCCGATGCCCAGGCGCGCGCATTGCGGGCGCAGGCCGAGACGTTACGCGAACAGAACGCGCGCCAGCAGCGCCTGCTTGAGCTGGTGGCGCGGCTGGAAACGCCGGCGATCGCCCTGGCCGAAGGGGTGTTGCTGGCGCCCATCGTCGGCCCGGTTGACGATGGGCGCGCCGAGGACCTGGTGGGGCGCCTGGTGCGCCGCGCCAATGAGCAACGCGCGCGGCTGGTGGTGCTCGATGTCGCCGGCGCCTCGAATGTGGACGCCGACGCGGCGCGGGCCCTGGGGCGCGCGGTCGAGGCCCTGCGCCTCATCGGCTGCCAGGTGGCGATCAGCGGGATCTCCGCCGCGACGGCCAGCGCCCTGGCCGAGAGCCAGGTGTCCTTCAACGGCGCAGTCACCGTGCGGACGCCGCGTGAGGCCCTGGAGCGGGAACGGGCGCTCTAGAGGGTTATGCGGCGTGGTTGACGCAAAGGCGCGAAGGCGCGAAGCGTGTGAGGGGCACACGATCCGCTATCCGCGCCCGGTTGACGCAAAGGCGCGAAAGGTGTGAGGCGCACACGATCCGCTATCCGCGCCCGGTTGACGCAAAGGCGCCAGGGCGCAAAGGGTGTGAGGCGCACACGATCTGCCCCTGGTTGACGCAAAGGCGCCAGGGCGCAAAGGGTGTGAGGTGAAAACAATCCCCTCACGGAGGGGTTTGGGCGGGCGCCGCCCGGGACGCGCGAACCTAGGCGGCGAGTTCCTCCTCCCGGCGGAACTGGCTGGTGTACAGGGCATAGTAGGCCCCGCGCAGGGCCAGCAGTTCCTCGTGCGTGCCGCGCTCGACGATCTGCCCGCCCTGCACCATGAGCACCTGGTCGGCGTTGCGGATGGTGCTGAGCCGGTGGGCGATCACGAAACTGGTGCGTCCCTCCAGCAGCGTGTCGAAGGCCCGCTGGATCAAACGCTCGGTGCGCGTGTCCACGCTGCTGGTGGCCTCGTCGAGGATCAGGATGCGCGGGTTGGCCAGCACCGCGCGGGCGATGGCGATCAGTTGACGCTGGCCCTGGCTGAGACCGGCGCCCCGCTCGCCCAGCCGCGTCTGGTAGCCTTCGGGGAGACGGGCGATGAAGTCGTGGGCCATGGCCAGCTTCGCCGCGGCAATCACGTCCTCGTCCGTGGCCTCGAGGCGGCCGTAGCGGATGTTGTTCATCACCGTATCGGAGAAGAGGAAGGTGTCCTGCAAGACAATGCCGATCTGGCCGCGCAGACTGGCCGCGGTGACCTCGCGCACATCGTGGCCGTCAATCGTCACCCGGCCCCGGCTGACGTCGTAGAAGCGCGGAATGAGGTTAATGATCGTCGTCTTGCCCGCCCCGGTCGGCCCGACGATCGCCACCGTCTGCCCCGGTTCGGCAACGAAACTAACGCCCTTCAGCACCGGCTCGCCGGGCCTGTACTCGGCCCAGACCTCCTCGAAGGCCACCCGCCCGGTGATCGGCGGCAAGGGCCGGGCGTCGGGGCGATCCACGATCTCGGGAACCTCGTCGAGCAAGCCGAAGATGCGCTCGCCGCCGGCAATCGCGCTTTGAATGTTTGTCCAGAGCACGGCGATCTGCTGGATGGGCTGGTTGAACCGCTGCACGTACTGAATGAAGGCGAAGACCGTGCCCAGCGAAATGACGGTGGTGCCCAGCAGCGGCTGGTTGCGCAGGGCGCTCAGGCCGCCGACGACCACGACGATGGCGATCGCCAGGTAGCCCAGGGCTTCCAGCACCGGGTTGAGGGCGCTGGTAAAACTGGCCGCGCGCACGTTGGCATCGCGGTTGGCCGCGTTGGCGCGCCGGAACTGTTCGATGCTCTCCTCCTCACGGCTGAAGGCCTGCACCTCGCGCACCCCGGCGATGCTCTCCTGCAACCCCGCATTGACGCTGCCCATCTCCTGGCGGCTGCGCCGGAACGCCCGCCGCGCCTGCTGCGAGAAGTAGAAGGTGGCCCAGGCCATCAGCGGCAGCACGCTCAGGCTGAGCAGGGCGTAGGGGACATTGGTTTGCAGCATCAATGCCCCGGTGATCGTCAATTGGAGCGCGCCGCTCACCACGCTGAGCAGGGCGAAGCCGAGGGTCTGCTGGATGGTGTCGGTGTCGTTGGTGATGCGGCTCATGATGTTCCCGGCCTCGTTGCGGGTGTAGAAGCCCAGGGAGAGGCGGTGGATCTGGGCGAAGGTGTCTTCGCGGATCTGGCGCAGGGCGCGCTGCCCGGCCCAGTTCAGGGTGAAGAAGGCCAGGCCCTGAAGCAGCGAGCCAGCGGTGAAGAGCAGCGCCAGGATGGCTACCAGGCGGCCCAGGCCCGCCAGGCGAGCCTGCGCCTCGAGGTTGACCGCCGGCGGATCGATCCAGCAGGCCGCCGGGTTCGGCGCGAGGTAGCAGTCAACCGCCTGGCCGATCACCGGCGCCGTGGCCACCTGCAGGGTCGTGGCAACGACGATCAATGCCACGGTCAGCGCGACAGCGTACCACCACGGGCGGAAGTAGCTCCAGAAGCGCGCCAGGGTCGCCCCGACCCGTCTGGGCTTCTGCGTTTCCTGGTTCAGCAGGCGGCCAGGGCCGCCCGGTCCTCCCATCATCATCTGGGTGTTCCTTATTGTTCGGGGTGTCAGGCACCCCCACACTGGTTACGAAGGTGGGGAAACCGGGTTTCCCCATGCCCCTGCCTCCTGGTGCGGCCAGGGCCACCGGGGTTCCCCTTGCCCCTGCCGCGGGCGCGGGCCGCCAGGGTTCCACCCTGCCCTGACACTGGTTACGAAGGTGGGGAAACCGGGTTTCCCTATGTCCCTGCCGCGGGCGCGGGCGGGGCCACCGGGGTTCCCCCGCCCCTGCCGCGGGCGGGGCCGCCGGGGTTTCCCCCCCTGCCCTGACACTGGTTACGAAGGTGGGGAAACCGGGTTTCCCCATGCCCCTGCCGCGGGCGCGGGCGGGGCCACCGGGGTTCCCCCGCCCCTGCCGCGGGCGGGGCCGCCGGGGTTCCCCTTGCCCTGACACTGGTTACGAAGGTGGGGAACCCGGGTTTCCCCATGCCCCTGCCGCGGGCGCGGGCGGGGCCGCCGGGGGTTCGGCATGCTCCGGCCCGGCAAGATCAGCTACCCTGTGGCCTCGTTCATATCCGCCACCAGTTGCGAGTGGTAGATCTCGGCGTAGATGGGGCTGTTCTCCATCAATTCGGCGTGCGTGCCGCGGGCGGCCACGCGCCCCTTGTCGAGCACGATGATCTGATCGGCGTGCAACACGGTGCTGATGCGCTGGGCGATCACAAAACTCGTGCGCCCTTGCATCAAGCCCTCCAGCGCGCGTTGAATGGTCCGCTCGGTTTGCAGGTCAACGCTGCTGGTCGAGTCGTCGAGAATGAGCAGGCGCGGGTTGAGCAGCAGGGCGCGAGCGATGGCAATGCGCTGCTTCTGCCCGCCGGAGAGGGTCACTCCGCGCTCGCCCACGCGGGTGGCGTAGCCCTCGGGAAAACTCATGATGAAGTCGTGCGCGGCTGCCGCGCGAGCGGCAGCCATCACCTCCTCATCGCTGGCCTCGGGCCGCCCGAAGGCGATATTGTCGCGGATGCTGCCGCTGAACAGGTTCGTCTCCTGCAGCACGATGCCGATCTGCGAGCGCAGGCTATCAATGGTGACATTGCGCACATCGTGGCCGTCAATCAACACCGCCCCTTCGCTCACATCGTAGAAACGGGGGATCAGATTGATGATGCTGGTCTTGCCGCTGCCGGTGGCCCCCAGCAAGGCGACGGTCTGCCCCGGTTCGGCCACGAAGCTGACCTCGCGCAGCACCGGTTCGCTGCTGCCAAAGTAGCGGAAGGTGACGTTGCGAAACTCGACGCGCCCCTCGATGGACGGCAGCGGATAGGCGTCGGGCCGGTCGCTGATCTCATTTTGCGTGTCGAGCACTTCGAAGATCCGATCCGCCGAGGCCGCTGCCTGGGCCATCAGGGCGATGATAAAGCCCAACTGGCCCAGGGGGAAGAACACATAGACCAGGTACAGGCTGAACTTTTGATACTCGCCCAGGTTGAGCGTGCCACCCAGGATCTGCTGCCCGCCGAAGTAGAGGATGGCGGCCTGGCCGATCTGGGCCACCAGAAAGACCACCGGAAACAGGAACGAGAAGATCCGGCTGACGCGCAACTGCTGGGCCATCAGATCGGTGGCGGCCGCATCGAAGCGACGTTCCTCATACGGCTCACGGGCGAAGGCTTTGACTACCTTGATGCCCGCCAGGTTCTCCTGCAAGATCGTGTTGAGCACTGCGAGCTTCTGCTGCACCACCGCGAAGAGGGGCTGGATCAGGCGCCCGAAGACGACGAAGATCGCCAGGGCGATCGGCAGCAGCGGCAACACCACCAGGGTCAGTTGCAGATTGGTGAGGGCCAGCACCACCAGCGCCCCGCCCAGGAGCAGAAAGGCCTGGACGCTCATTATCAGGCCCTGGGCGATGAAGGTGCGTAAGCGTTCGACATCGTCGGTGGCGCGAACCATGAGCTGGCCCGTCTGGTTCTGGTCGTAGTAGCTGAAGGAGAGCCGCTGGATCTTCTCGAAGATCGCGTTACGCAGATCGAAGGCCAGCCCCTGCGAGGTGCTCTCCGACATAAAGGCCTGGAGGAAAGAAAAGACGCCCCGCAGCACGGCGAAGAGCAGAATCAGGGCGGCGCCGTTGAGGATGACCCGCTCGGCGACGGACAGGTCGGCGCCGGCCCGGGTCACGGCGTCGATCATATTCTGCACCACCTGGGGCACGGCGAGTTGCGCCAGGGTGGCGATAACCAGGGCGCCATAGGCGATCGAGGCGCTGCGGCGCTGATTGCCGAGGTAGCCGATGGCGCGGAGCAGGCCGCGGCGTCGTATGGCGGAGCCGCTGGCCCCCATGCGCGCTGGCGGGTTCATGTGAGCTTGCAAGGTGGTTTCCTTGTTGGTACAGAGTCTGGCTGCGGCGCTTCCGTCCCCACTCCCAACCTCCCCCTGCCGGGGGGAGGAGCCGCACTCCCGCCCCCGGCGGGGGAGGGCTGGAGAGATTCTCTCATTCGTGTCAAGCGGCGAGCGCCGCTTTCGGTGATGCCTTGACCCACGAACAGGATGAACATAGGTTCTTATTGGAGGGCTTTGCCCTCCCAGACCCTCCCACCGGGCGGGGGAATGGGGACAACGAGGCAAGGATGACACGGAGCCGACCCAGACCCTCCCACCGGGCGGGGGAATGGGGGAACCCGGGTTCCCCATCCCCTTGCTCGAGGGCTGTGCCCTCTCAACCCTCCTGCGGGCGGAGGGATGGGGAAACCTGGTTCCCCCATGGTCACGTGAGACGGTCATGCGCATGGCGCACCACGCCGCGATGACCATGCCCTGGGAGCGCGGGCGTCCCGCTCGCGCCCCGGCGCCGCGGGCACGGCGCCGGCCCCCTCCCTGACCCGCCCCCACTG
>Ga0209162_1000648_pt1 | contig 37234 bp, 31 predicted proteins | sample YNPNPMetaG_FD_187121 | JGI IMG/M metagenome (GOLD analysis project Ga0209162, IMG submission 187121) | Anoxygenic and chlorotrophic microbial mat microbial communities from Yellowstone National Park, USA - YNP NP MetaG (SPAdes) (version 2) ...
GCAGGCGAGCCTTCAGCTGAAGTACGTCACTCAACCCCAGATGCGTATCATAAGGTGCATCCACAAATGCTTTGGTGCATTCCGCAATCACCGCATCCAGACGCACCCCCGACAGATAACGCCATGTCGCATCGCGATACCAGCCTGTATCGCACATATACAGCAGCGTTTTCTCGCCATCCGAGACAATGTAGTTGAAGCACTGCTCGTCCTCGCGGTGGTGTGCCAGTATGGGTATCACCGTGTAACGGTCTACCTCGTACGGGGCGAAGGGCTGAAGCACCCGCACATCCAGTGCGCTGCGCACCTCATCGGAGGTATCGCTGAGCGCACGAGCCAGTCCTTCACTGCCGTAAATCGTCAAAGGCAAGTCGCGACAGGCAAAAGCCGGTAGCAGGTAGGTCAGCTCGTGCAACGCGAGATGGTCTTCATGCGTATGCGTGATGAGAAGATGCTGCAACCGCGACAGGTCCAAACCGTAAGCCAGCACGTGGTGCAGTGTATCCGGAGGCAGGTCAATCTTCAGCGTGTTATCGATGAATATGGAACTGCGCGTACGCAGGTCTTTACCACCTCGCTGACGCGCAACACGACACACCTCACATCCACAAAACAGCCCCGGCACACCCTCCGCCGCCGCTGTACCGAGAAACAGCACTCTCAACGAATCCCCTGTCGCCTCCTCGCCTTAATGTATCTACACGACCTTTCTGTAGCGTACCCCAAAACATCATTCCATTGCTCGCCTGCAAGTTTTCGTCGTCGCATTGCCTGTTCCCTTCTCACAGAAGGAGCAAATATCCTGCAGGGCGTAAGCATCAATATGACACCCGCGGATATGGTAGTTATACTGAACCCCGCTGCCGGGCGATACCGCGCGATGCGCCATCAACAAACTCTGGAGAGCCTTCTGCAACAGGCAAGCAGGCACACCGGCATGACATGGCGCATTGTGAAGACCACTCATGCTGGGCACGCCACCGAACTGGCAAGGCAGGCAGCAGAGGCGGAGGTACGACTGGTAGTGGCAGCAGGTGGCGACGGTACCTGCGGTGAGGTGGTGAACGGTATCGTAGGCACACCTACACGGCTGGGCGTTCTGTCGCTGGGCACCGGAAACGACTTTGCCCGTTGCGCGGGCATTAGCGAGAATCTACAGACGGCTGTGGAGAACCTCTTCACCGGCAAACCGCACCGCGTAGACCTCGGCTGGGTAAACGGCAGGTATTTCATCAATATCGCAGGATGTGGTTTTGATGCTGCGGTAGCAGAACGGGCAAACCGTGGATTCCGTTTCCTCAGCGGCACTGCCGCATATATCGCTGCAGTTGCCCTCACCATTATCACCTTTAAGCCTCCACAGATGCGCATCACAATGGACGATGAGGAGGTCTACCTGCGCGCCCTGTTATGCACCGTAGCCAATACCCAATCGTACGGCGGTGGAATGCGCATTGCCCCCTATGCGCAGGTAGATGATGGCTTACTGGATGTGTGCATCGCTCAGGTAGTCAGCAAACTGGAGTTCCTTCGCGTCTTCCCGCGCGTTTTCAGCGGCACCCACATCTCGCACCCCCGCTTCCTGATGCGAAAAGCTCAGAGTGTACAGGTGGAAAGCACCCCGCCAGCACCCGTGCTGGTAGATGGCGACGTCATGGGCACAACGCCCGCCGAGTTCCGCGTATATCCTGCCGCTATCGAGGCCATCTTGCCTGCGAAGTAGTCCAAGGTGCGCCGGGCTCCGTTCAGAGTGGAACTTGCCGCCGCAACCTGGTCCGCTTTGCATTTTCTACTGAATTAAACGAGTGAACAGGAAACGGAGTTACTCGCGTATTTTTTTGCGTAGCCTGGAGTAACAGGCAGAACCCCTGTGAGGAGGATACATTATGCGAGCGCTCGGAACTATCCTGCTGGTCGCGCTGTTCGCCGTTACGGCACTGGCAGCACCGCAGAAGCCTGTTGCGAACAGTGGACTGACCTGTCCCGTCTCGGGAGAAGCCATCAAGAGCTTGAAGAAGGCACCCAGCGTACAGTATGAAGGAAGAAGCATTTACTTCTGCTGCAAAAAGTGCGTGGGCGAGTTTAACACCAACCCTGCCAAGTACGCACCAAAGCAAGTAGTGCGTTGCCCGGTAAGCGGCGAGGTTGTCAAGGACCCCGGCAAAGCACAAACCGCTAGCTACAAAGGGCGGTCCTACTACTTCTGCTGCGCGAAGTGCAAGCCCGAGTTCAGCAAGAACCCGGAGAAATACGCGAAGGCACAGGGTAAAGCGCAGGGTAATGGATCGGGGATGCAGCACGAGGAACATTCCCACTAGCGAGGGAAGCCACCGTGAGGACGGTTGCACGGTTCGTTCGAAGACACCGGGGGACATTGCTGTTGCTGCTGGTATTGCTCGCGGGCACAGAGTACATTGTTCGCACCAGACGCCCGCCCGGCTCCATGACCGTGCTCGAAGCCCAGGCGATGGACATGAGCCAGACGGGCACTCCTGTCGGTTCAGTGCCAGTAGCAATTGAGAAAGCGCGTCTTACTTGGTTCACCCCCAGCGTCACCTATACTGGTACGGTCGTTGCCTATAACGACACGCAGGTTGTGGCACGTACGGAAGGCTGGCTGGTGGAGGTGAGAGCCTACCCAGGCGACCATGTGCAGGCAGGACAGCTGCTCGCAAAGCTGGATACGCGCGAGCGTTCGGCTCGGCTGCAGGAGGCGCAGGAGGGCGCAGCGGTTGCCTTCTACGAGCGTGAGGCGATGCAAACGGCCGTCAGGCAAGCGCAGGAAGAGCTGCGCCAGATGCAACGCCAGCGCGATGCCGCCGAAGCGATGGTGCAAAAAGCGCAACAGGAGCTGATCTCCGCACAACAGGAGATGGAGATCGCCCGTACGGAGCGGGAGGAGATGGCGGCGGAGGTGGACGCCGCGCGAACAAACCATGCCTATTGGCAGGCAGAGGACACTTGCACTGATGCGAGGAGGGCACGAGCCTGCACATCGTCCTGCCATCATCGAGCACGTAGCAGGATCGAGCCTCAATATCGCCCGGTGGTCTATCGAGCACCCGTACGTTGTGATTGCCTTCTACACCGCGATGGTGGTCCTGGCTGTTATCGCCATCGGCTTCTATATGCCCCGCCGCTTCATGCCGTATGTCCAAAGTCCCATGATTGGAATTGTCTCGATGATGCCCGGACTGAGCGCTCAGGAAATGGAGATGTACATCTCCAAGCCTATCGAGGAGCGGCTTATCAATATCCCGGGAGTGCGCTACATTCGTTCCACGTCTCAGGAAGGCTTCAGCATTGTCTCGCTGGAGTTCCCCTACGGCACCGATATAGACAAGAAGCTGGTGGAAGTGCAGGCATTGCTGAACGTGATTCAAGCCGACCTGCCCATGACCGGCGCGAACCTGAAGCCCTCTTGGGTGCTCAAGATCGACCCGCTCAACCTACCGGTGCTTTCCCTAGAGCTGACGGGCGACCACCGCTGGGACATGAAACGCCTGCGCGAACTGGCGGACAACGAGATCTCCAACCGCCTCAAAGCGGTCAGCCCGGATATCTTCACCGTACAGGCATTTGGCGGCTATCGGCGCCAAATCCGGGTTATCGTTGACCGCAAGAAGCTGGCAGCATACGGCATTTCTACCCTGCAGCTACGCCAGGTACTGGATGCTCACAACGTGGCAAAACCAGCGGGCGTAATCACTACGGACACGGATGAAGAGATTGTGCGTCTGGATACACTGGGGCGAGATGCCGACACCATCGCCAACTACCCGCTCACCAGCGTGAACGGACGGCTGGTCTATGTCAAAGACGTGGCAAAGGTAGTGGACACATTCTACGAACCGCGCAGCGGGTATCATCACTACTATCGCGTCGGCAATCAGGCAAAGGTGGACGAAGCCATTGAAATCAGCGTGCTGCAATCGCCAGAAGCCTCCTCGCCCCGCGTGATTCGAGCGGTCATGCAGGAAGTCAAACGCCTGGAACGTGACTACCCCGGCATCAAGTTCCGCGTCGCCTACGATAATAGCGCGTTTGTCGGTATTCTGATGCGCAACATGTTCGAAGAGCTGGGGATCGCCATCTTGCTCACGGGCATCGCGGTACTCTTCTTCCTCGGCAATTGGCGAGGCACGGTAATAGCCATGACCGCCATTCCTGTTTCCCTGGCGATGGCACTGCTTGCGCTGATCCCGATGGGCATGACGTTGAACTCCAGCACACTGGTCGGCTTGTTGCTCTCCATCGGGCGTCTGGTAGATGATGCTATCATCGATATCCACGCGGTAGAACGACACCTGCGGATGGGCAAGGACCCCAAGACCGCCACCATCGACGGCATCACGGAAGTACGCCTGGCGGTCGCCGCCTCCACCCTGATGCTTATCCTCGCCCTCACGCCGTTGCTGTTCTGCGGGGGCATAGTAGAGCTGATGTTTGTCGGGCTGGTTTGGCCCATCATTTTCGGGTTGCTGGCTTCCTTTCTGGTTTCGCTGACCCTTACCGCGCTCATGGCCGCGCATTTGCTCAAGCCGTACAACGACCCCGTCGTACTCAACGAGCGCCAGAGCTGGTTTTACCAACACACACTGGAGCCTTTTCAGAAGCTGCTGGATCGCACGGAACGCGGCTATGCCCGGTTGATCGAGTGGATGCTGAAGAACCGTTTCGCCAACCTCGCTCGAATCTTTTCTACCATTATCATCGGCTTTGGTTTTTACTACTTCATCGGCTCCGAGATGATGCCTCTGGCGGATGTGGGACAGGCGTATATGACTCTGGAGATGGAACCCGGTATGTCTTATGCCGCCACGGAAAACGCTGTGCGGCATATAGAGCGCATTATGCAGAAGTATCCTGAAATCCAATATGCGTCCATCGAAATCGGCTTCGAAGGTGGACCCGGCTACTCGTCGGGCGCATACTATAATGGCTACTCTATGGGGATGACTAACGGCGCAGTCGCTATGCTCACCTTCACCGATAAGGACACGCGCAAGCGAGATATCTGGACGGTGATGGACAGCATTGTGGCAGAAGCCACCGCCACTATCCCTGGCATTCGCCGCCTGCAAATCAAAGATATGGGTTCGGACGTCATGGCATCCTCCGCTGCACCTATCCAGCTGCTGGTGTACGGACCCGACTTGAAAATCGTGTCTATGCTGGCAGAGCAAGTAGCGCATATTGCGCGCACGCAGGTACCCGATATCTATCAGGTAGCAACCTCCTGGGCAATGACAAAGCCCGCTTACGAAATAAAGGTAGATGTTCGCCGTGCCGCAGAACTGGGACTGACCCCTGCCGAGATTGCCGACCAAGCATATTATGCCTTGCGTGGCGGTTTTACCAACGAGTTCTTCCGCATGGAGAACAAACGCCAGACTACCATTCTCATCCGCTATGATGAAAAAGATCGCCTCTCGCCCGAAGACATCGAACTGCTCGCCATCACCACTCCCGACGGCAAACAGGTGCCTCTCAAGGCGGTCGCCCGAGTCGAGTATCACGAAACTCCTACCCTTATCGAGCACGACAACTTCCGGCGTGTGGTGAGCGTCATGGGCTATTATCGCAAGGCGCACTATGTGCCCCCGTGGCGAGAAGGGGAGCAGGTGCGCAATCGCCCATCGATGGATGTGGCGATGGACGTGATGATGCGCGCGCAGATGCAGCTGAACTGGCCCCCCGGCTACGGCATCGAAGTGCGCGGCGACATGACGCAGATGATGGACAGCTTCCGCAGGCTTCTACAAGGTCTGCAACTGGCGGTGGTGTTCATCTTTCTGGTGCTGGTGGCGCAGTTCCGCGGTTTTATTCAGCCTGCGCAGATGGTGTTCTCGCTGCCCCTGGAACTGTCGGGGGTGTTCTTTGCCCTCTGGCTGACGGGGCAAGCCTTCAGCACCGTCTCCATCATGGCAGTCATCGTGCTGACCGGCATGGACATCACCACTGCCATCCTGCTGATTGACCTCATTATGCGCTATCGCCACCAGGGACTGCCGCGCAATCAGGCGGTGATTCAGGCATGCCCACAGCGACTGCGCCCCATCCTGATGACCTCACTCATCACAATCATCGCGCTGTCCCCCGTCGCGTTCGCACCGCGCACGGGACTGGACGCTTATCAACCACTGGGCACAGTGGTCATCGGTGGGTTGATTGTAGGCACAGTGCTCAGCCTGCTGGATATTCCAATCATGCACACCCTCGTGGACGATGCAGTACGGTGGTGGCTGATCAAAGTGCGGCGGCGCGACCCCGCTTCCTTACCGCCGGTGGAGTGAATGAATCTCTATCCAACCGTTGTTACTTCTTTCACCTTGCGCCGCGTGCGGGTGCGCTTCGCGCCGTCGGTGGAGATAGCAAGCGCCTCTTTCAGCACCTCGTCTATGGTGTCCACAAACACGAAGCGCATTTGCTCCCTGACCGCCTGCGGCACATCCTCCATCAGGTCCTTCCTGTTGCGAGAAGGCAGGATGACGGTCTCGATGCCGGCGCGGTGTGCCGCCAACACCTTCTCCTTGATGCCACCTACCGGTAGCACCCGTCCGGACAATGTGATTTCCCCGGTCATCGCCACGCGAGGCTTGACACACCTGCCCGTGAGCAACGAAGCCAGAGCGGTTGCCATGGTGATGCCTGCGGAAGGGCCGTCCTTCGGTATGGCTCCAGCAGGCACGTGGATGTGAATATCATGCTTCTCGAAGAAGTTGGGGTCTATGCCCAGATCCTTGGCGTGACTGCGGATATAGCTCAGCGCGGTCTGCGCCGATTCGCGCATCACGTCGCCCAGCTGTCCGGTCAGCAACAGCCCTTTGTTACCCGGCATCAGCGTGGCTTCCACGAACACGATATCACCGCCGACCGGCGTCCACACCAGCCCTACCGCCACGCCCGGCTGCGAGGTGCGCTCGGAAATCTCTTCGAACTCGAAGCGGGGCGCACCGAGAAACTCCTCTACTTTAGCAGCATCCACCACCACCTTCTCGGTCTCGCCTTCCGCGAAGCGGCGTGCCACCTTGCGGCACACGGAGGCGATTTCACGCTCCAGATTGCGTACCCCCGCCTCGCGTGTGTACCCCCGAATGATGGCTCGGATGCCCTCCTCTGTCCACTGGATATGCTCTTCCTCGTTCAACCCGTGCTCCTGCATCTGGCGCGGGATAAGGTGCCGCTTGGCAATCTCTACCTTTTCGTCCTCGGTATAGCCCGGGATTTCGATGACCTCCATGCGGTCGCGCAATGGAGGCAGGATGGTATCCAGCACGTTGGCAGTGGTGATGAACAGAACCTTCGAGAGGTCGAAGGGCACATCCAGATAGTGGTCGCGGAACTGGCTGTTCTGTTCGGGGTCCAGCGCTTCCAGAAGCGCAGCGGACGGGTCGCCGCGGAAGTCCGCTCCTACCTTGTCGATCTCATCCAGCATAAAGACGGGATTGTTCGAGCCTGCCCGCCGAATACCCTGAATAATCTGTCCGGGCAGTGCGCCGATGTAAGTGCGGCGGTGTCCGCGAATCTCCGCCTCATCGCGGATGCCACCCAGCGAGATACGCACGAACTTCCTGCCCAGCGCACGGGCAATCGAGCGTCCCAAACTGGTCTTCCCCACACCCGGTGGTCCCACCAGACACAGGATTGGCTGACGCATGGTGCCCTCGGTCTTGAACTTGCGCACCGCGAGATACTCCAGAATGCGCTCTTTGACCTTCTCCAGCCCGTAGTGGTCTTCGTCCAGCACCTGTCGCACCTGCGAGATGTCCAGATTGTCCTCGGTGGAGATGCTCCAGGGCAGTGCGACCATGGTCTCGATATATGTGCGCGCCACGGTGTATTCGGGCGAAGCAGAGGGGATACGTGACAGCCTGTCCAGCTCGCGCAGAGCCTCTTTCTCCGCCTCAGGCGGCATTTTGGCTTCGGCAATCCTCTGGCGCAGCTCCTCTATCTGCGCCATGTTCTCGTCCATCTCGCCCAGCTCGCGCTGGATGGCTTTGAGTTGTTCACGCAGGTAGTACTCGCGCTGTGTCTTGCTGAGCTCCGAATGCACCTCCGACTGCAGCTTGCTGCCCAGCTCCAACACCTCCACCTCGCGCACCAGCATCTGCAGCAGCACGCGCATCCGCTCCTTAAGGTCAAAGGTCTCCAGAATCTTCTGCTTGTCGGCGATGGAGACAGGCAAATGCGCCGCGACCAGGTCGGTCAATACATGGGGCTCGGTGACGTTGAGCGCGATGCCCTCCAGCTCGTCAGGCAGATTCGGCGACAGCTGCACCACCTTCTGGAAAGCGGCGGCGATGTTTCGGCGTAGCGCCTCAATCTCCAGGCTGTCTTCCTCGCTGATTTGTGTCGGCTCCTGTACCACACGCACCCGCACACGCAAATAGGGTTGTGTCTGCACCGCTTCCAGTATCTCGATACGGCTGATGCCCTGGGCAATCAGGCGGATGCCGTCGGGCATTTTGCCCATCATGCGGATGACCACCGCCGTACCCACCCGATACACGTCATCCAGCGTCGGGTTCTCGACGGTGGGGTCTTTCATCGCCACCACACCGATAATCCGGTTGCCTCCCACCACCGAGTCGTCGATGAGCTTGATAGAGCTCTCTCTGCCTACGGCGATGGGCACGATCAGCACCGGAAACACCACTGTATCCCGAAGTGGCAGGAGGTTCAACACCTCCGGGATTTCCATCCGCAGGTCCTTCTCGGTATCACCGCCCGGCGTGACCGGGGTCTCTACGTCTGCCATAATGCCTCCCTCGCTTTCCCTCCGCTATTCACTCTCCCGCTCGCTTTCGGTGATAGGAATACGTCGGATAGCCGGTGTTTCTTCCCGGATGTTCTTGGGAAGACGTACGGTCAACACACCGTTACGATAGGTGGCAGAGATATTATCGCGGTCAATGGGTATATCAGGTGGAAGCGTGATGTGGCGTTCAAACGGACCGTAGTAGATTTCCAGCTGATAACACCGCACGCGAGCGCGACGCTCTTCCTCATCTTCTGCCCTTACGCCCGATATAACCAGCACCCTGTTGTCTGCCGATAGCGAGACGTTGATTTTCTCAGGTTGAACACCGGCGATTTCCGCCTTCACCACCAGTGCCTCTTCGGTTTCACACATATCGGCTGCCGGTTGCCAGAATCGCTCTGCCGCGCCCAGCGGTCCGAACACGCTGAGCAGGGCTTCATCAGATAGCCTTTGCATTTCCATCTCCATCTGTCTCAAGATGTCGCGATAGTTCCGAAACACCGCCTACCCTCCCTTGCCGCTGTCTGTTGGTTGCTTGCTGCTCATGTGCCTGCGCACTCTGTCGAGAGCACGCTGCACGTTTGGGTCGTTGCCGTTCTGGCGGAGCACTGCGCTCCAGTGTTGTTCCGCCTCCTTCCACTTGCCCTGCCGTTCCAGACAGAACCCGATCATCCGCTGCACATGAAAGTCGCCCGGTGCCATTTTGTCTGAACGGCGCAGCCACTGCAATGCAGGCTCCCATTGGCGGTTCACAAAGTAGATTTGTGCAATCCGGTAACAGTAGCGTGCCTCGTTCTGCGGGTCTTCCTTGATGGCGCGCTCGTACTCCGCGATAGCGGTATCCACTCCACGAAATTGCTCATACAGTGCCGCCAGCCCTTCCCGCGCCTCCACAAAATGCGGGTCCAGTTTCACGGCATTCTGCATGTGGCGTATGGCGGCCTCGTGATCGCCTTCGTGGTGCGCCCGCTCGCTCAGGGCGAATTCCTCGTTGGCGCGTGACTGTGCGCTGCGTAGCATGCCTGTCTGACGCAGTACCAACACGCCAGCGATAAGCACCGCGCCCAGTATCGCCAGCACCACCGCACGCCTTACCGATGGCTCCATTATCATAGCCCTCCTTTGGGGCTGACCGGAGGCGCGCCGCTAAATCTCCATCACAACCGGTATCACCACGGGGCGACGCCTCATCCGCTGCTTCACCGCCCGTGTGACTGCGCTGCGCACATCGGCGCGAACCGCGTCCCAGTCAGTCACCTCTGATATATCCAGCTCTTGCAGTTCCGCCAGCACCTGCTGTCGCAAATACTCGACGAACTGCGGCTCTTCCTCTTCACTCACCGCCATCCCGCGGATGGTCACGTCGGGACCAGCCAGTATCTCGCCGGTCTCTTTATCGATGCTCACCACCACCAGCACCAGACCGTCCTGCGCCAGATGCTTGCGGTCGCGTAGCACGACATCGCTGATACCGCTGTTGCCGCCGCTGTCCACCAGCACCCTGCCCACCGGAACTTTCTCACCGAACCTCGCACCCTCCGGGTGCAGGTAGAGGGTATCCCCTAAATCCATCAGGAAGATATTCTCCGCGGGGATGTTCATCTCCCTCGCCATCCGTGCATATTGTACCGCCATTCGTGGCTCGCCGTGCATGGGGATGACATACTTCGGGCGCACCAGAGTCAGCATCATTTTCAGCTCCTCCTGACAGGCATGACCCGAAACATGTACGGGTTGCATCGGCGGGTAAATGACATTCGCTCCCTTGCGTATCAGGCGATTCACCGTGCGCCATACGAGGCTTTCGTTGCCCGGTATCGGAGTGGCGGAGAGGATGACGGTATCGCCCGGCTCAATCTGCACCGCCTTATACTCGTCGCGCGAGATGCGTGTTAACGCAGAAAGCGGCTCTCCCTGTGCGCCCGTCGCCAGTATCACCAGTTCGCGTCCCTCGTACTGACCAATCTGGTCGGTGCGGATGAGTGTGTCCGGCGGCAGCCACACATAGCCCATCTCGATGGCAATCTCCAGATTCTGCTGCATACTGCGCCCCAGTACCGCTACCTTCTTGCCGTAGCGCGCAGCGGTATCCAGCACCTGCTGCATCCGGTGGATGTTGGACGCGAACATGGTGACGATGATGCGCCCCGGCGCCTCGCGAAAGATGCGGTCATAGGCTGCGCCCACCACACGCTCGGACGGCGTTACCCCCGGCTTTTCGGCGTTGGTGCTATCGGAAACCAGCGCCAGTACTCCCTCTTCCCCCAGCTGCCCGAACCGCGCGGCATCGAAACGCCACTCGTCAATCGGGGTGTGGTCGATCTTGAAGTCGCTGACGAACACGACGCGCCCAATTGGGGTCTCGATGTTCAGCGCGACCGTTTCGGGGATGCTGTGGGTCACCCGCACTGGCTCCACATAAAAAGGACCTATCGGGATACGGTCTCCGGGCGCGTATTCGCGCAGGTCCAGCTGGGAAAGGGGCAGTCGCTCACTCAGTTTGGCACGCACCAGCCCCATGGTCAAGCGCGTGCCCCACACCGGCACATTGATCTCCGAAAGCACATAGGGTAATGCGCCGACATGGTCTTCATGCCCATGTGTGAGTACGATGCCCCGTACCCGGTCGGCGTTCTCGCGCAGGTAGGTGATGTCGGGAATGACGATATCCACCCCGTACACGTCGTCGAACGGGAACGCCAGCCCGCAGTCCACCACCAGTATCTCTGCGCCGAACTGCACGACGGTGAGGTTCTTACCGATTTCACCCGTGCCGCCCAGCGGGATCAGCGCAACGCTCTCTTCGTAGGGAAAGGTGTCGTCGTTCACTGCAGTAGCCCGTAGTCTCTCAGCGCTTTTCGGACAATCTCCTTTTCTCTGTCGTTCGCTTCTACCAACGGCAGACGGACTCCGCCCACGTTAGCTCCCAGCATATTCAGCGCCGCCTTCACCGGCACAGGGTTCGTGGTGCAGAACAACGCCTTGAACAGCGGCAGCATCCGGTGATGCAGTTTCGTGGCTTCCTGCACCTTCCCGGCGAAGAACGCCTCACACATACGGCGGATGTCGCGCCCTACCACATGCGATGCCACACTCACCACGCCCACACCGCCGACCGCCAGCAGCGGTAACGTCAGCGAGTCGTCGCCGCTGTACACCAGAAACCCGTCCGGCGCGCCGGCACATATCTCGGACATCTGGTTCAGGTTGCCGCTGGCTTCCTTCACCGCCACGACGTTGGTGATTTCCGCTAACCGCAGCAGCGTGGTCGGCTCCACGTTCACGCCGGTTCGTCCCGGGATGTTGTAAATCATCACGGGCAGGTCGACGGCGTGTGCGATGGTCTTGAAATGCTGATACAGCCCCTCTTGCGACGGGCGGTTATAATACGGCGCGACGAGTAGCAGTCCGTCTACCCCCGCGCGTTCCGCCTCCTGACTCAGCCGCACCGACTCTTCGGTGTCGTAGGTGCTTGTGCCTGCCAGCACCGCTGCGCGGTTGCCCACCGCCTCCTTCACCTTGCGGAACAGGGTGACTTTCTCCTCGTGCGTCAGGGTCGGTGATTCGCCCGTCGTGCCGCTGACCACCAGTCCGGTGGAACCCGTCTGCACCAGCAGCTCCGCCAGCGCCTGCGCGGCGTCGTAATTCACTTCCAGATTTTCGTTAAACGGCGTGACCATCGCGGTCACCACCGGTCCCCAGTTTACCTGCATCGCTTCCTCCTGTCTATTACAGCCAGCCTCTGGCAATCATCGCCTCGGCGATTTGCACAGCGTTCAAAGCCGCTCCCTTCAGCAGCTGGTCGCCACTGACGAACAAATCCAGCGCCAGCGGGTTGGACACATCCTCCCGAATACGCCCCACCAGCACCTCCTCGCGGTCAGTGGCTTCGATGGGCATGGGGAAGTGGTTGCGCTCGCGGTCATCCACCACCTTAACACCGGGGAACTCTGACAGTGCCTGCCGTGCCTCTTCCACGCTGGGGCGCCGCTCCGCAAACTCGATATTGATGCTCTCCGAATGCGCCCGCAGAATGGGCACGCGCACGCAGGTGGCGGTGATGGCTAACTCCGGCTCGTGCAGGATTTTGCGGCTCTCGTGGATCATCTTCCACTCCTCTTCATTGTAGCCGTACTCGTTCACTGCCGAGTTGTGGCTGAAGAGGTTGAACGCAATCTGGTGCGGCAGCACGCGCGGGGTCACCTCTTTCCCTTCGAGAATAGCTGCCGTCTGGTCGAGCAGCTCCTGCATTGCCTGCGCACCTGCGCCGCTCGCCGCCTGATAGGTGCTGACCACCACGCGCCTCGCCCGCCACCGCCGATGCAACGGCGCGACCGCCATCAGCATGATGATGGTCGAGCAGTTCGGGTTGGCGATGATGCCCTGATGGTGTTGGGCATCGTCGATGTTAATCTCCGGAACCACCAGCGGCACCTGGGGGTCCATGCGGAACGCCGAAGAGTTATCTATCACCACCGCGCCTGCTTTCACCGCCGCCGGCGCGAATTGCCGACTGCGCGAGGCTCCCGCCGAGAAAAAGGCAATATGCACGCCGTCGAAGGCGTTTTCCGTGAGGCGCTGCACCACCAGCTCCTCGCCCGCGAAACGGATACGCTTTCCCTCCGACCGCTCACTCGCCAGCAACCGCAGCGAAGCGATGGGAAAGCGATGCCTCTCCAACACGCGCAGGAACTCCGTGCCGACAGCACCGGTCGCTCCCGCAATGGCTACGTGGTACCACGAACTCATGCGTCTGTTCCCTTCATCTACTCGTTTTGCTGTTATTTTATCGTGTTTGCAGGCAGATGGTCAAGCCGAACGGTGTATGGTACAATGAAGTCATGAACAGGCGTCAACTCCCACCACGCTTGCAAGGAGACCGTGCTCTGCGCAGGTTTATCGAGCGGGTGCAGCAGCTATCGCCTGCGCCGGAGATGGTCGTATTGTATGGCTCGCGGGCGCGCGGCGACCACCGCCCCGATTCGGACTACGACCTGCTGGTGGTGCTATCGGAAAAAGACAGGGAGACCGTAGAACGGCTGTACGAGGCAGTGCAGGAAGTGGAGTTAGAAACGATGCGGGCGATTTCCCTGCTCATCCGCACTCGTGCGCAGTACGAGTTTGCCCTGCAGCGGGGCGAGCGGGTACTTCGAGACGCCGAAGAGGAGGGTTACCTGCTGTGGAGCAAATCTTTCGGCAGCGCGTTCGGACCTTCTGGGACAAAAGCGCCGAACGCCTGAGGGCGGCACATATGTTGTTCGAACAAGGCTATTACGAGGAAGCCATTTCGGTTGCCTATTATGCAACACTGTGGGCGGCGCGCGCGTTGCTGCTGACCGAAGGAGCAGAGCCCCGAACCCATGAGGGTGTACGAACTATGTTGGGACTGTACTTCATCCGAACGGGCAAGCTCCCGAACGAAGTGGGACGCTTGTTTACACGGAGGTTGGACGACCGCATGAGCGCCGACTATTCGGCAGATGCTTTTCTGACCAGTGAAGATGCCGAGGATGCCCTGCACCAAGCGGAGAGTTTTATCGAGGCGGTACGCCCGCTGGTGGAGAACTACTTGGAGGGGGAAGGATAAGACAGGATCACACCTTCTCTTTTGGCATTTCGGTACAAAAGAATCTGCCCTTGCTCGAACTCTTCCATCGATACCGGTTTCGCAGAAATTAAGTATTCACTCTCCAGCTGTAGTGGGTAAAGCAGGTCCACGATACAGCGCAGCTCCTCAAAAACGTCGAGAGGTCCCTTGACTAACACCAGCAGGTCGATATCGCTGCCAGTGCCTGCCTGACCGCGCGCCATCGAGCCGTACAGTACCAGTTCTCCAAACCGCGCGCCATAGTGCTGCGCAAGAAGGGTCTTGCACCTGCGAACGATTTCTGTCGTTTCTGCGCTCATGAGCGAAACCACCTCAACATATCCTCGGCAGCTGCTCGCCGCTGAGCATGTCCACCACCCGCGAGGTGCCGATAACGCTTCGCAGCACCACCGTGCCCTCCGGCGAGGCGGTTACCTCCCCAATGATGTCGGCGTTCACGCTGACGGCGAAGCGGCGCAGCACTTCCACCGTCTTCTCTGCCTGCGCAGCGGGTACAAACGCCACAAAACGCCCTTCGTTTGCCACATACAAAGGGTCAAAGCCCAGTATCTCGCACGCGCCGCGCACATCCTCGCGCACAGGGATACGCGCCTCCTCCAGCTGGATGCCCACGCCCGCCGCTTCCGCGATTTCCACCACCGCGCTTGCCAGCCCGCCGCGCGTCAGGTCACGCAAACAGTGTACCTCAATCCCTTCCGCGATTAACGCCAGCACCGGTTCCGCCAGCGGCGCACAGTCGCTCTCGATCCGGCTTTCGAACTGCAGACCCTCGCGCACCGCCATCACCGCGATGCCATGCCTGCCGATGTCCCCGCTCAGCACCACCGCATCGCCCACCTGCACCGATTGCGGCGCGATGGTCAGGTTATGTTCGATGACGCCAACGCCTGATGTGTTCAAAAACACGCCGTCGCCCTTACCCCGGTCCACTACCTTCGTGTCGCCCGTGACAATCTGCACGCCCGCCGCCTGCGCCGCCTGATGGATGGACAGCACCACCTGCCACAGCGTCTCCATCGGCAGACCCTCTTCCAGAATCATGCCCAAACTGAGATAAAGGGGGCGAGCACCGCTCATCGCCAAATCGTTCACCGTGCCGTACACCGCCAGTTTGCCGATGTCGCCGCCGGGGAAGAAAAGCGGTCGCACCACATACGAATCGGTTGTGAACGCCAGGCGCATGCGGGGCACCTGCAGCAGCGCGCTATCGTGACGCGCATTCAGCGCGCCACTGCCGAAGGTGGCGACGAACATCTTCTCAATGAGCTGATGCATCAGCCTGCCACCACCCCCATGCGCCATCACCACCGTCGGGTATTGCTGGATGGGAATGGGACAGGCGAGCTGGAAGCTGGATGACGACAGTTCCGTCACGTCGGCATTGCTCCTGATACCGCCACTCGGCCAATTACCAGCTGAGCGTGCGGGTGTCGGGCTGGAACAGACACTGACCTACCTTGTCCGCATCGGCGACCACCAAGCCCGGCAGCAGGTCACTCTCCTGTACACCATATTGTTTCATGCACATCGGGCATACCAGAACCACGGCGCCTTGCTCGGTGAGCACGGCTAGGGTCTTTTGCTGCTCGGCAAACTTCGTGCCGTTCTTCTTGGCAGCCACGTAAACCGCCCTGTCGTTCAGGAAGATGGTGACGGGATGACCTCTCTCCTGATAGATCCGCGCAAAACTCAGCGCCATCCTCACCCGGTGGGTATCGTTGCTGGTGAGATTGATAAACAGGGGCGCACCCGCTTTGGTTTGAGCGACCACTGTCGTCCGTGGGACGCAACCCGATACCGCTGCGTACACCGATAGCAGGGTCAGCAATATCGCGCTATAGGTTCGGACTTTCAAGGTTTGAACCTCCTTCCTCGATGCCGTGGCGTCAAGAAGCATCATGGACTAGTAGCATTATACGATAATCCCTTAGCACGCGCAACCCTTGAAACCTCCCCGCGGCTCGCTCCAGACCAGGCCAGCCGACAATACGCCCACTGTTAGATGTGGTATAGATGTGGTAAATGAACCCAGCTTATTTTCTGGTTTCAATGTTACTCACCTAAACATCCTTTCGGAGAAACCGATAATCCTTACTTGGAACGACTCATCGAGGCAAAGTATGAAAGAGGTCATTGACGCCATCGCCATCGCGACGGGCGCTGCCCTGATGTGGCTTGGCATCCGCCGCGCGTGGAGCATGCGCAGCGCCGTTCAGCAAGCGGGCTACTGCACCCTGCTCAAGGTGTTGCTCGGTTTAATGCTTTTCTTCCTCATGGGCTACCTGTTCAGCATTTGGGCGATCCTCACCCACCATAGCGCTTGGCTGCACTCCATTGTGGCTTTTGTGTTTCTATTTGGCAGTATGTTTGTGCTGTTGACCCTGTGGCTGACGCAGCGCACCACCGAGCAAATCCTGCATTACAGCCAGCACCTCGAGGGACTGGTTCAGGAGCGCACGGAACACCTGCATCAGGCACTGCGCCAACAGCAACAGCTGAAACGCTACTTCGAGCAGCTGTTCGATGGTATGCCCGTTGCCTGTTTCACTTACGACCGCGACGGCGTCATCCGCGAGTGGAATCAGGAGGCAGAGAGCCTGTACGGTTTCACCGCGCAGGAAGTCATCGGCAAGACCATCTACGAGACCTTCTGCCGTCCTGAAGATGTGGAGGCTACCCGAGCGGTCATCGCGCGTGTTTTTGGCGGTGAGGCGGTTCGAAACGTCGAGTGGCAGGATAGAACGAAAGACGGAGAGACCAAATGGGTGCTGTGCAGCACCTTCCCGCTGATTGACACCGACGGGCAGGTGGTCGGCGCCATCAGTGCCAACATCGACATCACCGAGCGCAAGGCGCAGGAGCAGCTGATCGAGGCGCAGCGCGACGAACTGGAGGCGCAAAATGACCAGCTGCAGCAGATTACCGCGCGGCTGGCGGAAGCCAACGCCCGTCTGGAGCGCATCGCCCATACCGACGGCTTGACAGGACTGATTAACCATCGCAGCTTCCGCGACAGGCTGGGACGCGAGTTCTTCTATGCGCTTCGGCGCGAGCAGCCCCTGTCTGTGGTGCTGCTGGATGTCGACCACTTCAAGCAGTTCAACGACACCTTCGGACACCAGGCGGGCGACGAGGTACTGCGTCTGGTTGCCAACACACTGCGTCACTTCGAGGACGACCTGCGCTGTGCGGCACGCTACGGAGGTGAGGAGTTTGTGGTGCTGTTGCCGGGCAGCGATGTGCATGAATCGCTGGACTTTGCCGAGCAGATACGCCAGCGCATTTCCGAAATCCCGTGCTGTTACCGACAAATCACAGTAAGCTTGGGAGTGTCCACGCTTGCCCTGCACACGGTAAATCCCGAAACCCTCATTGAGGAGGCGGACCAGGCGTTATACGTCTCCAAACGGGAGGGACGCAACCGGGTCACGCACGCGGCTCACGCGGGCATTCGCGTGGATACCCTGCCCGAGGAGGAGTGGCTCTCCCGGCTGCAGCAGGCAGTTCAGGACCCAGGTGGACTCGCCGAACAGCAGGTATTTTCGCAACTGGCATACGATGTACTGCAAACGCGCCGGCGACTGATTAGCGGAGCGTGCTCTTCCGCCTGCGGCAGGATGCCGTGCCGGCTCCACATGTGGGAGCAGGCGGTGGGCGAGCGGCTGTACGGAGATACGGACGCGTACCATCAACTACATGAGGCACATGAACGGATGCACGGCATGATACGAGAAGGAGTGTCAGAGCCAGAAGTGTTGGAGTCCGTCTGCGAGCTTATCATCGAAAACTTACAACAGCTGCGGGCGGAGAGTGATCTGCGCCACCAGCGCGCCGCTTAGCTCCGGCGGCGATATTTGAAGTACGCCGCGCACGCCCCTTCGGAGGAGACCATCGTCGCGCCCAGCGGGTGCTCCGGCGTACACCTCGTGCCGAACGCGGGGCAGTCGGTAGGTTTCTTCGCCCCCTGCAAGATGAGCCCACTGATACACTCCGAGGCTTCCTCCACACTGCCGGTGGCGAGCGCAAACCGCCGCTCGGCGTCGTACTCCCGATACGGCTCGCGCAGACCCAGTCCACTCTGCGGGATTTCGCCGATGCCACGCCACTTGCGAGGCACCACCTCGAACACCTCCCGAATCAGCTCCTGCGCCGGGCGGTTGCCCTCGCGCCGCACCGAACGGGCATACTGATTCTCCACCTCTGCCCTGCCCTCTTCGAGCTGCTTCACGCACATATAGATGCCCTGCAGGATGTCCACCGGCTCGAAGCCCGTTACCACAATGGGCACGTGATACTTCTTCGCAATGGGTTCATACTCGGTGTAGCCCATCACGGTGCAGACATGCCCTGCCGCCAGAAAGCCCTGCACCCGGTTGTTCGGCGCATTCAAAATGGCCTCAATCGCAGGCGGAACCAGCACGTGGGAGACCAGAATGGAAAAGTTCTTCACACCCATGCGCTTCGCCTGATACACCGCCATCGCGTTGGCGGGCGCAGTGGTCTCGAATCCCACCGCGAAAAACACCACTTGTCTGTCGGGGTTGTTCAGCGCGAGCTGCAGCGCATCCATCGGCGAATACACCATGCGCACGTCCCCACCCGCAGCCTTCGCGGAGAGCAAATCGCCCTTCGTGCCCGGCACGCGCAGCATGTCGCCAAAGGAGCAGAAAATGACCTCGGGGCGCGACGCCAGCTCCACCGCCTTGTCGATCAGCTCCACTGGCGTTACGCACACCGGACAGCCCGGACCGTGTAGCAAGGTCACCTGCGGGGGCAGCAGCTCATCGATGCCGAACTTCATGATGGCGTGCGTTTGTCCCCCGCATACCTCCATCACCGTCCACGGACGCGTGACAGTCTTGCGGATGGCGTCCGCGAAGCGCTGGGCTGCATCCGCATCGCGATATTCCTCGATGAACCTCATGTGGGTTGCTCCTGAAGTTCGCCCAGCTCTTCCATCTGGCGCAGGTATTCGAAGACTTCCTGTGCCTCCTTTTCATCCACCACACTAATGGCAAAGCCGACATGCACTATCACGTAATCGCCCACCTTCGCTTCGGGCACGTAGGCGAGATTCACGTCCTTCACAACGCCGCCAAAGCTCACCTTGCCCGTGCGAGTCAGTGGGTCATCGCCTTCGATGCTCAAGATTTGCCCCGGTATCGCCAGGCACATCCACGCTTCCTCCGTTTGTTGATGGTAATAGTATACCCCGACACACACAGGGTAGAAAGGAGATTCCGCTGCTGCCATCGTAAACTCGTGCAGGGAGGTGAGCCGATGCACACGTTGCGCTTCGCCATTTTCGGCACCGGGTTCTGGTCGCGGTATCAGCTGGCAGGCTGGAGGGAGCTGCAGGGCGTGGAGTGCGTCGCGCTGTACAACCGCACCCGTTCCAAAGCCGAGGCGCTGGCAGCTCAGTTCGGCATACCTGCCGTCTATGATGATGCGGAAAAGCTGCTACAGCACGAACAGATAGACTTCGTGGACATTATCACCGACGTAAACACCCACGCCCAGTTCGTTGCCCTCGCGGCGAGATACCGCAAGGCGGTCATCTGCCAGAAACCGATGGCACCCGATTTGCCAACGGCGCGGCAGATGGTGGAAACGTGCAAACAGGCAGGTGTGCCCTTCTTCATCCACGAAAACTGGCGATGGCAGACGCCCATCCGCGAGGCGAAGAAAGCGCTGGACAGCGGCGTGATTGGCACGCCGTTCCGCGCCCGGGTGACATTCAGCAACAGCTTCCCCGTGTTCGACAACCAGCCCTTCCTGCGCGAACTGGAGCAGTTTATCCTCACCGACATCGGCAGCCATATTCTGGACACCGCACGCTTCCTCTTTGGCGAAGCAGAGAACCTGTACTGCCAGATTCGGCGGGTGAACCCCACTATCCGCGGCGAGGATGTGGCGACGGTGATGATGCGCATGGGGAATGGCACCACCGTCGTCTGCGAGATGAGCTACGCCAGCCGCACGGAACACGAGCGGTTTCCCCAGACCTTCCTCTTTGTGGAGGGCGAGAAGGGTTCTCTGGAGCTCGCTACGGACTACTGGCTGCGCGTGACCACCGCCGAGGGCACCCTGTCGCGTCGCGTTCCCCCACCCCGTTATAGCTGGGCAGACCCTGCGTACGATGTGGTGCACTCCAGTATCGTACCCTGCAACGCCAGTTTGCTGCACGCCTTGCAGACAGGCACCCTGCCCGAAACCCACGCCGAGGATAACCTGAAAACGGTGGAACTGGTTTTCGCCGGTTACGAATCGGCGGAGAAAGATAAGGTAATCCATCTCGACGAGTGGAGACGGAAACGATGAGAATCCTCATCATCGGCGGTACGGGGCTCATCAGCACGGCGATTACACGCCAGCTGCTGGAGAAGGAGGCGGATGTTACCCTCTTCAATCGCGGCAAAACGCCACCGCGCTTCCCGAAAGGCGCAAAGTTCCTGTATGGAGATCGTCGTGACTACACCACCTTTGTCCAGCAAATGCGCGAGGCTGAAACCTTTGACTGCGTGATCGAAATGATTGGCTATGTGCGCGAGGATGCACAGAGTCTTGTGCAGGCATTCGCGGGACGCACCGCGCAGGTTATCTTCTGCAGCACGGTAGATGTTTATCAGCGCCCCGCTTCACGCTATCCGTACCGCGAAGACGAACCCCTGCGCGGTCTGAGCGACTATGCCCGCAACAAGATTGTGTGCGAACAGGTACTGAACGAAGCGCACGAACGCGGTGACTTCGCTGTCACCATCCTGCGCCCAGCACACACCTACGGTGAGGGAGGCACCCTGATCCACTCCTTCGGCTGGAGCACCACCTACATAGACCGCTTGCGCAAGGGAAAGCCGATTGTGGTACACGGCGACGGGCAGTCGCTGTGGGTATCGTGCCACGTGGACGATGTGGCGCGCGCCTTCGTCAACGCCATCGGCAACTCACGAGCCTTCGGCAGGGCTTACCACGTGACGGGTGAGGAGTGGATGACGTGGAACCAGTATCACCAGAAGGTTGCCCAAGCTATTGGTGCGCCCGAACCGACGCTCGTGCACATCCCCACCGACCTGCTGGCGAAGGTGGCTCCCGAAAGAGCGGGCATCTGCGCGGTGAACTTCCAGTTCAACAATATCTTCGATAACAGCGCGGCGCACGCTGATTTGGGTTTCCAGTACACCATACCGTTTGTGGAAGGAGTGAAGCGGACCGTCGCATGGCTGGACGAGCAACACGCCATTGCTAACAGCGACGAGGACACCATGGAGGACAGGGTTATCGAGGCATGGCAAAAGCTGTCGGAAGGGATGGAGCGGGAGCTGGGAGTATAAGATGTTACTCCGCGGTAAGCGCGAGCAGAAAAGTGATGGACGAACTTGCTGAGAAAATACGCTACCTTACCGAAACCGCCCGCAAGCTGCTGCAGGGATGTCAGGTTACGGCGCGGGATGGCACGGTGCTGTACACCCCCGATGGCCGGGGCAACTATGCCGCGCTGTGGACGCGCGACTTCGCTTACATGGTGGAGCACACCGCTGACCTGATGCCCGCCGGGCATGTCGAAGCCTGCATCCGCTACCTGATCAGAGGGCAAAGGGAGGATGGCGCGGTGCCCGACCGCGTGCGCCCGGACGGCGTGGCAGTATATGTCGCTGGTCCCGAAGAGAACCCCTTGGGTGAGCCTAATCTGGATAACCCCATGTTTCTGGTAATCGCCGCGGATGTCGCCCTGCAGCGCGCCACCACAGCCAGACGTAAAGCACTGTTCGCCGAGTGGTCACCCACGCTGGACAGAGGTATGGACTGGGTTCCCCGCAGCCCGCAGGGACTGGTGTTCAATAACCCCAACAAGCCCCACTCGCCCTACGGCTTCACCGATACGGTGCGCAAGACCGGTGAGCTGCTGATGGAGTCGCTGCTGTACTGGGCAGCTTGCCGGCGTATGGCGCGATGGCATCGGCAGCTGGGCGAAAGGCGTCGCGAGGATGAGTATCTGCAGCGCGCCCGGCGCATAGAACAGGATCTGAACCGGCTGTGGGACGAGAAGGCAGGCGCGTTCCTTGCCGCCAGCGTGGATTGCAGGCAGGTGGATATCTGGGGCAACGCTTACGCCCTCGCCGTGGGCTTCCCACTGGGCAAACGCAAAAGCACGGTGCAGCAGACGCTGGTGCGCCGCTACGCAGATTACATGTGGAAAGGGCAGGTGCGCCACCTGTATCGTGGTGAATACTGGGAGCGATTGCTCACCCCCGTGCCGCGCGACCGCTATCAAAACGGAGCTTACTGGGCGACGGCCTCCGGCTGGGTCATGCAGGCGATACACCCCGTGAATCCGCAGCTGGCGGCCCGCACCTTTGACGAACTGATAGCGGACTTCCAGCAGAACGGAGTGTACGAGTGCGTCCATCCCGAGTACCGGCAGCTGGAGAGCTACGTGGTCAGCGCGTGTAATCCACTCGGTGCCGCGCGACAGCTATGGGGCAAGCGCACTGCCCATGACCGTCACGCAACCTGAGTCATCGATTCCGCCACGGAGTTCGTGCCGTGTGCCTCATGGCGCATGACTTCTGCCGAGCCGCCAGACCGACAGAGGTTCGCTTACCCCAAAACCTCCCTGAACAACTCTCGATGCAGGTAATCTGCTGTTCTGCTTCGAAACCAAACTCAACGAAAAATCCTGTGGCAACGAGGAGTAGAAACGATGCTTGCACCGACACCCCCAATGGGATGGAATAGCTGGAATACCTTTGGCGCAGATATCCACGAGGAGCTGATTCGGCAGGTCGCCGATACCTTCGTGGAAGCGGGCTTAAAGGAAGCCGGTTATACCTATGTGGTAATTGACGACCTCTGGGAAGCAGATGAGCGTGATGAAAAGGGACGCCTTGTACCCGACCCCAAGAAGTTCCCCAGCGGCATGAAGGCGCTGGCGGACCACGTGCACAGCAAAGGACTGAAGTTCGGCATCTACTCGTGCGCCGGCACGCACACCTGCGCGGGAAAACCTGCCAGCTACGGCTACGAGGAGATCGATGCGCAGACCTTCGCCGAGTGGGGCGTGGACTTTCTGAAATACGACTTCTGCTACAAGCCCGCCGGCGTGGACGGTCCTTCACTGTATCGACGCATGGGGCAGGCTTTGCGCGCTACCGGACGCCCCATCGTGTTCAGCCTGTGCGAATGGGGCAGTAACGAGCCGTGGAAGTGGGGAGCCAGTGTCGGCGGGCACATGTGGCGCACCACCGGTGACATCAACGACTCCTGGGAGAGTATCGAGCAAATCGGCTTCAGCCAGAACGGTCTGGAGGCATACGCCGGTCCCGACCACTGGAACGACCCTGACATGCTGGTAGTCGGCATGTACGGCAAGGGCAACGTGGCGCGAGGAGGCTGTACCGATAGCGAGTACCGAGTGCATTTCGCCCTGTGGTGCCTGCTAGCCGCACCGCTGATGATTGGCTGCGACGTGCGCAATATGAACACCTTCACCCACCAGCTGCTGACCCACAAGGGGTTGATTGCCATCAACCAGGGCCCGCTCGGGCGGCAGGGTTTCCGCGTGGGTCAAGAGTGGGACCACTTTGAGACGTGGATGAAGCCGCTGGCGGACGGCTCCATCGCTGTGGGGCTGTTCAACCGCCACAAGGAGTGGCGACGGGTGATTACCGCGCCCTGGGAGTCGCTGGGTCTTCATGACCGTCGCCCCTGCCGCGTGCAGAACGTCATCACCGGCGAGGACTACGGCGTGTACACCCGCTTCTTCGGCGCACCCGTCGACCCGCACGATGTGGTGGTGGTTAAAATCACACCGGTGAAGGATTGAAAGTGAGGAGAGAGCCATGCGCGTTCCTGTGGAAGGATATCCCTTCGCGGAGCAGACCAAAGACCGACCGTGGGATGAAAGAGGCATCTGGCGAGCTCTCTGGATAGCCCATCCCGAACCGCCTGAACCGCCTTACGTGCTCGCCTTCCGCAACCGCTTCCGCGCGGAACGGGAGGAGACGGTACGCATACACGTCTCTGCCGATGAGCGGTACGAGCTGTATCTGGACGGTGAGTGCATCGGCAGGGGACCCGAGCGCGGCGACCGCCACCACTGGTTCTTCGAGACCTACGACCTGCCGCTTCCCGCCGGAGAGCACGTACTGGTGGCGCGGGTATGGGTGCTGGGCGAGCTCGCCCCTATTGCCCAAATGACCCTGCGCCCGCAGGGCTTTGTGCTCTGCCCTCAGCTGCCCGAATGGGACAACGCACTCGCGACAGGTGTCGCCGGGTGGGAGGTGAAGCGGTTGCGGGGATTTACTCCCTTTTCGGCGTTCGGCGGCTGGTTTACCGGCGCAACGCTTCACGTGGACGGCAATCTCGTGGAATGGGGCTTCGAGCGCGGCGAAGGCGAGGGATGGTTGCCCGCCAGAGCGCTACAGCCTGCCATCTCCATGCATCGCGGCGACCGCCTGCCCGAACACGTGCTGCAACCCGCCACCCTGCCTCCGATGATGGAACGCGCATGGCAAAACGCCCGGGTGCGCTTCGTGGCGAGACTCGAATCCGAAAACACCGCCCAAATCCCCATCCGCCTGTCCGAACACCTTGCTGGAGAGGCGGAAGGCTGGCAACACCTGTTGGAGGAGAAAGCGACTCTCACCATACCCCCGCATTCGGCGCGACGGGTGATAATCGATCTGCAAGACTACGTGTGCGCCTATCCGGAGGTGGTGCTGAGCGGGGGCAAAGGGGCGTCGGTGCGCATCCACTGGCAGGAGGCGCTGTACGAAGACCCACGCCACAGCGTGAAGGGCCACCGCGACGAGATCGACGGCAAGTATTTCTGCATGGTATGGCACCTGAAGGATGGCTTCGGCGATACCTTCGTGACCGATGGCGGCAGAGGACGACGATTCGACAGCCACTGGTGGCGGGCAGGACGTTATGTGGAGGTGGTGGTACGCACGGCGGACGAGCCTTTGACCATCGATAGCCTGCGCTTTCTGGAAACACGTTACCCGATGGAACCGGAAAGCACCTTCACCGCCGACGACCAGCGTATCGAACCCATCACCCGCATCAGCGTACGTGCCTGGCAGATGTGCGCCCATGAGACGTATATGGACTGTCCCTTCTTCGAGCAGCTGATGTATGTGGGCGACACGCGCCTGCAGGTACTGGTGACCTACGCCCTCACGCGCGACGATCGCCTGCCGCGCAAGGCGCTGCTGATGTTTGACTCGTCGCGCATCAATATCGGCATCACGCAGTCGCGCTATCCCTCCCGCTGGGAGCAGATTATCCCGCCCTTCTCGCTCTGGTGGGTGGGAATGGTCTACGACTACGCCATGTGGCGCGATGACCTGCGCTTCGTCCGGGAACGGATGCCCGGCGTGCGCAGCGTCATGGAGGCGCATCTCGCCCATCTTACCGAAGAAGGGCTGTTCCGTTGTATCGACGGCTGGAACTACGCGGACTGGGTCGGTACCTGGCGCAACGGCATCCCTCCGGCGACTGAAGGCATCTCCGGCGTGCACCACTGGCATCTGGTCTACACGCTCAACCTGTGGGCGCAACTGGAACACAGTGTGGGTGAGCCAGAACTGGCGCAGCGCGCGCTTCGCCTGCGTGACCGCTTGGCGGAAGCTGGTATCCGCGCTTTCTGGAACGAGCAGCGTGGGCTGTTCGCCGACGACCTGTCGCACCAGCACTTCTCGGAGCATACTCAGTGCCTCGCCATCCTAAGCGGTTGCCTGCCGCCGGACCGACAGGCGCGTCTCGCCCAGACGCTGACGCAGCCCAATGACCTGGCAAAAACCACCATCTACTTCTCGCACTACCTGTTCGAGACACTGCGCGTGCTGAAACGCCTAGACCTGATTCTGCAACGCCTGGACGAGTGGTACCGGCTGACCCAAAACGGCCTCAAGACCACCATCGAATCGCCCGAGCCGACACGCTCGGACTGCCATGCATGGGGGGCGCATCCCGTCTTTCACTTCTACGCCAGCATTCTGGGCATTCGCCCTGCTGCGCCCGGCTTCGCAACCGTCCTGATTGAACCACAGATGGGTAATCTGACACAGGCGGAGGGCAGGCTGGTGCATCCGCACGGCGAAATCTCCGTGCGTTGCCAGCGCGATGGCAAGACTCTGCTGGTGGAAGTGCTCCTGCCAGCAGGAGTCACGGGCACGCTGGTAGCTGGAGAGACGCGCACACCTGTACCGGAGGGCTACAGTCGGCACGAGGTTCCGACAGGAGGCGGAGGCACATGACCACCATACAGAAAACACCGGACGGCTACACCCTTTTGCGCAACGGAGAAGCTTTCTTCATCAAAGGCGCGGTGGGAAACCGCTTTCTGGAAAGGCTGGTACAGGCAGGAGGCAACTCCATCCGCGCCAGCGTGAACGACATGGACCGGGCACATGCGCTTGGGCTGACAGTGCTGGCGAACCTGCCTTTTGGCAAGCCGCGCTGGGGGTTCGATTACAACGACCGCGCCGCTGTCGCCAGACAGCTGGACGACCTGCGCCAGACGGTACAGCAGTTCAAGGACCACCCTGCCCTGCTGATGTGGGCTATCGGCAACGAGCTGGAGATATGGACAACACCCGAACAGCGCGTTCCGCTGTGGCAGGCGGTGAACGAAGCGGCGCAGATGATTCACGAAGTGGACGGCAAACATCCCGTCATTACGCCGGTTGGCTGTGATTACCGGCATCTGTTATGGGAGATAGACGAGCTTTGTCCCGCACTGGATGCCATCGGCATCAACGCCTACCAGGATATGCTGACCCTGCCTGAAGACCTGCGCCAGCTGCGCTGGTCGCGCCCGTATGTGATTACCGAGTTCGGTCCGCGTGGGCACTGGCAGGTTATCAAGACGCCTTGGGGAATGCCGATTGAGGACAGCAGCACCCAAAAGGCAGAGTTCTACCGCCGCGCCTACCAGCACGCCGTGCTGAATCGCCCTCAATGCCTGGGCGCATACGTGTTTCACTGGAGCTTCCATCACGAGAAAACGCACACATGGTACGGCATGTTTCTGGAAGACGGCAGTCCTACGGAAGCGGTGGAGGTGATGCAGTATCTCTGGAGCGGTTCGTATCCCCCGAACCGCTGCCCACGCATCCAGAACCTGTGGATAGAGCATCAAAATACCCGGCAGAGCGCGTACGCCATCCTCGACGCGGGTGCGCAGGTGCACGCTACAGTACAGGCAGATGACCCTGATGGCGACACCCTGACCATTCGCTGGGAACTGCGTCCAGATGTGGCGGACAATCCCAACGTCGGCGGTGACCGCGAAGAGCCGGTACAGCCGATAGATGGCGCGATACTGTCTTCCGAAGGTGACCATGCAATCGTGCAGCTGCCAGAGTCAGCAGGGAAGTACCGCCTGTTCGTGTACGTATACGATACGGCAGGCAACGCCGCCACCGCGAACATGCCTGTTTGGGTGAGAGCGTCATCGTCGGATTACGAGTTTCGTAAGATTTTTTGAAAATTATCGCGGAACCGTTGACTTTCACACCAAAGTTTGTTACAATACCATACGTAGTAAGGTAGCAAGAACGCACCGACGTTCTGCGCTTGCTGTTTTTGGTTGCTTTCCGGTTCGCGCAGAAAGGGACCAACTGCAGACGAAACATGGGAACAGTCATGCAGCGCGTTCCCAGATGCTGGTCATGCTGCAACGTGACTGTATACGAGGGGGGACACCAGCAATGTGGCAGCGACCGGAAAACGACCAGTTTGTAGAAGAGCTTTTCCTCGCGGGAGAGCGTGTTGCTCCAGGCGTGTACAGGCAGGTAGGCAGTGACAGGGTGATACGGTTGGAGAAAGAGGACGTTCTGCCTGCGAGCTGTGACGGACATGTCGCTTGCTATGTGCGTATCCAGAACTTATGGTCGCAGATTCAGGCGATGCACACGTAGAGAAGGTTAGCAGAGGGTAGAGCCGACGGTAACAACACCGTCGGCTCTTTTGCTACTCCAGAACGCTTTGCCAAACGCCCAGGTTTCGGTACCGCTCATAACGGCTTTCGCGCAGTTTGCTCACCGCCATCTTCTGTAGTGGCGGCAGATGCCTGAGCAATGCCTCCTTCACAATCTGCGCTGCCGTCAGCGGGTCGCGGTGTGCTCCCCCCAGCGGCTCTTCAATCACCTCGTCCACCACGCCAAAGCACAGGGCATCGTGAGCGGTGAGCTTCAATGCCTCCGCCGCCTCAGGGGCACGCTTGGGGTCGCGCCACAGAATCGCCGCACAGCCCTCAGGCGGAATCACCGAGTAGATAGCGTATTCCTGCATCAAGACGCGGTCGGCAACGGCAATACCCAGCGCACCGCCGCTACCCCCTTCCCCGATGACCACCGCCACGATGGGCACTTTCAGGGCAATCATCTCGCGCAGATTACGGGCGATGGCTTCGCTGATGCCCCGGCTCTCCGATTCCACCCCAGGGTCTGCCGCCGGAGTGTCCACAAAAGTAATCACCGGTCGCCCGAACTTTTCCGCCAGATGCATCAACCGAAGCGCCTTTCGATAACCCTCCGGCTTCGCCATGCCGAAGTTGCGTCGCTGACGCTCCTTCAGGTCACGCCCCTTTTGCTGTCCGATCACCATCACCGGCTTCTCGTTGAGCCATGCCATGCCCCCGATAATCGCGCCGTCGTCGCCGAACTGCCGGTCGCCGTGCATCTCGATGAAGTCATCGAAAATCACACGGATATAGTCCAGCGTATAGGGTCGTTGCGGATGGCGCGCCAGCAACGTGCGGTCCCACGGCGTCAGGTTTTTGAAAATCTCCCGCAGCAACCGCTCGCGGTCCCGCTCCAGCGCGGCAATCTCCTCACTTTTGTCGATACCCTGCTCCGCCGTGATGCGCTTCAGTGCCTCGATGTTGGCATCCAGCTCGGCGATTGGCTTTTCGAAGTCCAGAACCGTTCGCACCTCATCTATCCCCCTGTGAAAAAACGAAGCACCCTGTAAAGCGTGTGTTTCAGCTCCTTGCGCGGCACCACGATGTCCACCATGCCGTGCTCCAACTGGAACTCCGCTGTCTGGAAGTTGGGCGGCGGCTTCACCACCTGCGCCTGTTGCGCCACCCTCTGCCCGGCGAAGCCGATGAGCGCGCCCGGCTCAGCGATGACCACATCGCCCACCGAAGCGTAGCTCGCCAGCACCCCCGCCATAGTGGGGTCGGTCAGCACACTGACAAAGGGTATTCCCGCTTCATGCAGTCTTGCCGCCGCAGCGCAGGTCTTCGCCATCTGCATCAGCGAGAGCAAGCCTTCCTGCATCCGCGCCCCGCCTGATGTGGAGCAGGTCACTATCGGAAGCCGCTGCTCCAGCGCGTATTCCATCGCACGTGCTACTTTTTCACCCACCGCGCTGCCCATGCTGCCACCCATGAAGGCAAAGTCCGCCACCGCCAGCACAATCGGAATGCCCGACAGGGTGCAGGTTCCGCTGACCATCGCCTCCGGCAGTCCCGAGTTTGCCCTGCCCTTGTTCAGTTTATCCGCATATTCGGGGAAGCCCAGCGGGTCAGCGGAGACCACCTCGGCGTCCCGCTCCACAAAAGTATCCGGGTCCGCCAGCAGTGCGATGCGCTCGCGAGCGGAAAGCCGATGGTGATGCCCACAGCGCGGACAGACCTTCAGGTTCCTTTCGAAATCGCGAGCAAACAGAATCTGCTGACACCCGTTGCATTTCACCCAAGCATCGTTCATCTCATCCATCGCCACCCTTTCCGCCGGGCTTCGCCTTGCGAACCATCCCCTTTGCATCCGCGCAGTCCTCCTTCAGGCAGGATTAGAGCAGCCTGAAACCGAAATCTGCCCCAACAAAACATCCGCGCAGGGGTGATGTATCCGTGACCTTGCACGATCTCCGTAAAGAGATTGACCAGATAGATGAGCAAATCCTGCAGCTGCTGAACCGACGGGCGGAACTGGCACAGCAGATTGGCAGGATGAAGATGCGTTCGCGCACGCAGTTCTTCACGCCCGAGCGGGAGCAGCAGATATACCGTCGCCTGAGCCAGATCAACAGCGGACCGCTCTCCAACCAGCAACTGCGCGCCATCTTCCGGGAGATTATCTCCGCAGCACGCGCTCTGGAGAAGCCTCTGGTCATCGCCTACTGGGGACCACCCGGCACCTTCAGCCACCAGGCAGGGGTCACCAAGTTCGGCACCAGCTGTGAGTTCGTGCCGGTGGACTCCATTCAGGACGTGTTCCACGAAGTGGAACGTTCCAGCGCAGACTATGGCGTGGTGCCGGTAGAGAACTCCACCGCGGGCGTCATTCCCGAAACGCTAGACCAGTTCATGCACACCAACCTGAAAATCTGTTCGGAGCTGTATGTGCCGATTACCTACTATCTGGTTTCGCTCACCACGCTGGAGAACGTGAAGCGGGTGTACACAGGCGCACAGCCCCGCGAGCAGTGCAAACAATGGCTGCGCCAGCACTTACCCGGCATTGAAATCGTCGAAGTCTCCACCACCGCTCGCGCGGCGGAGATGGCGAAAGAAGACCCCGAATCCGCAGCGGTCACCAACGCCCTCGCGGCGCAGATGTACGATGTGCCCATCATTTGCGAACACATCGAAGACAACCCGCACAACCGCACGCGTTTTCTGGTCATCGGTTACAACGAACCCGAGCCGACAGGGAAGGATAAAACCTCGCTGATGTTCTCGGTACACAACCGTCCGGGCGCGCTGTTCCGTGCGATGGCGGCATTCGAGATGTACAACGTGAACATGACCATGATCGAGAGCCGCCCCACCAAACTCGTACCGGGAGAGTACATTTTTTATGTGGACGTTCAGGGACACATCAAGGATGCGCCCGTCGCCAAATCGCTGGCCGCGCTGCGGGAGAGAAGCCTTTTTGTGACCGTGCTGGGCTCCTACCCGGAGGCGGAGTAGCACGACGTACGGTTTTTTCGCGCGGAAAGTCCCAAAAAGCAGGATTCTGGCACGATTCTTGCAGTAACTACAGGATGGAAGTCATGCGGCAGCAGCCGCACGTTTTGCCCGTGTTCGCGCCCGCGCCATGGAGGTTGGGAAAGCGTAGCACCGGGCGAGGTACGAGATAGGAGGAAGTTGCAATGCAAACCGGTACCGTGAAATGGTTTAATGACGCCAAGGGCTACGGCTTCATTAAGCCAGATGACAGCGACAAGGACGTGTTCGTGCACTACACGGCGATTCAGATGCGCGGGCACAAGACCCTCACCGAGGGACAGCGCGTGCAGTTTGAAATCGTGGAGGGCGCGAAAGGTCCGCAAGCCGCAAACGTCACCGCACTGTAAGCGGCTCTCATCTCTGAAAACGAAGCGCCGGTTCGCCCAACCGGCGCTATCATGCTGATAATATACTGCGTATCGCCTTCTCCAGCTCCTCTGCCCGCCGGGAGCCAATGAGCAGTGTGCGCCCGTCGGCGAACTCCAGCTCGACACCCAGGTTGCCCGAGATGTTGTACGCCTTGCCGTGCGCCCCGTAACGGATGCCCCAGCCGCCATACTCCAGCAAGGGGTTATAGGTGCGTGCCGTCACCCCCTTGATACGCTCGGGTTCAATCTTCACCCAGCGCCAGTGGAACGGCACAAAGCGGATATACACCCCATCATGCCTGACCTGCGTCACCAGCCGCATGGAGGCGAACAGCACCGGCAGAACCACACCCACACCCAGCCAGACGAGCCAGGCTAAAACACCCTCTGTGGCGTCGGTGCTACTGCCCGTTCGCGCCATCAGGTAGCGCCACCAGATGTACCAGGCAGGCGCTATTCCCACCAGTATAATGAGCCATACCCACCACTGCGTGAACCGCTGTTCCTCATGAAAGAGGGCAAAATGTTCGTCCATCTCTCTGCACCTCCGGCAGGAGTCTACCCCCGAAGCCGCCAAATAGACCTCAGTGAATCATAACACGTACACACCGCGAGAATCCACCATGAATCGACGCGAATTCATTCAGGGGAGCGTGATGATGTTTGGAGCCGCCGCGTTCGCTTCCGGTTCTTTAGCACAACCCGCACCACGCCCACCCGCCTTCAAGCTGGGGCTGGTAACCTACAACCTGGCGCACGCGTGGGATGTGCCCACCATTATCGCTCGATGCAAAGCCACTGGTTTCGCCGCCGTCGAGTTACGCACCACCCATGCCCACGGTGTAGAACCCGATATCGACATGGCGAAGCGCAAAGAGGTGCGTCGGCTGTTCGAAGATTCGGGCATCGTGCTGTGGGGGCTGGGCACGGTGTGTGAGTTCCACTCGCCAGACCCTGCTGTCGTGCGCGAGAACATCGAGACCTGCAAACGCTTCTGCGAGCTGGCACGAGATGTCGGGGCGAAAGGGGTGAAGGTTCGCCCAAACGCCCTGCCCGAAGGCGTGCCGGTGGAGAAAACGCTGGAGCAAATCGGCAAGGCGCTCATCGAGTGCGGCAAGGCTGGCGCAGACAACGGCGTGGAAATCTGGCTGGAGGTACACGGTCACGGCACGCAGGAGCCACCTAATATCGCCCGTATCATGCAACACTGCGGGCATCCCAGCGTGGGCATCACGTGGAACTCCAACCCCACCGATGTGAAAGACGGCACTGTACGGCAGAGCTTCGACCTGCTGAAGCAGTACATCCGCTCCTGCCACATCACCGAGTTGACCAGCAACTATCCGTGGCGCGAGCTGTTCGGCCTGCTCAAGGGCATCGGCTACGACCGATACACCCTCGCCGAGATACCGGGGATGGAGACCAGCAGTGTGGCGGACACGGAGCGCTTCATGCGCTACTACCGTGCGCTGTGGCAGGAGCTATGCCCGTAGACGCACCGCGCTGGAAAGTCTCGCTTCACGGCGGGCACAGCCGCGAATACTGTGACCATGCCTCGTCCACCTTGCGCGAGATGCTGGAGGCGGCGGTCGAGGCGGGCTATCACACCTTCGGCGTCACCGAACATGCCCCGCGCGTAGAGGCACGCTTCCTGTGTCCAAACGAAATCGCGCTGGGCTGGGACGTGCCCAAACTGCTCGCCGACTTTGAACGCTACGCGCAGACCCTGCCCACATTGGCGGAAGAGTTTGCCGACCGCCTTATCGTGCTACGTGGGTTCGAGATTGAGGTCGTGCCCGCAGACTCTTACGTCTCGTTAATGCAGGACTACCGTCGGCGCTATGCCTTCGAGTATATCGTGGGCTCGGTGCACTATGTGCGCGAAATCTCTATCGACGGCAGCGCGGAGGATTTCCAGACAGCCATCGATACGTGCGGAGGTATCGAACCGCTGGCAGTAAGCTACTACCAGACGGTGGCGGAGATGGTTACCGCGCTGCGGCCGGAGGTGGTGGCGCATCTGGATCTGATTAAGCTGCACGGTCGGCATTTCGGATTGCAGGAAACCGACACGGTGCGCCGGGCGGCGGAAGAGGCTCTGGAGGCGGTGCGCGCCACAAGGGGCATTGTGGAGGTAAACACCGCGGGCTACCGCAAAGGGCTGGGCGAACCCTACCCTGCCCCATGGCTGGTGCAGCTGGCGCAGCGGATGGGCGTCGGCTTCTGTTTGGGAGACGACAGCCACCGCGTGGAACAGGTCGGCTTCGGCATCGAGCAGGCGCGAGAATACCTCCTGCAGCAGGGCGTACGGGCGCTGACGGTGCTCACGCGCGAAGGGAACAACCTGTGTCGGCAGGAGGTACCGCTGGAGTAGCCGCATTTTCGATTAAAATCGTGTGCGCGCCCCTTGACAAGCGCAGGGCAAAAGCTGTATATATAAAGTGGTTGCCGACGTGGTGAAATTGGTAAACACGCTAGGTTCAGGGTCTAGTGCCCGAACGGGCTTGGGGGTTCGAGTCCCCCCGTCGGCACCAGTTTTTTTATTTGGTCACCCCGATTGGTGGAGATCCAGAGTCCATTGCTGACACAGCACCGCCGCTTGTTCCAGTACGGTACTGGCAGCTTTTTCTTGCTTATCCGGCGGGTAGCCATGCCTGCGAAGCACTCGCTTCACCAGGCGCCGCAGGTGCGCCCGCACATTCTCCCGCTCCGCCCAGTCAATGGTCACGTTGCGCCGCACGGTCTCTACCAACTCTCGCGCGATTTGCTTTAGGGTCGGCTCGCCCAGGACCTGCACGGCGCTGTCGTTGGTCTCCAGGGCGTCGTAGAAGGCGAGTTCCTCCTCGGAAAGCCCGAGCTGTTCCCCTCTGCGGTTTGCTTCGCGCATCTCTTTTGCTAAGGCGATGAGTTCTTCGATCACCTGCACTGCCTCCACAGCCCGGTTCTGGTAGCGACGGATGGCTTGCTCCAGCATCTCCGCAAACGACCGAGCCTGGACCACGTTCTTGCGCCGGCGCACCTTGATCTCGCCCTCGAGGAGCTTCCGCAGGAGCTCTACAGCCAGGTTCTTCTGCGGCATTCCGCGCACTTCGTCCAGAAACTCGTCCGACAGGATCGAAATGTCCGGCTTCTTCAACCCGGCGGCGGCGAACAAGTCCACCACCCCCTCCGGCGCGATGGCTTTGGAAATGATCTGCCGGATGGCGTGATCCAATTCCTCCTCCGCGCGCGCCCCGCCAGGCGCGCGCTTGGCTAGCGCCGCCGCCACAGACTGGAAAAACGCCACATCGTCGCGGATGCGCAGCGCCTCCTCGTGCGGCACTGCGAGGGCGAAGGCTTTGGATAGCTCGGAGACGGCCTTCAAAAGCCGATCCTTGCCGTCCTTCTGGGCCAGGATATGCTCTTGAGCGGCGGGCAGAAGGCACAGGCGCTCTTGCGGCGCGCCGCTTGTCCATTTGCTTCGGTCGAATCCGTGAAAGAGGTCACAACAGATCTCGTACTTCTCCTTCATCACCGCCACGGCTTCGGCCTGGTCGATGGCGGTCCGGCCGGTTCCACCGCTTTCAGTGTACGTCGCCAGCGCCTGTTTCAGCTCGTGGGCCAGCCCCAGGTAGTCCACCACGAGTCCCCCGGGCTTGTCGCGGAACACCCGGTTCACCCGCGCGATGGTCTGCATGAGCCCGTGGGCGCGCATGGGTTTGTCCACGTACATGGTGTGCAAGCTCGGGCAGTCGAAGCCCGTGAGCCACATGTCGCGGACGATGACGATCTTGAAGGGGTCCTTCGGGTCTCGAAAGCGGTTCCCCAGAAACTCCCGCCGCTCCTTGTTCCGAATGTGCGGCTGCCATTCCGTCGGATCCGAAGCCGAGCCCGTCATCACCACCTTGATCGCGCCCTTGTCGTCGTCCTCGTGGTGCCACTCCGGGCGAAGGCGAACAATCTCGTTGTACAGCTCTACGCAGATGCGGCGGCTCATGCAAACGATCATTGCCTTACCGTCGAGCGCCTCGAGCCGCTTTTCGAAGTGGTCCACGATATCCTGCGCGATCAGCCGAAGTCGCTTCTCCGCTCCCGCGACTGCCTCCAGGCGAGCCCATTTCGTCTTCAGACGCTCCTTGCGCTCGACCTCTTCTCCCTCCGTCACCTCCTCGAACTCTTCGTCCACCCGCGGTTTTTCTTCTTCGGGCAGGTCGAGCTTGGCAAGTCGGCTTTCATAGTAAATAGGCACCGTTGCCCCGTCTTCCACCGCCCGCTGGATGTCGTAGATGGAGATGTAGTCACCGAAGACGGCGCGTGTGTTGCGGTCGTCCAGCTCAAGAGGCGTCCCCGTGAACCCGATGAAGCATGCATTGGGCAGGGCATCGCGCATGTGGCGGGCGAAGCCGTCGATGAAGTCGTACTGGCTGCGGTGTGCCTCGTCGGCGATGACCACGATGTTGCGTCGGTCGGAGAGCTGCGGGGATGGGTCACCCTTCTCCTCGGGCAGGAACTTCTGGATCGTGGTGAAGATGATTCCCCCGACCTGGCGGTTCTGCAGCAGCTCCCGCAAGTGGGCACGGCTTTCTGCTTGGATAGGGTCCTGTCCCAGGAGCTCGCGGCAGCGGGAGAAGACGCCGAACAGCTGGCCGTCCAGGTCGTTGCGGTCGGTGAGAACCACGATGGTCGGGTTCTCCAGCGCCGGGTGACGGATGATGCGTCCTGCGTAGAACACCATCGTCAGGCTCTTCCCTGCACCCTGGGTGTGCCAGATCACCCCGATGCGCCGGTCTCCCGGTGCGCCGCCGGGTTTGCGTCCTGCCTCGTATCGGCCCGTCTCTTCCGCAACGACGCTTGCCTGCAACGCTGCCGCCCTCAGGGTCTCCTCCGCCGCCACGTTCACGGCGTGGAACTGGTGGTAGCATGCCATCTTCTTGGCGAGCTTCCCGCCCCCTTCGTCCTCGAAAACGATGAAGTCGCGGAGGAGCTGAAGGAACCGCGTTGGCTCGAAAACGCCTCTGATGAGCACTTCTAATTGCGGTATCTCCCGAGGAGCGAGCGTTTCGCCCCTAATCGTCCGCCAGGGCATGAACCGGTCGCGGTCGGCGGTGAGCGTGCCGATGCGTGCCTCCAGTCCATCGGAGATGACCAGGGACTCGTTGTAGATAAAGAGGGACGGAATCTCCTGCTTGTAGGTCTGGAGCTGCTGATAGGCGGTCCAGATGGTGGCCTGCTCATCGGCGGGGTTCTTCAGCTCCATGACGGCCAGCGGCAGTCCGTTCACAAACAGCACGACATCCGGCCGGCGCGCGTGGCGGTTCTCCACCACGGTGAACTGGTTCACAGCGAGCCAGTCGTTGCTTTCCGGGGTGTCGAAATCGAGCACACGAGCCTGCGCCCCGGCGATGGCACCGTCCGGTCGCCGGTACTCCACCGTCACGCCGTCCACGAGCATACGGTGAAGGGCGCGGTTGCGCTGCACCAGGGTTGCTCCCGGTGGATTCACGAGCTTGCGGAAGGCGTCCTGAAGCGCTTCCGGTGGGAGGTCGGGG
>Ga0209162_1000649_pt1 | contig 37162 bp, 25 predicted proteins | sample YNPNPMetaG_FD_187121 | JGI IMG/M metagenome (GOLD analysis project Ga0209162, IMG submission 187121) | Anoxygenic and chlorotrophic microbial mat microbial communities from Yellowstone National Park, USA - YNP NP MetaG (SPAdes) (version 2) ...
GCCAATCGGGTGATCGCGGCCGGTTCCACGTTTTTCACCTCTCCCCCATCCCCTCCCCTGCGAGGGGAGGGGCGAGAGGACGAGTCTTCCCTTTCCTTGCCAGGGGAGGGGCTGGGGAGCAAGTCTCCCCCTTCCTTGCCAGGGGAGGGGATAGGGAACGAGTCTCCCCCTTCCTTGCCAGGGGAGGGGATAGGGAACGAGTCTCCCCCTTCCCTTGCAGGGGAGGGGATAGGGAACGAGTCTCCCCCTTCCCTTGCAGGGAAGGGGGCCGGGGGGTTAGGTAACGCCCCGATCGCCGCCGGCTCGTCCTTCCTGCTCCTCCTTGCCCTCGGCGCGCTCGGAGCCATCAACACCTGGGATCTGCCGACCTATTTCTTGCTGATTGCCGCCGCGTTCCTGATCGGCGGATGGCGGGCCGGTCGGTGGCGGGGAATGGCGCCCGCCGCGGCGGCCGCGGCCGTGGCGGGCGGAGCGGCCGTGGTCGCGTATTGGCCTTTTTATGCCCATTATCAGTCCCAGGTCGGCCACGGGGAGGGATTCCTGCCGGCGCGCTACCTGGGCTGGGTGCGCGCGGCGAGCCCCCTGGCCGCCTGGTTCACAGTTTGGGGCATCTTATGGCTGCTTTCCCTGTGGACATTGATCGGCCTGTGGCTGGCGGCGCGCCGGGATCGGCCCGCGGCCGATCCCGCTGAAGTGGCCGAGGAGACCGGCCGGCCGCGGTTCCGCGGCGCCCTGGCGGCGGCTCTCGGCCTCATCGCAGTCCTGCTCATCCTGATCGCGCTGGATCGGCCGACCGCGGCGCTGATGGCGTTGCCCTTGGGCCTGGCGCTGCCGCTGGTGTTCCGCCGACGGAGCGCGCCGGCCGACAACTTCGTCGCGCTGCTCCTGGCCCTCGGCGCCGCGGTTGTGATGGGCACCGAACTGGTCTATCTGCGCGACTTCCTGGAGGGCGGCGACTGGTATCGCATGAACACCCTCTTCAAGTTCTCGGTGCCGGCATGGCTCTTCCTGGGGCTGGGATGTGGCGCGCTGTTGCCGCGGCTGTGGCCGGCGGGCTTCGCCGGTCGGTCGGTCGGCGGCTCGATCTGGCGGGCGGCGCCGGCGAGCCTGATCGCGGCCGGGCTGCTCTTCCTGCCGTTGGGCATTCCGGCGCGGGTGCAAGATCGCTTCCCCGAGCGTCGGCCGCCGATCGGCACCCTGAACGGCATGGATTACATGGCGGCCGGCGTGTTCTACTGGCCCGACGCCGAACATGCGATTGACCTGTCCTACGATTATCTCGCCATCCGCTGGTTGCTCGACCATGTGGCGGGCACGCCGATCGTGGCCGAGGCGCCCGCCGGCCCCTATCTGGTGGCGGGCCAGGCGGTCACGGCGGACTATTACCGCGCGGGCGGGCTGCGGGTTGCCAGCTTCACCGGCTTTCCGACCCTGGTCGGCCAACATCAGTACGAGCAACGACCGGCCGATCAGGTGGCTCTGCGCACGCGACTGGGGCAGGAGCTGTTTCAGACGACCGATATCGCCCGAGCGCGTGATCTGCTCTCCGAGCTGCGGGTGGGCCTGGTGTACATCGGGCCGTTGGAGCGCCTGCTGTTCCATCCCGACGCGCTGCGCAAGTTCGACGTGTTGGTCGAGCTGGGCGAGCTGGAGATCGTGTATCGTAACGCGCAGACGATGATCTATCGGGTGGGAACGCGCTAGATCATGTCGAGTCGAACGCACGAAGGATCGGGTCGCCGAGTGAATCCCGTGTGACGACGGGGATCGGTTTTGGCCGTCTCGTTCACCTCGTGCTAGAATGGGTTCTCAAGCCTGTCGGCGACGGCTTTCGACATCCAAGATGGCACGGTTGGGTGATCTGATGCTTGCAACGCTCTCCTGGTGGCTGGTCATTCAGGTTTTCGCGGCGGCGGCTTTGCCGTTGACCTGGCGGCTCTTCGGCCGCTTGCCGGGCCGCGGCTATCCGCTGAGCAAGGCATTGGGCCTGTTGCTGGTCTCCTACATCCTCTGGCTGGGCGCCAGCATCCACTTGCTGCCGAACACGGTCGGCGGCGCGGCCGTGGCGTTGCTGCTGATGGCCGCCATCTCGCTCTGGCTCGGCCGGGACGCGCTGCGCCGGCCCCGCGACGCTGAGGCGCCCCGGCCGTTGATCGCCTGGTTGCGCGCGAGCTGGCCGCTGGTGTTGACCACCGAGCTGCTCTTCGCCCTGGTGTTCGTCGGATGGACGGCCTTTCGGGCGTATAATCCGGAGATCGCCGGCACCGAGAAGCCCATGGAGTTTGCCTTCATCAACGGCATCCTGCGCAGCCGGTTCTTTCCCCCGCAAGATCCCTGGCTTTCGGGTTATGCGATCAGCTACTACTACTTCGGCTATGTCATGCTCGGCCTGCTGATCCGGCTGACGGCCGTGGATTCGGCCGTGGGCTTCAACCTGGGGGTGGCGCTCTGGTACGCGCTGACGATGGCCGGCGCGTTCGGGGTGGCGTGGGAGCTGGTGCGGCTGGCGCAGGGCGAAACGTCGGACGTGAAACGTGAAACGTCAAACGTGAAACGTGAAACGTCAGGTGTGGGGGGTGGAGAAGCGATCGGTTTGGGGTTGGTTGGGGCGTTGTTGGTGGGGTTTGTCGGCAATCTGGAGGGGGTGGTCGAGGCGGCGTATCAGCGCGGGCTGGTGCCGTTGGCGTGGATCCGGTGGCTGGACATCAAGCAGTTGACCGATGCGCCGCCGACGGGCGCATGGACCGGCGGCTTCTGGTGGTGGTGGCGCGCGTCGCGGGTCATCCACGACCGCGATCTGCTCGGCAACTCGGTAGAGGTCATAGATGAGTTCCCCTTCTTCAGCTTTCTGCTCGGCGACATGCATCCGCATGTGTTGGCCCTGCCGTTCGTGCTCGTGGCCATCGCCGCGGGGTTGAACCTGCTGCTCTCGGCGCGTAGCCGGGCTGCCGGCGCTGCGCATCTTGCTGCCGGCGTGGAGAACGAGGGACAGCTTGCGGCGCCGCCTTTGGTCGGAATCTTGCAGGGTGCATTTTCGGGCCTTCGCCGGTGGGCGAGAGACGCCGTGGCGTTGACCGACGGGAGTGGATGGAGCTTCCTTCTATATGGGCTGATCCTGGGCGCGCTCGGCTTTCTGAATACGTGGGATTTCCCGATCTACCTGGCGCTCGCTACGGCCGCGGTGGCCGTGGGCCTGGCGTGGGCCGACGGGTGGACGTGGGCCGCGGTGCGACGTGCCGCGGCCGCGGGGGCGGCATTGGCCGCGGTGGGTTGGCTGCTCTATCTGCCGTTCTACATCGGCTTCCAGTCGCAATTGGGCGGCATCTTGCCCAATCTGCTCTTTCCCAGCCGCTTCAGTCAGTTTGCGGTCATGTTCGGCCTGTTCCTGGTCCTCGCGGCCGCCTATCTGATCTTTCTGGCCGGCCGCGTGTCGGGTCGCGCGCTGCGTCGCGGCGCGTTGACCGCGTTCCCGTGGTTCTTCCTCGCACCGATCCTGCTCATCGGAGGCTTCCTGTTGATCTTCGCGGTTGTGCCGGCGGGCCGCGCGTATATCCAGACCGTCCTGGATCATCCGGCCGTCCGCTCCGCGGTGGGCGAGGGCACGCTCGGCCAGCTTGCCGGGCTGATCGTGCGGTTGCGCATAGCCAACCCCTGGACCTACCTGATCCTGGCGCTCTTGCTGAGCTGGACGGCCGGAACGCTGTGGGCGGCGCTGGAAACGGATGCCGACGCCCGGCGTCGGTGGCCGGTGGCGGCCGATCTGTTCGCTCTGCTGTTGATCGGCCTGGCGCTTCTGCTCACCTTCGGCGTCGAGTTCGTGTATCTGCGCGATCTGTTCGGCACGCGCATGAACACGGTCTTCAAGTTCTACTATCAGGCGTGGGTGATGCTGGCGCTCGCTTCGGCCTACGGCTTGAGCCGGCTTCTGGGCCGCGAGACCTCATGGCTGGTCAAAGCGCCCGTCCTGGCGTTGGCCGGGGTGCTGGTCGCGGCCTCTCTGTTCTATCCGTTGGCGGCCATTCCCAGCAAGGCCAACGATTTCCGCGGTCCGGCCACGCTCGACGGCCTGGCCTACCTGCGCCAGAGCAGTCCGGCCGATGTGGCCGCCATCGAGTGGATCCGGCTGCATGTGCCGGCCGATGCGGTGGTGGTGGAGGCCAGCGGCGGCTCCTATAGTCCCGAGGGTGCGGGCCGCATCTCCATGTCTACCGGCAACCCCACCTTGCTCGGCTGGGACTTCCACGAGCGGCAATGGCGCGGCGCAGCCTATGATCGCCTGGCGGCCGGCCGGCCCGAGGCGCTCGACCAGATCTATCGCACGGCCCGGCCCGAGGAGCTGCCGAAGCTGCTGGAGAGGTGGGGCGTGGATTACGTGTACATCGGCGCGCTCGAACGGCGCAAATTCGGCATCGGCGACGCGGCCCTTGCGCGCTTCGACCGCGCCTTGCGCCTGGTGTACGACAAAGACGGCGTGCGGATCTATGCGCGTTAGCGCGGGGCGAGATCGGCGAGCGTAGGGCGAAATGAATTTCGCCCTACGGACAGTAAGGCGAAATTTATTTCGCCATCCGCACGGTAAGGCGAAATTTATTTCGCCATCTGCACAGTAAGGCGAAATTTATTTCGCCATACAAAACAGGGTTATGGACACGAGTCTGACCTTCAAGCCCACAGAACGTCAATTCGATCTGGCCGCGTGGCTCACGGTCGAGCGCCTGGCGTACGGACTGATCGCGCTCGCCGCGGCGACATTGCGGGTGGTCGGCCTGGGATGGTGGCCGCTGGGCCCGGCCGAGGCGTGGCAGGCGTTGCCCGGCCTGGCGGCCGCGCGAGGCCAGCTCTATGACCTGACGGGTGTCAGTCCGTTGCTCTTCACGGCGCAGCGGCTGCTCTTCGCCCTGTTCGGCGCCGATGAAGTCTCGGCGCGGATGGCGGCCGCGCTGCTCGGCGGGCTGTCGGTGCTCTGCTTCTATGCGCTGCGCGACCGCCTGACACGCGGGGGCGCATTGGCCGCGGCCGTCCTGTGGGCGGCCTCGCCGCTGGCGGTCTTCACGGCGCGGCAGGGAGTGGGCGATGGACTGGTGCCCTCGCTGGCGCTGGCGCTCCTGGCGGCCGTCAACCTGGCCGTGCGATCGCTCCAACAAAGCCGCTTCGGGGCCGATCGCGCCGCGCGCGGCGCGACCTGGCCGGCGATCGCGGCCGGCATCGCCGGCCTGCTCCTGGCGGCCGGCCCCGCGGCGTACACGGTCGTGGCCATCGGCGCCGTGGCCGCCATCTATTGGCGGACGGACCTGGCCGAGCTGTGGCGCGAGGCGCGGCGCGCATGGCGCGCGCTGGCCATCGCGTTCGCCGCGACGTTCGCGTTCGGCGCCACCTGTTTCTTCCTGTCGCCCGATGGCCTGGCCGCCGCGGCCGACCTGTTGGGCAGTTGGCTGGTCGGCCTGGCACCGGCGGCCGGCGAATACGGCGCGTGGGATATCGTGCGGCGCCTGCTCATCAGCGAGCCGCTGGTGCTCGGCTTTGGGATGGCCGGATTCATCCTGGCGTTGCGCCGCGACGAGCCGTTTGGCCGATTCATCGGCAGCGCGGCCGGCATCGCGCTCCTGGCGGCGGTCGTGGGCCAGGGCCGGCATCCGATGGCGCTGGGCCTGGTCGTGCTGGGGCTGGTCATCCTGGCCGGACCGGCCGTGGCCGCGACGCTGCGGCGCCTGCCCGGATGGCGCGGACAGGCCGATCCGTGGCTCCTGTTCGCGCTGGAGCTGGTGCTGATCGCCACGGCCGCCCAGTGCGTGCCGGGCGCGCTCAATCCGACCAACCGCGCCGATTGGGTACAGCTCTATGCCGTGTTGGGCGTCATCACGTTTACCCTGGCGGCTTTGCTGTGGCTGATCTACGGTGCGTTCGGTAGCTGGCAGGTCGTCGCCGAAGCGTTGCCGGCCGTCTTGCTGGTCGTCGGGCTGGCGTGGAGCGTGAACCAGCTTTCGGGGATCAACTACGATCGCGGCGCCGGCCGGCGCGCGGCCGTACTGGTCTTGACGCCCGACGCCGGATCTCTGGCCGATCTGCGCGCCGCGTTGCGCGATCTGGCCGCGCTGAAGGGCGCCGGCGCACGCGAGGCCCGGCTCGACCTGATGTTGGAAGAGCGCCTGGCCCGGACCGTGACGCCGCTCCTGCGCTGGGAGCTGCGCGACCTGCCGAATCTGCGCGTCGTCAACGCGGCCGCAGCCGATCGGCCGCCTCTGGCGATCACCGCGGCCGATGCCACGGCCGCGCCCGGACCCACCTACAGCGGCGCCGAGTTCGCCGTCTTGCGCTGGTGGCGGCCGGAAAGCCTGTCAGGCGTCGAGGCATGGGTGCGCTGGCTGATCTATCGCGAGGCGCGCGGGCCGGATGTGACCCAAAACGTGGTGTTGTGGGTGGATCGGGCGACGGCTCAATAACATCGAATCATTCAGCGGAGAATCGTGCGTATGCAGGACGTCGAAGCCAAATCGTCGAGCATTCTCGATCGGCCCTTTGCTGCATTGACGCGCTGGGATGTCGAGAAAACATTGTGGGCCATCTTGTTGATCGTGGCGCTCCTCAGCCGGACGATCGGGCTGGGCGACCGCGCCATGAGCCACGATGAAAGCCTGCACACGGTCTACTCCTGGCAGTTGTACGACGGCCGGGGCTATCAGCATCAGCCGATGATGCACGGCCCGCTCAAGTTCATCCTCAACGCGGTCGTCTATTTTCTGCTCGGCGTGGACGACTGGACCTCGCGCATCCAGGTGGCGCTCTTCGGCGTGGCGATGGTATGGCTGGCGTGGTTCTTTCGGCGCTGGTTGGGCAAGACCGGCGCGTTGGCGACCGGGGTGATGTTCGCCATCTCGCCCGCGTTGCTTTACTATAGCCGCTACATCCGCGACGAGGTGATGTTGTGTTCGTTGCTGGTGCTCCTGGCTTTGTGCCTGTTTCGTTATCTGGAAACGCGCAGTACCGCCTGGCTCATCGGCACGGCCGTCACCCTCGGCTTTGCCTTCCTGACGATGGAAGCCTCCTTCATCTTCGGCGGCGTCTTCGGCGCGTTCCTGGTCATTGCCCTGGCCGTGCAGTTATGGGCGATCGAGTGGCCCGCGGCCGACGGTTCGCCGGCGCTGGCGGCCGGTCGCCGCGCGTCGTTCCGCATCGTCATGGTGGTCGCGCTGGTCGCGTTGGGCGCCGGCCTGCTTGCCTATGTATTTCGGGTTAAGCCGTTCGATCTGATCCTGCTCGGCATCGGCGCGGCCGCCACCCTCATCCTGGCCGTCCTGGTGGCGGTCACCTGGCGCATGAAGCTGCGCATCTTCGCCGAGCTCGACCTGATCGTCCTGCTGATCACCCTGGTGTTGCCGTTTTTGTCGGCGGCCATCCTGAAGCTCGTCGGCTGGCAGATCAGCCAGTTCAACAGCCCGGGCCAGATCACCCTGCAGATGGTGTGGCAGGGGTTCGCGGTGCTTCTCGTCATGTTCGTCCTCGGCGCGGGGGTCGGCTGGTTCTGGCTGCGCACGCGCTGGTTCTACGCTGCGGGCCTCTTCTGGGCCATCGAGATCCTCTTCTTTACCACGTTCCTGACCAACGGCCAGGGGATCGGCACCGGGCTGATCGGCTCGCTCGGCTACTGGATAGATCAGCAGGCCGTGATGCGCGGGGGCCAGCCGTGGTACTATTTCTGGGGCCTGGTGCCGCTCTATGAGTTCCTGCCCCTTTCCATCAGCCTTGCCGGGACGGTGGCTTGGCTGGTCTGGTTCGTCCAGGGGAGATACCTGAGCGCGGCCGGATCGGCGCCGCGGCCGGCGGTCGACGCGGCCGGCGAGCCGGCCCGGCCTCGCAGGGCAGGCGCTCCGGCGCCGCGCGGCGCGGGCGATGGGAAGGCCACGGCTCCGGCGCGATCGGCCGCCTTGCCGACCCCTGTCTTCGGCGTGCAGGCGACCTTCGAGGCGTTTCTCGTCTTCTGGTTCCTGGGCACCTGGGCCGTGTTCACCTATGTGGGCGAAAAGATGGCGTGGCACGTCACCTATTTCGCGACGGCCATGGCGCCCCTGGCCGGCCTCTGGTTCGGCCGGCTGTTCGACGGCATCCGTTGGGCCGAGGCACGGCGTCGCGGCGGCTTCTGGCTGATGCTGATGACGCCCCTCGCCCTGTTGGCCCTCAAGGCGGTCTTCCCGGTGGCCGCGAAGAAGCCGTTCACGGACGTCTCGATCGTCGGCCTGAGCAATACGGTGCAATGGCTGGTGGCATTGCTGGTCGCGCTGGCGCTGATCTACCTGATCTACGACCGGGTGCTGGCGCTGGGCGGCCGCCAGAGCCTGCGCCTGGTTGCCCTGGCGCTGGTCGGCTTGCTGGCCGTCTTCACCGTTGCGGTGGGCTATCGCTTCGCGTTCATCAACTACGATTACGCCACCGAGCCGATGGTCTACGCGCACGCCACGCCCGACATCAAGCTGGCCATGGCGCAGATCGAGGAGATCTCGCGCAAGACGGTGGGCGATCATGCGATCAAGGTGGCCTACGACGACGATTCGACCTGGCCGCTGGAATGGTACCTGCGCGACTATCCCAAGAAGGCGTATTTCGGCGCCAGCCCCAGCCGGGAGGCCGTGGACGCGCCGGTCGTCCTGGTGGGCGATAAGAACCTGGCCAAGGTGCGGCCCTACCTGGGCGACCGCTATTACGAGTTCAACTATCGGCTGATCTGGTGGCCGCGGGAGACGTACAAGGGGCTTTCGGTGGCGCGCGTGTTGGAGGTGCTGCGCGATCCGAAACAGCGCGGCCTGATCTGGGATGTGATCATCCATCGGCGCTACACCACCCCCACCGCCCAATGGGACCCGGTGCACCGCTTCAGCATGTTCGTGCGCAAGGATGTCGCTGCGCAGGTGTGGGATTGGGGCGTGCCGGCGACCGCGGCCGCCGCGGCCGAGGCGAAGGAGCCGTATACCGGTCGTGAGGTCAAGGCGCTCCAGGAGATCGGCACGGTCAGCGTGCCGGGCAAGGGGCCGGGCCAGTTCTCCTACCCGCGCGCGGTGGCGGTGGATGCCCAGGGCCGCATCTACGTGGCGGATTCGGGCAACAACCGGATCCAGGTGTTCAACGCGGATGGCTCTTTCGTGCGTCAGTTCGGCAGCACCTGCAAGCTGGACACGAAGGAGGGTTGCCAGGGAGACGGCCGCGGCCAGTTCAACGAGCCGTGGGGCATCGCCGTAGACCGCGAGGGCAACATCTACGTCGCGGATACCTGGAACCACCGCATCCAGAAGTTCGACAACGCCGGCCAGTTCATCGCCATGTGGGGCGTCTTCGAGGCGACCGGCGGCGAGCTGGGCAAGCCGTTCGCCTTCTACGGCCCGCGGCAGGTGATCGTGGGCCGGGACGGCAAGATCTACGTGATGGATACCGGCAACAAGCGCATCCAGGCCTTCAATCCCGACGGCTCCTTCTTCACCCAGTTCGGCGGGGGCGGCGTGGTCGAGGGGCGCTTCGACGAGCCGACCGGCATCGCCCAGGACGCGGCCGGCAACTGGTACATCGCGGATACCTGGAACCGGCGCATCCAGAAGCTCAACGAGCGCGGGGAGTACCTGGCGCAGTGGCCCATCTTCGGCTGGGCGGGCAACTCGGTGGTGAACAAGCCGCAACTGGCGGCCGATCCGCAGCGCGGCATCATCTATGCGACCGACCCGGAGAACTATCGGGTGCTGGCGTTCGGCACCGACGGCAACCCGCGCTTTGCGTTCGGCCAGTACGGCAACGACCTGCAATCCTTCACCCTGCCGGTGGGCATCGCGGTGGGCCCCGATGGCCGGATCTACGTGGCGGACGCGGACGCGCATCGGATCGTGGTGTTCCCGGCGCAGCAATAGCCGGTCCATGCAACGATCGTTGTACTGTGATATAATATGATGACGAGAGTTACGCAATAGAGGCTCTCAGCCGGTCTGTGACCGGCGTCGTGGGCGTGCAAGGTCGTCTTGAGCGGTCCAAGACGGGGGTCACAGACCATAGGCATCAAGCTAAGCTTTGGGACTGCTTCTAGCCGGTCTGCGACCGGCGTCGTCGGCGTGCAAGCGTCGTCTTGGACGGTCAGACGGGGGTCGCAGACCCCCTGCGAGCAAGAAAAAACGTAGCGCAAGACGCCATCTTCCTGTTAGCTTGATGCCTATGGGGTCACAGACCCCCTGCGAGCGAGAAGTGCGTAACTTCCTGTGAATGAGCGCGGCTTCACATGCCAGGCACCTGGGAGGGTGCCTGGCATGCAGGGCACCCGGTATATCCGGCGGCCCGAAGTATGTGCTGCCAGCGGCGCCGGATCGGGGTTCGTTTGATCTTTTCTGAGGGAGGCCTTTTTGAACTTACAGGAATTCCAGGCCAAACGCATTTTCGGCCAATTCGGCATTCCCGTGCCGCAAGGCGAGGTGGCGACGACGCCGGCCGAAGCCGCAGCGATTGCGGGTCGCATCGGCGGGCCGGTGGTGGTGAAGGCGCAGGTGTTGGTGGGCGGCCGCGGCAAGGCCGGCGGCATCAAGCTGGCGAAGATGCCGGCCGAGGCCGGGGAGGTCGCCGGCCGCATCCTGGGCATGACGATCAAGGGCTTGACCGTCAAGAAGGTGCTGGTGGATCCGGCCGCGGACATCCGCCAGGAACTCTACCTGGGCCTGGTGCTCGATCGCGCGCAGCGCCGCGTCGTGATGATGGCATCCAGCGAAGGCGGCGTGGACATCGAAGAGGTGGCCGCCCGCTCGCCCGAGAAGATCCTCACCGTGGCCGTGAACCCGTTTCTGGGCCTGCGCGAGTATCAGGTGCGCGATCTGGCGTTGGGCATCGGCCTGCCGCGCGAGCAGTGGGCCGCGTTCACCAGGATCTGCCAGGGCCTGTACGAGTGTTACATGAGCTGCGACGCCAGCCTGGCCGAGATCAACCCGCTGGCGGTGCTCGGCGATGGGACGCTCAAGGCGCTCGACGGCAAGATGGTCCTCGACGATAGCGCGCTCCCGCGGCATCCCGACCTGGCCGCGCTGCGCGATGAGGACGACGAGACGGCCGAGGAGCGCACCGCGCGGCTGAACGACTTGAGCTATGTGAAGCTCGACGGCGAGATCGGCTGCATGGTGAACGGCGCGGGCCTGGCGATGGCCACCATGGACATCATCAAGTACTACGGCGGCTCGCCGGCCAACTTCCTGGACGTGGGCGGCGGCGCGAAGGCCGACAAGGTGGCGGCCGCGCTGCGCATCATCCTCAGCGATCCCAACGTCAAGGCCGTCCTCTTCAACATCTTCGGCGGCATCACCCGCGGCGACGAGGTGGCGCGCGGCATCCTGGCCGCCCTGGCCGAGGTGCCCACCCGCGTGCCGATGGTCGTGCGGCTGGTGGGCACAAACGCGGAAGAGGGCCGGCAGATCCTGGCCCAGGCGCAGATGATGACGGCCGAGACGTTGGCCGAGGCCGCGCAGATGGCCGTGGCCGCCGCGAAGGGGGCGTAAATGAGCATCCTGGTCAACAAAGACACGCGGCTGCTCGTGCAGGGGATCACCGGCCGCGAGGGCGCGTTTCACACCGAGCAGATGATCGCCTATGGCACGAAGGTGGTGGCCGGCGTCACCCCGGGCAAGGGCGGCACGTGGGGGGTGGGCAACACCCCCATCTTCGACACGGTGCGCGAGGCCGTCCATGCCACCGGCGCCAACGTCAGCATCATCTACGTCCCGGCCCGTTTCGCGCCCGACGCCATCCTCGAGGCCGCCGACGCCGGCATCCCGCTCATCGTCTGCATCACCGAGGGGATTCCGGCCCTGGACATGTTGAAGGTGCGCGCGTATCTCGACACCACCGCATCCCGCCTGATCGGCCCGAACTGTCCCGGCCTCATCACTCCCGGCGAAGCGAAGGTCGGGATCATGCCCGGCTACATCCATACCCGCGGCCGGGTCGGCGTGGTCAGCCGGTCGGGCACGTTGACCTACGAGGTGGTCTACGCGTTGACCCAGCGCGGGATCGGCCAGTCCACTGCGGTAGGCATCGGCGGCGATCCGATCAACGGCACCAGCTTCGTGGACGTGCTGAAGATGTTCGAGGCCGATCCCGAGACCGATCAGGTGGTGATGATCGGCGAGATCGGCGGCACGGACGAGGAGCGGGCGGCCGAATTCATCAAGACGAAGATGACCAAGCCGGTGACCGCGTTCATCGCCGGCCAGACGGCGCCGCCGGGCAAGCGCATGGGCCATGCCGGCGCGATCATCAGCGGCGGCAAGGGCACGGCCGCGGATAAGATCGCGGCGCTCCAGGCGGCCGGCGTGCGCGTGGCGCGTCATCCGGGCGAGATCGCGGAGCTGGTGGCCCAGCACATGTGATGGTGGCGCGCAGATGGCGGGCCCGCAATCGCCGGCCGAACCCCCTCCTGAACTCGACCTCAGCCCGTATGAGGGATACTGGGTCGCGCTGGTGCGTGGGCAGGTGGCCGGGGTCGGCCGCACGGCCGATGCGGCCCGCCGCATGGCCAGACACGTCCGGCCGCGCGAGGAGCCGGTGGTGATCCTGGTGCGTCACATGCCGCCGCCGGACGAATGACGTTGTGGCGCAATCCCCCGGATTGCGCCACGGAAAGATGTTGGGGCAGATAAGGCAGTGGTGGATCGAGAGGGAGTTGCAACGGCGCACGCGGATGCGGTGATCGCCCTGATCGCGGCTCAGGGCCGGCCGGCATGGCTGGTGGGCGGTTACGTGCGAGACCGTCTCCTGGGCCGGCCCACGCACGACCTGGACGTGATCGTCCCCGAGGGCGGCGTCCGGCTGGTGCGCGCCATCGCCAACGCGTTCGGCGGCGCATGTTTCGTCCTGGACGCCGAACGCGACGTGGGCCGCGCCATCCTCCGCAACCAGAGCGGCGCGCCCCTGGAGGTAGATGTGGCCCGCCTGCGTTCGCCGGAGCTCCACGAGGACCTGAGCCTGCGCGACTTCACCGTCAACGCCATGGCGCAGGAGATCACGTCGGCGGGCGTCTCGGCCGAGCTGATCGACCCCTTCGATGGTCGGGGTGATCTGCGCAAGAGGCTCATCCGCGCGGTCACCGAAAGCTCGCTGCGCGATGACCCGTTGCGTTGCCTGCGCGCGGTGCGCCAGGCCGTGGAGCTGGGCTTCCGCATCGAAGAGGCCACCTACAACCTGATCCGCCGCGACGCGGCCTTGCTGGCGAACGTGGCCGGCGAACGCGTGCGCGACGAGCTGATGCGGATCGTGGCGGCCCCCGGCGCGTGGCAACACATGCGCCTCCTGGCCGATCTCGCCATCCTGCCGATCGTGTTGCCCGAAGCTGCCGCACTGATCGGCGTGACGCAGTCGCCCCCGCATTACCAGGACGTCTTCGATCATACCCGCTCGGTCATGGCCCATGTGGAGGGGCTCCTGGCGCTCCTGTGGCCCGAGGCTTTTGCCGTTCCCGCTCCGGTCCCCGACGATTCGACGGTGATCGCGGCCGCGTGGCAATGGGCCGATGTCGCCGATCTGCTGGCGCCGTATCGCGATGACCTGCGCCGGCATCTGAATCAGACGCTGGCGGCCGGCCGCACGCGGCGCGATTGGCTGTTCTGGGCCGCGCTGGCGCACGACTGGGGCAAGCCCGCCATGCGCACGGTGGATGCCGATGGCCGCGTGCGCTTCTATGAGCATGATCAGTGGGGCGCGGTGCTCGTGCAACATCGGGGCGAGGCGCTCAAGTTCGCCACCGATGAAATCGCCTACCTGGCGCGGCTGGTGTATGGACATATGCGGCCCACCCACCTGGCGCACGACTATCCGCCCAGCCGGCGGGCGATCTATCGCTATTACGTCGCCATGGGCGACGCCGGGCCGGAATGCGGCCTGCTCAGCCTGGCCGACAGCATGGCGACGCGCGCCGTCCCGCCCGATCCCGAGAGCTGGCGCCGCCGGCTGGAGGTGACCGGCCGGCTGTTGCATGTTTTCTTTCGCGAGCGGCAGGAGCGCCTGGAGCCGGCTCCTTTGCTGGACGGCCATCAACTGATGGCCGAGTTCGGCCTTTCTGCCGGCCCGCAGATCGGCCGGCTGCTGGACGGCCTCCGCGAGGCCCAGGCGGTGGGCGAAGTGACCACCCTCGCCGAGGCGCGCGCCTGGCTGGCCGAGCGGATCCGGGCGGGTTGATCCCATGTTCAACGTCAACCTCGCGGTGGCCAAGGCGCCCAAATACGCGGTGCGCGAGAGCGGCGATTCGGTCGAGGTCGTCGAGCGGCCGCGCGGGGGCCTGTCGGTCGTCATGGCCGACGGCCAGCGCAGCGGCCAGAGCGCCAAGGCCATCAGCAACATGGCGGTGCGCAAGGCGTTGAGCCTGCTTGCGGAAGGGGTGCGCGATGGCGCGGTGGCGCGCGCCGCGCACGACTACCTGCGCACCCTGCGCCGCGGCCAGGTCTCGGCCGAGCTGACCATCATCTCCGTGGACCTGGAGACCCGCACGCTGGTCATCTCGCGCAACAGCCGGTGTCCGGTCCTGTTGCATGAGGCGACCGGCTGGCGCGTCCTGGACGAGCCGGCCGAGACGGTCGGCATCCGCGAGCGCACCCGGCCGGTGATCGTCGAGCTGCCCCTGGCGGCCCCACAGACGGCCATTGCGTTCACCGACGGCGTCCTCCACGCGGGGGAGCGCCGCGGCATCCGGCTCGATCCGCTCGCCGTGGTGCAGGCGTTGGCATGTCAACCCACGTGCACGGCCAGCCAACTGGCCGACGGCCTGCTGGCGGCCGCTCTGGCCGCCGACGACGGCCGGCCGGCCGATGATGTGACCGTGGTGGTGGTGCAGATCGGCGAACGGCCGGCCGACGAGGAGCTGGAAGTGCGGCGCATGACGGTGACCTTCCCGGTGCCGCCGATCTGATCTCGGAGCGAGGCGCGGATGGACGGGCCGTTGATCGCAGTGGTGGGCGTCTGCGCGGCGGGCAAGTCCACCCTGGTGGCGGGCCTCCGGGCGCACGGCTGGAATGTCCGTCAGGTGGCCCAGGAGCATTCCTACGTTCCCGACATGTGGCAACGCATCACCGGCCCCGACATCCTGATCTATCTGGACGCGGAGCTGGCGACGGTGCAGCAGCGCCGCCGCGATCCGAGCTTCGATGCCGGCCTCCTGGCCGAAGAGCGCCGCCGGCTGCGCCACGCTCGCCAGCATTGCGATATCTACCTGGCGACCGACGCGTTGACGCCGGAGGAGGTGCTGGCGACGGTGTTGCGCCGGTTGCGTGCGGCAGGGGCCGCCGACCGGCCGCCGGCAATGCTCACGGGCCGGGCAGATGAAGCATGGGCATGAGCGCCGCGGCACGCGGCGGTTGATCTGGCCGGTTTTTCCACCGCGACGTGGTCTTTTTGACAGTCTTCTGTCGCGGCATTATAATCGCTTTGTTTGTCTTCGTGACAGCGAATCGTAATCCCGGAGGGGAGAGGAACGCATGCAGAGTCGCAATTCCGTGGTGTTACTCCTGATCATCTTCCTGGCCCTGGTCGCCCTTTACATCGTCGCGCCCATCCAGCACTGGTCCGGCCTGGTCAACCTGCTGGTGTGGCAGCCGCCGGAGGCCAGGAGCATGGACTTCAAGTTGGGCCTTGACCTGCGCGGAGGCACGCAGGTGTTGTTGCAGGCCAGGCCGCCGGCCGGCCAACGGTTCACGGCCGCCGATATGGAAGCGGCTCGCGTCATCGTGGAGCGCCGCGTGAACGCGCTCGGCCTCACCGAGCCGCTCGTGCAGCTTCAGGGCGAGAACCGCATCATCGTCGAGATGCCCGGCGTGGACAATCCCGATCAGGCCGTGCAAACGCTGAAGAACACGGGCCAGCTCGAATTCGTCGAGATGGGGCCGTCGGCCAACTCGCCCTATCCGCGCATCGCCCAGGGCGTTTACGTGCGGACGACCGGCAACGACCGGGTGCCGACGCCCGAAGAGCTGGGCAAGACCGAGTTCCCCTATCCCGACGTGGTGTTCAAGACGATCATGACGGGCCGGGATCTGAAGAACGCGGCCGTGGCCCTCGACCAGTACGGCGCGCCGGCCATCACCTTCGAGCTGACCGACAACGGCGCGAAGATCTTCGCCGACTACACGCGCGAGCATGTCGGCGACATCCTGGCGATCGTCCTGGACAACGTCGTCCTGTCGGCCCCGCGCATCCAGAGCGCCATCCCCGAGGGCCGCGGCGAGATCACCGGCAAGTTCACCCGGGCCGAGGCCGAGAGCCTGGCGGTGCAGATGCGCTACGGCGCGCTGCCGGTTCCGCTGGAGGTGGTCAACCGCCGCACGATCGGCGCCACCCTCGGCGCGGACTCGGTGCAGGCGAGCATCCGGGCCGGCCTGATCGGCCTCTTCACCGTGCTGCTCTTCATGATCGTCTACTATCGGCTGCCCGGGCTGATGGCGGCGCTGGCCCTCATCATTTACGCGCTGCTCAACCTGGCCATCTACAAGTTGATCCCCATCACGTTGACCCTGCCGGGCATCACCGGCTTCCTGCTCTCGACCGCGATGGCCGTGGATGCCAACATCCTGATCTTCGAGCGCATGAAGGAGGAGCTGCGTTGGGGCCGGCCGCTGCGGTCGGCGCTCGAGGCCGGCTTCAGCCGGGCGTGGACTTCGATCTTCGACTCGAACTTCTCGACCCTGATCACCTGCGCGATCCTGATCATGTTCGGTCGCACCTTCGGCGCACAGGCGGTCCTGGGCTTCGCGTTGAACCTGGCGATCGGTGTGCTGATCAGCATGTTCACCGCGGTCATCGTGACGCGCACGTTCCTGCGGGCGATCTTCCAGGGCGAGCGCAGCGAGGCGTTGCGCGAGAAGCGCTGGGTGTTGGGATTCTAAAGGGAGCGAGGGGGAACCGACATGTTTCGCATCGTAGAGCATCGCAGGTGGTATTTCCTGCTTTCTTTGTTGATCATCGTGCCCGGCCTGGTGGCCATGATCTACTCGACGGCGACCACGGGCCGGCCCTTCCGGGTGGCGATCGACTTCACCGGCGGCGCGATCTGGGAGCTGGGCTTCGACCGGCCGATCCGGCCGGCCGATCTGCGCGCGATCTTCGTGGACGCGGGCTTCAACGACACGGCCGTCACCACGGTGGGGGACGGCAAGACGGCCCAGGTGCGGCTCAAGCCGATTGACGAAGACCAGAAGGTATCGCTCATGTCGGCGGTGAAGGCCCGATTCGGGGACGTCCAGGAGATCCAGTTCGCGCTGGTAGGCCCGGCCATCGGCAGCGAGGTGACGCAGGCGGCCATCGTCGCGGTCTTTGCCGCTTCCATCGCCATTACCCTCTTCCTGGTGGTGGCGTTCCGCAAGGTGCCGCACTCCTTCCGCTATGGCGTCTCGGCCGTCATCGCTATGGTCCACGACATCCTGGTGACCCTGGGCCTCTTCAGCATCCTCAGCCTCTTCCTGGGGTGGGAGGCCGACGCGTTGCTCCTGACCGCGCTGTTGACGGTGATCGGCTTTTCGGTCCAGGACACGATCGTGGTGTTCGACCGCATTCGCGAGAATTCGGGCAAGTATCGCGGGGAGTCCTTCAGCTTGATCACCAACCGCAGCCTGCTGGAGACGCTCCATCGGTCGCTGGCGACGCAGCTCAACGCGCTCTTCATGATGGTGGCCCTCATGCTCTTCGGCGGCTCGACCATCCGCCAGTTCGTGGCGGTGATGTTCTTCGGCCTGATCAGCGGCACTTATTCTTCGATCTTCAACGCGGTGCCGATCCTGGTGGCGTGGGAAGAACGCGATCTGTTGGGGACGAAGAAGTCGAAGGCCCAGCTGGCGGCCGAAGCCGCGTAAACCCGTTGGCCGCACGCCGCGCCACGTCGGACGCGCGGCGTGCGCCTCTACAGTTGCCTGGCATTTTCCGGCCGATCCGGTTCCACTGGCGGGGCCGAAAGGCCAGGCATCTTTGTTTGCATTCCGGTGAAGCCGATGCGCGCTTTGCTTTGCGATAACGGTTTGCGCTACGCTCCGACCTATCCCGACCCGCGGCCGGCTCCCGGCGAGGCGCTGATTCGGGTGCGCCTGGCCGGCCTCTGTTCGACCGACCGGGAGCTGGTGGCCGGGTACATGGGCTTTCGGGGCGTGCTGGGACACGAGTTCGTGGGCGAGGTCGTCGAGGCGGACGATCCAACGTGGCTCGGCCAGCGCGTCGTGGGCGATATCAACGCGGCGTGCTATCGGTGTGAGACGTGCCTGGCCGGCCGGCATACCCATTGCCCGCACCGCACGACCCTGGGCATCTTCGGTCGGGACGGTGCGTTCGCCGAGTATCTGACCCTGCCGTTGCCCAACCTCTACCGCGTGCCGCCGGCCGTGCCGGACGAGCGCGCGGTGTTCACCGAACCGCTCGCCGCGGCGTGCGAGATCCTGGAACAGGTCGCCATCCGGCCGACCGACCGCGTGATCGTGGTGGGGGATGGCCGGCTCGGCTTGCTGGCGGCCGCGGTGCTGCGCCTGACCGGCGCCGACCTGCACCTGGTGGGCCGCCACCCCGAGAAGCTGGCCATCGCGCGCGGGTGGGGGATCGCGACGCACGAGGGGGCCGACGGCCTCCCCGAGCGCCGGGCCGATGTGGTGGTGGAGTGCACCGGTCGGCCGGCCGGCTTCGAGCTGGCGCGACGGCTGGTGCGGCCGGCCGGCGTGCTGGTGTTGAAGAGCACCTATCACGGCGACGTGACGATCAATCTGGCAAGCCTGGTGGTGGACGAGATCACGCTCGTCGGCTCGCGCTGCGGGCCGTTTGCGGCCGCGCTGCGGCTGCTCGAGGCGGGCCTGGTGGACCCGACCCCGCTGATCGCGGCGCGCTATGGATTGGCGGACGGCGAGGCGGCCTTCGACCTGGCCTTCCATCGAGGGGCGCTGAAGGTTCTGCTGGAGCTTTGAGAGGAAAAACACGTGCCAGGCGCCTTTTCAGCGCCTGGCACATGTGGAGCGGAATCGTATGGCAGGGGCGCACGGCCGTGCGCCCTTGCCATCAGTGGCCGCAGGTCGAGCAGCTTCCGCCGGCGCACGACCCGCAGGATGATCCGCTGCCCGCCACCAGCCGGCTGTTCCCGCTGGCGTCCTTGCCGACGGCCGCGAAGAGCGAGATCAGGCGCCGGCCGGTCAGCTCCGCGCAGTAGGGACAGGCCACGGGCTCGTCCGCCTGGCTCATCGGACGGAGCACCTCGAAGCGCGTTTCGCAATTGGCGCAACGATATTCGTACAGTGGCATCATCTCACCTCGACGAAGGATTGGTTTGAATTGTAGCCCGGATTCGACAGGACGTCAAGCTGGCGCGAGGTCTTGCACGATTGCGACGTTCCTCCTGGTGTGCCTCGCCGGCCTGGCCGCCGCGGGGTTCGGCCCGCCCGTGATCACCGATGGCCGACCGGGTGGATTGCGCCTGTATCCCGAGCACATCCGCGCGGCCCATGCCCTGGCCCGGCCGCCCGAGGTGACCGCGGCCGCGGCGCTCGTCGTGGACCTCGACGCCGGCCAGGCGCTCTACAGCCGCCGGCCCGCCGAGCCGTGGCCGCCCGCCAGCACGGCCAAGCTGATGACCGCCCTGGTGGTGGTGCGCCATGCCGATATCCGTCGCCAGGTCGTCGTGTCGGCCCGGGCGGCCGGAACGCCGGGCAGCCGGATGGGATTGACGGCCGGCGAAACGTTGACTGTGCGCGACCTGCTCTACGGCCTCTTGTTGCCTTCGGGCAACGATGCGGCCGTCGCCCTGGCCGAGCACGTGGCCGGCAGCGAAGCGGCCTTCGTCGGCCTGATGAACGAGACCGCGGCCGGCCTGGGATTGCAGGGCACGCGCTTCGCCAACGCGCACGGCAGCGACGTGCCGGGCCAGGTCACCACCGCGGCCGATCTGGTGATCCTGGCGCAGGCCGTCCTGGCCGATCCGTTGCTCAGCCAGATCGTCGCGACGCCGTCGGCCCAGGTCGGGGGCCGCACGCTCGCGAACACCAACGAGCTGCTCGGCGCCTATCCGCGCGTGGATGGCGTCAAGACCGGCACGACGGACGCCGCCGGCGAATGTCTTGTCGTTTCGGTCACGCGCGAGGGCCATCGCCTGGTTGCCGTCGTGCTCGGCAGCCGGGATCGCTATGCCGACGCGCGGCGCCTGCTCGACTTTGCGTTGGTTGGCTGGCAGTGGCACAATACCGGATTGCCGGACAACGCGCTTGCGTGGACGATCGGGCCGGACGGGGTGGCCTACCGGTTGCGGAGCGTTGCGGCGTCCGACCTGTTTCTGCCGCGCTGGCAGTGGACGCTGGTGCAGCCGGTGCGCAGCCTGGACGCGGCCGCGGTGCTCACCGGCACGTTGCCGGTGGGCACCCTGACGTGGACTTTCGCCGGCCAACCGTTGGCCGCGACGCCCCTGACCGTATGGCCGGGGCCCTGATGATGGCGGTTCATTTGACCTATGGCTGTTGAACGACTTCAGAAGATCCTGGCGCAGGCCGGCCTGGGCTCTCGCCGCGCGTGCGAAGAGCTGATCACGGCCGGCCGCGTGAAGGTGGATGGCCGCGTGGTGGCCGAGCTGGGCGCGAAGGTGGACGCCGCCGTGGCCGAGATCACGGTGGACGACCGGCCCGTCCGACGGCAAGCCCTGCGCTACGTCATGTTGCACAAGCCGGCGGGCTACCTGTCCACGACGGACCCCCGCGCGGCCTATCCCTCTTGGGAAGAGCTGGTGCACACGCCCGAGCGCCTCTTTCCGGTCGGCCGGCTCGATCACGACAGCGAAGGGTTGCTGCTGCTGACGAACGACGGCGAGCTGGCCCAGCGCCTGTTGCATCCGAAGTACGAGCACCCCAAGACGTACCTGGTGCAGGTGGCCGGCGTGCCCACCCCGCGCAAGATCCGGCGCCTGCAACACGGCGTGATGCTGGACGACGGCCCGACCGCGCCGGCCGACGTCGAGCTGTTGCGCGAGCCGCCCCCCGGGTTTCGCTCCGCTGCTTCCGACGTCGGCCGGGGAGGAGCCGAGGCGCGGCCCACCCGCTGGCTCCAGGTGACCCTTTACGAGGGGCGCAAGCGCCAGTTGCGGCGCATGGTCGCGCTGCTCGGCCATCCGGCGTTGCGGGTCATCCGCATCGGCCTGGGACCGTTGCTCCTGGGCGATCTGCCGCCCGGCCACTGGCGCGATCTCACGCCGGACGAAGTGCGCGCCCTCCAGGAGGCGGCCCGTCGCGCCCGGCCGGAGGCGCCGGCCACATCACCCAAGAGCGAAAGGAAGAAACAGTCATTGTTGCCTGCAACGATTGCCATAGACGGCCCGGCCGCCTCGGGCAAGAGCACCATCGGCGGCCGGCTGGCCAGAAAGTACGGCTATCTCTATCTCGACACGGGCGTGATGTATCGCGCGGTGGCGGCCGCGGCCCTGGCCCGCGGCATCCCCATCGCCGATGAAGCGGCCGTCACCGCGCTGGCGCGACGGATCGCCATCCAGGTTTTGTCGCCCACCGTGGCCGATGGCCGCGATGTGACCGTGCTGGTGGACGGCGAGGACTTCAGTTGGGAGATCCGCAAGCCCGAAGTCGAGCGCGTGGTGTCGCCCGTGTCGGCCTATGAGGGCGTGCGCGAAGCCATGGTGCAACAACAGCGGCGCATCGCGCGGCAGGGCCCCGTGGTCATGGTGGGCCGCGATATCGGCACGGTCGTCCTGCCCGACGCCGACCTCAAGATCTATCTCGACGCGACCTTGCGCGAGCGCGCGAACCGGCGCTATCGCGAGCGGCTGGCGCGCGGGGAGCAGGCCGATTTCGAGCAGATCCTGGCCGACCTGCGCCGTCGCGACGAGATAGATTCGGGCCGCAAGCATTCGCCGCTGATGCCGGCGCCGGATGCGATCATGATAGATAGCACGAACCTGTCCATTGACGAGGTCATGGAGCGGGTCGAGGCCCTGGTGGCGCGTTGGGTTGCCGCCCACGCCGATGGAGCAGAGCAGCACCATGGCAAAGCGTAGACGTCGGATCCCGCCCGGGCGCTATTTCTGGGGCCTGGTCCTGCGCTTCTTGATCTGGCTTTTCGTCAGGGTCGAGATGCGGGGGCTGGAGAACCTCCCGCGGCGCGGTCCCGGCATCATCTATTATAACCACATCCATTGGCTCGACCCGGTCTTGATCAGCGGCAAGCTATCGCGCTACAACGTCCCTCTCACCAAGATCGAGGCCGCCTCCTGGCCGGTGGTCGGCTTTCTGTTGAAGGGCTATCACGTCATCTTCATCCGCCGCGGCACGGTGGATCGCCGCGCGTTGACCGCCACCTGGCAGGTGTTGGCCGACGGCGACATCTCCGTCATCTCGCCCGAGGGGACGCGCAGCCCCGACGGGACGCTGAAGCTGGCCAAAGAGGGGTTGGCCTTTGTCGGCCGCCGCGCGGCCGACGCCTGGTGGATTCCCTGCGCTGTCACCGGCACGCCGAAGTTCCGCTTCTCCATCCCGCTCATCAAGCGCACGCCGGTGACCCTGACCTTCGGCCGGCCGTTCCGGGTGCGCTGGCCCGAAGCTCAGCCCGAAAGCGCGAGTCGCGAGATGATGCGCGCGGTCACCGACGAGGCGATGGCCCAGCTTGCCGCGCTCCTGCCGGCCCACATGCGCGGGGACTATGCCGACGCCGATCCATCCCGGCAGCAGTGGATCGAGTTTCTGTAACGTCCGAACAGGGGGTCTCATGTGTGGCATCGTAGGGTATATCGGCCCGCGCAATGCGGCGCAGATCATCATGGACGGCCTGCGCCGGCTGGAGTATCGGGGCTATGACTCGGCCGGCATCGCCGTGATCCAGGATGGGCGGATTGCCATCCGCCGGGATGTGGGCAAGTTGGGCAACCTGGCCGCCAGGCTGGAGCAGGCGCCGGTCGCCGGCAACATCGGCATCGGCCATACCCGGTGGGCCACCCACGGCAAGCCCAGCGAACGCAACGCCCACCCCCATGCCGACTTCTCGGGCCGGCTGGTGGTGGTGCAGAACGGGATCGTCGAGAACTTTCGCGAGCTGCGCGCCGAACTGGAAGCCGAGGGGATCGAGTTCAAGTCGGACACCGACACCGAGGTCATCGCGCACCTGATCGGCCTGTATTGCCGGGAGGGGGCGTCGTTGCCCGCAGCGGTGCGCCGGGCGCTGGCGCATCTGCGCGGGCCCAGCGCGATCGTCGTCCTCTCGCTCGATCAGCCCGACACGCTGGTCGCGGCCCGGCTGGGCAACGCCGGCGGCGTGACGATCGGCTTCGGCGACGGCGAGATGTTCATCGCCTCGGACATGCCCGCCATCCTGGAGCACACCCGGCGCATGGCCTTCCTGGAGAACCGCCAGATGGCCGTGGTGACCCGAGAAGGAGCCACCTTCAGCACCTTCGACGGCCAGCCGTTGCAGCCGGTCGTGCACACCATCCCGTGGGATCCGATCTCGGCGGCCAGGGGCGCGTACAAGCACTTCATGCAGAAGGAGATCTACGAGCAGGCCAATTCGCTGACCGATACGATTCGCGGCCGGGTAGACCTGGGCGCGGGCGAGGTGTATCTGGAGCAGCTCACCCTGTCGGCCGAGCAGGCGCGGCGCCTGACCCAGGTGGTCGGCGTGGCGTGCGGCACCTCGTACCATTCGGAGCTGGTGGGCGCGTTCATGTTCGAGCAACTGGCCCGGCTGCCGGTGCGGGTGGAGTACGCGTCGGAGTTTCGCTATCGCGATCCGGTCATTGACCAAAACACGCTGCTGTTGGCGATCACCCAGTCGGGCGAGACGGTGGACACGTTGGCCGCGATGGAGGAGGGGCGCAACAAGGGCGCGCATCTGGCCACGATCGTGAACGTGATCGGCAGCCAGGCGGCGCGCGTCAGCGACAGCGTGATCTACATGCACACCGGCCCGGAGATCGGCGTGGCGTCCACCAAGGCGTTCACGGCTTCGCTGGTGGATCAATATCTGCTGGCGGTGCACCTGGCCGGCCTGCGCGGCACCTTGCCCCCCGAACGGCGCCGCGCGTTGCTCGACGATCTGGCCGCGTTGCCGGCGCTCGTCGGCCGCGTGCTCGAGCCCGAGACGCACAAGATCTACGAAGAGCTGGCGCAGCGCTTCTTCCAGTACACCAACTTCCTCTACCTGGGCCGCGGCATCAATTATCCCATCGCGCTGGAAGGCGCGCTCAAGCTGAAGGAGATCAGCTACATTCACGCGGAGGGGTATCCGGCCGGCGAGATGAAGCACGGGCCGATCGCTCTGATAGACGAGCACATGCCCGTGGTGGCCATCTGTCCCCAGGACGGCGTCTACGACAAAATGATCAGCCAGATCGAGCAGGTCAAGGCGCGCGGAGGGATCGTCATCGCGGTGGCGACGGAGGGGGACGATTTCATCCGCACCAAGGCCGATCACGTTTTGACCGTGCCGGCGGCTTCGCCGCTCCTGACGCCGGTGCTGACGGTGATCCCGCTCCAGTTGCTGGCGTACTACATTGCCGTCCGTCGCGGGGCCGACGTGGATCAGCCGCGCAACCTGGCGAAGAGCGTGACGGTGGAGTAGGCGCACAGGATCCGGTTGACGTATCCTCTATAAGCTGGGGGACGCCGGTCGCAGACCGGCTGGAAGCGGTTCCAATCCTCATATGAACAAGGCCGTCCTGAGCGCTATCGTTGCTCAGGACGGCCTTGTTTGTCTTCCCCGCCGGCGGCCGGGCCTATGTCGGCAGCACGCTCGACAACTGTTCGGACGGCACGGACGGATGGTCTTCGTACCTGTAGCACGCCACTGCGTGGTGATCGGCCAGGCGGAAGATCGGCGGCGGGTTCTGGCAAGGGGAAAAGGCGAACGGGCAGCGGGCGAAGAATTTGCAGCCGGTGCCCTGGTCGTTCAATTCGGATTCCTTCACCTTGATCGCGGTTTCGCCCCAGCGCCGATTGATGTCTGGCCAGGGGATCGAATCGATCAGCAGGCGCGTGTAGGGGTGTTGCGGGTTCTTGATGATCGTGTCCACATCGCCGGCCTCCATCACCGTGCCGCGATAGAGCACCACGATGGATTTGGCGATGTGGTAGGCCGTGGTCAGGTCATGGGTGATGTAGATGATGGAGACGCCGTAATCGCGTTGCAGGCCGCGCAACGTCTCCAGAATGGAGGCCCGCAACGAGGCGTCCACCATGGAGACCGGCTCGTCGGCCACCAGCAGCTTCGGCCTGAGCACCAGGGCGCGCGCCACGTTGATGCGTTGGCGTTGCCCGCCCGAAAGCTGATGGGGAAACTTGCCGAGCACATCATCGGGGTGCAGGCCCACCGCCTTCAACGTCTCGTACATCATGCTGCGCACTTCTTTCTTGGATTGCGCCAGCTTGAAGCGGCGGATGGGCACGGTCAGCAGATGATCCACCGTGTAGAAGGGATTGAACACGGCGAAGGGATCTTGAAAGACCGCCTGCACCTCGCGGCGGAAGGTCATGCGGTCGGCTCCGCGTAGCTGGCTGATGTCCTGGCCTTTATACAGGATCTGGCCGGATGTCGGCTTGATGAACCCCAGCACCAGCATCGCCAGCGTCGTCTTGCCGCTGCCGCTTTCTCCTGCCACCGTCAAGATCGTGGGCTTCTCGTCGTCCAGCGTCAGCGAAATATTCGCCAGCGCCGTCGTCGAGATCTTGGAGAGCAGCCCGCGCGAGTAGACCTTGGTCACATGTCTGAGTTCCAATAATGGCGCCATGGCTAGACCTTTGTCGAGAAGAGATGGCAGGCGACCGTGCGTTCGCCGGGCAGGGTGACCAGCGACGGAACGGTGGTGCGGCAGACCTCCATCGCGTGCATGCAACGGGGATGGAATGCGCAGCCGGGGGGCAGCCGCAACAGGGAGGGCGCCAGGCCCGGAATGCCCTGGAACACGCCTTTGTTATCCAGGCGGGGCAGGCTGTTGATCAACGCCTGCGCGTACGGGTGCTTGGGGTCGGTGAACATATCGCGCACCGTGCTCACCTCCATCAGCCGGCCGGCGTACATCACCGCCACCTTGTCCACGAACTGGGCCATCAGCCCCATGTCGTGGCCGATCAGGATCACCGCCGCGCCGATCTGATTCTTCACCCGGTCGATCGTCTCCATCACCTGGCGCTGCGTCACCACGTCGAGGGCGCTGGTCGGCTCATCGCAGATGATCACCTTGGGCTTGAGCAGGATGCTGATGGCGATGCACACCCGCTGCTTCATGCCGCCGCTCAGCTCGTGGGCGTACATCTTGAGGACGCTGGGCTTGAGGTCCACCGACTCGAGCGCCTGGCGGCAGCGTTCTTCGATCTCCTGCTTGGAGGCCGCGCGATCGTGCGCCCGAATGGCGTCGGCCATCTGCGCGCCGATGCGCGTCACCGGATTCAGCGAGTTCATGGCGCCCTGCGGGATATAGGCGATCTTGCTCAAGCGCGCCTGCAACATCTCCTGTTCGGAGAGATCCCGCAGATTGATCCCGTCTACGATCACCTGGCCGCCCTCGATGCGGCCAGGTGGCTTGATCATGCGCATCATGGCCAGCGCCATCGTGCTCTTGCCGGAGCCGGATTCGCCCACCAGGCCCAACTTCTCGCCCGGATTCAACGAAAACGACACGCCGGCCAGCGCCATGGCCCGGCCGGCGTCGGTGTAGTACGAAACCTGCAGGTCGCGAACTTCGAGAATCGGTTGCATGGGGTAGCTACTCCGTCCGGCGGATGCGTGGGTTGGCCAGCTCATCGAGGCCCATGTTGATCAGGGCCAGCGAACCGAGGATGAGCACCATCGCGATGGCGGGCTCAAGCGGCCACCACCACCAGCCGTTGAAGAAGGCGCCCTGCGATTGCGCCGCCCAGATCGTGTTGCCCAGCAGCGGCTCGCGCAGCGGCCCCAGGCCGAGCACCGCCAGATAAAACGAGGCGAACATGGATGAGAAGACCTGCCCCACGAATGCGGCGGCGATGAAAGGCAACAGATTGGGCAGGATCTCCTGAAAGATGATGCCCAGGTCGCCCATGCCCGACAGCTTCGCCACCGAAACGAACTGACGCTCCTTCATCGAAAGCACCTGCGCCCGAATCACCAGGGTCGGATTCATCCAGGCCAGCAACACGACGATGAACGCCATGGTGTAGATCGTCACCTCCCGCTTATCAATCGAGCCGGCGATGACGACCTGGATCAAGAAGGCCGGGATGGGCGTCAGGATCTGGCAGACGCCTTTGATGGCGGCGTCGATCGCGCCGCCGAAGTAGGCCGAAGTGAAGCCCAGGAACACGCCGATCAGCGTGCCGATGGCGCCGGCGATGATGCCGATGAGCGCCGTCTGCCACAGCCCCACCACCATCGCCGCGTACAGATCGCGGCCGAAGAAGTCGGTGCCGAAGGGATACTTCGCGCTGGGGGGGAGCTTGGGGGGCGCCGCCAGCGGATAGGCGTTCTTCGGGTCAATGGTCAACATGCCGTGGATGGTGAAGACCGCCAGGGCCAGCACGACAAGCAAGCCGACGACCAGGCTTTGATTGCGGCGCAAATAGCGCAACACCAGCACCAGGCGGCTTGGTCGCAACACATCGGGTTGAGAAATCGCCACTGTAGTCATTGCGCCTCGCTTCTCAATCCTGTCGAATGCGTGGATCCAACAAGGGATACAGCAATTCCACCACCACCATCAGGGTCGCCACCGCGATCGTGATAAACAAGACGATCCCGTAGATCACCAGAAAGTCGTTGGCCTGGATCGCCTGGGACAGCACGCGGCCCAGCCCGGGCAGCCCAAACAGGCTCTCCACCACGATGTTGGAGGTGACGACCGTGCCGAGCGCCAACGCCAGCCCGGTCACCTGGGGCAACAGGGCATTTCGCAGGTAGTAATCCTTGAAGATCACATAGCCGCTCAGCCCTTTGTGTTCGGCGAAGAGGACATAGTCCTCGCCCTGGATGGTGACCCCCATGCCGCGCATCGAGAGCACCCAGCCGCCGACCGAGCCGAGGATGAGCGCCAGGGCCGGCATGATCTGGTGCTTGATCACATCCCAGATGAAGGCCGGCGAGCTCCAATCGGGCACCAGGCCGGTGGAATAGGCGCTGCCCAGCGGCAGCAGCTTCAGGCGGAAGCCGATGAAGAAGAGCAGCAAAACGCCCATCAGCACCGGCGGCACGCCCATCAGGAGCACGAACGGCGTGGCGAGGCTGCGCAGCCAGCCGGGCGCGCGCGGCCAGGCCGCCACCGCGCCGAGCAGGTTGCCGATGACGAAGGACAGGATCGTGGTCACCAACAAGAGGGTGATCGTCCAGGGCAACGACTCCATGATCAGGTCGATCACGGTCTTGGGGTATTTGTTCAAAGAAACGCCCAAATCGAAGCGGGCAATGCTGGCGATATAGTCGAAATACTGTTGGATCAGCGGTTTATCCAGGCCGAACTTGGTATTGTAAGAAGCGACGATGGTCTCCAGATCTTGGGGCGAGAAGCCGCCGATCCGCGCCAATTCGGCAAAACGCTCGCGAATCGGGTTCCTGGGTGACAGGCGAGGAATAAAAAAGGTAATGGTGGACGCGGCCCAAATCACCAGGATGAGGAAGAGCAAGCGGCCCAGGATTTTTTTCAGGCTCACGGTGCTTCTCCTTGTAGATAAACAACAGCGTGGCACGTTGGCCGTGCCACGCTGTTGTGCGCCGCAGGTTTACTTCTGAACGCTCTTGAGACTGGTAACGACCAACATGCCGGTATGGTGCCAGAAGGCGCCGTTGCAGCCGACGCCCAGATTGGACTCAGTCGGCCAGTTGGTCCAGTAGGTCTGGTTGTAGGGGATGCGGTGCAGCCACTGAATCACCGGGATATCAATGACGTCCCGCCAGTAGATCTCCATCGCCTTGACGGCCAGCTCCGTGAACTTCGGATCGTCCGACCCCAAAGGCGCCATCGCATCTACGATCTGGTCGTACTCCGGGTTCTTGTAGCGCGAGAAGCGGTTGCTGCCCGCCGTCGTGCCGATCGCAGCGCTGTATTTGCCGTTGTACAGATCCAGGGTTGCCGCCGGATCGATCAGGCTGGCGCCATGGCCGAACATGTACAGGCCCGGCTTGCCATCGGCCATGTTGTTGTAGGCATCGGTGCCGAAGTTGACGCTGGAATCGAAGCCGCCCTGGCGCAACATCTCGGACAGGATCGGGACGATATCGCTGTGGATGCCCTCGAAGCCATGGATGGTGGCGTTGACGGTTTGCCCCTGCTTGTCCACCCACAGACCGGCCGCATTCTTGGTGAAGCCGGCCTCTTGCATCAATCTGGCGCTCTCCTTCGGGTCGTAGGCGCCCGGATTGTACTTCTTGACCAGGGCCTGCATCTCCGGCAGTTGGGTGAACTTGACCAGGTTCGGATAGAGCGGGAAGGGATAGATGGTCGTGACGTGGGCGCCCTCGTACACCATCTGGTCGATCTTGTCGCGATCGATCACCAGGCTCATGGCGCGGCGCACGCGCACGTCGTTATAGGGCGGAAGCTGGGTGTTGACCCACAGCGAGTTGGGCCACCAATCCAGGTAGCCGTAAGGGGGCTTGTTGCCGGTATGCGTCGTGATCTTGGGGTTCTGCTTCAGGATGTTGCCGATGACGGCGCTGCGCATGTCGAGCGTGGCGTCATACTCGTTGTTCACGACGCGCTGGGCCACCGTGTCCATGTTCTGGCCCACCTGGCCGCCGATGTTGGTCATCACGATCCGCTTGACATCGGGCATCGGGACGAGGCCGGCCTTGACCGCCCACCAGTCCTCGCGCAGGTCGAGGATCTTCTGGTTCTGATCCCACACCACCGTGTTGTACGGCCCGGAGTGCGGCATGTCCAACCCGCCCTGGAAGGCGTTGACGTCTTCCTGTTTGCTCAGGATGTGCGCCGGGACGATGGGAATGCCGGTGTCGAACTTCAAGGTCAGCACCTCGAACTTGAAGCGCGGGGCGGGCATCTTGAACACGACCACCACCGTGTAATCGTCCACCAGCTTGACTTCTTTCACGAAGGTCTGGAACTGCGCGTGATAGGGCAGCTTCTCGTTCTTCATCTGCCCTTCGAACGTGAAGACCACGTCCTTGGCCGTCAAGGGCGTGCCGTCGCTCCATTGGGCTTCCTTACGCACCTTGATGGTCAATTCGGTGAAGTCCGGCTTGGTATAGGTCATGCTTTCGGCCAACCAGGGCAATTCCTTGTTGGCATAGATCAGATAGTAGGAGAGCCCTTCCCACATCATGGCGTTGGCTTCCTGATGGGTGTAACCAGGGGAAGCCCACGGGTTCGTCACGCCGATCGGCGAGCTGATGCTCCAGGCCAGGTGCAAGGTCTGGTTGCGCGGCACGTTCTTCAGGGGGCCGACCGAAAGCGAAGGCGCCTTGGTTGGCTCTGGAGCCTTGGTGGCCGCCGGGGCCTTGGTTGGCTCCGGGGCCTTGGTGGCCTCTGCGGCTTTGGGCGCCGCCGGGGCCGCGGGGGGCTGAGCGGGCTGCGCGCACGCCGTGACAACCAGCGCGACGACAGCCAGGATCCAAAGTAACCTGAACTTCGACATAGTGACACCCTCCTTGTAGTGGAATATGGATGAGTAGTGGAATAAAGCAGACTCAAGCCGCGGCTTTGGGTTGTCTGGATTTGAAGGCTATATTATAATCTTAGTATCATTCGCGAAAAAAGTCAACCGCGTCGTCTCGGGAAAGAGAGAACATGACCAAAGCATCTGGAACGATCTTATCCGCGCTGGTCGGCTGGATTGCCGCAGTCGTGACCTTGTTGGGCTGGAGTTTCCTCTGGCCGCAGATCGTCCCGCTCACCGAGCGCGCCAGCGCCCTGCCGGGCCATTGGAAGATCCTCTTGGTTGTGCTGGTGTTCATCACGCCGTTCGGTCTGACCGGCGGCATCATCGGCGGTCGTTTGCCCTATGAAGGCGGTCGCCGCGAGCAGCTCCTCTATGCCGCGCTGGGCGGCGCGGCGGCGACGTTGGTCTTCGGCTCCTGCGCGTTCTGGTATGGCGGCTGGTAGCCGAACCGATCAATAGCTGACCTTGAACGGGGTGCGCACCTCCGCAATCGTGGCCCCCACCACTTTGATCTCGTCGAGCACGTTCGTCCCCAACCCCAATTGACGCGCCATGTTCAGATGATTGTAGGCATGGACGAAGGGTGGGGCGGGATATTCCGCCTGCGGGTCGAAGCCCATGACCGCGGTGGCGACGGCGTCGGCGGCAACCGGATCCTTGCCCGCGATCAATACGCCCGGCTTGAGTTGATTCAACCCCTTGACCCACGGACCTTCTCCCCCTTCGACCGTCAGCACGCCGTCGATCACCGCCAGGTTGACCGGCCGCGCCCGATTGAGATCCATGATCACAGCCGGCAGCCGCCTGGGCGTTTCCGCCGCCTGCCCGTGAAAGCCCGAACGGTATTCATCCTTTTCGTTCATCCGATAGAAACGGAAGGGGACCAGGCCGACCAGGTTTTTGATCGAATGGGTGACGCCGCAGGTGTTGTGACATTTCATCTTGGCAATCGAGACGAACGCATCGATGTCGTTGAGGACGGGGTGAAATGTGAATTTGTCGTAGATGTGCGGCGTAGGCGGCACCGGCGTCACGGCGAAGTCGTGATACGGCGCCGGATCGTTCAGATCTATCAGCGTCGCGCCGAGCGCCCGAGCGACCTCGTCCCAGCCGTAATCGTGCCAGTGCGCCTTGGCATAGACCGCTTCCACGATGTACAGTTTGGTGACGCCGGTATCGCGCAGGAGTTGCCCCACGGCCCGCACGACCTCGGGATGCGTATGGTAGGTCTCGATCTCGGGCAATCCATTGACGCGCTGCATCTCTTTGCTGCCGGTGATGTTGACCTTGATGGCGGCCCGGTTGCCGTGCTTGAGCACATCGGCAATCCCGCCGATCTGGTCGAGGGCCGCCTGGACTTGCTGGCGGATCAGCCGGGGATCGTAACCGGCAGCGCGCGCGATGGCAACGGTGGATTTCGCGGCCGTGCCCGGCCTGGACAGGCAACCGGCGGTCAGCGCGCCGGCAGCCGCCACGCCCAGCGTCTTCAGGAAGGCGCGCCGGGACAAGGCGTGATCGGTTGGGGAATGCACGGAGTGAAACGGACCGGACATGACGATCTACTCCCTGGCAGAGGTTTCGCGCAAGCGGTCGGCTGTTATTATACTCATTCATGCCATCCGGTCAACTTGTCAAGGGGTAGCATCAAGCTAAGGGACTTGCCCGCCGATCAAGTCGGCGGGCTACCGAACGACGCCCCGTGAACGGAGCTATAACGGCTGGCGGCAGAAGCCCGCGGCCGCCAGCCTGCTTCAGCGGGCGTAGCCTGGGTAGCACGGGTACTTGATGCCCGTGCGGCTGGGGGACGTGGTCCACGATCCCGCCGAGCGATGCGCAGGGAGCGGTGCGGGTCCGGTCTTGTTTTCTCCGCTATGTAATGTGATTCGTAACATTAAAATCGTATACTCGCAGTGGCGATTATGATCTGAAAGGAAGGGGAAGATGGGAATTTCAGTGCGCGCTTTGGCAATTGCGGTCATTTCCGCTGTGCTCGTTGTGGCCGGCGCGGGCGCCCTGGTGTGGGCGACGGGCACACAGGATGGCACCGGCGCAATTGCTGGCGTCGTCTTCTTTGACAAAGATGCCGACGCTGCGCGCGGACCGGCCGAAGGCGGACTTGCCGGAGTGACGGTGGAACTGCGCGATGGCGTGACCGGCGGCCAGGCCGTGCATCGCTTTGTGCAAACCGCCTCTGACGGCTCCTTCAGCTTCGCGGAGCTGAGCGCTGGCGCCTACACGGTCGCCGTCCTCCCGGCCGATCCCTTCACGGCCACGACGACCAGCCCCGTAGCGGTGGTGGTCGACTCTGCGCCTGTCGTCGGCGTGGATTTCGGCGCCACGCTTCTCCAGACTCTCACCGGCACCGAATTCAACGATCTGAACGGCGATGGCGCCAAGGGACCACGCGAGCCGGGCATCGCCGGCTGGCTGATCCAGGTCTTCGACGATGTCAACGGCAACGGCCTGATAGACATGGGCGAGGCGTTGTTGGGCTCGGCCGTTAGCGACCACCAGGGAAACTGGAAGGTGTCCGGGCTGTTGCCGGGCCGCCGCGTGGTCGTGCGTCGGCCTCCGGCCGGCGCAGAAGCGATGGCCGATCCGCTCTCGCTGACGGCCGAGGAGGCCGGCGGCGCCGGCCATCTGTGGAACGGCCGGCCCGAGGCGCGGACGGCGCCTGCCTCTGTCAATGCCGATGCCGCGGCCTATGTGCCGGGCGAGCTGTTGGTGGGCGTTCAGCCGGGCCTCTCGCTGGCGCGCGTCGCCGAGATCTTCCGGGATCTCGGTCTCGCGATCAGAGAGCCGTTGGGCGGAGATGCCTATCGGGTGGCGACGACCGAGGACGCGGCCGATGCCGCGCTGGATGCGTTGAAACGCCTGCCCGAGGTGCGTTACGCTGAGCGCAACGGCCTCGTCAGCGCGCTGCTCACGCCGACCGAGCCGCTCTTCAACGATCCGTTTTACATCTTTGCGCCGCAGACGATCAACGCGCCGACGGCCTGGGACATCTCCACCGGTTCGCCGGAGGTGATCGTTGCCATCGTGGATTCGGGCATCTCGCTTTCGCATCCTGAGTTTGCCGGTCGTCTGGTTGCCGGCTGGGACTACGTCAACGGCGACAGCGATCCGTCCGATGACAACGGCCATGGCACACACGTGGCCGGCATCGTGGCCGCAGCCATGAACGGCGAGGGTGTGGTCGGCATCGCGCCGAACGTCAGGCTGATGCCCGTCAAGATCCTCAACGCATCGAAGACCGCCACCTGGGCCAACACGGCCTTGGGGATCCGCTATGCGGCCGACCACGGCGCGAAGGTGATCAACCTGAGCATGGGAGGCACTTCCTACTCGGCCGCGCTTCAGGATGCCATCCGTTACGCCGCCGGCAAGGGGGTCGTCATAGTCGCTGCTGCGGGCAATCAGGGGAGCAGCGGGCCGTTCTATCCGGCCTATTTCGAGGAGACGATCGCCGTCGGCGCGACGGACGAACACGACGAATATTGGACGATCTCCAACTATGGCAACTGGGTGGACGTAACGGCGCCCGGCGCCAGCATCTACAGCACCTGGTGGACGGCGGACAACCCCAATACCTATGGCTTCATGAGCGGGACTTCGATGGCGGCCCCGCACGTCAGCGGCCTGGCCGCCCTTCTGCTTTCGTATCGGCCCCAGCTTTCGGCGGCCGATGTGCGCGCCATCATCCAGCAGACCGCGGTGGACAAGGGCGCGGCCGGCTTCGATATTTACTACGGTTGGGGCCGCATTGACGCAGGCGCGGCCATGACACTGGCGACGACCTGGATCCCCTACACTCCCACGCCGACGGCCACGGCGACGGCCACGCCGTCGGCCACGCCGACAGCGACGCCAACGAATACACCGACACCGACGTCGACGAATACGCCGACAGCGACGCCAACGAATACACCGACACCGACGGCAACGAATACGCCGACGCCCACGCCGACCGCCACGCCGACGGCAGTGCCGTATCTGAAGCGGGTCAACGCGGGCGGGGCGAGCTTCACCGACAGCCTGGGCCAGGTGTGGGATCCGGATCAGGCGTATGCGACCGGTGGCTGGGGCTATGTGAGCGGCACGGCCAAATCCTCGACCACTGCGGTGAACGGCACGGTGGACGACCTGCTCTACCAGAAGTACCGCGAGGGGATGACCGCATATCAATTCACGGTGCCGAACGGTCAGTACCAGGTGACGCTCAAATTCGCCGAGTTCGCCGCCAGCAGTTCGAAGCAGCGCATCATGAAGATCACGATCGAGGGCGTGGTGGTGGAAAGCGCGCTCAACGTGCTGGCGTTGGCCGGCAAGGCCACGGCTTTCGATCGCACCTACACGACGACGGTGGCCGACGGCATACTGAACATCGCCTTTGCGCAGAACGGCGGCAGCTACAAGCCGATGGTGTCGGCCATCGAAGTGAAAAGCGCCGAGGCCGGGCCGACCGGCACGGGCACCGAGCCGACGCCGATAGCAACAAATGTGCCGATCGCAACGGCAACGAATACGCCGACCCCGACGCCGACGCCAACCCGGCCGGCCTACAGCGTGCGCGTGGACGCGGGTGGCCCGACCTTTACCGATGGCCAGGGGCTCACCTGGCAGGCCGACCAGGCCTTCAGCGCGGGGTCGTGGGGCTACATCGGTGGGTCGCCCGGCTCCTCGACGGTCGCAGTGGCCGGCACGAAGGACGACCTGCTGTTCCAGAAGTACCGACAGGGGATGTCGGAGTTCAGGTTCACGGTGCCGAACGGCAGCTATCAGGTGCAGTTGCGGTTCGCCGAGTTCGCGGCCACCGGGCCGGGCCAGCGGGTGATGGAGATCACCCTGGAAGGGACGCCGGTGGAGAGCGCGTTGGACGTGTATGCGGCGGCCGGCGGCGCGGCCAGGGCGCTGGACAGGACTTACCAGGTGACGGTGAACGACGGCATCCTGAACATCGGCTTTGCTCAGGTCGGGGGCGCCCTGCCGCCAATGGTGTCGGCTATCGAAATTAAATAGATAAACTGGTGCAAAACCAGGACTTGATTTGGTGCGAATTTGTGATATGATGAATATAGTGTATCCGGTTCATCCGTCCCATTGTCACAGCGCAGGAGAGGATTTTGCCATGAAGCAGATGCGGAGGATGCAGAGCGCGCGACCGGCATGGGGGTTGGTGCTGGTGACGTTGGCCTTGCTGCTCAGCATGATGCCGGGTGCAGCGGCCGCCAGCAGCCCGGCGGGCAGCGGTTCGGTAGCCGGGGTGGTCTTTTTCGACGCCTACGGAGTTGGCTCGGCCGCCGGTCGGCCGGGCGTGGCCGGAGCGACGGTGCGGCTTGCCGGGTCGGGCGTGGCTCTGACCGCGGCGACCGATGCGGCCGGCGCCTACCTCTTCGCCGGGTTGGCGGCCGGCAGCTACACGGTGACGGTCGAGCCGCCGACGGGCTATGTGACGACCACCGCCAGCACTCGCGCGGTCTCGGTGACGGGCAGCCCGTTGACCGGCGTGGACTTCGGCCTGGCATATCCCATCTCGCTGTGGGGCGTCCTGTGTCAGGACCTCAACGGGGACGGCATGTGCGGTCCGGCCACGGCCGAGCCGCGCATCGCCGACGCCCTGGTGCAGGTGTTCGACGACGCCAATCGCAACGGATTGATTGACCTGGGCGAAGGCGTCGTGGCCAGCACCACTTCCAGCAGCAAGGGGCTATATCTCCTGTCCGATCTGCGTCCCGGCAGCCGCAACCTGGTCGTCCGCCTGCCGGGCGGCGCGGAGAGCAACAGCGAACCGCTGGTGTTGGAAAGCGACGAAGCGGGCGCCACGAGCTTCGAGTACAATATGGCCATCGGCCGGGCCACCCTTCAGGGGGTTGTCTTCAACGATGTGAACGGCGACGAATTCCCGGATGCAACTGAGCCGCGCATCCGCGGCGCGGTCGTCCAGCTCCTGGCCGCCGCGTCGGGCCAGGTGGTGACGCCCATCACCGTGGTTGCCACGGCCACCACCGGCGCGGATGGCCGGTACGTGTTCGCCGATGTGCTGGCCGCCACCTATCAGGTGCGGGTCTATTCGGCGCCCGTGCCGCCCGCCTGGTGGCAAAGCTCCGATCCCTCGGCGCTCCTCCGCACCTTGCCGGCCGGCGTGACCACCACGCTGGACATCGGCTTCTTCGACCCCGCGGCGGCGCCGCCGATGAGCGTGGCCGATTGGAAGCGCGAGCTGCGCCAGGCCGATCAGTGGGCCTATACCGCGAGCGAAGTCGCGACCTTCAGCGCGGCGGCCGAAGAGATCTCGCGCGTGTTCTCCGAGACCGTGGCCTTGCGCAATGCGCTCCTGTTGGGCGGCGCGACGGGGATCTCGGGAGCCCAATGGCGGGCTTTGAAGGAGCATGCGGCGCTCTCGTTGAACATCGCCAGCGGCCGGCTGCGACCCGAGACGATCGTCAACCTGGGTACGCTCTCCACCGCCACCACGGTGCGTCAGGCGCGCGATCAGATCGAGGCGCTTTTGTTGGCGCCATCGTCGTCTGACGACGACTTCGGGTTGGCGTTTGCCATCGCCCGGTCGCTCAACATGGCCCAGG
>Ga0209162_1000650_pt1 | contig 37093 bp, 20 predicted proteins | sample YNPNPMetaG_FD_187121 | JGI IMG/M metagenome (GOLD analysis project Ga0209162, IMG submission 187121) | Anoxygenic and chlorotrophic microbial mat microbial communities from Yellowstone National Park, USA - YNP NP MetaG (SPAdes) (version 2) ...
GAAACCCACGAAAGGATTCCTGTAATAGGGCGGGCCTTCAGCCCTTGGATCGTGTAAGGTGACGTGGGGGTTACCGTTCTCGTGGGGCGTTGGCCCACGCTGGTATGGTTCGCGCCGTTGGTCCTGCGGCTTCAGCCCACGCTGGTATGGGGCGCGCCTTTGGCGCTTGGGTCACTGAGAAGACTACAGTTGAGATTGCAAAGCAAGGCGCCGTTAAATTTCTGATCGCATGCATGGGGCCCGTTGCGTCGGATGCGGCAACTGTGGTGCTGGCGTAAGGGGAGGGCCAAAGGCCCGCTCCATACCAGCCTGGGCCAACGCCCCAGGTAAAGCGTGGTCACCGAATCAGAACAAGGGCTGAAAGCCCGTGCCATGGTGCTTGAAACCGGAGCATGACGCCACAGCAACAAAACGATCCGTGATCTGCGATTTCCGCAGACATGGTCCAGTATTTATACTCCGAAGGCCGCCCTGTTCTGACCGCACTCCTCGATGCCAGAGAGAGATACTGACAAATTGAGCAAACGCGCAGTCTGAAAATCTTCGCAAAAATGATCGATTTCCCAATATGGTAATTCAGCGCGGCGCAGCCACAACCGAATGATCGGACCTAATTCATTTGGAAGCAGACTTCTGGGGGCAGATGCCGTTGTTGCTGTCGCCATAGCGCTGATACGCTTCCTTCGATGCCCGTGGCATTTTGGCACGCTCCTTGCATTCCGTAGAGAATCGCAAACAAAATGCAGCCTGAGTTTTTGAAACCGCGTTGCGTTGGTGGCTGCCGGCTCCACATGGGGTCGGGCGCGCGGAATACTGTTGTCCTTCGAACCGGACGGCAGTCCCTATCCGGCTTTCGATTGGGCCGCCACGCACGCGCCACACCGGCTGCTGCAAAAAACCTGAATGGAGAATCATTACAATGAGACAACTATCCCGCAGAAGCTTTCTCAAGTTCTGTACTGCGTCGGCAGTCGGGCTTGGACTTGACCCATTTGACCTGACAGGGTTGGGGCGAGCTTTGGCAAATCCCGCAGGACCAACCGTTCTTTGGCTCCAAGGGAGCGGATGCACCGGTTGCACGGTTTCGTTGCTCAATTACATATCACCCACGGCGCCTGTGGATATCGCAGACGTGCTCATAAACTACATTAACCTGGCCTACGCACCCAATCTCACCCCGGTAGCGGGTGAATCAGCAGTGTCAATCATCCAGCGAGTATTTGAAACCGGGAACTACCTGCTGGCAGTTGAAGGTGGTATTCCTACGGGTTTCGGCGGAGGCGCCTGTTTCGCGTGGTCTGTCTCGGGGGTCGAAGTGACATTCGCCAGCGCAGTCCGCGATTTGGCGTCGCGAGCCAAGGCGATCATGTGCATTGGCACTTGCTCGTCGTATGGCGGAATCCCTGCGGCACCGCCGAATCCAAGCGGTGTCGTCAGTGTGCAGCGCCTGACGAACCGGCCCACAATCAACGTGGCAGGATGTCCGCCGCATCCTGACTGGATAGTGTGGACGATAGTACAGTTGCTGCTTGGCAAGACAATTCAATTGGATGGTTGGGGCCGGCCCAGTGCGATTTTTGGGCGGAAAATACACGAACAATGTCCCCGCAAAGGCAAACCGAAAGCACTCTCCTATGCCATTCCTGGTCTCTGCCTGAAAGAATTGGGCTGCCGCGGTCCGGCATCGCACGGCACGTGTCCGGTGAGTCAGTGGAATAACAAGGCCAACTGGTGTGTCGCAGCCAACGCACCCTGCACTGGCTGTACAAGTCCAGATTTCCCAACCACGCGACCGTTCTACGGCCAGGAGTACGATCACTAATGTCCTGAACAATCTCAACCCTCAACTGATCCAAATATGGCTACTGTTATTACCCTTGATCCGGTTACACGGCTGGAAGGCCACCTGAGAGTCGAGGTGGCAATCGAAAACAACCAGGTCGTCGAGGCACGAACCACCGGCACATTGTTTCGTGGTTTCGAATCCATCCTCACTGGTCGTGATCCATGGGACGGCCCACAAATCACCCAGCGAATATGCGGCGTGTGTCCGATCCCGCATGCCCAAGCGGCAGTGCTCGCCATGGAACAGGCAGCAGGCCACATCATCCCAAACAACGCACGGATCATGAGAAACCTGGTGCTGGGCGCAAACTTCGTCCAATCGCACCTCTTACATTTCTATCACTTGGCAGTGCTGGATTATTTGGCTGGCCCAACCATGCCACCGTGGCAACCGCAGTGGAACGTCGATTTTCGGATCGACCCCGGCCAGACCGAGGTACTGGTTGGCCATTACGTCCAAGCGCTCAGCATGACAAGGCGGGCTCACGAGATGGGCGCACTATTCGGCGGGCGAATGCCGATTGCCGCAGCACACATCCCCGGCGGTTTCACCACCACTCCCACGGCTGATCAGATTGCGCAGTTCAAGGCGCATTGCAGCGAATTGCTGGCATTCATCCAAGACGTGTACATTCCAGATGTGGAAGTGCTGAGCAAAGTGTATGAGGACTATTTCACGATTGGCAAGGGATACCGGAATCTGCTCGCGTTCGGCGCGTTTGAATTGAGCGCCGACGGAACAAAAAAGCTGTTCCGCCAAGGTCGTGTGGTGCGCGGACGAAAGCTCGCCACGAGAGTGCTAACCAGCGCGATCACAGAAAAAGTGACCCGCTCATGGTACGACGACTCCACCAATAACCTGAACCCGGCCGCCGGTGCCACGGTCCCGGTTCACCCAAAGGCCGATGCCTATTCATGGCTCAAGGCGCCCCGCTACGCCGGTGAACCGCACGAGGTCGGACCGCTCGCACGAATGATTGTCAATGGTCTCTACCGCTACTCAGTGTCTGTGATGGACAGGCATCTGGCCCGCGCAATTGAGGCCTACCATGTCGCTCAGGAGATGCTCAGATGGGTGGACCAGATTGCCGTTGGACAGTCGCCCTACACCAACTATGTAACGCCAGCCAACGCAACAGGCATCGGCTTGACGGAAGCACCCCGGGGCGCCCTGGGCCACTGGCTCCAGATCTCGGGCGGAAAAATCGCCCATTACCAAATTGTTACACCGACATGCTGGAACGCATCACCGCGTGACGACCTCGACAAGCCGGGCCCAATTGAACAAGCACTGGTGGGAACACCCGTTGCAGATCCCAGCCAACCCGTTGAAGTTCTCCGCGTTGTTCACTCATTCGATCCATGCATGTCCTGCGCCGTTCACGTCATGAAACCAAGGGCCCATTCGTTCGTCTCCATGTACGTTCCGGAGAAATCGAGCCCATAGCACTGCGCACAATGCACCAAACCATCCCCTCCGATCAGTTCAAAACATCAACGGATCCAAAAACCGGCACGCCGTCGTGTCTGATCGTTGGCCTGGGGAACTATCTTCTGCAAGACGACGGCATAGGAGTGCACGTCGTGCGGTGCCTGATGCCTCACCCACCCGCAGGTGCGATGGTCTTGGAAGTTGGCACCGATGTGTTCAGCGCTGTGGAGTGGTTGGAAAGAGTCCCAAAAGTTCTCGCCATCGACGCAATGGACGGCCACATGGCTCCCGGCACATTGTACTACTGCAAGGCCTGCGATGTCATCGCGGATAAACCCATGACGTCGCTCCATGAACTTTCTTTGATTTCGGTGCTCGAATTCATCGACCGACACCGGCGGCCATCGATTTCAGTCTTGGGGGTACAACCTGCAGTTATTGATTATGGGACTGAGTTAACACCGGTGCTGAAGAGCGTACTGCCGACCGTTGCGCTGACCGCTCGACGTATAAGCCAGGCTATTGCAGCAGACAGATCGCCTGAGACATTCATCGCAGCTTTGGCGAATCTATTGGCCCGCGAACAAGCAAAGCCCGCAGGAGCATAGCCGGTGTGTCAGAGCCGAAATCGCAGCTCCACGATAGTCGCCCGGAGCGTTGATCGGTCCCACCGTTCCACCGTACACTCTTGCAAGTCTGCCGGACTCTCGGGGACAGAGCTAGTCTAACACATCAACGGTAACGGCGTTTTCTCCCCTTGTTCACTCATGGGTATATTACACGATAGAACTTGTTCGAGCCGGTGTTGGTCTGAGTGTCGATGTATTCGGCAACACCAGGTTCGTTTGCTTTTACAGAGGCGAGCGATTCCCAGAGAGGCGACTCCATGGCATCGCTGCACTGAAGCCGGTAGGTAACACCGGGAACGCCTTCGAAAGTGAGCCGGTAGAAGTTGTTATCGGTCCTTGCCAGGTGCAGCGTTGGCGCCGGCACCAGGTTCGGGTTGCCGACAACGATGCGTATTGGGGAGATTTCGAGGCCCATAACCGATGTCATTTCTGCGCCAGCATATGTTTGCAGCAATACACCGTCGGAGCTGAGCCTGAGCACTCGAGCGCCTGTGGAATCGTGGACCGCAATATAGACCTGTCCGTTGTCATCAATTCCGAGACATGCCGGGGCGTTTTGTTCAAGTTGGTAGAATGGTTGGAACACTCCGTTCGCGACCTGCAATATGGTGTGCGAGCCGTAATTCGCCACATACAGTTCAGAGTCCGAGACTGCCACGCCCCATGGTAGGTCCAATCCTTCCTGGTCGGTGAATGCGGTCTGACTGCCGTCCGCGAGGCTCACAACAACGAGTTTGTTGTTGTACATGGAACTAACTATGAGGTGATTGGCGTCCAAAAGATCGATGCCGTGTGGACCGAACAGTAATCCGTCCTGGGTGAGCACGGTTGTCTCGCCTGATTCCGGGGCGATTCTCACGACGCTGTTTTGGTCGGCGCTTGTGACGAAGATAGTGCCGTCCGGGGCTGTAACGATGCCCCAAACTTCGGAGAGCAACGTTGATTGACTGACCAAGGTGACGACGCCGGTGGCAAGGTCAAGGCGCTTTACGGTTCCACTCCATTCGCAAACGTACAAGCTGCCGTTCGTCGAGAAAGAAACGTCTGTCGGGCCGTCAAAATTGCCAAGCACAGCATTTTCGCCGGATTTCGCATCGATTCTGAAGACTGCGTTTGCATCGAAGTCGGCGGCAAAAATGTCACCTACTTCAACCACGACAGGGGCAAGGACATTGACTGTGAAGGATTGTTTGCTTGTCAGGGCGGGGACGAAGCTGTCTGAGACCGTGACTGTGACTGTGTGGCTGGTACCTGCTTGTTCAGGTCCGGGTGTCCATGAGAACTGGCCGTCGGGTGTAACACTTGACCCGGGCGGTCCTTGTTCCAGGGCAAATGTCAGGGTCTGCGCTGGGAGGTCCGGATCGGAAGCGTGCAGAGCGATCGAGACGGTCTGCCCCGGTCGGAGGACATGATCGCCTATGTGATCAAGCGTCGGGGGTGAATTGACTTCTCGAACGATAATGTTTGCTATGGCTGTGTCATGGAGCGGGGGAACACCGTTGTCGGTGGCACGTACAACGATTTGGTATGTGGCGGGGCCATTGGTTTCGTTTGGGGTCCATGAGAATTTGCCATCCTGCGAGATGGTTGCGCCGGGGGGTGCGCCCGCCTCGAGCGCAAAGGTTACGACTTGCGGCGGGGAATCCGGATCGGTGGCTGTCACACGAAATGTAATCAATGAGCCCTCGTTCACGGTCTGATCGGGTATGGGGTCGATCTTTGGCGGCGCGTTGGTCGAAGGAGTTCCGACTCGGACGGTGGATACCACTATGCCGCTGATTTGCTGTCGCGGTCCTGCGTCGAAATTGGCAAGAATCGAACCTTCCGGGCTGAGACGAATCAGCATGTCATTTTGGCCGGGGGCGCCGGCTGCTGCGCCGATTAGAAGGTTGCCGGTGGGCTCGACTGCGAATCCGTAGGGGAAACCCGGGACGGTGCCCACCTTGGTGATTACGCCAGTATCGGGTGTAACGCTGTTGATTTGTTTTGAGTCGTAGTGGCCGCTGTAAACCTTGTTGCCAAAGACGGCCAAGCCCCACGGATGATCAACCCAAACGCCGCCCTGCGCGATCACAGACTGCTTCCCGGTGGTCAAATCGATTGTGACGATTGAATTGTTCAGGAATGAAGCCACAACGAGGGTTTTATCGTCAAGGAACTCGATGCCTGTCGGCAGCGAAAGCTTGTCGCTCTGCGTGAGGATTGTTTCGGTGCCGGTGACGGGATTGATCTGCATGACGACGTCGAGTGTGCCTCTACGTCCGGTGGCGTAAAGGTTGCCGTTCTGACCAATGGCGAGACCGCGAACTGAAGTCAACACCGATGCAGGATTGAGGACGGTGATTGTGCCATCGGCGATGGACAGGCGCTTTATGGCGCCCCCGAGCTCGCCCACGTACAAGTCGCCGTCGGCTGACATGGCGACGTCCATTGGCGCAGTAAACACCCCGAGAGTTTGCTGTGATCCGGTAATTGGATTGAACTTGGCGACCTTGTTCCCAAGGTAGTTGGCGGTGATGATATCGCCGATCTCAACAAACTGGCCCGCGGAAAGTGCATAGTGCGACACAAGCACTCCAAACATCGAGATTCCAATTAAAATGGATTTTTGCATGCTCATTCAACTGCGCAGACCTCTGATCCCTGGCCACGGACCGTGGACCGGCAACCAAAGAGGCCGTGGCGCCGGCCATGCTTAGCGCTGTACAGTAACACGGTAGAATCGTGTTTCATATCCGGCGTTTTGATCGACGAAAATGTTTGTTGGCTGGGTGGCAACGATGTTGTTGGTGAGCAAGGCGAAATCGTTACCTGCGATCTTTTGGGAAACCCAAACTGAGTAAGTGCGACCGCTCGCGCTCGGCCACTCAAGTGCGACTGAATTGCCGGGTCCGTCGCGTTTGATGCGCAAGCCAAGGACCGATGACGGGTTTGCCGGGTCTGTGCCGGCTATCTCTTCGTCGCGGTCGAGAGCACCGTCGCCGTCACTGTCTGAAGGAGATGGAATTGGCATTTGCCATTCTGCGTGGGGATCGCCGAAGAGCGTGATTTCGTAGTAACACCAGCGGTACGTCATGATTCCGCCGGACTCGACGTGAGCAATCAAATCCTGCTTTGCGAGCTGGTTGGCGACGCCAAGGTGATGTGGTTCTCGAGTCAGAAGTTGATAAAAGAACTGGCGCTGGAATTCGCCGCTGTACTTTGCCTCGTCTTGTGAATCGTACCAGCCGAGCCTGGAATTCAGGATGGCTGCGAAGGCACCGTGGTTGTTCCGTTTCAGCAACTCCTCGCCTATGCTGTCCGGGGAGTACCGATCGTTATCGAATTGGCCGACATTGCATCCTACGCTGTAGGCGAGGAAGGGGTATGCGTTGGTTAACGCATCGAGATCGGCTGTTTCAACTGCGCGCGCCGGGTAGTTTTCAAGCCCGATCAATGTGAAATCGTTGCCATGGCCGTTTAGCAGAACCAAGTGAGGCGATTGATTGAGGGCCATGATGGCGTCGGCTTTCGTCCATCGAGGCCTGGTGAATCGATCATCCAGCCATGTTATTCTGTAATCAGCAAACAGAGGAAGCAGCGGATCGAACATGTCACCGCCCTGGGCGAGTCCATTGGATGTTTCGGAGAGAATTTCGGCGAGGAACAGAGCTGTGTCAGGCCACGGATGGCCGTTAGCAGCATAGCGGATCGTCTTTTCGACGAATATCATCGTTTCGGCCGGGGTATCAACGGGGGCCCGTCCAACGAATACTTCGGAAAGCAGGTCAACGTCTCCACCGTCATCGCCGTCGTCCGGCTCTCCCCAGCGGCTGTCGCCGTCGCCATTCCACGAACCGTCCAGACAGGCAAAATACGTGTCGGTCGGAACAAGTGGCTGTCCCGGGACCAGCGAGCCCATCCCAACGTATGCGTAGCGGCAGGGGACAGTCGAAACATCGCCTCCTAGTAACACGTAAGTTACGCCCCAGTTCGTGTACGCGTACCTGATGTAATTGCGGATTTGCTCAGGGAGATCGCGCCCGGCATACGAAGCGGCAATTGACTCGACTGTCTGCACTATGGGAGCGAGACCGATTGCGGCCTTTGCCGTGATGAGAGGAGAAAATGCCTGGACAAGGTTGCTGCGGGTGATCAGAAGATAGTCGAAGCTCGGCGCGATTGCCTGCAGTTTGGCAACCGGTCTTTGGTCATATTCGGCCAGGAGCGCAGGGTTGTCTATCATGTGTTCGATGTGTTGGCGGGCGCAGTGTTTGGCTCTGGCCGGAATTGAATCTGTTTGGACCGGGCTCTTTGTGACATCGAGAACCACTGTCAAACGCCCCGCAAACTCAAGCTCGCCCATGGCCGGCTTGTATTGAACAGGATAAACTCGGACGAACGCGACATTGTAGTCGCCCATGCGCTGCACCGACGTCAGCTCCGCGCGAACGGCTGGATAGGGATCCGAGGAAGAATAGATGGCAGGATCAGGTCCGGTGTCGATATCGTTCTGTTGGAATAAGTGGCGCTCGCGCGTCGGGGTAACCGGGGGCCTCGCATGGCCGATCCGCCAAAACCCGGGCAGAACCCGGGCAGGTTCTCGTACTTCAGTGAAGACGGCTTGAACTCTTGTTCCGGGCGGAATCAGCAGCCTGACTGTGCGGAACGGCAGAATTGGTGCCCCAGTCCGCAACAGTTGCTGGCAGCCGGGCACATTGACTTGCTCAGACTCTTCCGACGCAACCACTATCGGGTCGGCGAAATCACATTCGGCTGAGATCTGGCGGGCACCACCGACATTGGCTGCGGTGACGCCACCCAGCAATGTCATGCACGCCGCAGCCATGGCGACATGGCGCTGGACTGCGATCGAGCTATGCCATCCGGGTGTGATCATGGGGTCTTCGGAGCCAGTAGCACGGAGCTATTCAACGGTCAGGTTCTCGATTCTGCAATCACCTATGACGACAGTAACCTTGCTACCATGCTTGACGAGGCCTCTTGAATTTCCGAAAAACACAAAATAGGTCCGCCCTTCGAGCAATTGCACTGCTGTTTGCCGCAATGAACCAAGTTTGGGCGTGGTTGGCACGCGAAGTGTGTTTCCTGTGGCTTGGTCAATCAGAAGTGGTTTCCACTCTGCCTTGGCCAGAGGCGCGGCTTTCTTGGGGTCCAACACTTTGTAACGGAAATCAACGAAATAGCCCTGTCCAGAAAGCCTTACGCTTGCTATTTCGACACCCCATTTATCGCGCAATTCCTCGGCAGATGTTGTTGGCAATTGGGTCGCCTGAGTTTCGGCGGCATTGGACTCGCAACAACTGATCTCGGTGCCGCACTGCGGAGCATTAACCGCGCAGCACTGCGGTGAGCCGGTGTCGTCGGCTCTCACAGCATTTGAGCCAAGAACAGCGCATAGAACGAGTGCAGCAAATAAGGCTGAGGGTTCGTGATCAAGATTCATGAGAATACGTTTTATTTTGGCAACTGCGATCAACGGCCGCATGGTGTGTATGGGTTTCAAGGGCGGAATGTTGTTTTTACTCTGTTGATACACCTTGCCGGATGGTTTATTGCTTGGACAGCGTGCGCCGATCGTACACGGTCAGTGGAGATGAACTGGCTGTCTCAAGCAACGCGTCCCGTGTTTTCAGAGCCGGGAGATTCACCGCGTTTTCCAGTTTTGGATAGCTGTACTTGCGACCGTCTTCGGCAACGATCTTCAGATGTGTGCCGTTGACGACTGGTATCCGTTCGTCGTAACAGGCGTTTAGCATCCGAATCAAGGTCGCGCCTTGGGGACCGCCAGCGACCGACGTGGTGACAAACGGCTGGCCGTTCAAGAGATAAACATCAGGAGTCGAATGGATCATGCTCTTTACAGTGGTGCCGTAGGTTCCGTCGCGGACGGCATCATGAACATCTAAGTCGATTTCACCAAAAATCCATACTGTTTGCCTGGTGAAAAAGTAGGACACGCCGTTGTACGCCTGGCTCAGGGGCCGGGTGTTCGTGAAGTCTTTCCTGAGGAGACCGTACAAGCCCATTTGGACCTGAAGAGCGGGATGTGAACCGCTGTGGTACAGGTAGGTGCCTGGGGTAACGTTGTTCCAGACGTACTGGACGGTTTGACCGGGCTGTGTCTCTTTGACGAACGACCGCGCCCGACTTCGTCCGGATGTGTCTGCGAAAGTGGCGTGAGATGCGTCACGAACGAATCCGTTCTGCCCTGGAATCACAATCGAGATCGGGACGTCCAGCTCGTTCTTCAGGTTGATGATTAGCGTGTTGTCGGCGACCGACACTGTAAGGGCCGGGCCGGGCGATGTTGGGGCGTTATTTCCTATTGCGAATCCCCACATCAGTACTTGACGTCCGTTGACAGTTTTCGTGTAACTCGCGGCACGCAAATTGAAGGTCACTGTCGAAGCCCGAGGGGCGAGGAGCAGACAGAATACACTCAACATGACGGGTGCAAGTGATTTGATAAGTGATCGGTTCATTTGTTCTCCTGTTTTTCGTTTTTGGCGCGATGTTGGTGGGAGTTAGAATTGTTTTTTAATGAGCAGGATGAGCTGCGATGAGGAGGAATGTCATCATGCCGCCTCCAAAGATGTTGTTGTTACAGAGCTCTTTCTCGGCGTGTGAGTGCCACATGTACATGAAGCCCCCGACCGGGTTGAATCCGCCTTCGCCGGGCGGCAAGTTTCCCAGGGAACCAAGGAACGGGCTGCCAGAATACATTTGGCCGAAAGTCAGGTCTTGATCCTGCGGAAGTTTTACGGGGAAGGGTTTCCCGTGGTCTTCGGCGTATTCATGAGGAGCAAGGGGATCTTCGGGAGCGTGGCCATAAACATCCCAGCCAAGCTTTTCCCCAGTCCATGAGAAAAGAGCGTCGTACGTGCTGCCCGGGCTTGATGGGATTGTGAACACATGGTAGGCGAGGTCTGCACCCACCGTGCCGCCGGTTTGGCCGGCGGTTGAAAGGTATCTGCCGTCGCGTGCGATAACTTTAGCATGGTTTCCGTGGTGGTGGAATGGGTGCGAATCACGCCCTGCACCCACCACTCGCATGAGTGTGACATCGCCGGCGTGGATCATGGTCAGCGCGTCATAGGGTTGATGCGGCAACCACGGCGCGTTGGCTGGCAGGACAGTGTCAGGGCCGGTGCGTCCGTTGATGAACCAATATACCGGCCACCGCTTTGTCATATCGACCTGTATTGGCTTGCCTGTTTTTACCTGTTCTTCAACCTGGTCATGGATGTTTTCGTCCATTTCGCTCAAAACGTAGAGGAACTCGTGTTCATAGCTGCTGTCGCTATGAGCATATGCCTTGCGATTGTTGACCGGGTTGTAGTCGGTCGGCCGCACGATGAGCGCCCCCACGAGACCCATCTCAGTTTGGAGATCGGGCTGTGACCCGCTCTCGTACATGTAGGTGCCGGGCTGACGCGCAATAAAACTGTACTGGACAGTCGCGCCCGGTGCAGCCTGGCGAGCGATGGTCCCTTGGATTCCGCCCTGGCTTCTAATGCCTTGCTGCCCGGGAAACACTATCGACACTGGTACGGGCAATTCGTTTTTCACTGTGACTTTTACGAGCTGGCCCTGGATAACGATCATGGTCGGGCCGGGGTATTGAGCCGGGCCGGTTCCGTTGGCAAATCCCCAAAAATAGACGCTGTTGCCTTCGGCGGTGCTAACGTATCCGGATTTCGCGGTGAGCGTGAAGTTTGGACCGGTGACGCCGTCAACATCGTGCACGGTATGCTCGCCTCTTGCATTATTGCAGGCTGCGCCGAACCCCAGCATGCATGCCATGAGCAGGGTTTTCTTTGTGTTTGAACGTTTCATTTTCACAATGTCCTTTTCTGGTGAGTTGGTGTGGTGAAGCAGTGTTGTCATTGGACGACGATTTCGGTCATCATGCCGCCAAAGTCTTCCTCATCATTGCAAAGATGGTTGAGTCTGGCGTCGTACAGGAAATATGTACCCGGTGCCACGCCCGCGGTGTCGAGTATGACGTCCGCAGTTTCGCCGGGGGCCGATTGTGACCGAGGATGTCTCGTACGAAAGGTCCAAACCGGTTGGACTGCGAAGCAACTTGGCGTCTTTGCCGATTACCCGCATTGGGATACCAAGCACTGTGACAGTGTGGAAATCCGAGAGCGAAACGTTCGAAAGCCGCAGCAGTATTCGTTGTCCAGATGTTGCTACTACCCGAGAATCGATTTTTTGAGACGGGTATGGATCTTCAAGTCCAAGAACCTCCTGGACCTTGGAATTAACGACCGGCGCTGGGGCGACTGTGTCCGGATAGCCGCGGCCGTTGATTAGCGGGTAGCTTTCGTCAAGATCCGAGAACGGCAGGGGCTGAACAAGGATGTGCTGTTCGTGGAAGTTGCGGTCAAAGGCCGACAACTGCAATTCCTTTTCGACATCGTAGTAGGTTGAGCCGTCGCCGTCATTGTAAGCGTATTTGTAGCCGGGCTGGTGTTTTGGGCCTTTACCAGGGGGCAGCTTCGTGAATGTCGGGTAGTCGGCAGGGGCCAGCGGGCCATTGGGGCCGATGTGAGCGTAGTTTTGCTTTGGAGTAATGTACAGCGAACCCAGCATTCCCATTTCCATGTGTTCGGTTGCCTCTACATGGCAGTGGTAAACGTAGGTGCCGGGTTCAACGATGTTGTAGAAGTATCGGAATGTGGCGCCCACATTGATCACTGCAGACGCGAAAGGCTCGCCATCGAAAATCGAGGCCGCCTGGGGGAAACCGTGGAAGTGCACGGAGTGCGGATCGAACAGATCAGGCCTCATGAGCATACCGACGTTCGAGAGATCAAGATAGAACTTCTGACCTTCCTTGAGCCTGATAGTGGGAGCCGGAATCTCAGCTTTGAGCATGCCTTCTCGCATGACATGTGTTGGGTCAACTTCTGTTAGGTTTGCAAAGCCGAACTGGTAAAGTTCGTTGCCATCGGCCATCCTCGCGAAACCGTCGCCTCCGGTGACGCGCATGTAGTAATGGTCGTTGCTGGCATCGCCGTCGCCGTCGGTGTCCAGACCGTCTCGATCTGCTGGCATGGGCTCAAACACCGGTAGGACAGGATCGCCCGGCGGAACGCCTGCGCCGTTGGGCGGAGTGGTGACAGGCGGCGCGACGCCGTCTGGCAAAGGCCCGGTCGCCGGAGCTGTTGTCCCCACATCCACTGAAACAGCGGTTGAATTGGCCTCGTCGGCGCCGATGTCCGCGGCGGTACCTGATGGGCGCACCTGCAGGTCTATGTCAAAGGCAGCCGGAGACGATGGGGACGCAGCGTCGATTGCTGCTGAACTGTTGCCGATGTGGTAATCACCGTAGTTCGCCTCAACAGGAGGAGTTGTACTCGCCGGCTGTTCGAGACGAATGGAGATGTTATTGCCTGCTTCGTCTATTACGACTGCCGAATGAAGTGTGTTGTAGTATGGCGCGAGGAAGTTTGGCGCGCCGTAAATGTTGCCGCTGCCACCCGCGTAAGCCGCTGTGAGCACACAATTGATGGGGTTAAGAGTAGCCGAAGGCTGCTCTACGACGCCGAGGTCCCATATTACCGGGTTCTCGAGGCTCTGGAAACCGGTGCTACCGTTGAACCGATGTGACCTGTTTTCGTAAATGATGTTGTTCTCCAGCACCGGATTAGCAAACGTCTCCGGAGCAACGAAGGAGGCAAGTAGGATCCCATGCTGGTGGGCTGCTATTCCGGCGACCTGGTTTTCGGAAACATTTGCGCCAGGGGCAAACGCCGAGCGTGAGGTCGCCGTGCTGTCGTTTCGTGCGATGGTGTTGTGAATGATGCGAACTCGGGCGACATCTTGAAGCGATATGCCACCGCCAGCCCAGCCCGCGACGTTGTTGACGATTACGTTGTTAATAATATCGAGCGCGTACCAGTCTTCCTTGGCTGCTTGGACGTCTGTGCCGTTGAAGGAGGCGACGCGTATGCCACCGCCATGCCCTGATCCGGCCAGATTACCCTGGATCAAATTGTTGATGATGGTGAGTGACCCGGCGCCTTGTCCGAGTCCAGCGGGCAGCAGCTCGCCTGTGACGTAGATGCCTCCGCCATCGCCACCCACAAGAATGCCGTAAAACACCTCGTTGAAAGCAATGCGGTTGCCGGCGATTAGACCGTTCGGGCTGAGCCCTTCATGGGCGATGCCGCCCCCGTTCTGCCGGCAAAAATTGCCGACTATATCGTTGTTAACGATTCTGTAGCCCGTGGCGCCGGTGTAGATGGCTATGCCGCCCGCGCCTGTCACTCCGCCGTTCTTCAGAATCTGGTTCCTTTCGATTGTCACGTTGGTGTTGTCATAGAGTATCCCGGTGTTGCCTTGCATGCCGATGGAAATGCCGCCGCCGTAAGTTCCCTGATTGCCGATGATGCGGTTGTTGCTGATGCGGAGGTCATGCACGTTGTTAAACAAGCTGATGCCGCCGCCGGCAATCGAGCCCTTGATTTGGAAACCGTCGATGCGTGCTCCGGCGCTCTTGAAGGCGTCCGGGGCTGTGCTAAAGACAATGATGCCCGGCAGTTCGTTGGCCACGAACGGGTCACCCCCGAGCCTGGTTTTTATCGACTCATGCCATGCCGTTACTCTGTCCAGCGGGTTTGGATTGGCAAGTATCACCGTACCCGCACCAGAGCCCTGCAGCCGCACTGGTTTCCACAAGATCAGGTTTTCGTTGTAGTTGCCCTCACCAACAAGAATCAGATCGCCGGGAGCCGCTGCATCGATGGCGTCCTGGATTGGATTCGGGATTGGGTCTGCTTCAGATGGGGCTTGCGGGGTGACATAATGAACATTGCCGGGGCCCGCCAGAGTCAGTGTGACGCCGATCGGCGAATGTTTCCCGTTGTTGCGAATGACTTCGAGCTGCCATGCATTACCCGAGGGGAGAGTTGACGGCAGGCGGGCTTTGATTTCGTTGTTTCCCCATGACACAATTTCGAGGGCCACGCCGTTGATGGTCACTCGGCCATTTCCCTGGAGGTCGCCGAAGCCGTAGTCGCGTGTAATCGTTGCCGAGCTCTGGTATCCCAGGGAAGTTGGGTCTGGCACTTCAGTGTTCCCCAGTGAAGTTATGGTAATGAGGTCGGTTGGACTGGCGAGGTAAGGTCCGACGCCGGTGCCTGAGACTGATTTGATTACGGGCGCACCATCCGGTGGTTCGACATCGAGTTGGTTGTTGGGGAACCCCACCAACCCTGCTATTGGTACAATGGGCGTATCAAGGTAGGAGACGCTGCCCGGGTAGTACATGAAAGTCCATGGCGTTGTCGAGAAGTTTGGATTATAGAACGGGTCTGGGATCCGCGGACCGTTTGGGTTTGCAGGGTCGGGCATTGTAGGATCGTTCAGGACCAGCGTGAGCATGTTTGGTGAAACGCCGCTGGGTGAAGGCACATTGGCGGTGTACGTCGATGGCAACATTGCATTGTAGGTGCCGTATTCGTCAGAGTACACGCGCACGATTTCGTTGCCCGCCCAGTCGCGGAACGAAATTGGCAGCCAGCCGGGCGAACCCTTTTCTCCAAATATTGGGCTGAACGCGTTGAATTCGGCTGTGAAATCGTTCAGAACGAAACCCATTACACGGGCAGCTTTTGGAACCTCAGTGTACATATGAAAATCCGCAGCCGCATTTTGCCCGTCGGATACGCGCACCCACTTCATGTCAGCCAATGGCCGGACCTGTCCTGCGAATGGCGCCGGTTCACCGGCGTCGGGGAACAAACTCAAGGTTGGTGCGACGGTGTAAGGATCAGTTCTGTTGCCCGGGACAAATGTTTTGACGAAATTGTCTGCGGAAGAACCGCCGTGATTTGGGCGGGTACCAACAAGTTCCGGGGGCAGAACGAGTTTGCTCGGCTTGTAAGATTCGCCGAATCCGACGTTCATGCTTTCTTCGGTCTGGATCAGGTAAGTTGGCGGCGGAACTGCATGCACAATGTAGAAACCTGCCGGCAACGGGATGTCGTCGTCTGGGTTGTTATTCCAACCTGTTGGATCGTAGCCGTTGAATGCGTAGCCACCGTCAAATACGCCGGGGCGGATCTGATTCCATGTGCCGTAATTGTCGGCGCCGACAATTGGTTTGCCGAGGACAGATGCAGGGCTGGTTTGGATGGCACCCAATGTACCACCGGTTCCATCAACGAAATCATCCCAACTGTCGGTCCAGACAATGTTGATTGCGTCGCCGGGGTCAAAAACGCCGTTATTGTTGTGGTCATAGTCTTCAGGGCCTTTGGCACCTCCAGATGCCCAGCCCAGTGGGTAGTTGTCCACGTCGGCCAACTGAATCCCCGGCACGCCGTTAATGTCATCAATGAGTTTATCCCCGTCGCGGTCACGATAAAGCGCAACCTGCACTCTTGGAATCCCGGGTTCCCATGGATCAATGACAGCGTCGCGCGGGTTTTCTTCCGCTCTGGTGGTTTGGTAACCAACGACACCAGTGATTCCGCCATTTTCGGCCGCGGCGTAACTGACTTTGCCCCAGTCAATGCGATTGTTCTGGTTCAGGAACAAGTGCATTGCCTGAAGGAGGACAGGGCCTGTCTCAGTGCGAGACAAGTTATCGCCCGTATTTGGATTGATGATAGGTTGATCTGTGAGGGCAATACCGGTCAGTGGATCGACAGCATACTGTGGCTGCGGGTTGCGGACGCCTTCTGCCGGCCAGTCAGGTCCGGGAATAAACCCGCCCTCATCCGTGACTGCGGTCAAGCCCGTGGCTTTGAAACGTGAGAAATCGACTTCGGTTATCAACCACTTGAAGAACGGAAACACCTCGGCAAATGCATAGTCGCCTGCTGCGTCTGTGACAGTTGCCTGATAGATTCTGCCGTCTCGGAACCTGAGGTTGACAGCCATCTTGGGAATGCCTGGTTCGAGAGTGCCCGCATCTGTACTTGAACCCGGGACGTTAATACCGTCGCGAAAACCGTTTTGGTTTTGATCATAGAAAACGCTGCCTTCGAGGGTGCCGAACCAACGATAGGATAGCACGTTCCCGAGGTCTGCAACGCCATCACCGTCCGGGTCTTCGACTGTAATTGTGTTGAAACCGAACAACGCGTCGAGTGGTTTGTCCCATGTGACCAACTGATAAGTTCCCGGGGGCACGTTTGGAATTTCAAAAGAGCCATCGGGCTGGGCGGGGGCAGCGTACAAGCCACGTCCTGGAAGGCCTCCGTTCATCTCGTTGAGCCCGACCCATGCCTGGTCAACCGCAGGACCTGGGGCGAACATCTGATTCACGGGGGGTCGGCCAAAGTGGTTGAATATATTCTTGCCCTTGACAGTTATGCCGCTTGCGGGTGGTTGCCTGTCCCAGGGCAGTTTCGCGGGATCAACAAAACCGAAAAATACATGAAAGAAACTCGGCCCGAAACCCTCGAGGAATACCATTGGCTCATTGGCTTTGACCCACGCATCGACTGTCAATGTGCCCTCGATTGTGGCCGTTTGCGTCCATGTGCCCTTGACCATTGCAGAACCATGACCGCCAGTCCAACTTGTGCCTGTCGGGGGGATCACCCGCACGCCGTATTTGCCGGGAGCGATGTACTTGATCAGGGCTTTGCCATTGGCATCTGTGTAGATTCTTCCGCTGCCCCTCGTTTCCACCACTGGCGCCCCATCGACCATCACCGGCTCGCCGTCCGGGCCGAACTTATAGGTTGTTCCGAGCGGATTGCCGAACGCATCAGTCAGCAGCGGCCCGCCTGCGGCAGCATCATCTATGACAACTCTGAACCCTGGCAGTCCTTCTTCAGTGGCGTCGGGAGCATTGTTGATCGGGTTGTTGTCGTGAAACACAAGCACCGAAATCTGCGCGGTGGGGATTGGGTTTTGATTGAGGATGACACGCACCTTTGAGGTAGGAGAAATATTGGCAGGGACGACAGCGGCACCCAACGAATAGCCCTCCTTCAGAACAGAAACAATGTACCTCTTCGCCGTGTCAGGCGAGGGTATGCTTGCCGTGCCGCTGGCCACTTCTCCGGCTGCGATTGACGGGGCGTGGCTCTTGTGAATGACAAGCGAAATTGAATCATTCACTGGCGTCCCAGGCTGGGCGACGACTGTGTTGTCCTCTTCTAGCAGCCAGCGGTACGAGGGTTGAACGGCCAGGCCGTGCCTGTCCACAACCTCGAGATCGAATGCGAGAGTCAACATCTGACCAAGTACGGCGCATGCCAGTACAATCGCTCCTGCAATGCACGTCTTTGTGCGCGGTCCGCTATGTGTGGGTGATGAACGCTTCATGTTTGTTGGTTCTGCTGTGTCTCGTTTGTGTGAAACGACCGGCTTCCGCCGAATCTTAATGGAGTTACAGATTGAAATGCCTTGTGGACTGAATTTGGCTCAACTTCCACTGGCCATTGTCTGTCGCGTCGCACTTTCACATTTGCTATTAGTCTAATCACTCGATGGACAAGCAACATGAAGCATGCAACGTCAACAGCCAATGGGGAGAGTTCCGAATCTGGCATCGGGAGAACTCGTAAACCTGGCAAGGCTCAGCCCCAGACATTCAAGACTTACAGCTTTACCCGGTGCGTTGCCCAAGGCTGGTATGGAGCTGGCCTTTGGCCCTTCCTGTCACTGCTTGGTGACCAAAGCGCCAACGGCGCGAATCATACCAGCGTAGGGCAACGCCCCACGAAACGGTCACCCCCACATCACCTCACTCAATTCAAGGGCGGAAGGCCCGGCCTGTTACAGCAATCCTTTCGCGAGTTTCGTGCCGCGGTGTCACAGAATGTGACCATCGATGGCAGACTCTGTGATTGTTCGATTGTGTTCTTTTGCAAGGATTCAGTCCCCCATGCGAACCCCATTGTCCGCCGTGGGCGACGAAGTCGCCCTAGATATTTCCCAGCCCGGCGGCGCAGAGATTTCTGATCAACGGGCGCAAGCACTGTGTCTTTGCGCGTCAGGCAACTTTGGTTCCGGCTACGCCGGGCTGGGAAATATGCGCCCTAAGGGACAACCCGGAGACGATAGAAAGCGTTCAATCCGATTGTCTCCGGGTCTTCGAGTTCCAGCAAACGATCCGCACCCGCCGTAGGCCCGGCGACCGTTTCCCATCGAATGTCGTCGCCAAAAGCCCCGGTGCGTTCGAGGTAGAACATCCTGCCCTGAGCACCGCCGAACCTTGCAACAGCATGACCGCTTCTAATCTGGAGGGCACCGATTGCTAGGCCGGCTTGGAAGCAGACGCGGTAGGGATGCGAAGGCGCATGTACCGGAAGTCCTCCGGTGCCGTTTGTCGATGTATCGACCAATCTGAATTCAAGGTAGTAGAGGCCGGGTGTGTCTGCGACGATGGAACAACCATCCAACCGGCCGTATGGGTCCGCCCCTTGTGAGCCTTCGTGCGCCGTGACACGAATACGGACAGCTTTTTCTTGCTCGCCAGCGCTGATTCTGGCAACGGATGCCGCGCCGTTTGTGGTCGTCAAAGCGATGCTGCTGCCGCGTGGACCTCTAAGGGAAACGAGCTCGAATTGAACACAGGCCCCAAGACCCGCGTGTTGAGGTGCAGGGCCGCCGTTGCCGGCGGTGGCTGGTACCGAAAGTATTGTTACTCGCCGCTCGTATCTGCGTGTCTCCGCCGCCCCGAGGTTCAAGGCCAATCCCGAATCAGCGGTGACATCTGAAGCGTTCAGAAGCAACAGCGCTGCTCCTTCAGCGGGTCCGGATGCGCCCAACTTGAATGCAAAGGGCGCATTGACAGGCGAAGCAGCCCATTCCAAACGCACTGTTGCATCGGCGTATTGCTCGAAGCCCGCTTGCGATCCCGTATCGGCATCTCCAAAGTAGATGTGATACTCCGCGAAATAGAGGTCTGTGAGCGGGTTGCGCACCGCGTAGGTGTTGTGGACCATGACACCGCTCCATTTCCACTTTCGGGATGAACCGGCGGTGCCGAAAATTGGCGTGTGGGTACCGAGCCGGCCCCAGCCTTCATAGGTTTCCAGGTCAGGCGAACCATCGATTAACTCGATCCATATGGCCGCGCCTGGAGGAATCTCGAAGAAACCGCCGGCGTTCCATCCATATTGCGCATTGTAAGCTTTTCCGTTCAGTACAGCGTAACTGGATGTTGGCTCGAAAGCTGCACCCGGATCGAGCGGGCGCAGTTGCGGGAGGCCATAGCTGTCGTCCAAATTGGCGAGAAGCCGGTTCGATTCCTTATCGTAGTAGATATCGATGTGGATCATCTCGGCGGCAACCTGGCCGCCACCCAGCTTCGGGAACACATAGTTCTGAGCCAAGACCGGGCTCGTCGTCATACCCACGAACAGAGCGAGTGAAAAGAATGCAACAATGTGATTCATGGCGAGGTGTTTTAAAGATGGCAGCTTACATGCGTCATTGGACCAACTGGCCGGCGAGGCCGGTTTGAGCGCGGTGCACTTTTTTGCGAGACTGTGCAGGTTTGAGATTGAGTTCCCGCTCGCGAAGCCATGCAAACAAGACCGGGGTAACAATTAGGATGTGGATGAAACTGCTGAACATGCCGCCAATCACGGGGGCTGCAAGTGGGCGCATAACTTCAGACCCCGTGCTTGTCATCCACATTATTGGCAGAAGACTGGCGACTGTCGTCGAAGCCGTCATCACCTTGGGGCGAAGTCTGAGTCTGGCACCATCCTTGACTGCCTGGATGAGGTCTGCATGATTGAATGCCCCGGCGCGGTGAGCCTGCTTTTGTTTCAGAGATTCCTCGAGATAAACCACCATTACGATGCCTGTCTCGATTGCCGTGCCAAAGAGTGCAATATACCCAACCCAGACGGCCACACTGAAGTTGTAGCCCAGAATGTACTGGAGAAACACGCCGCCCGTCAGCGCAAAAGGGACCGCCAGAATCACGTGCGCGGCTTCCTTTGCCGAGCGGTAAACGACGTAAAGCAAAATGAATATGATCGCCAGGACTGTGGGAACAATGACCAGCAAGGTGCGTTGCGCGCGGATCTGATTCTCGTACTGACCGCTCCACTCGAGGGTCATGCCGGGGTCAAGCTTGATCGCCTGTGCGACCCGCCGCTGCGCTTCGCTCACAAAACCACCCAGATCGCGGCCCTGCACATTGGCCTGGACAAATGCACGTAGTCGGCCGTTTTCACTGGCAATTTCGCTTGGACCGACAACGCGTTTGATTCCCGCAACAAGGCCGAGAGGCACAACCCTGCCCGACGGAGAAAACACGAGAGTGTCAGCCAGTCTTTCAATGTCATCACGTGCGTCGCGCTGATATCTTACCTGGATGGGGAATCTGTTGCGGCCTTCGATCGTCGTACTCACGTTCTTGCCACCCAGCCCGGTTTCCACAACGTCCATGACATCCCGGGCGCGCAGGCCGTAACGCGCCATCGCAACCCGGTCAACTTGAACTTCAAGATATGGCTTGCCCTGCGAGCGCGACGCTGCAACACCAGCAGCACCCGGAATCGCTTGGATGACCTTCTCTATTTCCAGCGCCTTGGCTGTGAGCGCGTCAAGGTCATCGCCGAGAACCTTGACGCCCACTTGGGCCCGAATACCGGTGCTCAGCATAAGAATCCGTCCTTCAATGGGATGGAGGAAACCAGGGACAAAGCCCGGCGCCTGACTCAGCTTCTCAGTTAGCTCTGCGACAAGTTTGGCTTTTGTCATTCCAGGCCTCCACCCCGACTCGGGTTTGAGCTCGATTGTTGTTTCGATCATTTCCACAGGGGCCGGGTCCGTGGCGGTTTCAGCTCGTCCCAGTTTGCCCGCTGCCGAAACAACTTCGGGCACCTGTTTGATGACTTTATCCTGCCACGCGATGAGTTGTTTGATCTGTGTAAGCGAAGTGCTTGGCAACAAAACCGGCATGAACAACAAGCTTCCCTCGTTTAGCGTGGGCATGAATTCGCTGCCCATGCCGCTTGCAGCCCGCGCCACCCCGTCCATCCGCAGGGATTCCAGTGTTCGTATGACCGGCCTTGGCAGACCAAAAGCAAGCAACAATGCCAGCGCCAGCAAACCGGCAGCCGTTCCAACAACAGTCCGACGGTGGCACAACGCCCAGTCCAAAACCGGATCGTAAAACCTCAGCAGCCTTTTCATGACCGGGTTGTCCTCCTCTCGGCGGAACGGGCCACGCACCAAGAATGTGCACAACACAGGCACAATTGTGACCGCAAAGAGAGTAGCACCAATAGTGGCGAACGTCTTTGTGAATGCCAATGGGCGAAACAGTTTGCCCTCCTCCGCATGCAGGGTGAAAACCGGCACGAAAGCAAGGATTATAATCAACATTGCAAAAAAGATTGGCCGCCCCACCTGCTGTGCAGCTCTCAGGGTAACCTGCCACACTTCCTGGCTTGAAAGACGACGATTGCCGCGTTCTGCCTCGATGCGTTCGCAATGGCGGATAACGTTTTCGGCCATTACTATCCCGGCGTCAACAAGCACCCCGATCGCTATCGCAATGCCGCTCAAGGACATGATGTTCGACGTGATCCCGAACTCTTTCATGAGAATGAAAGAGATCAAGATGGATATGGGCAACGGAAGAGTGACGATCAAAATGCTCCGGAAATGCCACAAAAACACCACGTGCGCAAGAGCAACCAGGATGATCTCCTCGGTCAAAGCCCGTTTCAGGGTGCCTATTGACCGTTCAATGAGCGTACTGCGATCGTAGAACGGTTTGATACTCACACCGGGTGGCAAACTGGGACTGATTTTGGCTATCTTCTCCTTCACTCGCTTGATGACAGCAAGGCCGTTCTCGCCCGTTCGCATCACAACAACGCCACCTACCACTTCCCGCCCGTTGACATCCAAAGCGCCGCGCCTGAACTCCCCGCCTACCTGAATCTCTGCAACATCGCGGAGATAAACAGGCACTCCGTTGCTTTCTTTGAGCACTGTGCTCTCGAGGTCCGCCACAGACTCGACCAGCCCAACGCCGCGCACGACAAATTCCATGCCGTTCTCCTCGATCACCTTGCCGCCAACATTAAGATTGTTTTGACTGACCGCTTCCAGCACTTGCTGCAAGGAAACTCCAAGAACACGCATCTTGTTCGGTGAAACCTCGATCTGGTACTGCCGAATAAATCCCCCCACGCTTCCAACCTCGGCGACCCCTTGAACAGAGTTGAGCTGATAGCGCACAAACCAGTCCTGCACAGACCGCAACTGAGACAGATCGTAGCCACCCTTGGGCGCTTTCCCCGGATCAACATCAAGGTAATACTGGTAAACCCACCCCAGCCCGGTCGCATCCGGGCCAATCCGCGGCACCGCCCCGGCAGGGAGAATGTCTCCGAGAAAGTTGAGGCGTTCCAACACCCGCGCTCGGGCGAAGTAATTATCCACCCCCTCATCAAATATCACCGTGATGAATGAAAACCCGAACATCGAGGAGGCACGCACAGTCTTGACCCTCGTCAATCCTTGTAGGTTGACTGAAAGTGGATAGGTAACCTGGTCCTCAACTTCTCGAGGGCTGCGCCCCGGCCAATCCGCAAACACTATGACCTGGTTTTCGCTCAGATCGGGAATTGCATCGACGGGCGTCTTGTACAAAGCGCGAAACCCCCATGCCACTAGAAACAAGGCGCCGCATACTACAAGAAAACGGTTTCTAAGCGACCATTCAATCAAGCGGTTAATCATATAAATTTCATTGTGATTTTTCGTGATCAGCCACCGGGCTGATCATTTGCCGTGCGAGCTGTTTCATTGGGTGACCTCCTCACCGCAGGTCAACATCGCAGCCCCGTAGTATGGATTTCGCAAAGGACCTTCCACCTGCAGCCACAAGCCCGGTTGCGGAGCCATCGGACAATGGAAAACCTTGTACTTGAGCGACAGCCCGGATTGATTGCGCACCTGCTTTGCAAGCTCAACAGAGCTCGCACTAACGCGGTGAAAACGCTTGCGAGCTTCGTCGAGTGTCTTCGGTGCGCTGCCCTGATTCAAAGCGGAAAGTTGGCGAATGAGAGCGATCAAGCGTTGTTGTCCCTGAAACTCTTTCTGCAGCGCAGCAAGAACTGGTGCCATACGGGCCGTCTGCTTGTTGTATTCGCCAAGATCATCCGATGCCAAACCGCGCCCGAGCGCATCGGCGGTACCAATAAACTCCTCCATTGCGTGCAACTGAGAGCTGGTTGGCGGCTGCCCCTGACCCGCAGGTGCAGGCTCGGACCGGCTCGAAATATTCGGTTTCACTGACAACCCCTTGGCCGCAGGCGCTCCGGTCTCGGCTGGCGCATTCGTGGCACCATGGGCTGAGGTCTGTTTCGGCAATGATGCCACCGATTGCTTTGCAGGAACCTGAATGCGCGTTCTCGCGGCCGGCGCAGCCACTTCTTCACCGCAATAGAGCATCTTGGCGCCATAGTATGGATTGCGAAGGGGACCCTTTGCCTGGAACCACACGCCGGGTTTCGGCGCCATCGGGCAGAAGAATACTTTCAGCGACGCGAACCTGGCGTCCTCGGAGCGAATTGCCTGGACCAACTCGACGACATTTGTGCTGAAGGACAGAAACACTTTGCGCGCGGAGTCCAAGTCAACGATGCTCGGCCACTTCGAGGACGACACGGCGCTTTCAACGAGTGCGCGCCACGGGTGATCAGCAGAGAACTCTTCGCTCAGCGCTGATGCAGCCGTTCCCAACACTCTTGTGTGCTGTTCAAGCTGCGCAACATTGTCTGCCGCCAGTGCAGCACTGATGCCGTCCGCCACCTCAAGGAACCCCTCCACAGCCTTGTATTGGGTCTCACTTAGCACACCTGCCGGATGAGAATGGGACTCGATCTGACGGGTGGAATCCATGGCTGGTTGTTTCGGTTCCGGAACATTCCCGAGTACAAGCCGGGCCTGAGAATCGACCAACACGTTGCCGGTGGTAACCACCTGTTCGCCTTGCTCGACTCCCCTCAAGATTTCCCAATGATCGTCTCCTTGGCGGCCAAGTTCAACCTGACGCATTTCGTATGCGCCCGGGGCCTTGGCGACATAGACATAAGCATGGCTTCCCGGGAACAAGACGGCGCTTCGCGGGACGGTGAGGACATCCTCTGCACGAGCGGTCAGACGTCCATCTGCGTACATCCCGATCCGCAGCAGGCGTTGTCGCTGCCCGGGGTCGCCAACAGCCGGGTTCTCAACGTCAGCCCGGACCTTGACGGTGCGAGTGCTCTGGTCAAGGACCGGTTCGATAACTGCAATGGTTGCGTGAAATACCTTGCCTGGTATTGACGGGATTGTTACTTCCAATCGCTGGCCGGGGGCGAGCCATGGCAATTGCTGTTCATAAACGTCAAACCGAAACCAAAGAACCGAACAATCAACAATCGCAAACAGCAGATCGCCTTCGGAAACGTATTGACCATCGAAAACTCTCCTCTCCGTTACGGTCCCCGAATGGGTCGCAAGGAGATCGTTGTAAAATGGATCGCTGTTTGGCTTTTCGGTGGCCGGCAAAGGACGGGTTCGCGAAGTTTCTCCGGAACCTTGCGCTTGCCTGGTGCTGCCAAGGAGTCCCCCTGGCATTGGCATCGGTTGTCCTGACTGCTCGGTTATTCTATCTCGGAAGATGTAGCGCCTTGTTTGGAAGGTGAGTTCAGGGCTGTACAATGTTGCAAGCACCTGGCCTGCGCTGACGTCAACGCCCGCAGACGCCACCCTGACGTTGTCAATTCGGCCCGCCGCCGGTGCCGCAAGAATTGTCTTTCGAGTGCTGTCCGCTTCAAGTGTTCCGGCCACACGCAACGTACGCGTGAGTGTTTGTTTTTTTGCTTCCTCGGTTTGCACGTTCGCAACTGTCACGCTGGTCTTGGACATGGTGACAACTTCCTCTGCGGCGCCGAAGCCTTTCTGTCCTTCAAAAATCGGCGTGAGATCCATCGCACATATGGTGCATTTGCCCGGGCGATCCGATTTCACCCACGGATGCATCGAGTCCTGATAATAAAGAACCGTTTTTGCCGGTGGTCCGCCCGTGCTTCCTCCTGCGTAACGCCAATAGGAAAGTCCCAAGACCGTTGCGCAGACCACGAACAATGCGATCGAATATTGTTTCTTCTGATTTTTCATAAGGCGTACTTCGGAGGTTTGCATCTCCACTACTCTTTCAGGGTACACTCGTGCGCAATCTGTAGAAATGCCTTGCGCCATCCGCATTCAGATCAACGAGCTTCTGCAGCCTGCCCATGCCTCTCAACGGCCCGGCCACGGTTTGCCATGCGCCCGCGCCCTCGAACCCGGCGGTTCGTTCCAGATAGAAGTTCGCGTTGGGCGTGCCAACAAATGTCGTGATTGCGGCGGTGCCTTCGCGAACGATTGAATCTGCCGTAAGACCGGCTTGGAGATAGACGTGATAGACCTCGGAAGGTGTGTGCAGCGGTTCTCCATTTGGCCCGTTTGCGGAAACATCCACCACTCGAAACCCGAGCCGATAGAGGCCTGCGCGATCGGCGATGAACCGGTTTCCTTCGTTCCGACCGTATGGGTCGGCGCCCGGCGTTGCGTCGTTGTCGCTAAGTCGGATGCGCAGCCCGCCATTCACGCGACCCGCGGCAATCTCAAAGCTCGGCTGCTGTTGTCCCGGCTCCCAAAAACTCAACCGACCGCCCACTGGACCGTCCAATGACAGAATCTCCAGCTCGAGGCAGGCGCCCAAGGCTGCGTGCCCGGGTTCCGGTCCTCCATGGCTCTCAGTGGCAGGCTGCACAATCATCGGGATTTCGCAGCCGAATTGCGACGTTTGAGATCCACCGTTCAATTCCGCCATGTTCGCGGCGTAACCGGACTTTGTCGTGAAGGCGTCGGCGTTAAGCATCGCAAGAGCCGAGGCGTTTCCATCGCCAACCGCCCCAAAACGAAACACCAACGGCTCGGGAACCGGGTCAACGGTCCATGTGAGTGTGACGATGGCATCTCCGTATTCGAGGAACGCGTCGCGGGCGCCGGTGGTTTCGTCACCGAAGAATACCCTGTATGTGGCGGTAAGAATCGAGTTGGTTGGATTCAGAATTGCGTAAGCATTATGGGCCATGCGGCCGTACCAGCGCCAGAGTTTGGGCGAACCAGCCGTGCCCAGTATCGGCGTGTAAGGACGCGGTGGGTTTTCGTTCTTGTTGCCCGGGCCGTCGTAGTTCTCGAGGCCGGGCGAGGCGTCTATGCATTCAATCCAGACAGCCGCGTTGGCGGGCGGCACGAACACTCCACCCGGGTTCCATGCGTACTGAAGGCTGTAAGCCTTCCCGTTCAGCACCGAGTAATTCGAGCTTGAGGCAAAAGAATAGCCAACCGGTAGTGGCAACATATGCGGGACGCCTTGGCTGATGTCCAGGTTGGCATGCATCTTGTGGGCATTGTAATCGTAGAAAATATCCACGTGGATCATTGGCGCATTGGTGTCCATGCCGCCACCGCGGGATGGACGGACAATGGTGTCCTGGCCTGCCGACTCGAGATTGGCAAGACAGATAACAACGTAAAACAGAGTGAGACCTGATACTTGGCGGAGATTAGAGAGTTTCATGTTTTCTTGAGAGTTGTTGATTGTTTAAACGGTAACGTTCTTTCGATCATTTTCGATCATCAGCGGGCAGTGTCCGGATTCCAGCGATTAATGCCATGCCCGGCATCGTATGTGAGTTCAAATTTCTGATTCGCAATGTGGCCATCGCAGAAACAGTAGTTCGAGGTCGGTCCGTGCCTTGAACGATCAACTTCTGGCTCACCGCCATCGGGCCAAAAGTGCGCCATGAAATGGTCCGCCATGGACCCGCCGAGTTTTTCGGCAAACAAGACCGTGCCGGTCGGGTTCGGAATGGAATTCAATGTAGGCCATGTGGGACCACCGGTTTCAGCAGCGGACAACTCGGGATATACATTCTTACCATAGCTCCAGTTGTTGTTTCTCCTTCGGTCAACCGGGCATCGATACAATCCGTTGAAGAGATTGGTCCATTGGATGTCACCCGGCGCAAGCGCGCTCCCTGTAATGTAGGGCGCCAATGCGTATGCCCATGGCAGTTGACCATATGCCGTCGCAGAATGAGTGCTGCGGGGAATCATTCCGGCGTTGTCATCTGCATACATCGTTGTGGCGAGCCCGATTTGCCGAAGTTGATTGATGCATTGCACTTGTTTTGCCTTTGCTCCCGCTTTGACGATGCCGGGCAGAAGCAAGCCCGCCAGAAGGCCGGTGATCAACAGGACCACCAGCAATTCGATCAAAGTAAAGCCTGACTGACTGCGTTTGATAGTTGACATGTTTCTCGGTCTGTTTGGTTTGCGTGCCACTTTGATTAGCACCTCGACATTAGAGGTGATTCTTGGCGACGCGTATTGAGCCTTGGAATCCAACCTTCAACCGCTGACCGGCTCCAAAGCACGCAACCGGTCATAATAGATGGTGAAGAGCTTGCCTCGTGAGCGGCGGGACCGCTCAGGCAATGCGAGGAGGCGGAGTGGGTGGTTCCTCTTGGCGACCGAGATGAACAGCCCGAAATGAGTCCAACAAAACAGGCTGCCTGGGGCGAAATCGATAAGCCGCTGACGGCTCGATCAACAACTCGAACTTCTTTACTTCCAGTTTCTTTTCTTTTGACTTTTTGTTTTCAGTGGCGCCGTTGGCCACGAATTCACAAAGTGCGCACGGATGTTTCCCGTCAAAAGTCTGAATAAGAGCGATCTTGAAAGTGCTCTGCTGAGAATATCGGACAAACATCGTTGCCCACGCGAGAGATTGCAAAAAAGCCCAGTGAAGACCCACCGTCATGATGAGGACTGCCACCGCGATTGCTTTTGTGAATCTCGACATGACCAAAAACTATCCGCTGTTTCGTGGCTTCATTGGCTGAACAATGATTCGACTGGCTGTTTTGCTGGGCGTGATGCAGCGCTGTCGAGTTGAAGCTTTCCGCCGCAAGTTCTGCAGCGCGGCACAGCCGAAGCGAAATGACCGCAGCGGGACAAATGCGTTCGTTGCAGGCTCGGCGCTCCGCCACGCCGCACTGCTCGGCGCGACTTCGTCGCCCACAGGGAAGATGAGATTCCATTGAGTGGCGGAAGAGTTTGAAGGCCAAAGTCTCCACCGATCCGGCAAATTGAGATTGCTGCGCAAATTCTCGAACATTGTAATACAGTTACCTCATCCCACTGCACTGCCACAATCGGGGTTGTTCGCAATCTCTCGTCAGGGAAACTCGTATGGAGCGTTATCATTCGATCTTCACATTGTCGGCCCGGAACTTGCCTATGACCACAGTAACAAGATCGCCCTTTCTAAAGCCGCCCCGGTTAGGGAAGAAAGTCGAGTGCGCGCTCCCCGCTTTGTTCAGGTGGCGTGCCGCAAAAGAACTGCCGGTCGCGGGAACTGTCCGCGCTGAGAACTTTCGTCCTTTGGAGTCCACGATGTAAGCGGAACCGCCTTCGAGTCCCACCTCACCAGCCTTGAGTGGATCAACGATCTTGTATCTGAAGTGCAAGAGCGCCCCCTCCGCGATCAGTTGCAGTCCTGCCGCTTCCATGCCGTATCGATCGCCGCGCGGCGCTTTGGCCTGCGCCCGGTTTGGAGCGGGTCTGATAGCCTCTGCCGATCGAAATTCAACGCTGGAAAGCGCGACCGGCGCCGTCGCTGCGGCAAGTTGTGTTTCAGGAGAAGCCACTGTTTGCGGATGGGCCGAAGACGTTCTGATGCCTCTGCCGGAGCGATTCAGAAGCATTGCTACAAAAACCGTAAAACATATTCCGACTGCCAGAATGCCCGTTAACCTCTTTAATTCGAGGTTTTGCTGGCCTTGCACGAGTCTGTTTTGCATTGGCCCCATACATAGGCCACAGCTCTCCTAGTCACAATCGGGGATACTCTGGGAATCGCATAGGGGAAACCCCGAATCAACCGGCAGTTAGCCCACGTATCTCCCAACCCGGCGTAGCCGGAACCAAAGTTGCCTGACGCGCAAAGACGCAGTGCCTGCGCCCCTTCATCAGAAAGCTCTGCGCCGCCGCGCTGGGACATATCTGCTTCGACTTCGTCCCCTGCCCCCCGCCTCCCGCATCCTGACAAAAAATACAGACACTGCAGATGCCAACGCCACAGTACAGACACGCAAAACCCAGCGATAAGTGTCGCCGCAACCCCGTGTCTGTCCCCATATTCCCGGCTACCATGCGCCCTTTCGGTCACCCCATTGAACGTTGAGCGTTGAAAGTTTCACGTTGAACGTTCCTGATCGGTATATCAGACATCGTGCCTAATGCGCCTGTTCTTTAGCCCTTTGATTACAAAGGTCTTACGGTTTAGGACGAAGTTGTTATGCCACCGTTCATGCCACTGATTGCGGCATGTGAAACCCTCTTTTCAGCCTTGGGAACGATTCTCCACACCCCATTGCGCCTTTGTCCAAAATGCATTCCGCTTTTCGTGAAAGGGATTACTTAACCCAAAACGGATTTCAAGCAAATCCGCCAGCTTCGTGGCGCAATGCGGACAGAATCACTGCACTCCGCAACATCCGTTCGTCCGAGTCGCAGAGGTCGATCAATAGTCACCGCGTAGCTCCACTGCGTGCCTCGTGAGTCAGAGAATCGAACGCGGCCCGCAATTTTCGGATGGGGACGATAGTGACCAATCGGAACATGCGCGGTGATTCGTGTCCAACGTCCCCAAAGCTGTCCATTGCCACCGGCATCCAATGGCTCCGATCACGGCCACGGTGCTGCAGTAGCCGGAGGAAGCTTCACCAAGCGCCGGTTCGAGCAATCCAGAGAAATATGCGTGGCACTTGTTCAGGCTTTTCTCAAGCACAGATGCGGGAGTAAAGTTGCCGCATCGCCAGGCCAGAAATCAATGATCCACCACCACCGGAAGTTCAGTCGGACCTCGACAGTCTGACCGCATCGTTGGATACCGCCATTCCCCGGAAGCAAACTGGAGCCAACCTGCTCATCGCGACTTGGAATCTGCGTTCATTCGCTTCCTTAACTCGCAACTGGACAGCCCAGGAGAGCGACTCACCCAAACGGGACCTACGAGGGCTTCGCGCCGTGTGCGAGATTGTTCCCCGATTCGATGTTGTGGCGCTCCAAGAGGTGAAAGGCGACCTGAGGGCACTGCGGGACAGGATGCGGTATCTGGGACCACACTGGGCATTCCTGATGACCGATGTGACTGCCGGCAGCGCGGGTAATGACGAGCGAATGGCTTTGGTCTTCGATCTGACGCGGCTGAAACCATCGGGGCTGGCATGTGAACTGGTCGTGCCGCAGGAATGGTTGGATGAGATCAGCCCGGATGCACTGACCCGACAGTTTGCCCGAACGCCGTATGCAGTCAGTTTTCTTGCAGGGCGAACGACATTCATCTTGGTCACGCTGCACATAGACTATGCGCAACCTGCGCAGGGCAGGATACCAGAACTGAGGGCGATTGCTCGTTCGATGGCCGAGTGGGCCAAGCGCGCCAGCGATTGGGAGCACAATTTGCTGACCTTGGGCGACTTCAATATTGATCGTCATGGCGATGATCTTTGGCGCGCGTTCACCTCGACAGGGTTGACGGTGCCCGATGACATCCAAAAGGTGCCGAGGACGGTTTTCTCCAACCCTGCGAAACCGAATCTTGCCAAGTTTTACGATCAGATCGCCTGGTTTCGTGGAAACGGTATGGACCTGCTCAGCATGCAGTACCATCAAGGAGGGAGCTTTGATTTTGTTCTACACGTTTACCGAAACACCGGGCTGAACAAGACAGCGATCTCGTACCGCATTTCGGATCATTATCCGTTATGAGCGGAGTTTCGCCTGACTTGAGCCATCAGGAGAGTCCGGGACACTCTATGCGATCTCAACGAGCGGAACCTACTTCGGGCAGGGGATGATCTCTTTTGCGAGGAAAGGGAAGCCATTCACTATCATTTAAACCTCCCACCGACACGGCCGAAAAGCTGTCTGCCGGCCAAACTTGGGACTTGACAACAGCCCTTCACTGCCCGCATTGCTCTCCAAAATGCCGGATGATGAAGAGCAATGCTCTTGACCCGCTCCCGCGTCGAAAAAGCAAATTCCTATCATTTCGCCCATCCACATTATGGCCCGGTACTCGTTCCAAGACCGAGGTTGTGAGAGCTCTACGGCATGGCAGCCCACATGAATGTTGAAAGCGAGAAGAATGGAGCATACAACCCGCAGCCGTGCCGGAGTTGTCGGGCCGGATCGCCATTGTGCTTCTGGAGCACGATTGTTCTTGCCGACTCCGAAACTGCGGCAGCCCCTGTTCACCGGCATGAGAAACCACCGGTTTTTCGACAGGCGAGCCTCTACCGCCAGACCGACCGCTGCGAGACGATCGAGCACATTCTGACTGACTGCGAAGATCATTCGAGCATCATGCTGGGAGAAGCGAAACCGGTCAATCGCATCGAAAAGCGTGTGGCACAAAAGGTCTCGGGACTTGTCCAATACTTCAGAACGTGTTGGAGATTATGAGCGCGAGAATTCTCACGGTGCTGGCGGTCGGATGCTTGGTTACGGCGCTGGTTCTTATGGGCCGGTCCAAGTCCCCGAAGTTCGAGGCGGCCCCAACCCAGGCCTTGCGTCCTGCAGGAAAGACAATCGCAGGGCCGCGACTTCCGGCACCAAGAGCGATTGACGCCGGACGCAAGACCGCCGAGTCGTTTCAACAGGCCGGGGATTCTCATGCGCTTGAGCGTCTGTTGAAAGAGCGACTGCCCAACATAACGATAGACAAGATCGGTGCTTGGCTGGAACTGAATCGGCGGAGCGCTGACAGCCTCCTTGCCGGATTCATTGTCACCGACGATGCAGGATTGCTCTCGGAAGCCACGGAACGTTACCCCGATGATCCACAGGTGGCGTTTGTCGCCATATTCGCCAGCAAGTCCGGAGAGGAACGACGACGTTGGTTGGACGCACTGAAACAGTCGGCGCCTGACAACTCCCTCGCACACTACCTGTCAGCAGGGGAATACTTCAAAGCTGGTCAAACAGATGCAGGGGTGCAGGAGCTCATCGACGCAATGCAGAAGACGAAGTACGAGGACTACACGGTGAGCTTCATTGTCAACGCCGAGGAGGCTTACCGGGCAGCAGGCTGCACCAGCGTCGAGTCAAAGGCCGCTGCCATGTTCAACCAACCTCTGCCGCAGTTGGCCGAACTGAAGCGACTCGGCAACGAGATGTCCACCCTGGCACAGTCCTACCGCGCATCCGGCGATGAAGCGTCGGCCCTGGCGTTGTTGCGTATGCAGGTCGAGCTGGGACGTCAGCTTGGCGATAGTACGCGCGCCGGCACGATCATCCAGGAGCTCGTTGGTATTGCGATCGAGCGAGGTGCATTGGAACTGGTTGAGCCTGGCAACTGGTATGATGCCGCCTCAACGACAGTTGCGGACCGGCTAGTTCAACTTGCCCGGCAACGCGATGAAATAAAGCGCTTGAATGACCCCCTCGACGGTATGTTCAACGGAGAACGGCAGGAACTGCTGGATCGGATGTCAGAAGAGGACTTGAGCAACTATTTCGATCGTGTCAAAACACTTGGCGAAAAGGAAGCATTGCGTTGGGCCGCGCTTCGCCTGGGCAGACCGTAAGCGACCCGAAACCGGTCATCGCAGCTCATCCAAAAGGTCAATGGCAGGGGCAAAATCCCGGCGAATCTCGATCGCCCGCCGGGCGGCCTGACGAGCTTCTTGAATGCGTCCCAGTTGTGCCAGGATTGTGGCCCGGGCGTAAGGCACGGACGGGTCACTGGCTGAAATTGATTCCGCACGCACAAGGGCCTCGATGGCCGAATCCGGCTGGCCAAGCCTGTGTCGCGCAAGACCGAGATTGTACCATGCGCGCGCATGGTGAGAATCTATTCTTACGGCCTGCTCGAGCGCTGCGGCTGCCTTTGTCAGATCGCCGGCCTCATTCCATGCCAGTCCAAGCTTGAATTGAAACTCGGCTTGTTTGGGATCGAGTCGGGCGGCGGCTTCGAGCTGTTCGACGGCCTCTCTTGGGCGGCCCATTCGACTCAGGAGCACAGCCAGCTCATGACGAATGGGAGCCGAGTTGGGGTCCCACGCCACTGCGGTGGAATAGTGTCTGTATGCACTATCCATCCGCCCCGCCCCGAATTCCACCGCACCAAGCATCATCTGACCCGCTCGCGCGTCGAAAAAGCAAATTCCTATCATTCGCCCACATGAAGATTCGCGCTTGATAGTTGCTCTCCTGGGCCCGCGACTTTACCTTCTCCCCGCAATGATACGAATCCAGAAGCGAACATGCGGTCTAATCAGCGCCGCGCTCATGGTTTGGCGATTGGGTCTCGCCATAACTATGATTAGCCCCGGAACTACTAACGCCAGCGAGTCACCGCTGCGCATTGCCTCCGGCAGCTTCTCCCCGGACGGCGCGTTTAAACTCCAAACGGTCGGTTCCAATACGCTGGTCTATCGGGTGCAGACCTCAACCAATCTCGCGCAATGGACCTCGTTGCAGACCAATGTGGCGACGGGGAGCCTGGCCGAATTCCGGGATCTCGATGCCCCGCGCTACCGCCAACGTTTCTACCGGTTGGCTCAAGCTGGCAGCGGGTTGCTGCTGTCAAAAAACCAAGGCGTGCCGGGTGAATTATTGACGCTGTCGGGCGGCGGCCTCGATCCGAGTGCGCCCACTTTTGTTCGGTTCCAGAGCCCCAATGGCCCGGAGATCAAAGTGCGATCCTTCGCGGTGACGACCGCCACCGTGCTCGTGGCGATTCCGTGGTTGATCGACACCAATTCGTCTAAGATTCGTGGCGGTTTAGTGTCCGTTTCCGTGCAGCAAGAAACCACGCAGGCGACCAACCACCTCACTGCGAGCGAAGCACTGCGGATTGCCGACCTGCCACAGACCGGATTAGCGGCCGGCGCTGTCACGCTGGAATATCTAACTCAACTCTCGGGTTTACTCTCCAAAGCCTCTGGCCACTGGCAGACCATTGGGGCTGCCTCTCAGGGCAAAGTCGATACTGCCTCGCTACAAGTTCAATTATTGTCACTGAAGGCCAACGTGGATACGGCCCAAAACGAACTGCAGCAAATCATCAACGGGCAAACGCCGCGTCTGGCCTTGGGCCGGATCGGTGGCCGCGAAATCTATCTGGATCGAGATGCCCTGGCGTTGCTGGACCGAATGCTGGCGGCCCATCTGATCAATGCCCGCGCGGCCAGTTTGTCCGGCGGTGGACTCGCGGCTCGAGCCTCGTTGCGTGCCGCGGCGACCACGGCGGATTGTGCCGATCCGCTCGGCTGCATCGACGACATTTTTACCCAGGGCGCCGGACCTGACGCGCAGGGCATCTTCAATTTCTTCGAGGAGGTCAACACGATTGGCGGCGCAAGCGTGGGCCTCATGGCCGCCACCGCGTTGGTTTTGGGTTTGGCCTCGGCGCCGGTTGCGGCGACCTTGGCTGGAACAGCGGGCGCGGTTTTGTTTTTCACGACCTACGTTGCGCCCGCGGTGATGGGCGCCAGCGCCTTGTCGCTCGCGGCCCCATTCATCGAAGTGGAGACCGGACACCAGGTGTCGATTGACGATTATCGGCCGGCTTTGAATCACATTCAGAAAGGCAGCGCGGCCTATTTAATGGACGAGTTCCAGGGCCAGTTCTTGAAAGGCACGCTCCAGAGCCAAGGGGCCAGCGAGGACTTGATCGCCCGAGCCTCCCTCACCTTGGGCGCCTCCAAATCCATTCTGGGACTCCAGGACCTCGCCAAACCCGATTCCGTCGGCGCGCAAGCCTTCGCCAATTCCACCACGATCTTTGCTCACCTCACACCGGCAAGCCAGGCCACCACCTACGTCGGGAATTTCAGCGGAACCCTCACCGAGTCCTATCTGGACGCTGGGTGGCGCGACGACATCTCGGCCACCTTGACCATTATAGTCAGCGGGCAAGGGACGATCGCAGCACCCTATAGCGGCACGCTCAAGGTCAGCGGCAACGCCGTAAGTACCCTGCTCTACTGCAACTCCTCTGCCGGATGCGATCCCGGCGGCACGGTCCCTTTCAGTATGGACGACGGCGTCATCTCAGGTTCATTCGGCGCCGTCGAGGGCTTGGGCCAGGGCGATATTGGCACCGGCAGTTTCACGATCGAATTCAGCGAGGGGAAACTCAGTGACAACACGCTCACTGGCACCGTGACATTCGATCCGGGCATTGACCAAACCTTGGTGAAAACGGTAACGCTGACCAAGAAACCCTGAGCCGTGACTATTCAGACGGCGGAGTGACCCAAGCGCTTTTTGACCCGCTCCCGCGTCGAAAAAGCAAATTCCTATCATTGACTCCCGGCCAGCTTTTTGAAAGAAATTGTCGGCATCTTCCATCGTTTTCACAAAATGTTATGGTTTTTACCCCGTTCGCTTCAGCAGCCAAGCCAAACCCGCCTATGCCACTGAACAAATCAACATGCGTCCTGGTCATTTATCGGTAGATTGCTTTCCCACTCACGAAATAATGGACACGAAAAACTCAAAGCGATGTTTCCAGTCGCTTTCGCTTGAATGTAGTGGCCATGTCTTGCATATCGGCCATTTGGCTTTCGGATTCTCCGCCTCATCCGACAAGTTTGTGTTTTGACTCTTGGAGCGCACAGAGTGTGAGACGCAAAAAGTCGTCGTCTCGGAAACCGTAAACCTGGCGCAACAGCGTCTTGATCTTCCGGTTGATCTCCTCCATCCGACCATTGGTCATCTTCGTCACAGCATAGCTCAACAACCCCTCGGCGATAGTGTCCCAATATTGCTCGTTTCCCAACGAAATAATCTAATTCCGTGTCATCTTCATGGAAAAAGCGCAGTACGCCACAACAAGCAGCCCTTGTGATTTTTCTGCAATCTGCCTGTGCGACCGGACGCAATGCAAACAGGGAGCTTCTCGGTTCGGTCTGGACACAATTCCGCTGCCGACCGGCATCGTTCCGGCTGTCCGCCCACAACCAAAGATTTCGCCCCCTGCTTTTCTCGCCGTGCCTGTTTGCCTCACACTGGCTTGATTTTCGGATGTCCCACAGTTCCTTCGCAAGCTGTCTGTTCATCTTCTGGCAATGAGGCCGGCCTTGCACGGCCCTGCCGCACAAATTCCTGCAAACCCTCA